>Ga0335081_10011175_pt1 | contig 14516 bp, 11 predicted proteins | sample Lox_Sample_35_FD_206713 | JGI IMG/M metagenome (GOLD analysis project Ga0335081, IMG submission 206713) | Soil microbial communities from Loxahatchee National Wildlife Refuge, Florida, United States - Lox_Sample_3.5 | ecosystem: Environmental > Terrestrial > Soil > Wetlands | place: USA... | reverse complement strand
GGCCCGGGTCCCGGTTCCGGGCACAATGCAACCAGGCCCCCTTCATGTATGAGATGAAGGGGGCCTTACGGAATATGAAGGGGGCCTTACGGAATATGAAGGGGGCCTTACGGAATCCAGCCTCGCGAGCCCGCCGCGAACAACGGGGTGGCTGGCCGCCCGCTAGCCTTTGAAGCTATGCAGTGCGCGTCCGGATCGCGCTTCCCCAGCGCACGCCCTTCGGGTCGGCGTCCACCCGGCCCCGGCAGGGACGCGCCGCCCGGGCAGGGATCCCGGTGGCGGCGGCCAGCCAGGGACCGGACGTTCGCGGTCCGAATCCGCGGTGCGGCACGTGGATGAGGTAACCGGGCGACGCCTGACCAAGCAGGTCATCGTCATCCGCCGTGACCTGAGGATGCGCCGCGGCAAGGAGATCGCCCAGGGCGCGCACGCGTCGATGCTGTGGCTGGCCGATCGCGTCATCCAGCGGATGACGTCCGCGGGGACAGTGACCCGCGCCGAGTTCTCCGAGGCCGAACGGGCCTGGCTGGAAGGCAGCTTCCGGAAGGTCACGGTCAAGGTGGGGTCGGAGGCGGAGTTGATGGCGGCCTACCAGAAGGCGATCGAGGCCGGGCTGCTGGCGTACCTGGTCACCGACCGGGGCCTGACCGAGTTCGGCGGCGTGCCCACCCGGACCTGCCTGGGCATCGGCCCGGATTATGACGACCTCATCGACCCGGTGACCGGAGACCTCGAGTTGTACTGACGGCCGGCGCAATGCCGTACCTACGCAAGGCAGCGCCCGAGGAACGCGGGTGGAGCAGCGGTCATCGTGCCTGGCCCCCGGCGATACCGCGCCGGGGTGCTCACGCTATGGGCCGCCGGTCCCGGTCAGGAACGCGGTCAGGCCGGCCGCGATCGCGCGGGCGGCCCTGGCCTGCCAACGGGCCGACGTGACCAGCGTCGCGTCGACCGCGTTGCGCATGTTGGCGCATTCGATGAACACCTTGGGCACCGTGGAGAGGTTGATCCCGGCCAGGTCGTCACGCGGCTGGATGCCGTCGATCCCGTCGTAGGAGCTGACGGGCTCCCCGGTTCCCGCCGCGAACGCGGCCCGGAGGTCGGCGCCGAGGACGGCAGAGGGGCCGACGATGGCGTTGTTGATCCCGTCGGCGACCGGTTCCAGGATGGCGAATCCTCGCCCGCCGGGTGGCCCCCCGTCGGCGTGGATGGAGATGGCCCCGTTGGCGTGGACGGCGTTGCCGATGGCCGCCCGTTCGGTCACGCACGGTCCCACTCCCGTGTCGGAGGTGCGGGTGAGGACGACGGTCGCTCCTTCCGCGCGCAGGTCGGCGGTGAGGTACCGGGCGACGTTCCAGTTGAACTGGGCCTCGGTGTAGCCACCGTCGGTCTGCGCCCCGGTCGTGTCGCAGGCTTCTGTTTCCCGGCCGTTCCAGATCAGCCGGTTGATGACCGACGCGGCGGCGAAGTTCCCGCCGTTGTGGCCCGGGTCCACGGCGACGACCTTGCCACCGAGGACGCCGGCGGCGGTGGGAGGGAACCGGGCCGGGCCGCCGTCGGCCGCGGCTGGCAGCGCCGGCGGCGAAGCCGCGCTGCCGCCCGGGGCGGGCCGGCCGGCCAATGACGTCCCGGCGGCCGTCGCGCTGACCCTGGGAGCGGCCGGCCGCGATGCCGCGGCCGGGGAATGCGGCGGCCCGGCGGCGGGCTCCGGCGAGGACACCGTGCTGCATGCGCACGGAAGCCAGGCGCAAAGCACCAGCGCCAGGGCGGACGGCCGCCACCCGATCGGGCGCATCAGAAACCGGTGTCCGAATAGGGCGGCTGCCCGTAGCGGGGTGCCATGGGGTTCCAGATGGCTACGAAGGCGTTCTTGGCGATGGTCGCCGCGTTCGAGGCGGTCACGGCCGCCGCGTAATACGAGTCCTGGTTGGGATCGGATCGGCACGGGCTTCCCGAGCTGGCGAAATCGTCCATCCAGGTCAGGTAGTCCTGGTCGGCGGCGATCGAGTCCTGCATCGCGGTGGTGAGCGTGCTGACCAGCTGCGGGCCGTAGGGCAGCCCGGACACCGACAGCGTCCGAAGGCCGTTCAGGATGCCCTGGCGGGTGGTGATGGCGTGCCGGAGCGTCGCTTCTGCGCTGGCCGGGCTCTCCGAACAGTACTCCACGCCGTCGATGGCGTTCTGGATCGTCGGCCGCACCGACGCGCTCTGCGTGAGGTAGGAGCCGAGGGTGGCCATCGCGGCCGCGCCGGGTGTCCCCGTCGCCGCGGCGGAACCGGGCGGGGACGAATGGGCCTGGGGGGAGCCACTCGAGGAGGCCGGCGCACCGCTGCCCGCGTGCCCGGTCTTCCCGGCCAGGAAGACCCCGGCCGCGACGGAGGCCAGCACGGCCGCCGCGGCGGCGACCACCAGCCAGCCCCGGCGGGGCGGCTGGCGACGCACCGGTTCCGCCGTCGGCCGGTCCCACGCCGGCGCCGGTTCCGGCGCCAGCCCGTCCCAGGGCGGCACCGGCTGGGCCGTCGGCCTGTCGAAGGAGGTCTCCTGTGCCGCGGCCGGCCTGTCCCGGTGACGCTGGGTCTGCGTTACCTGCTCCTGGCAGCCGGGGCGGGGTTCCGGCCGGGAGGCGGCCAGCGGCCCGTCTGGTGTCTCGCCCCGCCCCGGGACCGGTGCCGCGGCCAGTTCGGTGGCGGGGTGCGCCGGTTCCGGTGGCAGGTAGGCGGCGGGCTGGGCGTCGCTCAGCCCGGCCAGGAGCTGAGCCGCCGTCGGCCGCTGGCGCGGATCCTTGGCCAGGCAGCGCTCGATCACCGGCCGGATTTCGGCGGGCAGCCTGGCCGTGTCCGGCTCGGTGCGGACCACCCGGTACAGCAACGCCGCCGTGGGCCCGTCCCCGAAGGGTCCTTCGCCGGTGGCGGCGAAGGCGAGCACGCCGCCCAGGCTGAAGATGTCGCTTGGCGGCCCGACGTCGCGGCCCTCGGCCTGTTCTGGTGACATGAACCCGGGCGAGCCTACCACCATGCCGGTGCGGGTCAGCGCGGTCGTCTCGATGGAGCGGGAAATGCCGAAATCAATCAGCCGCGGCCCGTCGTCCGCCAGCAGGACATTGGACGGCTTCAGATCGCGGTGCACCACTCCGGCGGAGTGAATGGCTTGCAGGCCTTCGGCCAGGCCCGCGGCCAGCCTCAGCAGCGAGGGAGCCGGCAGCGGCCCGTGGGCGGCCACCGCGTCGGTGAGCGACGGTCCGGCGATGTAGGCCGTCGCCAGCCATGGCACCGGTCCGTCAAGGTCAGCGTCCACGACCGAAGCCGTGAATATGCCGCTGACCTTCCGGGCGGCGGTTGCCTCCCGGGCGAAGCGGGCGCGGAAATCGGCGTCCTCCGCCAGATCCGCCCGGATCACCTTGATCGCGACATACCGGCCGCCGGGTGACCGGCCCAGGTAGACGCGGCCCATGCCGCCGGTGCCCAGCCGCGCCTCCAGCCGGTACGGCCCTATCCGCTTCGGATCCCCAGACTGCAGCTCATCCAACTCGCCCACCCCCCCGGGTGCAAATCAGCTAAAAATCAAAGAATGCTGATAAAATCCTGGGTCTTATCCATTCGACCTCTGGCGGCATCCGCGGTCAAGAGGCATGCGGCTGCCTCAAATGAGACATCATGTGTCGTAAGCGAATGTCCGCGTTATGCGGCGGACTCTGGCCGCCCTTATTGAGCCGACGGTGCGCCGCGGCCGGCCTGGCCGTCGGCAAGGGCCAGCCAATTCGGCAGGTGCGGGCGGTCCGCAGGTTAAGGCAGGCCCATTACCCGCGGCCCACGGCGGTGCCGCGCGACCGGCGCAGCCCGAATCCTCCGGCGGCTACCAGCAGCAGCCCGCCGGCCAGCGCGGCCAGCCACGGCGCCAGCCGCGGCCCGCCCGGTGCCGTGCCGCCCAGGCCGGTCGCGGCGCCGCCGCGGGGGATGGACTTGCTGCCCGCCGCGTCGGTCAGGTTGTCGACCGTGAGACCGGACGATCCGTCGAGGACCACGATCGTGTGCACCGAACCGGCGGGCAGGGTGACGCTCATGGCGGCGTGCCCGCCCGGCGCGCTGGACGTGACGGTGGGCGTGCCGGCCTTGACGGCCTGGTAGGCCGAGGCCGACCCGAAGGCCAGTTGCCGCGCGATGACGTCGGTCCCGACGCTGACCGTGACGCGGGACTGCTTGACCGACGCCTGGATGACCCGGACCAGCGCCGACCCGGCCGGAACGGCCGACCCCGCCATCTGGTCCTGGAACACCTCCAGCCGCCGGGCGGTGGCGGATCCGATGCTGGCCACGGTGTAGTTGGCCCCGGCGCTCACCATGAAGCTGGTCGAGACCGACGGGGCACTGGAGGCCGGGGCGCCGACCGGGCGCATCGCCACCGTGTACTGGCCCGCGCCGGCCGGCATGTAGTCGGACACGCCGCCGTAGGCCACGTGCTGCAGTACGGTCGGCTGCCCCGGGTTGCCGAACGGGTAGCGGTATACGTCCTCCGGCGTGCCGGGAGACAGGTTGGCGCAGCGCACCCACCCCTGATCCGCGGCCGCGGGCGCCATTCCGGGCACCCGCCCGGCCGTGGCTGCGGCTGCCCCGGTCGCCAGCCCGGCGAGCGCGCCGCCGAGCAGTGCGGTGACCGCGGCGAGCAGCACAAGGCGCCTACCGAACCTCATCGTCGGTTCCTTTCACCCGGGAGCACCGCCCGTCAGCAGCCCCAGCGGGCCGGGCGCGGCGAAGTCGATGAGCAGCCCGGTCTGGCCGCCGGCCAGCCGGATGGGGCCGGCCTGTGCGGGCTGGTAGGGGGCGCGCTGCGCGCGCACCATGGCGAGCGCCGCGGCCACCGCCCTGCCGTCGGCGCCGGCCAGGAGCACCTGCCGGAACGGCGCCGCCGCGAGCGGCACCCCGGGAGAGGCGCCGCCGAAAGCGAGCACCCGCCCAGGATGCTGCGAGGCGAGCATCGCGAGCATGATCAGCACGCGGGAATCAACCTGGCCCGCCTGGAGCTGCCCGGTACCGTGGGCGCCGGCTTCGAGGCGCCGGCTGCGCAGCAGCTGCGCTGCGGCGGACCGGCGCGCGGCGAGATCGGCCCGGAGCGCTTGCTGGTAGGCGCCGGCGCCGCCCGGGGCCGTCGCGCGGACCTCGACCAGGCTGGCGCCGGACCCGAAGCTGGCGAGCAGTACCGGCGCGTCCTGGCTGCGGCCGGGCGCCGACGCGACGATCACGCCGGCGCCCGGCCCGGCGGACGCCGCCGGGCGCAGCCGGCTCGCGGCCACGCCGAGGCCCGGGCGTCCCGGGCTCCTGGGCGGCCGGCCCGGGCGCGCAGATGACCGGCTCGAGCCCGGCGGCGCCCGGTGATTGCGCCGCCTGCCAGGACGGATCCCACCAGTCGTCCGGCAGGCAGGTGATGGCGGGCAGCGGTCCTGTCGTCGCGCTGTGGCCCATCGTGCTCCCCGTCCCACGGCTGTCTGGCACAGCAGGGTACACCGGCGGGGGCCGGTAAACCGTGAGGGCCGCGGGCGTGCCGGCGAAGGTACGCTCACCTGGCCGCCGGGCCAGGTAGGGTCCAGTTGGTACGTGTGGCCGGTACCTCCTAGTTACTTCCCAGCTAGTTACTTCCCAGCAAGATGGAGCTTCCACACAATGCGCGTTCTGGTTCTCGGCGGAGACGGGTTCTGCGGCTGGCCGACCTCGCTGTACCTGTCGGACAACGGTCATGACGTGACGATCCTGGACAACCTGAGCCGCCGGAAGATCGACATCGAGCTCGAGGTGGAGTCGCTGACCCCGATCCGGCCGATCGGGGAGCGGCTGCGGGCCTGGGAGGAAGTCAGCGGCCGCGAGATCGGCTTCGTGAACCTGGACATCGCCAGCCAGTACGCCCGGCTGGTGGACGTGCTGCTGGAGACGCGGCCTGACGCGATCGTGCACTTCGCCGAGCAGCGCGCCGCGCCGTACTCGATGCGCACCCCGGCCGCCAAGCGGTACACGGTGGACAACAACATCCGCGCCACGCACAACCTGCTGGTCGCTCTCGTCGAGACCGGCGTCGACGCCGCGCTGGCGCACCTGGGCACGATGGGTGTCTACGGCTACGGCTGGTCGGGCAGCGCGCCGATCCCCGAGGGTTACCTGACCGTGAAGGTGACCACCCCGGACGGTGAGCTCGAGCGGGAGATCCTGCACCCGGCCAACCCCGGTTCGGTCTATCACATGACCAAGACCCTGGACCAGCTGCTGTTCTCCTTCTACGCCAAGAACGACGGGCTGCGGATCACCGACCTGCACCAGGGCATCGTGTGGGGGACCCAGACCGAGCAGACCGTCCGTGACGTCCGGCTGATCAACCGCTTCGACTATGACGGCGACTACGGCACGGTGCTGAACCGGTTCCTCATGCAGGCCGCCATCGGCCACCCGCTGACCGTGCACGGCACCGGCGGCCAGACCCGCGCGTTCATCCACATCCGGGACACCGTCCGGTGCATCGAGCTCGCGATCAGCAATCCGCCGCAGGCCGGTGACCGGCCCCAGGTGCTCAACCAGGTCACCGAGACGCACCAGGTGCGTGATCTGGCCAAGATGGTCGCCGACATCATGGACGCGGACATCGCGTACCTGCCCAACCCGCGCCGGGAGGCCGACGAGAACGAGCTGATCGTCCGTAACGACCAGTTCATCGCCCTCGGTCTCGAGCCCACCAAGCTGTCGGACGGGCTGCTGGAGGAGGGCACCGAGATCGCCCGGCGCTACCGCGACCGGGTGGACCCCGGGAAGATCATCTCCCGGTCGGTCTGGCGCAAGGATATGGAGACCGCCGGGGACCTGGTCATCAAGGACCTGCCCGGACGGGACTGAGCGGCGCCGCGGGCAGCAGGACCGAACCGTGTTCCAGACCCTCAGCCGCATCGCGGCCGCCGGGCGCTCGTGTCGGCCATCTTTCCATTCTCGGCCCCGATTGAGCTCAGGAAGTGGCCGCTATTGTTCGTAGCGTGGTCTCAGACCCCGATCGAGAGGCACAGATCATGACGAGCAACGCGAGTGACGAGCGAGCCGACCTGCTGGCCGCGCTGGCCGCCGCCAGGCACTTCCTGCGCCATACCACCCGGGACCTGACCGACGAGCAGGCACGGCAGCGTACCACCGCGAGCGAGCTGACCCTCGGCGGCCTGATCAAGCACGTCGCGGCCACCGAACAGGGCTGGGCGGACTTCATCGTGGACGGCCCGTCGGCCAAGAGCGACGCCTCCGCCATGACCGAGGACGACGTGGCCCGGTGGACCGCCCAGTTCCGGCTGCTCCCGGACGAGACGCTGGCCGGCGTGCTGGCCGGCTACGCCGAGGTGGCCCGGCGGACCGACGAGCTGGCCGCCAGCCTGCCCGACCTGAACGTCTCTCACCCGCTGCCGAAGGCCCCCTGGTTCCCGCCCGGCGCCCGCTGGTCCGCCCGCCGGGTATTCCTGCACATCGTCGCCGAGACCGCGCAGCATGCCGGCCACGCCGACATCATCCGCGAGTCCCTGGACGGAGCCAAGTCCATGGGCTGACTCCCCGCGTCTGCGCTCGGGTACGCGGTGGTGGCGGCCACCCGTTCGGTCACCGAATTCGGGGTGGCCGGCCCCGGGCGTGATCCGGGAGCTCAGCCGGATGAGGGACGAACTAGGCTTCGTGGCCGGGGCCCTGCTGGCTCCGTGAGGAAAACTGCTCTATGGCCAGGTTCCGGCGTTTCCGCGGAGACGTCTTGTGAAAGAACGCACAAGCCGCTTCCACCGAAACATGATGCCCGCCTGGTCAGGTGGGGTTTGCGCGTGACTGGGCGGCGGGGCCCAGCGACCTGCGGGGGCGCGCCGTCGCTGGTGGTAGCCGAGCGCCAGGTGCACCGCCTGCCTATGTATCAGGCGTGATGGGCGGCCCTCCATAGGGGTAGGCGAACCGTGGCGGCCGGGCGGCCGCGTGTCCGGCTGGCCTGGCCCGGCCGCTTTCGTCGATGCGGAACGCTGGCGCTGATGCCTGCCGTCGACAGCAATCGCGCTGTCTTCGGACGCAAGGGGGGCCTGGTGTCTTATGCGCGTGCGCCTGCTGGCGGTTGGCTCGGCTTACTCTGAACTGGCGCGGTTCCAACGAGTTCTGGGCGAAGCCGGGGTGGTGGCGTGCAGCGATTGCGAGGCCGAGCCGCGCCCTCCCGTAGTGGTCTATTTCACCGATGCGCCGCCGGAGGTACTGGCGGCGGTGCAGGCCCTGAGTGACGGCGGGACGGAGCGGGTTCTCATTGTCGCCGGACCAGGGGCTGCGCCGGCGCCCGATCTTGCCTGGGGCCTCTTGCACTGCGGAGCGTCGGACGTCATTATCTGGGACAGCTGCAGCGATCCGCTCCGGGCGATCAGGGCCCGGCTCGAGCGGTGGCGGCAGGTTGACGATCTCATCGCCTCGGATGTGGTGCAGGGCAATCTGGTGGGCACGGGGCCATGCTGGATCAGGCTGCTCCGCCAGATCGTCGAGGTAGCCCGGTTTACCCGCGCTTCGATACTTCTAACCGGCGAGAGTGGTACGGGAAAAGAGCTGGTGGCACGTCTGGTACACGAGCTCGACAGCCGCCCGGACAAAGGAGAGCTGATCGTCCTGGATTGTGCGACGGTCATCCCGAGCCTGTCCGGGTCTGAGTTCTTCGGTCACGAGAAAGGAGCGTTCACCGGCGCGATCGGCCCGCGTGACGGCGCTTTCGCTCGCGCCAACGGCGGCACCCTGTTCCTTGACGAGGTGGGCGAGCTGACGCCGCAGCTGCAGGCCGAGCTACTGCGCGTTGTCCAGGAGGGAATGTACAAGCGGGTGGGGAGCAATACGTGGCGCACCACTGACTTCAGGCTCGTCAGCGCCACCAACCGTGACCTTACCGAAGAGCAGGCGGCCGGCCGGTTCCGCCTTGATCTCTATTATCGGATCGCCGCGTGGCAGTTCCTGTTGCCACCGTTGCGCCACCGGCGGGAGGATATCGAGCCGCTCGCGTTGAGCTTCCTGTCGCAGTCCCGGCCGGACGGCGCGGCGCCAGAATTCGAGCCGGCGGTCAGGGCGTTTCTCCAGTCGCGTGACTACCCGGGCAATATTCGAGATCTCCGCCAGCTGGTCACCAGGATCGGCCAGCGTCATGTAGGCCCCGGACCGATCACGGTGGGTGATGTGCCCGATGACGAGCGGCCCGGTGAGGGAGCGGGCGAGGATACCCGGCAGGATGCCAATGCGAGCCCCTGGCACGGCGGCGAGTTCGAGAACTCGATCCGGACGGCGCTCGTGCAGGGCGTCGACCTGAAGGAGATCACGCGAGTCACAGCGGACACGGCGGTCTCAGTCGCCCTGGCCCAGTCCGATGGCAGCCTGGCAAGGGCGGCGAAGTCGCTTGGCGTGACGGCGCGAGCGCTCCAGCTCCGCCGCGCCACCAGCCGCCTGGCCGCGCCCGCCGAGCGGGACGCGCCCAAGCCAGACCTCCCGCGATCCGAGCATCACTAGCGAGCCCGCCGCATCACAGGGCCTCAGCATGAAGATCAGCGTGCCGGAAGCCAGCCCGCCGGATTACCTCGACGAGCCGGTCCGACCTGCGAATGCTCGAGGTGTCGCGGAGACGTCAGCTATGATCCCCCGCGGGGAGTGCGGCGCCGGGAACCCGCCATCGTGGCGTGCCTGCGGTCCTTGCCGGGCCCGAGATCGCCCGGTCAAGCGCGGCGATCGCGCGGTCGATCTGTTCGGGGGTGTGTTCTGCGGTGATGAGGAAGCTGCACGTTGTCACCGCCCGGCATGCCGGGCGGTGTAGTACTGTCCGCACGCCCAAGTGGAGCAGTCGCTGGTGCAGGACGGCCGGGGACACCCCGACTACCGGCTCGAGGCTCTGAACGGGGAATCCGACCGGGCCGGTCACCGGGCCGATGCCGCGCACCCCCGCCTGGAGCCGACGCACCAGAGCGGCCAGCCACGCCCGGCGCTGATCTCCCTGCAGGCGGTTCACCTCTAGCGCGTGCTCCGCCGCCCGCAGGTGCGCGAAGGAGGGCGGGCTACAGTGCACCCTGGTCTCGCTCCGCCGCTCATACCGCCCGATCAGCGAGCCCGAACCCGCGATCACCGCCACCGGCACCCCGAACGCCTTCGCGAGCGAACTCACGACGAGGACATCGGGTGAGTTCAGCCGGGCCAGGCGAAGGCTGCCGCCGCCGCCGCGCCCGTAGGGCCGGCTCGCGCCCGGGTAGCGGCCCAGGATGCCGAGCGCCTGGGTGTCATCCACGACCACCAAGCCGCCGAGCGGGCGCAGCGTGCGCAGATATTGCCGCAGCGGGGCGGGCTGCCCGCAGCCGGGGCACAAGCCGTCCGTGACGACCACGGGCCGGCGACCAGCGGGCCGCCGTGCGGCCAGCAGTTCCCGCAAGGCGCCGGCGCCGTGGTGCGGGAATTGCTCGACCGGCATGCCGCGCGCGGCGGCGCGCTCGGCGCCCCAGCGGGCGATCGGGTACGCGGCCGCGTCGACGTAGCAGCTCAGCCGATCCACGCCCAAAGTCAGGAACAGGTCCCAGAAGGCGTGCAATGTGGAGGTCGCCAGCACCGCGTGCTCGGTGCCTACGAGCCCGGCCAGGCGGCCTGCGACCGCCTTGGCCGAGCACGGCTCGGCCAAGGCGGCGGGCACCCCGGGCGTCAGCCGGTCCCACGGCGCGAGCGACGCGTGCGGATGCCGCAGTCCCAGATAGCACGCTGACGTGAAGTCGAGCACGGCGGCCGCGTCATCGTCGTTCGGCGCGGCTTGCCAGGTCGCTTGCCATCGGCAGTTCGACGACCGGCCGCGGGGGAGTCAGCGCGGTCCTGCGGGTCGGGGTGACTTCGCGCATGCGCTGCCGCAGCAGCAGCGCGGGCGCGGTCGCGTCGACCCGCTCGGTCAGGTCGACACCGGTCGCGGCGCGGTAGGCGTAGATGTATCCCTGGATCTCGGGCCGCCAGTACCGGGCCCAGTTCGCCGCGTGCTGCGACTCGATGATGCTGGGCCACGCCTCGAACCTGACGCTGAGGACGATCTGCTCGCCGAAGACAGCCAGGTCCCTGAAGTGCACCACCGAGGCGCTGCTCCAGCCTTGCAGCGCTTTCATCGTCTCCACCGCGTGCATCCACTGCTCGGGGTAGTCGACCATGATGCGCCGCGGCAGGAATTCCCGGAATTCCGGCCGGGCCAGCAGGTACTGCTGCATGAGCATCTCCAGCCGTGCGGTCCAGGGCAGGTCGCCGTACTGGTTGGACGCGCCCTTGGTCAGCAGCAGGTGAACCTCCTTGAGCGCGTTCAGCAGCGGGAACCCGTCCGCGACGACGGTCGTGTCGTCGTCTTCCTTGTAGAAGATGGAGCACAGGTGCAGCAGGTTGTGCAAGCTCTCGATGAATCGCGAGCGGTTGTCCGCGCCCTGCACCGCGGGAACCGCCTTGCCCAGCAAGGTGAGCCCGTACTGGTGGGCGTATTCGTAGGCGCGGCGCACCACGGTGAGCCGGTGCTGCTCATCCTGGATGTAGCCCCACAGGAAGTTGTTGAGGGGCCGCAGCGGGTCGATCTCCAGGGAGGCCAGCGGGTCCCGGTCGCCGGGCCCGCGGCGGTTCTGGAACCGCCAGGTGATCGCGTTCATGCTCTGGACGAGCGCGCCCTCCTCCTGCCAGTAGCTCCACAGCAGCTCGATGAAGCACGGATTCGAGAGCTTCTCTTGCAGGATGCCCAGACAGGTCGTCGCCCCCTGCTCGAGCTCCAGGACTGCCTGCGGCGAAAGGTCTGCGGCAAGCGAGCCGGTAAGGTGCGTGATACGGGCGTCGGGAAGGTTAGCCCGCACCAGGCCCAGGTACAGGATGGTCGGTACCGTCCGCGGTAGGCCATTCTCAGCTGCCTGCCCCTCATTGAGCAGCTGTTGCCACGCGCCTGCGATGTCACCGGGACCCACTGTCCGGTAATACCGCCTGCTTTCATCGTCGAGTTCTTCGTCGACGTCCACCTGATCGCCAGACCACTGCTGAGCCGGACTCAGGAAGAAGTCATTACCAGAGCCCGTCGCGAACCGATCGAAGGGCACCCCGCAATTCAGCAGCACGAAGACCTCGGTGGCCGCCTTCAGTTGCCGGTACGGGTCGACGCCGGGGAACGGGAGGCGCCACGGCAGGTTCTTGTTGATTGCCTGCGGCGTGAGAGAGTTCTTCGGCGGGAACGGGCCGGTGCTGGCCGTTGCCCCTCCGCACAGTACGAGCTCCATGAACGCCTGGTAGCTCTGGAAGGACAACGCGTTGCTGGTTTGCCGGATCAACGTCCACAGTGCCTGGCTGTCTGTCGGGTCCACGAACGCACGGCGCATGGTGACCTCTGTCGGCTGGCGACCGTCACCGGCGTCCGGATCGGCGACCTGGATGTTCACCGACGCCTCTTCGCCCGCGCCCCCGCCTGCCGCGTCGTAAGCCTCTACGCGGGTCATGCCGCCCTTGGCCGTGCCCGGGCGTGCATGGGCTCTCACGGTCACGGGCCCGGCCGGGCCCGGCTCCACCTCGAACTTCAGCCGGGTCGACCTTCCCGTCGCGGCGCTGGTGTAGTACGCGCCACCCTCGCCCAGGGTCGCCTCCCCAGTGGTCGGCTCGACGCTGAGCCTGTCCTGCGGGAAGCTCCACCGCACCAGATGCGAGCGGTCGTCGGTGAACGTAACCGTTATGGTGACCGTCTCGCCGGGTGCCGCTGACGACGGCGAGGCGTGCAGGTGCATGGTCATGGTGTCCTCCTCAGATTGCTGGAATGAGCCGTGGCATCATCGGCATGTGCTGCCGGATGTCCGGGTCGGCCGGGTGACCGGATGCGGCGATGGCGGCCGCGCCGCCGGGGGTGGTCAGTAGTGCCCATTGCGTGATGAGGGTGCCGAGCAGCCGGTCCTCGCGCTCGGGGCTGAGCATGCCGGTTGCCCTGGCCCGCCCGAACACGGCGAACACCAGCGTCGGCGCGGCCGTCCGCATCAGCTCGGGCCGGGTCTGCCACTGCTCGTACAGCGCCGAAAGCCGCTGCGGTGCCCGGCTCGGTATCGACACCGCTTCGGTGAGAGATTGCCCGCGCAGCGCCTGCGGGCGGTGCCCGCAGAGCAGCGAGACGAAGGGCAGCATCATCCCCTCCAGCAGGTCGATCGTCCGGGCCTGGCTTGCGGTCAGGCGGGTGACCGGGTACAGGCCGTCCCAGAGCGCCGAGATCTGGCCCCACTGCCGGTGGGGATACAGCGCGTCGCCCATGGCGCACGACAGCTTTACCCGGATCCACGGGAACGGGTGCGGGTCGTCCAGGCTCATCCGGAATACGAAGGCCCGCGGCAGGCTGACGATCCCCATCAGCCCAAGCGTCGAGGCCACTCCCACCTTGGCCACGGCCCAGAAGTCGGCCACGATCTCGGCTATCCACCGCTCGAACAGCGCCCAGGCCAGCCGTTGCTGGGCCGGAGCGCGCTGGGCCGCGGCCTGAAGCTCGCCGCGGAGTGATGCCACCAGGCCGAGCAGCGCCGCCGCCTGGTGGCCGACCTCGTGGACCAGGGAGGAGGCGATGCCGAAGCCGATCATCCGCTCCCGCGGAATCCGGATGATGCTGGCCGGGTTCTGCCCGCCGCCCGGCAGCCTGGTCCTGGCCCGCCGGATCGCGCCGCCGACGCCACGATGCAGGTAGCAGATGACCGGCGGCGCCTGGTAATAGGGTTCCCGCAGCCGCAGCGCGTCCTGGGCGGCGAGATCAAGGCCGGACAGCCAGATGCCGGTCGCGGCGTCGCTGCGCTGGCTGAGCGCCTCGTCGAACAGGTCGAGCTGGGCCAGCGCGGTATTGAGGCCGAGCCGCAGCAGGGTGAACCTGCGCTGCATCTCCGCGGGCGGAGCGCCGCGGCCCGGCCCGCGGATCCAGCCAATGAAGTCCCACACCTGCGCACGGAGCCTGCGGCGGCCGCCGGCGAGGTAATGCTCGATGGCGGCCGCCGCCGGCGGCAGGATCATTGCCGCCGGCACCATCGTCTGCCGGACCGCGAACGGCTGGACCCGGTTCAGCCGGGTCAGCAGGGCGCGGGCCTCCTGTTCGAGCAGCCGGGCGGCGAGGCAGGTGGGCTCCATGACGGTCAGATCCCCAGCAGCACGATCCGCCGGCCGCGCCGGACCCACCGGCCGGTCGTCGACCGGAAGCCGTTGTCACCGGGATAGTCCTCCCAGCCCGGACCCCAGCCGCCGTCCAGCGGCTCCTCGGGCACGGCATCCCAGGAATCGCCGGCGTACCCGCCGCGCGCGAAGCCGCGGCGCGGGACCGGCTGACCGGGACCGGGCGGGACCTTCGGCGGCGGGACCCGGCCGCCCGGCATCGGCTGGGCAGCCAGCCCCGGCTGGGCGGCCAGCCCCGGGTGGGCGGCCAGCCCCGGGTGGGCGGCCAGCCCCGGTGGGGTACGGCCAGCCGCGGCGGCGCGCTGCGCCATCTGGCGGGCCAGTCCCGGCGCGAAATCGCGGGCTGCG
>Ga0335081_10011174_pt1 | contig 14516 bp, 12 predicted proteins | sample Lox_Sample_35_FD_206713 | JGI IMG/M metagenome (GOLD analysis project Ga0335081, IMG submission 206713) | Soil microbial communities from Loxahatchee National Wildlife Refuge, Florida, United States - Lox_Sample_3.5 | ecosystem: Environmental > Terrestrial > Soil > Wetlands | place: USA... | reverse complement strand
CGCGACTTCGGTCGAGACCTTTCGCGGGCTGCGCCGCCGCTTTCCCGAGGCGCTCTTGGCGCCGGTGCACAACGAGATTTTCGGGCCCGCCCAGCACCGGGATAAATATGCGTTGCGGGGCGCGGCGCTGGCGCAGCTGCCGGCGCTGGCGCCCGCCTTGCGCAAATATGTCGAGACGCCGCCGTTTTCCTTCGCCCGGTTGACGGAAAGCACGATACCGCTCGAGGCCGAGGACGAGCTTGAGCACTGGCTGCGCCGGGTCTATCGCGAGTTCCGCGAGCTCGACTTGCGGATTCTGCTCACCGATGTGCAGGCCGCGATCCGGCTGCCGTCGTAAAATGCGCCTGATAGCTGGAGCATAGCCTGGTGCCCGCCTCGCCGCCGCTGTTGCTGTCGCGGCGCTTTGCGCCGCTGTTCGCCTGCCAGTTCTTCGCGGCGTTCAACGACAATTTCCTCAAGACCGGCTTGGTGTTTCTCATCCTGTTCCACGCCGGCGGCGCCGGCGCCCCGGCGCTGATTACGCTGGCGAGCGCGATCTTCATCGCGCCCTTCTTCCTCTTCTCCGGCCTCGCCGGCCAGCTCGCCGACCGCCACGACAAGGCGCGCGTCGCGCAATGGGTGAAATTCTGCGAGGTCTTCGTCGCCGCGGCGGCGGCGTTCGGCTACGTGCGGCAATCGCTGCCGCTGATGTTCGTCACGCTCGGCGCCTTCGGCGTGCTGGCGGCGCTGTTCGGTCCGGTCAAATACGGCATTCTGCCCGATCACTTGAAGCGCGAGCAATTGCCTGCCGGCAACGCGCTGATCGAAGGCGCGACCTTCATCGCCATTCTGACCGGCACCATCGCCGGCGGCCTCGCCTCGCGCGGCGGCGGTGACGCAAGAATCTTTGCCGCGCTGGTGATCGGCTTTGCGATCGCCTGCTGGCTGTCGGCGCTGTTCATCCCGCCCAGCGGGCAGGGTGCGCCGCAGCTGAAGGTGACCGCCGACATCGCCGCCTCGACCGCCGCCATGCTGCGCCATCTGCGCGCCGACCGCCGCTTGTGGTGGGGCGCCATGGTGACCAGCTGGTTCTGGCTCATCGGCATCGTCGTGCTGGCGCTGCTGCCGACGCTGATCAAGCAGCTGATCGGCGGCAACGAGGACACCGTCACCGCCTATCTCGCGCTGTTCTCCGTCGCGGTCGGCATCGGCTCGGGCGCCGCCGCGGCGATCGCGCGTGGGCGCATCGTGCTGATGACCACGGTCGCCGGCGGCGTGCTGGTGGCGGTGTTCGCGCTCGATCTCGGCATGGCGACGCTCGGCGTCGCGCCGGCTTCCTCGCTGGAGGGCCCGGAGGCGGTGTTTGCAAGCGCGTTCGGCCTGCGCGTCGCCGCCGACCTCGCCGGCATCGCCGTTGCCGGCGGGCTGTTCATCGTGCCGGCCTTCGCCGCCGTGCAGGCCTGGGCCGGTGCCGACGTGCGTGCCCGCACTGTCGCCGCGGTCAACGTGCTCAACGCCGCCTTCATGACCGCAGGGACAATTGCGGTGGCGGTGCTGCAGCACCTCGGCGTCAGCCTGCCGGCGCTGTTCCTCGGCATCGGCGTTGCGACGCTCGCGGTGGCGCTGGCGGTTTGGAAGACGATGCCGCAACCGTAGCCGTCGTCCCCGCGAAGGCCGGGACGACAGCGATTACTTCCGCATCTTCAGCACGCGGTCGACCATCTCGCCGGCAACGCCGAGATAATTGGCCGGGTCGGTGAGCGCTGCAAGCGTCTTGCGGTCGGCGGCCTTACGAATCTCCTCGTTCTCTTCCAGGAGATCGAGCAGCGGCTTGCCGGTTTTCACCACCTCGCGGCAGACATCGTAGACTACGTCGTGCGCGCGGTTGCGGCCCATCTTGGCGCCGAGCCCCATCATCACCGCCTCCGACATGATCAGCCCGTTGGTAATGTCGAGGTTCTCGCGCATCTTCTTTTCGTTCACCTGCAGGCCCTCGAGCACGAAGCGCGTCTGCGTGAGGGCGCCGGCCGAAAGCATGAAGATCTCCGGCAGGGCGATCCATTCGATTTCCCACGGGCCGGTCGCGCGCTCGTGGTCCTCGACCATCGCCTCCAAGAGCGCGGCCGCGAGCTGCTTCACCATGGCGGCCTGCGCGGTGATGTAGACCGACGAGATCGGGTTGCGCTTCTGCGGCATGGTGGAGGAGGAGCCGCGCCCGGCGTGGAACGGCTCGTAGACTTCCTCGACTTCGGTCTGCATCAAGAGCTTCACGTCGAAGGCGATCTTGCCGCAGGAGCCGGTGACAAGGCCGAGGAAGCAGCCGGTTTCGGCGATGCAGTCGCGCACGGTGTGCCAGGAGATTGCCGGCTGGCCGAGCTTCAATTCCTTCATCAGCCCGGCCTGCACCTTCAGGCCGTTTTTGCCGAGCGAGGAGAGCGTGCCGGCGGCGCCGCCGAATTCGCCGACCAGCACGCGCGGCTTGAGCTCTTCGAGGCGCTGCTTGTGGCGCTCGAAGGCGGCGAGCATGGTCGCCATCTTGTAGCCGAAGGTGATCGGCACCGCCTGCTGCAGGTTCGAGCGCCCGGCCATCGGCGTGTCGCGGTGCTTCTTGGCGAGCGCGGCGAGCGCGTCGCAGATGCCGTCGATGTCCTTTTCGATCAGCGCCAGCGCCTCGCGGATCTGCATCACCGTCGCGGTGTCGGTGATGTCCTGCGTGGTGGCGCCCCAATGCGACCACTCGCCTAAGCCGTCCTTGCACAGCTTGACCAGTTGCTGCACCACCGGCAGCACCGGATAACCGATCTTCTCGGTCGCCTCCTTCAGCTTCGCCATGTCGATCTCTTTGGCGTCGCAATGCTTGACGATCTCGTCGGCCGCCTTTTGCGGGATGATGTCGAGCCGCGCCTGCGCGCGCGCCAGCGCCGCCTCGAAGTCGAGATATTTCTGCACGCGGTTCTCGTCCGACCACACCTGACGCATGGCCGGCGTGGTGAAGATGTCGCGGAACACCGCGGAATCGAGGATGGTGGAGGGCATCGGCGGCTCCTTTAAATGGGCCGGACCATAGCGGGGCATTCTTCGGGTGTCATCGCCCGCGAAAGCAGGCGATCCCGTAAACGCAAGCCTTGCGTTTTATCGAAACGCGGCGGTGTACAGGGCCTCCGCTTTCGCGGGGGACGACAGCCAGAGGCTATCGCAACTGCTCCGCCATCCAGTCCGCGCTCTGCGGACGCCAGCGGTAGGCGCGGTTGGTGGCGATGTGGTTGCCGTCCTCGATCATCATCAGCGTGGCCGGCCCCTTGACCTCGCGCGCCAGCCGCTCGGCGTCGGCCGCCGGCACGATGCGGTCGAGGCGGCCGTTCACGATGAAGATCGGGCAGGTGATGTGGCCGGCGAGACCTTCGAGCGACAGCGTGGCGGCATGCGCGCGCGCCTCCTCCTGCGTGGCGCAATGGCTGCGCACGCGGAACGCTTCGCGCGTCAGTTCCGGCAGGCCGTCCCAGGCCGCGCCCCAGTTGAACGGGCCGCCCAGCGCGATGCAGGCCCTGATGCGTTGATCGAAGGCGGCCGCGCGCGGCGCATAGTAGCCGCCCAGGCTGACGCCCCACATGCCGATGCGCGATGAATCGAGATCGCGCCGGGTGCCGACATAGTCGAGCACCGCCTTCACCGGCACTTCATAATCGCCGCGGATGGCGAACTCGTATTGCCCTTCGCCCTGGCCCGGCCCGTCGAAGATCAGCGTCGCCAGGCCGCGCGCCAGGAACGGCGCCTCGTAGGCGTCGCCCTCTTCTTTCGTGGAATCGAGGCCGACCGCCATCACCACCACCGCCGGCTTGTCGTAGCCGGGCGGCTTGCGCAGGATGCCGGCCAGCGAGCGGCCCTCGTAGGGGATCTTCACGCGCTCGCCCGCCGGCCGCAAATGCGGCAGAGCCGCCTGCCGGCATTCCACCGCCTTCACGTGGGCCGCCTGCATCTGCGCCATGTCGTGCACGAACAGGAAGGCGGCGAAGTGGTAGTAGACGCCGGCACGCTGCAGGGCTTCGCCGGCGGTGAGCATGTGGCCGCGCTTGAGCGCTTCGCGCCCGAGCTGCTCGTGATGCGCCGCGCGCGTGCTCCACGCCTTGCACCAGCCGTCGTAGCTGTCGAGCGACCGCGTAACTTCCTCGAAGTCCGTCAGCACCACGCCGTTGGCGACGAAGCGCGGTCCCCAATGCGCGATCGCGGCCTCCAGCCGCGGGTCGGTAGCCACCGAGATTTCCATGGGTCAGTCCCTATCCCGTTCGTCCTCGCGCAAGCGGGGACCCAGGGATATGAATATCAACGCCTTGCGACAAAAATCTGGATTCCCGCTTGCGCGGGAATGAACGGATTGTGGCGGGATCGCGCACGGTCAGTTCGCCTTTTCGTCGCGGCGATACCAGGGCATGAACCGCCGCGTTGTCCATTGCACCAGCACTTCGAAGCCGACGCCGAAGGCGGCGAGCAGCAGCACGCCGACGAAGGCCTCGCTGTGCCTGTAGATGCGTGAATTGTACAGAATGAAATAGCCGAGCCCGCCGATAGAGATGAAGAATTCCGCGACCACCGCGCCGATCAGCGCGCGCCCGGCGGCGAGCCGAAAACCGGCGAGCAGATAGGGCATCGAGGAGGGCAGCACGATTTCGGTCAGCACGCTGCGGCCGCCGGCACGGAAGGCGCGCGCCACTTCGAGATATTCGCGCGGCACCGAGCGGGCGCCGTCGGCGACGTTGAGGATGATGGAAAAGATGGCGGCGAACACGACAGTGGCGATGCGCGCCGCGCCCGAATAGCCGAACCACAGAGAGAACAGCGGCAGCACGATGATCATCGGCATGGCATAGAAGCCGTTGATGTAATGCCGCACCGCGCGGTCGAAGCCTGAGCTGCGGCCTATCAGCAGGCCGATAATCGTGCCGGCGGCGAGCGCGATGGCCAGCCCCTCGGCGACCGCGGCGAGCGTCTGCCCGGTGGCGGTGAGAAAGGCCGGATCGACGATCACGCGCGGGATCGCCATCAGCACGGTCGAGGGCTTCGCCACATAGGCCGGCGCGAATCCGCGCACCACCAGCTCCCAACCCAGCAGGATGACGAGGCCGGCCACCAGTCGCGGCACCAGGGTGCCGAACAGGCGGCCGCCCAGCGGCGCGGCGTTGGGCGCCGCGGCGGCCGGCACAGAAAGGGCGGTTTCGGCCATCGCTATTGCCTCCAGCGCGCGAAGCGATTTTCGATCGCCTGGCCGAGCCGCATCAGGCCGACGCCGATCAGGCCGATGACGAGGATCGAGGCGAAAACGCCGGCGGTGTCGAAATTCTGCGAGGCGCCGCTGATCAGCTGGCCGAGGCCGGTCGAGGACAGGAAGAATTCCGCCGCCACCATGCCGACCAGCGCGCGGCCGATCGCCTGACGCACGCCGGTCATGATGTAAGGCAGGGTATAGGGCAGCATCACATCGCGCCACAGCGCCCATTCGCCGGAGCGGTAGGATTTCGCCACCTCGATCAGCTCGGGCTTGATGCTGCGCGCGCCTTCCACCGTGTTGTAGAGCACCGGGAACACCGCGAACAGGAATACAACCAGCACCTTGGGCGCGAAGCCGAAGCCCATCAGTGACAGGATGAACGGAATGAGCGCCACCATCGGCGTGGCGTAGAGGATCATGATGTAGGGCTCGACTCCGACCCTCAGCACCCGCACGCGCGCGAGCAGCAGGCCGAGCGGGGCGCCGACCGCGAGCGCGATGGCAAAGCCGGTGATGAACAGCTTGGCCGAATCGAGCAGTTCGGGGATGAATTCGCCGCTGGCGATCAACTGCCACAGCCGCACCAGCGTTTCCGAGAACGGCACCATGAAGGCCGCGCTGGTCGATCGCCCGGCGATCTCCCACAGCGCGAGCCCGGCCAGGATGCTGAGCCAGAACGGCGCGTGGCGGCGAAGGGAGGTGTTGAGCACTGGATACAGCCCATTCTCTGCTGTCATCGTCCGTGAAAGCGGACGATCCCGTAACCCCGGCGTAAGAAAATCTCACCGACGCCGGAATTACTGGACCCCCGCTTTCGCGGGGATGACCGCGCTTTGCCAATGCAAATCGCGGTCACTTCACCATCGCGTTGGCGTCTTTCCAGACCGTCTGATCCACCAACTGGTCATACGTCACCGGCGTCTTGTCCGGCTTGATGGCGCCGATCTTCTTCATCAGCGCGGCCACCGCCTCCAGCTTCTTGCGCGGCAGGCCGTCGTCCTTGGTTGCCCAGAAGTCGATGGCGAGGAACGACTTGAGCGCTTCCTTGTTCACTTCCTTGCCGTGGCCGGTCACCGAAGCCGCCTCCGCCACGGCGTCGGCGTTCTTGGGATCCTGCATGAAATGCGCAGCCTCGATCATGCCGGCGACCGTGCGCACGATGGCGTCACGGTTCTTCGCCAGATTGTCCTTGCGCACCACCAGCATCAGATAGTGGCTGGTCGGATTGGTGTTCTTCATCGCCAGCAGGATGTGCAGCTTCTTGCCCTGGTGCGCGATCTCGGCGAGATCGTCGAGGTGCAGCACGGCGTAGTGCAGGCGGCCGGCAATCAGGGCCGGGCCGGAGCTCGAGCCGAGCGCCACCTGCTTGATCTGGTCGAGCTTCACCTCTTTGCAGCCGGCGGCGATCATCGAGCGCAGCGCCACCGAGCGCGCGCCGCCGATCGAGTCGACGCCGACGTCCTGGCCGGCGAGGTCCTTACAGGTCTTGCCTTCCTCGGTGGTGCCGATCACCCAGTCCGGATTCGGCATGCCGTACACGGCGACCAGCGGCACACCGGCATTGGAGATCTGGTTGATCACCGGCGGCGTCGGCGACCACGACATGTCGACGTCGCCGGCTACCACCGCGCGCGCGGCGGCGGTGCCGTTGTCGAACGGGCGGATTTCGACGTCGGCGCCGTGTTTCTTGAAGAAGCCCTGTTTCTCCGCGACATAGGCGATGGTCACGGAATAAATCGGCGGGATGCCGGGAATGGCCACGACAATCTTCTTGCCTTGCGCGCCGGCCGGTCCCGCCATCGCCAGGGCGGCAAGCAGGACGGCGCCCGTCAGCAATACCGATAGTTTGCGCATTGTTGATCCTCACCTGTAGCTTTGAGTTTCTTCGGTCATGAGCGTTCGAGCTGGAATTCGGCTTCGCGCGCCTCCCGCATCAGCGTCGACCACACCCGCTCGCGCAATTCGGCGAAACGCGGCTCACGCAGCGTCGCGCGCGTGCGCGGATGGGGCAGGTCGATCTTGATGGTCTCGTGGATGCTCGACGGCCTGCCCTTGAGCACGATCACGCGGTGGCCGAGCAGCACCGCCTCCTCGATCGAATGGGTGACGAAGATCATGGCGGTCGGCCGCTCTTCCCAGATACGCAGCAACTCGAATTGCAGGATCTCGCGCGTCTGCGCGTCGACCGCCGCGAACGGCTCGTCCATCAGCAGCACGTTCGGCTCGATCGCCAGCGCGCGCGCCAAACCGCAGCGCTGCTGCATGCCGCCCGACATCTGGTAGGGATAGGCCTTCTCGAAGCCGGTGAGTCCGACCAGCTTGATGAACTCCGGCACCTTGCGCTCGATCTCCGCCTTGGGCGCGCCGGCCATGCGCAGGCCATAGGCGACGTTCTCAAACACCGTCTTCCACGGGAACAGACCGAAGTGCTGGAACACCATGGCCACGCCGGCAATCGGCTCGGTCACGCGCTCGCGTCCGACCCAGATTTCGCCAGCGTCGTGCGGCAACAGGCCGTCGATACAGCGTAGCAACGTGGTCTTGCCGCAGCCGGAGGGTCCGACCACGGCGAGGATTTCACGCTCGCCAACCTCGAAGTCGATATTGCGGAACACCTCAAGCGCGCCATAGCGCTTGGCCAGGCCCTTGACGCGAATGCGCGGCTCGCCCGCGCGCGGCGCGGCGGCTGATCGGACGGCGGATGCCGGCTGCTGGTCGGTCACTCGGCGGCCTGTGTCGTTGCTTTAGGGGCGGTCTTGGCCCAGTAGTCGGCGGCCTGCTTCGAGCGTGCGAGCGCCTCGGTGGTCTCGAAACCGGGCGCCATCGAGCCGTCGGTGCCGGCAAGAACCTGGTGGTGCTCGATATTGAGCGTGCGCAGCCAGCGCTGCTGGCCCATGGTGATGGCGACGAAATAACCGATCTCGACCAGCTCGGGCTCGCTGAAATGCTTGTGCAGGCGCTCCCACAGCGGATCGCTCGCCGGTAGATCCCAGGTGATCGCCTCGGCATAGGCGAGTGCCGCCTTCTGCCGCTCGTCGTAATTTGGTGACGACTCGAAATTGATTAGATCGGCGTAGTCGTTTTCCGTCAGGCCGGACTTGGCGGCCTTGATCGAGCGCTGGTTGCCGCAGAACTCGCACAGCACCGAGCGCGAGACATAGACGCGGCACAGCTCCTTGATCTTGTGGTCGGCGACGCCGTTCTTGAAAACGTCGCGCCAGGTATTGGCGAACGACCAGAACACCGCCGGTACGTGGGCGCGGACCGCCTGACTCTCCGGGCGCGGCGTGCCCTCGCGCGCGCAGCGCTCGAATTCGGCGCGCATCGCGGGATCGGTCACGGTCGATGGATCGACATAGCTAATGCGGGGTTTAGGCGCCATCGGCATTCACTCCCAAGTCATTGTTGTGGCGCGCCGGAACGCGCAATCGGTTTAGGCCGCATGTTGCCGCAACCGGCGCGCCGGGGCAACGCCGGGAGCGCCGCGCTTAAGCTCATCGCGGGCTTGCAGAATTTCCCCAATTGGTGGGCGGGCCGGCGCCACGCGTCCGCGCAAGAGGCCGTTAGGCTTTCTCGATCGTTACGCAGGGCGCGCGCATGCGAAGTAGTATTCCTAACGACGCGCAAGGTTACTCTAAAGTTCAAAGCATTCGGGAAACCGATAATAAACAATAGGAATTCAGCGGCTCTTCAGCATAGCGCCAAATGCGCGCGCGCCGTTAGTAATTGGATACTGCATCGCCCCTACTCTCGCGCCTAAGAAAGCGAAAGCAAGTCGCGTCAAACGGGGCCATCCGCCGTGCGTGCAAGTACCATCGTCATGATCGGCTTTGCGGTCGTGTTCGGCCTGCTCGCCGTGTTCATCGCCCAAGTCTGGCTCAACAACCAGGCCAACATGCGCGCGAAGAGCATGGAGGCGCATGAGAAGCCGGTCGCCACGCAGACCATCGTGGTCGCCGCGCAGCCGCTGCGTTTCGGCGCCGAGCTGAGCGCCGCGATGCTGAAGGAAATTCCGTGGCCCGCGCAAGCGCTGCCGCCCGGCGCCTTTCACAAGATCCACGACGTTCTGTCCGGCGGACGCCGCGTCGTGCTCACCGCGATCGAAGCCGACGAGCCGGTGCTCGCGCTCAAGATCACCGGCCCCGGCCAGCGCGCGACGCTCTCGGCGCTGGTGCGCAAGGGCATGAAGGCGGTCACCATCCGCGTCAATGACGTCGGCGGCGTCGGCGGCTTCGTGCTGCCGGGCGATCATGTCGACGTGGTGCTGACGCGTCAAATCGACAAGGGGCAGGCCACCACCGAGGTCGTATTGCAGGACGCGCGCGTGCTGGCCGTCGACCAGATCGCCGACGAGCGTGCCGCCAAAGCGACGGTGGCCAAATCGGTCACGCTCGAAGTGAACACTGTGGAGGCGCAGAAAATCTGGCTCGCCTCTTCCGTTGGCAACCTGTCGCTGCTGCTGCGTCGGGCCGGCGAAACCGCGGAAGCCAGGACGCGCAAGATCACGCTCGAGGATCTGGGGAACGACGATCCGGTCGCCAACGGCAAAGTGCAGACCACGACGGTGACCGTGACCCGTCCGAAGTCGAAGGAGGATTACACCGTCCCGGTCGAAGGCGAGGGGGCCTTGGCCGCGGCGGCGGAGAGGAGTGCCGCCCGTTAAGCGGGTGTCTGGCGGAGATTTACCAGGGGTGGGGAGTGTGTCGTGAATAACAAGCAAAACGAATTTGCCGCCGGGTTCTCGTGGCGGCGGGACAGGACCAGCGGCGCCGGCGGCTGGCTGCGCGACTTGGCGATCGCCTTGGCCGTGGCGCTGACCGCCGCGATCCTCGGCTTCGCGGTCGACGCTCACGCGGCCGATAGCTACTCGCCGGAGCGCGTCATCCGCATCGGCGGCAACAACCGCACCGCCATGGTGCTGGTCACCATCGGCAAGTCGCAGGACGTGCGCACCGACCAGAGCTTCGTCAACGTCACGGTCGGCGATCCCGACGTGGCCGACGTCAACCCGCTTACCGACCACAGCCTGTCGATCCTCGGCAAGAAGATCGGCACCACGCGCGTGTCGGTCTATGCGGAGGACAAGAACCTGGTCGGCATTTTCGACGTCGAGGTGACCTACGACATTTCGCGGCTGACCAACGAGCTCAAGCGCCGCTTTCCGGGCTCCCACATACAAGCCTCCTCGGTCAACGGCCGCATCATGCTGTCGGGCGAGGTGTCCGACGCCGCCACGCTCGACAAGGCGGTGACCGTCGCGCGCCAATTCGGGCCGGACATCATCAATTCGCTGTCGGTCATGTCGCCGCAGCAGGTGATGCTGGAAGTGCGCTTCATCGAGATCGCGCGCACCGCCGGCCGCGAGCTGGGCGTGCAGTGGAATCACTTCGGCGACAAGACCCTGGCCAATATCGGCAATGGCGTGCCGGCAGGCGCGCTCCCGATCACGCCTAGCGGCAGCAACCCGTTCAAGAATCCCGGTGTCACTTCGGGCGGCATCAACGACTCGAGCGTGCTGCGCTCGCCCGCGGTAGCCGCCGGCGTGCTGTCGGGCGCCGCGCCATTCGGCTTCCTGATCGCGCATCTGGTCCACGACGGCTGGTCGGCGGATTCGCTCATCAACATGCTCGAGCAGAAAGGCGTGGCGCGCGCGCTTGCAGAGCCCAACCTGGTCGCGCTGTCGGGCGATACCGCGAGCTTCCTGGCCGGCGGCGAATATCCGATTCCAATCGCCGGCAGCCTGGGGCAGGTCACGGTCGACTACAAGAAATACGGTGTCGGGCTTGCCTTCACCCCGACCGTGCTCGGCGGCGGCCTGATCAACATGAAGATCGAGCCCGAAGTCAGCCAGATCGATCCCACCCACAGCGTCGCGGTGGCCAACGGCATCTCGGTGCCGGCCCTGATCGTGCGGCGCGCCTCCACCACGGTCGAGCTGCGCGACGGCCAGAGCTTCGTGATCGGCGGCCTGCTGCAGACCGTCGGGCAGAACACCATCGATCAGTTGCCCTGGCTCGGCAGCGTCCCGGTGCTGGGCACGTTGTTCTCGTCGAAGTCGTACCAGAAGAACGAGACCGATCTCGCCATCATCGTCACGCCGCATCTGGTCCGTCCGGCCCGGCCCGGCGATCTGGTCAAGTCGCCGCTCGACGATACGATGCCGCCGAACGACGTCGATTTCTTCTTGCTCGGCAAGACTGAAGTGACGCGGGCCGAAGCGCGCCATATCACGCCGGTCTCCGCCCGCATCGATGCGGCCGCCGAGCGGCCGTTCACCGGACACATGCTCGATATGCCAAAGGGGGTCGCCGATGAGCCGGTCCACTAATGCCGTGTGCGCGCTCGGGCTGGTCCTGGCGCTGAGCGTGCTCAGCGGCTGCTCCGAATATCTCGATCGGCGCGACACGCTTTCCTTGGCCGGCGGCGACGCCGTTGCCACCAACGAGGTCACGCAGATGGTCGATCCCTGGCCGCGCGTAAGCGCGCAGCGCAATATCGGCTTCAACGGCGAGCGCATGGAGAACGCCGTCCAACGCTACCGCACCAACCGGACCTATCCGCCAAGCACCGAAGGCACGTCCGGGAGCTACGCGCCTAGTCAGGCGTCGAGCAACTCGGCGCCGGTCGGTCCGACTGTGACGGCGCCGGCGGCGCCGGTGAAATAGCCGGGAATCGCGCCCATGCGCCGAGGCCGCAACGCCAACCCGAGCCAGACCCGCGTGGTGGTGCTCACCGCCGACGCGGCATTCGACGCGTCGGTGCGCGCCACCTTCGGCGCCTCGAGCGCGATCGAGCTCGCCGTGGTCACCGGTCATGTCGCCGAGCAAGGCGACGCGCTCGAGGTCGCGGACGCCACCGTAGTGGTCGTCGACGTCGACGCCGGACGGGCGGACGAGATGGCCGCGCTCGCGAGACTTATGGCGCGCGTGGGCGCATGGCCGCCGGTGATCGCGGTGACGCCAAGCTTCGACGCCGGCCTTGCCCGCATCTTCATGCAGATGCGCATCGCCGACTTCCTGGTGAAGCCGGTCGAGCCGGTCGACTTGGTGCGCGCCTGCGCGCGCGTCTCGCAAAGCGCGTCGGCGGCGGAGAAGGGGACCGAGGCGCAGATCTACACCTTTCTGCCCGCCGTCGGCGGCGCCGGCGTCACCACGCTGGCGGTGCAGACTGCCATGATCCTGCTCAACAGCGGCGGCCCGCGCGTCAAGCCGGCCACCTGCCTGGTCGATCTGGACTTCCAGCACGGCACCGTCGCCGACTATCTCGATCTCGAGCCGCGCCTCAATTTGGCGGAAATCGAGCCGCGCCCCGACCGTCTCGACCGCCAATTGCTCGAGGTCATGCTGTCCTATCACGCCTCCGGCCTCGCGGTGGTCGCCGCGCCCAACCGGCCGGCCGAAATGCGCTCGTTCGATCCGGACGTGGTGACGCGCCTGCTCGATCTGGTTTCCAGCAATTTCGAATATGTCGTGTTCGACATGCCGCGCACCTGGTTCTCCTGGACCGACAGCGTGCTGCTCGGCTCCAACAAGCTGTTCGTCGTCAGCGAAACCACGGTGCCGGGGCTGCGCCTTGGCAAGCAACTGGTGGCGGCGATCACCGAGCGGCTGGGCGAGGGGCCCAACCCGCGCGTTATCGTCAACCGCTTCCAGCAGCGTGTGTTCGGGTCCGGCCTGCGGCTCAACGATTTGCAGCAGGTGCTGGGCGATGCCTTCACCGCCGTTATCCCCAACGACTATGCGCTGGTGCGCGAAGCAATCGACCGCGGCGTGCCGCTCGACGAGGTCAAGCCCGGCAACAAGATCACCGCCCAACTGAAAAAGCTGGTGCTCGACGACGCGCCCAAGGCGGAAGCCAAGCCCGCGCCGCTGCTGAGCAAGCTCAAATTCGCCAGCGCGAAGTAACGAGGAGCCTTATGTCCGGCCGTTTCACAGCCAGACGCGTTCCGGCGCCTGACGTGCCTGCCGCCGCGCCGCCGCCGGCGGCCGCGCTCGAGGGCGTGGCCTGGACCGTGCCGCCGGAGCCGGAGCCCGCCGCCGCGCCTGCCAACCCGCTGTTGAGTGACAAGCTGCTCGACGCCAAGGTGCGCCTGCACCGCCGGCTGATCGAGGAGATCAATCTGTCGGCGCTGGAAAAGCTGCCCGAGGACGAAATCCGCCGCCACGTGCAGGGGCTGGTGTCGCAATACGTGCTGGTCGAACGGCTCGCGCTCAACGCTCAGGAACTCGACGAGTTCGTTTCCGAAATCCTCGACGAGATGACCGGCCTCGGCCCGCTCGAGCCGTTGTTGAAGGACGAGAGCATCAACGACATCCTGATCAACGGTCATGAATGCGTCTATGTCGAGCGCCGCGGCGTGCTGGAGCCCTTGGCGGTGCGCTTCAAGGACGAGCAGCACCTGCTGCGCATCATCAACAAGATCGTCTCCGCGGTCGGCCGAAGGGTCGACGAAAGCCATCCGCTCTGCGACGCGCGCCTGCACGACGGCAGCCGCGTGAACGTCGCGGTGCGCCCGATCGGCGTCGATGGCCCGCTGGTCTCGATCCGCAAATTCTCCAAGAAGCCGCTCAACCTTTCCAAGCTGGTCGAGGTCGGCGCGCTGCGCCCGCCGATGGCCGAACTGTTGGCGGCGGCGGTCAAAGCGCGCATCACCACCATCATTTCCGGCGGCACCGGTTCCGGCAAGACCACCATGCTCAACGCGCTCTCCGCCTTCATCTCGGAGAAGGAGCGTCTGATCACCATCGAGGACGCCGCCGAACTGCAATTGCAGCAGCCGCATGTCGGCCGCATGGAGACGCGCCCGCCCAATATCGAGGGCAAGGGCGAAATCCGCCAGCGCGAGCTGGTCAAGAACGCGCTGCGCATGCGGCCCGACCGCATCATCCTCGGCGAGTGCCGCGGCGAGGAAGCCTTCGACATGTTGCAGGCGATGAATACGGGCCACGAAGGCTCGATGGCCACCATTCACGCCAACACGCCGCGCGACGCCATCTCGCGTCTCGAGCAGATGATCGGCATGGCCGGCCTGCCGATGACGGTGGCCTCGATCCGCAGTCAGATCGCCGGCGCCATCCAGCTCATCGTGCAGCTGCAGCGCCAGTCCGACGGCAAGCGCAAGGTCACCTCGATCGCCGAAGTGACGGGGCTCGAAGGCGACATCATCCAGATGCAGGAAATCTACAAATTCGTGCGCACCGGCACCGCGCCGGACGGCACCGTGCAGGGCCATTTCCAGGCCACCGGCGTGCGCCCGCGCTTCCTCGGTCACCTG
>Ga0335081_10011173_pt1 | contig 14517 bp, 13 predicted proteins | sample Lox_Sample_35_FD_206713 | JGI IMG/M metagenome (GOLD analysis project Ga0335081, IMG submission 206713) | Soil microbial communities from Loxahatchee National Wildlife Refuge, Florida, United States - Lox_Sample_3.5 | ecosystem: Environmental > Terrestrial > Soil > Wetlands | place: USA... | reverse complement strand
ATTCTTTTTAATCTGTACTATTCTTCCCATAACGGCTCCTTTCCTGGTGACTGTTTTTGTCGGCAAACAAAACGTTACCATTTTAGGAGCCGCTACTTAAAATTTCAACTAACTATAGCACTCAATCAAATTATTTAATACCATTTGAAGTATGCATTCAAGTTTTTTGTTGCGAAACTGACACACTCAAATCTCTTATCTCGCCTATATTGACGCAAAAGGCGGCAAGTGAAATACTACAGCGTAGAAAATATAATTGACTATGATACTTCTGCGAAATATCGCAAGGTTCTGGAAGACCTTGGAACGCAGCGGGATATTTTCACTATTTTTGAAAGGAGTGCGGAATAATGGCCAGAAAGTTATCACGCCTTCTGTTCTTTGTAATTCTATCCTTTTTAATCTTCAAAGGCCTGGAAGGGCGAACGGCCATGGCGGAGGAGAATGAGCGGGTTTACCCGGAATATGATCTTTCGGTCTCCTTCGACTTGAAAAACAACCTCATCAGGGGCGACGCAAAAATAAACCTGCCCGGCCAGGCGGAAATCTCCTTGGAGGGGTTCCGGATAACTAACGCAAGCTTTAACGGCAATCCCTTTGCAGCCGAGTCTGCGCAGGGTTTGCTCAAGATTAACCAAAAAGGCCGTCTGGAAATCACATACGAGAAAACCTTCACGGGCGCCTTCGAGGCAAATCCGCTCGGTGAGGGCGCACTTTCGGGCAACATGATAAGCGATAGGGGTATATGCCTTACGGGAAGCTGGTATCCGCATGTCATAGGGCTTGCCCTCTACCGGCTAAAAGCCATTGTGCCGGACGGCTTTAAAGCCATATCCGAGGCAGATACGATAACCTTCGTGGAGACCCCCGGCGGAAAGTTGTATTCTTTTGCTTTCCCTTACCCGGTTTTGGGAATAGATCTGGTGGCCGGTGACTACGTCCAGAGGAAGGCAAGCTTAGGGGGCGTCGATATTTACACCTATTTTTTTCCTGAAGACGAGGGACTTTCGAGTGAGTATATCGCGTATACTAAAAAATACCTTGAGATGAATGACAAGCTCCTTGTCTCCTATGCCTATAAGAGGTTTTCGGTCGTGGAAAATATTTTCCCAACAGGACTCTCCATGCCGACCTTCACCCTGATTGGGGCAGAGATTCTCCGTTTGCCCTTTGTCCTCAATGAGTCTCTTGGGCACGAGATAACCCATCAGTGGTTTGGAAACTACGTTTATTCCGATTTCGAAAAAGGAAACTGGCTTGAGGCTATTACAGTCTATATGGCGGATTACCGCTATGCTCATTTACAGGACAAGGGACGACAGTACAGGAAAAAGGCACTCGTTGATTATCAGAGTTACGTGAATGCGGAAAATGATTTTTCCCTCCGGAAGTTTTACGTGAGGACGGGGCACGCAAGCGAGGCTATCGGGTACGGCAAGGGTATGATGCTTTTTAACATGCTCGAAAAAATCGTGGGAAAGGACATCTTCTACAAATCATTAAGGGTGTTCATAGAGCAAAACAAATGGAAGGTCGCAACTTGGGATGATATAAAAAGAGTTTTTGAAAAAATGTCGGGAAAGCGCCTGGACTGGTTTTTCAGCCAGTGGTTGGACCGCAAAGGAGTGCCAGTTTTGAAGGTTGAAAAGGCAAAATTCGATTTAGTAAATGGCGTCCCAACGGTCAGTCTGGATATGGCACAGGATGGAAAACCCTACCGCCTTGCTCTTCAAGTTAAAATATTTGCGGGTGACAAGGAGATCAGATCGTCCTCCGTCTGGATTGACGGCCCGAATCAGACATTTCGGTGGGCCGTGACCGAAAAACCTACCAGACTGATCATTGACGGAGATTACGAGATAATGCGCGGGCTTTCCCCGGACGAGTTGCCTCCAGTGATATCGAGGCTCTTGGGGAGCAAAAAACGCATCGTAGTTTACAGGGCAGGGCAGAAAGAAAAATACGCGTCGCTGCTTCAGGCCTTCGGGCAGGATGGTTTTATCCTCAAAGAGGAAAAGGACATCACTGATAAAGACATGCGGGAATCCTCACTCCTTGTGGTCGGAGCGGACAGCCCGGTTTTAAAGAGGCTCTTGGGGAAGGTGGAAAGCCCCACGGGCGGTTTCGTCCTGATGGTCACGGATAACCCTCTCAACACCGAAAACGTTGTGGCCTTTGTCGAGGCGCGCTCCAAAGAAGAGGTGGATCTGGCGACAGCAAAGATATTTCATTACGGCCAGTATTCAACAATCACCTTTTCGGCGGGCAAAAACACAGGAAAGAAAACAGCAGGCAGCCAGGACGGGATAGTGCGTAGACTTTCGGCCCCAATCAGCGGTAGCCTTCCGAAGGGTCTTGATCATGATGGCCACGTGAACTCGTAAGCGCTACGCCGGTCATTCTTATAGGGAGAGGGTCTTTCCCATTCCCACACACCAGAATCCACCATTAAACCGAGATATGCCGTCTGGTTCCGGATTTTATGAAAGTAACGGCCTCTTTTTTGGTCAAAGAGTACCAGGAAAATTGTCTGATCACGCCTTCACTGGCTCCGCGCACTGCGAACTCACTCCATATTGGTCATTACGGCTTGCGAGAAATACTCTCATGGCATTCCAGGCCTCTAAGAGTGGTGGAGATGGTTCACGATACTCTTCCAAACGATTTCTCTTGCCCGCGGAGTTGTCATTACCTGGATGAAGTGAAGGATTCTATTTCAAGCGAATGACAATGATTCCTTTCTGAAGTTGTGGTGTTTCTATTCTTCGTAACAACAAACATTTCATTCAGTATCTGTTGAAGTTTCCGTATGTTTAAAACTCATCAAGTGTAGTCGAATAATGTTGAATAAAACTCCTTGCTGAAATTGTTTTTCTCCTTATTTATTGCCGCTGCAAACGTCCCGAAGCTCATTATTTGAGTATGAATTTATACAACGGGAAAAATATTAGTATAATTAAAGTAATTACAAGATTATCACGGAGTGAAAGCCATGGTAGCGGAAAAGAAAAAAATCCTGCTGATCGCGGGCGTTGTCGTCCTGATTGTAATCGCTGCAATTGTCGCTGTCTTATTATTCAACATTAACTCTTACAAGAACCGTATCGAAACTGCTGCGTCACAGGCGACCGGCCTCGATGTGAGGATCAATGGGAGGATGGGGCTCTCTTTCTTTCCATTTAGTGTGTCGGCCAATGATATCCGTGTCGCCAACAATGGAGGTGTGATTCTTATCCTCAAAAAACTCAAGATAGGGGTTGAGATAATCCCCCTATTTGCGAAGCAACTCAAAGTCACCAGTTGCCAGCTTGTCAAACCAACTATCTCTATCGTGAAAGACAACGAGGGGAAATATAATTTCAAAAGTACTGAAAAAAAATCAGCAGAAGGAGGACCGACAAAAGTTTTCAGTTTGAAGGAACTCAGGCTGTCCCAAGGGACACTGGTCTATCTTGACGAGAAGACGGGTGAAAAGACCGAGTTGAAGGAAATCAGTCTGGCTATTAAGGACCTCTCGATAGACAGTGCCGCAGGCGACAATATTATAACGAAGGTCTCATTTACGGGAAACCTGGGCTGCAAGCAGGTGTGGAAAAAGGACGTCAAAATCGATAACGTCAAGAGTTCTCTAAAAGCGGAGAATGGAGTAATCTACCTCACGCACCTTACCATGGATATCTTCGGCGGGAAGGGTGAAGGAGATGCCACGCTAGATATGTCGGGAGTCGATACTGTGTATAAAGTCAATTTGAAAGTGTTGACGCTAGACTTCGCAAAACTTCAGGAGTCTTTCGGAATAAAAAAGGTGATCGGCGGGAAGAGTGATCTTTCTGCCTCCTTGACGATGAACCAGAAGAGAGGTCGCGTCCTGATCAACAGTATAAACGGTACTTTTTCTTTACGGGGTGATAATCTCGTCATTTATACTATGGATCTCGACAAGGTCCTCTTATCGTATAAGTCGAGCCAGGAGTTCCACCTAGTCGACCTCGGCGCTTTCTTCATCGTTGGCCCGCTCGGCCCGATCATCAATACCGTTGCGCTCAAGACGTACCGGTTCGGAGACGTTTATTACCAGACCCAGGGAGGGCAGGGCGCCATTACAAAGTTTATTTCGCACTGGAAGATTAAGGACGGTGTTGTGGAAGCCACGGACTGCGCCCTTGCGACGCGCAATAATCGGATCGCTCTTAAAGGCAAGCTCAATCTTGTTAGCGAACGATATGATAATGTAACAGTAGCGCTTCTCGATGACAAGGGATGCGCAAACTTCAAGCAAAGCATCAGCGGTTCTTTCGGCAGTCCCCATATCGGCGCCGTGAGCGCAGCCGAGTCCCTAGCCGGTCAGTTCACCCACCTTTACAGAAAAGCAAAGAGCTATCTCCGAGGCGGAAAATGCGAAGTCTTTTATAACGGTGCCGTACAGCAACCCTGAAACTATTTTGAATCTCTTTAAACTACGACGATAATTATTATAACTCGTAATCTCGTTTTTTATGTCTGCAATATTGTCATCATTCCTTTTATTTCTAAAAATACCTCATTTATCATCGGCACTCCCTCTTGATAATTGCTATATTTAAACTATACCGTTCTCAGTATGTCTTACTTGATGGATCCCGATAAAGCCAAACCCATCGGGAGGGGGGAGCGGGTGGCTTCCTGAAGATGTGACAAAGACCTTGGCAAGAGGATTGCGGGTTAAAAGCCGTATAATTGAATATATTCATTGCTGGTTCAATTTTGTAGATTAAACCAAGTTTAGGGTACGGCTCGGTTCAGACTATAAGTCTGAACCATCAGGAATTTCACCATAGGGACGTATAGCAGAATCTTTCGTGAGAGGAGGAAGTTATGGAATTTATCTGGTTTATCTTGATTGGGTTAGTGGCTGGGTGGCTAGCGGGACAGCTCATGAAGGGAGGCGGCTTCGGCGTCATCGGCGACATCGTCGTGGGCGTGGTAGGCGCATTGCTTGGGGGTTTTCTGTTTCGTTCATTTGGTGTGTCCTTGGGTGGGGGTCTACTCGGTGCTATTATAGTGGCAACCATCGGCGCAATAGTGTTCATTTTCGTCTTACGCCTCATCAAGCGAACATAATGATCTAACTCGTCGCCCAACTCGCTCGCCCGAGGCTGGTTATCTTTTTTCGTATACAAGTTTGACCTGGTATTCTGCAACTCCTCTTCAGCGTGCGCTGGTGCAGCTTGTAGCTGCACTGTGGAGTGATAGCTTCAGAATAAATGTAATAAGTCCCGTTTGTACTTTTTTATGAGACTATCTTCCTGAACTATGCACTTTTGGTCAGACTTTTGGTCAGACGAACCCATATGCAATTTTGAAGTGGTATTCTGCAAGCATTTTTATCAAGCGTCAGTCTCTTTTCGTGGTGCACTGTAGATAGCTGCAGGATTTTGTGAATAGCAGAGTGACCGAGGAACGGTTTATAACAAAGATCGGAGAAATCAGTGGTATATAAATCCGTGAAGAAACCTCTTCAAGTGGAAGAGAGCAAATAGATGGATCGGAGCCTTCCGTGAAAGCACTTCTCATTTATCCTGAATTCCCGGACACCTTCTGGAGTTTCAGGTATGCCCTGAAATTCATTCACAGAAAGGCGAGCAGTCCACCCCTCGGTTTATTGACCATTGCAGCGATGCTTCCTGAAGAGTGGGAAAAAAGACTGGTCGACATGAATGTGGAAAGCCTGCATGACGACGACCTGAGATGGGCTGATCTCGTCTTTGTGAGCGCGATGTCTGTCCAGAAGGAATCGGCGAAAGGAGTGATTGCGAGATGCAGGGCAGCCGGCGTCAGAATTGTCGCCGGCGGTCCTCTTTTCACGACCGAATATGAGACGTTCGGGGAGGTAGACCATCTAGTACTGAACGAGGCCGAAATCACTATGCCCCGTTTTCTGGAAGATCTCCGGAATGGAGCCGCAGGCCATTTCTATACCACTGATCAATGGGCAGACATACGGGAGACGCCCATCCCGCTCTGGGGGCTAATCAATATGAAGCACTATGCCTCAATCAATATTCAGTATTCACGAGGCTGCCCCTTCAACTGTGAGTTTTGTGACATTACCCTGCTCTGCGGTCGCATACCGCGCACAAAAGATAAAGACCAGCTTATTGGGGAGCTCGAGAGTGTTTACACATCAGGGTTCAGAGGCCAGGTCTTCTTTGTTGACGACAATTTTATCGGGAACAAGAAAAAGCTGAAGCAGGAGATTCTCCCTGCCATCATCGCATGGATGGAGAGGAGAAAGCAGCCCTTCACTTTTAATACGCAGGCATCGATAGAACTGTCCGATCATAAAGACCTCATGGATATGATGGTCAGGGCAGGATTCGATGTCGTCTTCATCGGCATCGAGACCCCGCATGAGCAGAGTCTGGTGGAATGCAGCAAATTCCAGAACAAGAACCGCGATCTACTGGCCAGTGTCAGGAATATCCAGAAATCCGGCATCGAGGTGCAGGGTGGATTCATTGTCGGTTTCGACAACGACCCTCCTACGATTTTCGACACCCAGATCAGATTCATCCAGGCGAGTGGGGTTGTAACAGCAATGGTAGGCATTCTCATTGCTCTCCCAGGCACGAAACTCTACGAGAGACTCAAAAAGGAGCAACGGCTGCTGAAAGAGACCTCGGGGAACAATACGGATTTCGCTACCAATTTTATCCCTAGAATGGACTATGACCTGCTGATCAACGGCTACAAGAAAGTCCTCAGCACCCTCTATTCACCCAGACACTACTATGAAAGGGTCAGGACATTTCTGCGGGAATATGCCCCCCAAAGAGAAAAAAAGATGCCCTTTCGATTTCGGCCCAGCTACCTGGCCGCATTCTTCAGGTCCATTGTCGTCCTCGGGATCATCGGGAAAGAAAGATTCCATTACTGGAGGCTTCTGTTCTGGACCATGTTCAACCGTCCCAGCCTCTTTCAACAGGCCGTCACTCTCTCGATCTACGGTTTCCATTTCCGCAAGGTATTTGAGAAGCACGTTCGTTGAAGGTGGAAGAAACTAAAAGGGGGATAAGAAGCATGCATAAAACACACGGCAGGACGATTGAAAACAATGGAGAAGTGCAGTAAACAGTGGTGGTGCGCTCACCGACAATGACCTTAATACGGGAGATGAGAAACCGGATCAACTGCCGAGTCTGCTGCTGGCGAGATACAGGTAGACAAAAGAACAAGCTGAAGATGTAGCCCCTGCCTGAAAAGTCTCACCTGGCACAGAATTGATTAAGAGACAAAAGATAAAAAATAAGTATTACGACATCTGGATATTATCTGGCTCTAATATCCTCATCGAAGCAAAGGATGGATCAGTCCTATGGATGACGTAGAGGCCTAACCAGTTGGTCGAGTGTACGTTTCGCCCATGGGTGCAAAACAGAACTCATCTCGATGTTCATGTGCAAGCTACGATCCGTATTGAATGATAGTTGCGTCTGATTGAAATTGCGGACTAGTAGGATGTGAAGGTCGGAGGGTCAGAAAACTTAGGAAGGTGAAATGTCCCGTTTGAATTATGGATATTAATTTAATAACTCCTACCTCTGAACCCTCTGACCGCAATCCCCACGCCCTATCTTTTCCCTCATATTTTCTTCATATGCCGAACAAGATAGAACTACATCAGCCTCATTTCATGTGATGTATGCCTGAATACCGCACTTCATGCCGCCATTTTCGCTAGCCTGGACTTCAGTGTGATCTCAACACCCGCAAGGGCCATGGACACAGGGCAACCTTTCTTGGCGGCTTCAGCTTTTTCACTGAACGTTTTTTCATCGATGCCGGGAACTCTACCTTCAGTCTCTAGTTCGATGGTGGTAATTTTAAAACCATCGCCCACCTTATCGATGGAAACCCGTGCCGTGGTATGGATACTGTCTGCCTTGAACCCTGCCAGCTCCAGGATCATCGAAAGCGCCATGCTGAAGCACCCCGCATGCGCAGCACCGATCAGCTCCTCGGGGTTTGTGCCCGGCGCTTTTTCGAAACGTGATCCAAAAGAATAGTTTCCTTCAAAAACGCCGCTCCCGAGTTTTACGGTGCCTTTGCCTTTTTTCAAATTTCCTTCCCATCGCGCTTCTGCAGTACGTATTGCCATGATGCACCTCCTTTGATGTCTGCTTGCGTTGATCCGCTGCGTATTATATTCTAATTGTAGCATGTTATTTGCCAAACCGCCTAGTCGAGTTCATATAATATTAGCGAAGGTGCAGAATTCATTTTGTACCTTTGCATTTTGTGATAAAGTGTTCTCTTAGCAGCTCCTTCCGAAAATTGCAAGCCCTAAGATACTCCTCTTTTCTGCTTTATCTTACATAAAAATTCAATTATACTTTTCCACATCGAGCAATAGCTCATTTCGACATCCTTGAGCACTGTGAGCTCCGCGGCTAATACTCTTCATCAGAAGGAGATACATTCATGAAAACAGCCGAGATTATGACGAAGCAAGTTCATACCATTGGGCCGGAACAAACCTTGAAGGATTGTGCCCAGATTCTTAAGGAACACCACGTAAACGGCCTCGTGGTGTTGAATGTGGAAACGATTGTGGGAGTAATTACGAAGGCCGATATTTTCAAGGCCATTCTGCTCAACGGCCTTGTGGTGTTGGATGGGGGAACGGTTGCAGGAGTAATCCCGACGTCCGAAATTTCCAAGGCCATGCTGCCGGGCTATTCCGACATTATAGACGGCGAGCGCCACATGGAGAGCTTCGAGCGCATCGAAGAGCGGGCGCGCCAGTTGGACGACCTGAAGGTGCGGATCCTCATGTCGACACCGCCCATCACCATAACGAGCGACACGCCCATCGTGAAGGCAGGTTCTCTCATGATTCTCAAAGGGATAAAGCAGCTCCCTGTTGTCGACAATGGCAGGCTGTCGGGTATTGTCACCCTGACGGATATCATTAACTTTATGATGGAGAAGATCAAGTAGATGACAGCTATTGCTCCAGACACAAACTCACGAAACAACGTATAAAATTATTATAAATTTGCACTCTTGTCCAATATAGGTTTTATATAGGACAACATTTTTGTAGCATGGCGAGCATTTGTAAATGCTTAGGAGGTAATTAAATCAATGACACAGTCCGTAACAAGAAAAGATTTGCTTAAAGCCGTGGTTGATTCAGGAAAATCAGTTGCCGTGGTGGAGATCAAAGAAGTGACAATGGGACCAAAACAAAAGGCACCCCTACACTTTCATCCATGCCCTACAGTGGGAGTAATAACAGAGGGCGAAATATCGTTTGAAATTGTGGGCGGTCCTGTTCAATATCTCATAGCAGGTGACGCCTTCTATGAGCCCGCGAATGTACGAGTATCCAAATTTGATAATGATGGTGATGTTCCCGCAAAATTTGTCGTTTTTTATATGTTGGGAAAAGACGAACAGGAAACCGTTTGCATCCTTCCTAAGTGACTAAAGAGACATGGGGTGAGCACTGGGAAAGGGAAAATAAGATACAAACCTTGTAAAAATCGTCGTTGCCACCTATCGGCTGGACCGGTCCAATAATAGCCGGTAAACCGAAGCCCCGTTGATATGCAATTTACGAGCTGAAGTTATTGATTGTTTCAAACAATGGTAATTACACTCTCGTAGGTGAAGTCGAGTTTCATATAATATTAGCGAAGGTGCAGAGATCATTTTGTATTATCGCATTTTGTGATAATGTTTTCTGTCAGCAACTCCCGTAGCTTTTGTGGCTGCCATTCTTACAAACTCATAAAGTTTATATTGATTTCATTAACGCCTACCCCCAAATAAAACCATCTATGTTCGTTGACATTCTCTTTGCTGGATAAATATTGCCATCCGTAGTAGCATGCATTCTAAGGGAACGTATAATAATGAGGTTATTCTATTTGTTTGCCCTTATTCTGCTGGTACGTGCGAACAACCGTAAAAGGTAGAAGGAGGAGTGCGACGTGAGTGAAGCTGATAAAAAGGCAGGAAAAAGATTCGCCGTGCAATTGTCCACAGGAATCCGAGATGTGGGCAAGGTGAAATCGGCTCTTATGTTTGCCACCCTTGCCCAGCATTCCGGCTGCAATACCGTAGTGTATTGCGTACAAGATGGGGCTGATGCGGTCGTAAAAGGGATAATCAAGGAAAAAGGGACGCTACCGCCGGGTGTGCCGACCTTTGAACAGCGCCTTATTGAGGCTCTCGAGGCAGGAGTAAAATTCCAGTTATGCGAGCAAGTGGCGAAGAACCGGAATCTTGCGAAAGAAGACCTGGTCGAAGGAACAGAGATCGCCGGCGGGATACAGCTGATCATTTATGCACTAGAGTACGATGGGATGCTCTTTTTTTAAAGTTCCACTGCGGCGTGTGAACTCTTTATTCACTTTAAATTATCATGTGGTATCCTGCATGGATATATTATCAACACCGGTGCAAGATAGTAGGTGGAGCCCGGAACGCGAAACGCATCGGGTTACATTCTGTACCTGTTAAGATGGTATGAAATTCTTTATCCCTTTGCGGCCGTTGTTTTCATCTTGTTTGTTTCTCCCAGGTGTGTTATTTTTTTATCGTCTCCCCCCCCGTTCTCTCTCTGCTTATGCTGTTCACTTTTACCTGAAAAGGAGAAATATGCCGTGAGATCTTATCTGAAAATAGCCGCCCTTTTTATTGGCGTTGTCGCAGTCGTGCTGGTTCTGTATGTCATAAAAGAAACATCCAAGCCAGAAAGCGGCATCATTGCAGAAGAAAGAGCCAGGTTCGCGCGTTCGAAGGATAACAGCCGCGCCAGACAAGACTTGCTCTATGCCACTAGCTTCGAGAACAAGTTGCGGTTTATCGATTACCGTCTGGCAGTCGCGTATAATTCGGAAAACAGGCCGGATGATGCCATAGCGATACTCGAGCGTATTATCAAGGAAGAGTCGCAGGAAAAAAATGGAATCCCGCTAAGATCCCAAAGCTATGCGGCGGCAGCGATATACTATGAAGCACTGGCCCGGAGTTATGAACTCAAGCAAAACCCGGATAATATGAAAAAAGCAATGCAGAGCCGTGAAGAAATGCTTTCCACGGCCGAGGAATTAAGAAAAAAAGAAGACCTTGAAGAAGGCAAATTGCTCAATACGAATGAATAGCGGCCTTCGTTATATTCTATTGGCTTAACGGAGAACAGAGATTGTGTTACGGATATAGCGCACGGTGGGGGCAGAGACAAATAAAAGATTAGCTTATTGACCTGCATATTTCAACTAGGATTTCACAACGGTTTCAGTTAATCGGGAGTGCAATCTTGTAGGTTGGCTTGGGAGTAGGGAGTTCACGAGACGATCGCGAATACGAAATAAAGTTTTCATACAAGTTTGCATCCTGAAAGTCACAGCATGACGGCCTTCTTGAAGATGCAAATTTCGCCTCGAATATGTTAACATCGACGCAATCCGAGTGATGCAATAAAAAGTAACACCAGCATGTCTAAAAAATAAAAAAACCGCCCTTCCACTTGCCTTCGGTCGGCACTTTTGTTAGTATTCATCATGCTTTCCGTGTTGATGCTCTTCCTTATCCCTGTAGGGGGCGGAATCCCAGCAGGCGTATTGCTTGCTCAGACCAAAGGTCTGGCCTGGCCCATGACCGCTGGGCTCTACTTATTTTCAGATGCGCTGCTGGCCCTCGCATTTGAGCCGGTCCTTCAGCTTCTAGCATGGTTGGGGGGAAAAGTCCAGTTTCTCGCCCGTTTCAGCGCGAGGATGAAGGCTGCAATGGACCGCGGCACGGCCCATTTCAAGGGCACCGGTGCAGGTCCCATTACGCTCGTTATGATCTCCTTTGGCGCGGATCCGATGACCGGACGGACCTCGGCGCTGGCTGCCGGCCATGGATTCCTTATGGGCTGGGCCTTTGCGATCGTGGGCGACATGCTGTATTACGCCGTCCTTGCAGTCACGACCGTGCGGCTGAACAGGTACTTCTGCGATCCGAACATAGCGGAGTGGATCGTTCTCAGCGCGATGGTCGCCGTCCCCGTGATCTTTCGCTCGCTCCGGGCTCTTCAGGGGAGGCAGAGTCGCCCGAAAATCCGAGGAGATCAGCCATGATAAAACAAATCGATCACCTTGCGATTGTCGTTACTGATCTTGAAAGCAGCAGGAAGTTTTTTGAAATCCTCGGATTTCGGGAGTCGATCCGCTCGACGCTTCATTCCTCGAGTCCTTGACCGGTATCAAGGGGGCAGCCGGTTCGTTTGTAGGGATGAAGCATCAGAAGAGTCAACTCATTATAGAACTCCTGCACTTCAGCAGCCTTAAACCCCTGTCCGACCCGGAGTGCGGTCATCCGGGTCGTATCGGTTTCCGTCACCTTGCTTTTTCCGTTCAAGACATTGAACATACGGTTGCACGGCTCAAGGAGTTCGGCGTTCAGTTCTTGAGCCCGATCCGGACCCGGGAAAAGACAGGAAAGCGACTCGTGTATTTCCATGGCCCTGACGGAATCCTTATGGAGCTTGCCCAGTATCGGGAAGAAGAAAAATGAAATATATGATAAAAATTCCTCATCTCGAAATTGCTGTTAAGAGTTTCTCGGGCTACTACAGTGACAATTTAAGCGCAATGTACAAAATCTTCTGAAATTTACTAAGCACTTTAATTGAATGTTTAGATGCGGCTTGAAAGAGGTGCAGGCGATAGCCTTGCCCGGCCTCGAAAGAAACATTGCGTGTGAGTGTCATCCTGAAACAGTGATGATCGCATCAGGGTGATTCCGATCATCTCGCCTTCCTGCAGTGAAAAGCGGGCAGCTTCGACGTTTCTTACAATGGCGTAGGTTACATGTTGGCATTCTACATTGATTTATAGTCAACGCCCCTGCGTGCTTGTAGGTGGTGAACGGATCGTCAGGGTTGATGGCGAAACGGTAAATACCAGTTGAAGTATGGAATCGATTTCCCTTCCTGTTTATGTTGACAGTTGCGGTTATTGAAAATTGCAGACCTCGTCTTGAATTATGAATCGACGCAGCCTTAAAGAACTCTATTATAAGCAGGCGTTTTATCTAAAACAAGTCATATGGAAAAAAAATATAGCGATACAGAAGAAGAATACATCAACAAGTTGATGGCCAGTGGCATGAATAGAAAAGAGGCTGAACACTTCTTAGATATAATGCAAACAGTGGCCCCGGGAGATTGTAATAAAGGTCTCGGATGCATACGCAGAGAACCTAGGTGGATGAAGTGACGGTGAAGGCCGAACCGCATAAGAGTTTTGTCTGTAGGTTGCTGGAGGCTAGAGCAGGAAACGAAGTCACTGGGCCTGTCGAAAGATTACCCGAAAACGAATATACTACGTGGCTGAAGGCAATATGGTCATCATGTTATGGAACAAAAGAAGCCGCATTGCCCGGATATGCGCGAGAAGTAATCTGCACATCCCCAGAAGCGTGGCGTGCGCCCTCGCTTTACAATTATCAACCAGAAGGCTGCAGTGATCTTTTGTCAACACAGGTACAAGATTGTAGGTGGTTTCGATACAGAGTTAATTTTAGCGGACGTGCAGAATCGCAGTTGAAGCTTGCGATGAAACTTCCTTCCTGCACTTCGTAACAGTTTTGTTTCATGGAAATTGTATGTTGCAAGTAGTTTTACCTAATCTGTTGCTCATCTATTGATGTGCGAGGTTCGCGCGCCAGCAGCAGCCAGGGATTTCATCCAAGCGAAAATTGAAGGAAAAACTATGAACAAAAAAAAGAGAGTGAGCAGTCCGGTCTACTCTTTATTCCCCACCGAGATCGAGGGATTCGATTCCCTTACCGAGTTAGCGCTGGACATGAACTGGTATTGGAATCATTCTGCCGACGAAGTATGGAAACAGCTTGATCCCGCACTGTGGGAACTCACCTACAACCCTTGGGTTGTCCTGCAAACGGTCTCGCGGGACCAACTCCGCCGCACGCTGGCTGATTCAGCCTTCCGAAAAAAGGTGGATGACCTCTTGCGAGTCAGCCATCAAGCTGCAGAGACACCTGCATGGTTTCAGCAAAAGCATTCTCGGGTGCCGCTGACCTCTGTCGCATATTTCAGTATGGAATTCATGTTGAGTGAAGCCCTCCCCATCTATTCGGGCGGGCTTGGCAATGTAGCCGGCGATCAGCTCAAAACGGCAAGCGATTTGGGCGTACCAGTCGTCGGCGTGGGTCTGCTCTACCAACAAGGCTATTTTCGCCAAGTAATAGACAAGGATGGAGCGCAACAGGCCCTCTACCCGTACAACGATCCCGGCCAATTACCGATCACGCCTGTACGCGAACCCAACGGTGAGTGGCTAAGGCTGGAATTTGCGCTGCCCGGTTACTCTGTCTGGTTGCGCGTCTGGCAAGTCCAGGTCGGCCGGGTGAAACTGTACCTGCTCGACAGCAATGACCCGGCGAACCTCCCGATCCGCAGGGGGATTACCAGTGAGCTATACGGAGGCAGTCTGGAGTTACGTCTCAATCAAGAACTCG
>Ga0335081_10011172_pt1 | contig 14518 bp, 16 predicted proteins | sample Lox_Sample_35_FD_206713 | JGI IMG/M metagenome (GOLD analysis project Ga0335081, IMG submission 206713) | Soil microbial communities from Loxahatchee National Wildlife Refuge, Florida, United States - Lox_Sample_3.5 | ecosystem: Environmental > Terrestrial > Soil > Wetlands | place: USA... | reverse complement strand
CAAAATTCTCTGACTTTCATATTCTCATTACATATCTATTGAGTCACATAGGAGAATTTGAAAACTGGCTCTTTAACTGGTTGAATTGATTAAACAAGTTGAAAACTCAATATCTAATCAGTTGAGTCAAATTTAAAGCATTTGACCAAATTTCCAAGGTTTGTTGAGCAGTCCATCGATCGAGTCGGATGGACCTTAAAACCGGGACCCGACCCGTTCCTTGACGTTCTGCGGATTTGGGAGAGGCTTGGAGATTACGTCAGACAGAGCTCCGGAGGATCACGATCAACGCTCGTCCCCGCATAGTGAGACCGAGACAGAGCGCCGACACAACGACAGACAGCTCAGATCCGCTTGTCTCAAATGGCAGATTCGCTTCAAATGCCCGGAAGCCCCCAAGACAATGGTACATTTCACTTCCTTTTCCCCATCCGATGCGTCCACTCGTCATCCTCAGCAGCGGGCTAATGGCAGCAGCCTTCAGCGCAGCCCTTGACATCCCCTATTCCTTGGAGCTCGATTCCCCTCATGCCGATAACGAGGGTCCCGTCCGCCGATTGAAGACTGTTGCACATGGAGACCTCATTTCCTTGATCCCTCGCTTCCCCAACATCACCACGACGTACGAACTTCTTCGCCACGCTGTCGAGACGTGGGGTGACAAGGAGTGTCTCGGCTCACGGGAACATATCAAAGATCATGTTGAAGAAAAGAAAATAGTGAGGGTTGTCAATGGCGTTGAACAGGAGACAACGAAGAAATGGATCTATGCCGAGCTCTCGCCATACAAGTATCGTACGTATCGTGATATTGGGACCGAATCCACTGCCATCGGCGCCGGATTGCGAAAATTGGGACTCAACCCTGGAGATCGTGTCGGGTTATACGCTGACACTTGGTATCTCCCTTCAATAAAATCATTGTTTTTCTTTCTGATGAGATAGTGCCGAATGGCAAATCTTTGCTCAGGGATGTTTTACCCAATCCATGACGATTGTCACCGCCTATGCAGCCTTGGGTCAAGACGGCTTGTCCCATTCCCTTGCCGAGACGAACACTAGTGCTATCTTCACATCAGCCTCTCTCCTCAAGAATATCGCCAATATTCTGCCCCAACTTCCCAATGTGCATAATATTATTTACGTTGGCAACGCGGATGACGAACTCCTTCGCGCTTTTACCGAAACTGGTCAGCCTATAAAGGTCATTCCTTACAAGGATCTCATCGAACTCGGATCCAGTAATCTCATTGACCATACTCCCCCGCGACCCATGGACGTCGCTTGTATCATGTATACCTCAGGGACTACCGGTCCCCCTAAGGGGGTCATTCTCTCCCATCAGAATATCATAGCTTCAGGTAATTACCCCTTGCTTCTCATTTTCCTTCGAAGTCTGACAAAGGGGTCTAGTTTCCGGAGTGAATAATGCGCTTGCGGAGGATTCTTCGGGGAAACTCAAATTGGATCACAATGACCGATTTTTCTGTTTTCTTCCACTCGCTCATATTCTTGAGTTCGTCTATGAACTTTGTGCAATCCACTGGGGCGGAACAATTGGCTATGGTACTCCGCGAACGCTCACATCTGAGTCTGTCCGAAATAGTAAGGGCGATATTCAAGAATTCCAACCAACCATCCTCGTTGCGTATCTTTCTATCGACTGCAAGAATAAGTTAACAAAAGGGTTCCTGTGGTGTGGGAAAAAATCAAGAAGACAATTGATTCGGGGCTAGCATCTAAAAGCGCTTTCGTTCGAGGATTGTTCTGGACTTGTTTCCATATCAAGTCCAAAATGATGGATTGGGGGATGTCAAGTACCTTACTGGACCCTATTTTCAAGTCAATTCGGGCTGCTACTGGAGGACATGTTAAATTGGCACTTTCGGGTGGTGCACCGCTTGACAAGGCAACTCAAAAGTTTTTGAGCGTGACTCATGCCCCTCTCCTCGGTGGCTATGGCTTAACGGAAACCACTGCGTAACCCCCCTCCCCCAAACACACGCGCACTCTTTTATTTTTTTTTATTTTTTTTGTTGGGTTGTTCAGTTCTCTAATTGTGAAGGATGACTGGTGTTGCCACTCCTCAGACATTGGAATATGGCACCGTTGGTGTACCTGTAAGTGCAATTGAGATTAAACTTGTCGATGTCCCTGAGGCAGGGTACTTGCACTCCAACACCCCATCTCAAGGTGAAATCTGGCTTCGTGGTCCAGCTCTTTGCACTGGATACTACAATAATCAAGAGGAGACAGGAAAGGCGTTTACCTTGGATGGGTGGTTTAAAACGGGTGATGTTGGTGAATGGCAGCCATCTGGGAATTTGAAAATCATTGATCGGATTAAGAATCTCATCAAAACTTTGAACGGAGAGTACATTGCTCTTGAGAAGGCAAAATCCTCCTTTTTAATGATTCTGGGTTGGGGATAAAATGCTAATCTATAGCTTGAATCGGCATATCGAACATCAAAGGTGGTTGATAATGTTTGTGTGTTTGGGTTCGACAACAAAGTGAAACCGATCGCTATTGTTGTCATGGATGAAAAAGCCCTTCGTTCTGCCATCAAAGGTAATATTGGCCATGAAAACGATGAAATCTCGGATTTGGCAGAGAACAAACAAGTCAAGGATATGGTGTTGAAGGATATGTTGGCCTCTGCGAAAGCTGCTGGATTACAGGGCATTGAACTTATTGCTGGAATCATCATTGCTCCTGAGCCTTGGACGCCAGCGAATGTAAGCATCCTTTTTCAGTCTAGGGGCTGATGACAGGGTCTTATGACAGCTGCAATGAAGTTGCAGAGGCGGAATATCAAAAAGGCTTACGAGAAGCAGATTGATGTGTGTCCCAGCTGTGAGATTTGCTGACATCAGGATCTCATTGCAACAACGGATTAAATAGGCGATTTGCGGGCCAGAAGTATTTGGCTAGTATATAGTGGAATTTGAGGAAAGCGTAGGATTAACCGAACAATAATCTCAAATCTCTTAAGCGATCTGAAGATATTGTTTGGTGCTACTGATTGACCAACTCCGGCGGCTCTTCTTTTGCCGCATGTTCTCTTCAATTGAGTCTTGTTAATCCAAGCCTTAGAGTGGCAATACCCTTTTCGATGTAATGGATTACACTGACGTTGGATGTTTGACCTAGACGATGAACTGCTGTTCAGCAGCCACCGTAAGATATCTGTTTTTAGCTTTGAAACGACTGGTGCTCCAGGACCGCACGCTGTACCGCACACGTTCAGCCTTTCCTCCCTTCTCCTTCTCTCATACGCCAACTAGCAATGCACGCCCGAATACCCCGATGAGCAACAAGAGCGAGAAAGACCAGACATCGGCAAACTCTAGATCAAACGGGAGCACCATGGGCCCCGCAATATCCGGCTCCCCGTCGATTGGGCCGGCTATTACAATGCGCAGGATTGGCGCAAACGCTTGACAAATCGAAGAGTTCGTTGAAAGAAGGGGCGGTCCATCGAGCTCCTTTTATTTCAATCGATCCAAGCTCTCGATTGTGAGATCGTGGAATTACGCCAACAATAGAAAAGGCGCCTCTATCGAGATCGCGCGGGAGAGGCAAGGGTTCCAACATTAAAATTCCGCGAATCACATTCGGGGCGTTACATGCAACTGCAGCGCCACTCAAATCACCGTAGAAAAGTTCCTCCCACAAAGCCGCCACGTTCACCTCCTTCCTCCTCCCCCGCCTCCTCCTCCATCACCACCTTCACTGCTCGGCATAATGCAGGCCTGAGAACGAGCGACAAAGCATGGGCAAAGCCTATATGAACGGGATCAAGGGCCCGCCGCTGTCCCGCTCGCCCTTCCCCATCGTCCCAACCCTCCACCATCGCTTCCAGGCCCGCCAATCGTCCAAACGGCCCATCGTCCGCTACTCCCTCCTCCTCATCGGCCTCCTGACTCTGTACTCCGTCTCGCGCCTCCTCCCCAGTCCCCGGCACACCCTCGATGAGCCCCCCGACACCTCGTACTTCCTCGGCGGCGACATCCCCAGCGTCCGGTTCTACGACCTCACGGCCGCAACAGGTTCCTCCCGCGGATGGGAACGGGATGAGCGAATCCTCATTTGCGTCCCCCTCCGCGACGCCGCGCCCATTCTCCCATTGTTCTTTTCGCATATGCGGAATTTAACCTATCCGCATCATCTATTGGATTTGGCGTTTCTGGTGTCGGATTGCACGGATTCGACCATGAATACATTGTTTGCGCATTTGACTGAATTGCAGGACAGTCCCCTGAGGTTTCATCGGGCCATGGTGTTTGAGAAGGACTTTGGACAGGGGGTGGGCCAGGGGTTTTCGGACAGACATGGATTTGATGCGCAGGGACCGAGGAGAAAGTTGATGGCCAAGGCGAGGAATTGGCTGGTTTCGAGTGGATTGACGGCTGAGTATAGTTGGGTGTATTGGCGAGATGCCGATGTTGAAACGGCACCTGCGACAATACTCGAGGCAAAACCACTTCCCCATCCCCCCCACTTATTCTTGAATCACGGGGTCGCTGATATGGAAAAGGATCTGATGAGACATAATAAGGACGTGATCGTTCCGAATGTGTGGAGACCTCTCCCCGATTGGCTTGGCGGCGAACAACCTTGTACGCACGTCCCTTGCCGCCCTTGCGACTAATCCGCAGACGACCTGAACTCATGGCAAGAATCAGAGACCGCATTACAATTAGCAAGGGACTTAGACGAAGACGCTGTGATCGTCGAAGGCTACGCAGAATACGCCACCTGGCGACCTCATTTAGCCTACCTGCGCGATCCCTACGGCGATCCAATGGAGGAAATGGATCTCGATGGCGTAGGCGGCGTCTCGATCCTTTCAAAATCCAGAGTGTTCCGCTCAGGAACACTCTTCCCCGCCTTCTCCTTCGAACGACACGCCGAAACTGAGGTTCCGAAACCAAACTGTGTGTGTGTGTGTGTGTGTGCTGATGTTGCTGTAGGGCTTCGGAAAATGGTCGCGGAGAATGGGATTTGAAGTCGTTGGTCTCCCGCATTACGTGATTTGGCATGTTTATGAACCTTCGTCAGAAGATTTAGTTCGCATGGAACAAATGGAGCGAGAAAAGGAGATGAAACAATTGGATGTCGAGGACGTCGAACTCTCACGCGCGCGATGGAATCAGGATAGAAAGGCCATTGAGGTGGCAATGGAAAAAATGAAGAAAGCTGACACGGCCGTGTATAAGCCGGGCAGCGGTAAATCGGGTGCGGCAGTTGGCGGAGAGGAAGGGCCTGTTGCCCATGTTGGGGAGGAGGGAGTATCCACTGAACATGGCAATGGGTTGACGGGGACAGAGGGGGACAAGTTGATTCAGCGGCAGAATGGCGAAGGGCGGGTGTAGTCAGGGGCATTCTTTCTCGTGTGTTGTAGTTGCATATGGCATTGGAATTGCATTCATGTAGACTTAGAACAGTCGTGTCAAGGACATGCACAGCAAATCCGTGACTCGCGTCTCTCAGTTGCACGTGCCCTGGCGGCTAGCAAAGTTCCCCACTCACAATCTGCCCTGGACTTGCTTATCAAGTTTTGGTGTGGAGCTTGCGGGCATCCTACGCAACTGGTGATGGCAAGAATTAGTTCAGGATTCAATGCCAAGTACGGAAATGGACTTCAATTGGAGCTTTCTTTCCAAGGTTAAATGCTATGCGACCCGAAATGGAGATCTCGGACTGGCGAATCATGTTTATCTCGGACGGAACTTCAGATGAGTCTCACGCCACGTGCAACAAAGTTCTAATCGGATGGCGGATGAGGCAAACGTCGGTAGAGCAGTTCCAACCGGTTCTAGCGCGTGGGTCTGAGGTACATAAAGTGGGCTTGGTTGCTGACGTCTTGAAAATTATACTGTCACCCTCTCTCTATCCTCGACCCAACCATCCGTCACCCAAGTATTATCACGCCAATACTGCCATGTCCGTATTTCTTACTCATTAAAGCTGACATTAGTTGTCGAAGCCCATCTTCTTTTCCGATAGTGGAACAACTGGCTTTCACTGCCTTCCCTATTTGCCGGTGAGCCCGAGGGTCGTTTCGAGCTAGGAATTTGTCCCCGTATGTCACGTACTCTTATCGACTGACCGATCACGACCAGTGAAAATTACTCGCCCTTTGGGTGGAACTCGCTCCGGGACTTGCAATGACCTTATGCAAAGCGAAAATGTCCCTGGCAATAATTTTCACTGCTCTGGTTTTCATTTTTGGGATTTTAGAATGTCTATTATCAGTCCTCAGGAGGATGACCCAGGGCAGGGCCGAAAAACCCTCAGATTTAGAACTTTAGTCGCCGGATGGGTGACGTGTTGAACCTTGAGATGAAGCCTAAGCTTATTTACTTCTACTGATTTGCAATACTATACCTTACGTATACACTGAGAATACTTTGTAAATGTTGGTTTGCGTAAATATCGTGGGGACCTTTGCCGCAGAATTCGGGGGCATTCTCAAACTAGGGCGAAATGGATCAGGCAACTTTAAAAGAACCATCAGCTAAAAGATGAGCTTACTTATGATAGTAACAGTCATCTTTATTCTTAATCATTGAAAAACCAGATGCAGAGTGTAAGAATAATTGTTAATTGTGGCTATGATATGATGAATTCAAGTGGGACGCCAATGCTGATCCCTCCTTTGGCCTGAATCTTGGATTTGCCTAACATCCTATCCGTGAGATAATACTTGCGGCCATATTTCTTGATTATCTGTTTCTTGAACAAAAGTAGCTCAGTGCCGCTATTTGATGGGTGCCGCACGGACCAGACGGGACAGGCAGAGATAGCAATGATCAATCACGCGCTCATCGCGGGATGGGATGATGTGGGGTTTAACGTCAACCTTGTCTAATCTCCGGTCGGGAGTCCTGTACCATCCCGCTGTCTATAGAAGAAAAGTTTATCCAACGACTTGATGTCCAGTGGTCGACACGATTCACACATTCCGAACAGGTTGCTTCCCAGGTGAGAATTGACCACAGTTGCAACAAGATAAAACCGATCTCTATCGACAAGGACGACACTGACCAGCTGCATTCGGGGCGATCAAATGGCAGCTGCGTCCAATGGGGTCGTAAGATCCGATTTACTCCATCTACATATATTCAAGTTCTGCATAAGTCCCTTTGTCGCATATTGTTGGCGGCCAAAAAGGTTGGTGGCCCCCACGCTGCAATGCGCCACCGATGCGTCCTGACGCCTCATTTTGGTTGTAATTAGCGCCGCTGGGAATGTAATCGTGTCACCGAAGACGATAACGACGCGCAATCCCACGCCTCAGATCAGTCCATCCTCCATCCTGAATCCATCCAGAGCACCGCTGCACTGGCAGACAATGTACCCGGCCTACATCCAACCTCCGCTCGAATTCAAACTCGTCGATTCCCAGGGCGTCCCCTGCCGCGCCAAATTCTGGCCGTCAAAGCGACCCTGCCAAACTTATCTCCTCTTCATTCCGGGTAACGCCTGCCCTTCCGCTTAATGCTTGCCCCGATGCTGACCGATTGAGGCAGGTAACCCGGGCATCATATCATACTACGACGAATTCTTATCGGCGCTTCACGACACATCGCCGTCGACGTCAATTCTCGGGATTTCTCTTGCTGGACATGAGGATTTCGAAGTGCCCAAGTCTCCTCTATCGCTACAGGAACAAATTCTGAATAAAGTCGGGATATTAGATAGTATCACGACCTCGGCGCCGTTTACTTCGCTCTCGGGGGATAAACCAAAGTTGGTGGTCATGGGACATAGTGTCGGCGCTTACATGGCCCTCCAAACCCTCCGTCTTCGTCCGCAAAAAGTAGACAAGGTGTTCCTACTATTTCCAACGTTATCGCATATCAGCAAGGGGTCGACGTTCAGTCGTGCATCGGCGGTCATCACTTCGCTTCCGGGGGCAGCCCGGCTCGCTGCCCTCATCGTTTTTTTAATGCGATTTATCTTCCCCATACCCCTTCTGGCAATCTTTGTGAGGTTGGTGTATGCGTTACCTGGGACTTCACTTTCAACGACGTTGGCCAAGTTTTTAAACCCCAAGTCTGTCGAGTCATTTACGTATCTAGCCAAGCATGAGTTTCGGGATATTGGGGCGTTGGATGTGGATACGTTGACTAAGTATGCGAAACGCGTGACGGCGTACTATGCTGTTGAAGATGGATGGGTCCCCAATTTTGCCAGAGAAGAGGCGATGAGAATTATCACTGAGAGTGGGGGTGATGCACATCTCTGTAACGAGGGGTTTCCTCATTCGTTCTCACTAGGTACAATTCCCCCTTTTCTTTTATCGACGTGGTTAATGGCCAGTGCATGGACCGCAGATGGCGAAAAAGATTGCGTTGTGGATTTCGACTCTGTACCATCCTGTTGCAACGTCTCTCGCTATTCCAAAGTCCCCCTTCTCCGGTATCACGAAGGTGGAAGAATGGATTGAGAAGGATGATGACAGGTCCGATTATTCGTCCGCTTTCCCGTGGACTTGGTCGGAGCAGGGAGCGGACACTCTTGTTAGCACTTCGGATATCAGTCGCCATCATCCCCGCAAAGAAAGCACTGGCTGCAGCGTCACCATGAGGGAAACACTAATCAAAGATCTGGAATAATACATCGATGTTTACGGGGGATATATTTTCATCGCAATTGGGCATAACTGGGGAATATACAGTAGCAACTTCTAATGATCTTGTAAGTACGGGGGGCAATCTACCATTCGTTCCATTGTCCAAATGCCTAATCCTTTCGTTTAAACCACCACCACCTTCGTCTCGGCGGTGACCATGCTGGAATTACCTTCCCACCCCAAATTCCATCAAGGATATTCTCCCATATCGAATCCTTCGAATAAATATTTTGAACTTGCGACCACGCCCGGACTCCCCGGCTCGTTTCCGCCGCAAGACCTAATCGACACGCTTCTTCTGCTGGAGTCTCCACGTCATCTTCATCCGTCGGTGGATCTAACGGTACGACCCGTGACACCCGATTTACCCTATTATCAGTACACGCGAACGTTGGGGGTCGGATAAGTCGGGTGGGGAGGGACATCAACGGATCATTCTGATCAAGGATGACGATTTGTCCACAAGCAAGGGCATCCTTGATATCAGCCCACTTGAACGACTCATTGGTCGTCGTCCCGGTCGACAACAACCAGATATGATGTAACAAAAACCCAATTGTAACAATAGAAATCATGACACTAATCAAAAAGAGCCCCCCTTCAAATTGGGCGTCCAGAATCACGGACCAGTATAATTGCGCCTTCGTCCTTAGTTTGACAGAATGTAACATTGCGCCGAGGGCGGCGATAGTTTCTCGTTGGCGGCGTTGGATACGCATTACTTGGGTGGAAAAGATGAGGAAATGGAGGTAGGAGGAGTATCCTAATAGACAGATGTTGACGAGGAGGAAGGCAACGAAGAGGTGCGTGTTTGAGTAGCCGACACAATTACCAATCCAAACGCCTTGATGTCAGTGGGGCAGGCAATCGTGGGGCGTAACAATGGTGATCGTGACGGGCGACGCAAACGCCGCATGCGTTGCAATGCTTACTCCGCGCTGGTTTGGAGAATTGACACGTCCGACATTTATTGTGCGGGGTAAAAAGGACATTGTCATATGGGAATAAATCGATGTGTGCAAGGTAATTCTGAGGGGTTATGATGCCGGGATCGGATCTCGAGAGGATAAATAGCGCAACGTAGGGTGTCGGAATAACCAGTAGCACAACGTACCTCAAAGTCAGCAAAGCCCAACTCTTCCAAGAATGACCAATGTATGGACGACACCGCTGGGCCTGGTATATTCTTCCACGTCGTGCTGAAAAATACAAACATCCCACTGCTCATGAAGAACAGGTATATAATCTCAAGTCAGAACATCTGTCCCAACACGGCTGATGTACCATGATGACAGGCGTCTTCTCCGAAAAAATGTACCGACCCAACCTCCCTAGACGACCTCCAGTAGCCGTCCTATCCAGCCTATCAAGAGCAAACGGGACATCCCTCGTCAAAAACTTGTTTGCGATTCCGATCGGCGTGTTTCTCCTCAGTCAGCCAGCGAAGGCGGGGGGCGACCGACCGAAACCGCGGATTTGGTCCAAAAAGGACGACGAAGACAAGGAGGGAGAGAACAAGGACGAATGTGATGGCATATGTCAGGAACGACGCCATTTTCTATGGTGACGCCGCGCACGTTGCACGGCCGCTGTTTCCGTGATGTTCCCGGTGGTTGAACGCTGCGTTCTTCTTTGCGCAAACTAATTTCCGGGGATGCCTTCACCTAACCCGCCTTGTCGCAGCTTGACGAATCCGCAAGTCTAAATCAAGAAGGACGACGATGGGTCTCACTGGCCGCGTTGCCCTCGGGTCTCTCGGAGGCCTTATGTTGCTGCATGCCGGCTACTCGGCATTCGAAGCCTTAACATATGAAAAGTCTATTGATCCTACAACCCCCTTGGAAATCCCCTTAGACGTATGTTTCTGCACGTATGCAATGCATTTGTTGACGAGGCTGTAGATCACAGTTGAAACGGTGGTGTCGGTGATATTGCTATGCATTGCGGTGATTTCGGGCAGTGCAGAGTTGAAGCCTGTCCGCTGGAGAGAATGGGCTGATCGGCAGGAGAAGGAGAACTCTGGGTATATAATCCGGCAGCGGAAATGCATTCTAATGCTTCTAGGGCGTCCAATATTCTTGAACACCGTCCAGGATTTCTCGATATAAGGGCTAAACGAAGGGAATTCCTCTCAAGAATTAATCAGGACAAAAAGGAGTGATTTAAATGGTGTTAGACCGGATGGAGGAGAAGCATGTATAATACTATTTGACATACACATATCTTATGCCTGCACAAACGTCCCCTCTTTCTCCCTCACAATCCTCGCACTCCGCCTCGCATCGAGGAACAGCCCGCTACATTCCTCAACATCACCGACCTCAATCCCCTCTCTTCCCGCGACCTTGGCCACAATAGCAGCTGGCGTCATCAATTGCAACGCATACCGTAAACTTGACCTTTCACCTTCAGAAGCAAGCGCATCCAAAGCGGTATCCGAGATCGTGACCCCCTCAGTCTTGGCACGCAGACGGATGATCAGGCGGATTTCGTCGAGGGTGTAGGGCAGCGTGCGGATGATGAGGAGGCGGTCGAGGAGGTCAGTAGGGATGCCGTGTGGCGCACGGATGTCGTCTGTGCCGCGGATGGTGCAGATTCCACGGTTTGATGCGAAGATTACGATCGGGGAGATGGTGCTTTCCAGGGCTCTGTTGAGATAGGTGAAACATTCGATGTCCAGCATGTGCACCTAAACCCAAAATCAGCCACCACACAAGAAGGTCCAGAGTGTGAGAGTGCGTGAGGATATGGAGGGGTGGTTGTACCTCGTCGATAAAGAGAACTCCGGGGATCAATTCAGCGACACCCTGATCGATGTATTTGTTGACGACCTTGTTGATTTCTTGTCGCAGTTTGTCTGTGATTTCCATCTTCTTGGGTTTCATGAGTTGACCCATCATGGACATGATATCCTGTCCTCCCTGAGGTCGCGCATTGGCCACATCTAAATCATGGAGTGTGACATCTTGGATGATTTCCTTCTTCTTATGGACGTCGCCCTTGGGGATAGGAACGTACTCCTCAGCCTCGAGATCGAATTCCGTCGCATACGCATCAGACCGTCCAACTCTCTAATACACGTAAGCTCAACCCCAGTGGGAGATGGGATTTGGGGGAACCTTGACGGCACCGGTATTCGCCTCAATATAAATCACATCCCCAATCATAACCTTCTCTTTCTGAATACTCTCATAAATACTCGGATCCAGCTTTAGATTCTTCGTCCCCTTTACAGTTTTCAATCCAATAACGACACTCGAAATCGTCTTCCCATACCCTCCCAACGGATTCTCCGCCTCCTCGGGCGTCAACTCCAACACTTCCCCCTCATAAACCTCCTTAGTCTCCTTGACTCGCAGTCCAATTGCCCGTCGAAAATTCTCCATCAACACTTCTGTTTTCTTTATTTCCGTGCTGTACACTTCGCTGCCGACAATGGGACAAAATGGTACACGCGGGCCGAGTTCTTGGGCGATTGCAAGCGCAAGGGCGGTCTTGCCGGTTCCTGAACCGCCGGCGAGGAGCATCCCTCTTCCAGCCATTTTCTTGGCTTTGATCAGGTCAACGACTATGCCGCAGGCCTCCACCACGTTAGGCTTATTCTCGGAAGGAAGGAGGGGAGAAGAGGGAGAGAGAGGGCGAGCGGGTGGGTGTCTGCGTGTTTACCTCTCGGGCTTGTTGCTGGCCGATGAAGCCTGCGGCGGTCTTGTCTGCGGTGCCGTCGTCCCGGAGACCTAGGCCCTTGATGTGCGAATGCGCCGCAACGCGATTCTCTCGTGCTGTGCCTGCACATATCGTGTTAGAGACAATACTGCAGATAGGAGGGCTGCTGCTGCAGGTACCTTTGACCTCCGATATCTGCACCATTGTCAAAAGTTTCAAGGGGAGTTCGTTTTGGCGCGCGAAGATTTTAGCAGGCAGAATTAAAATTTCCTCATCTTGAGAGGCATCCCGCATTGATAAGGCGGCGACTCGATGTGCAATGCAGATTACACGCTTAGGCACTTTTGTCAACCTGTTCACACCCAAATTTAGTATCTGTAACAAAACTTTTGCTTTTGAAACATATGAAGTAATGAAGGCCATTCTGACAACTATCCATAATTTACTAGTAATACTGCAATTGTAATCAAAAAAACATTTATATAAAAGGTAATCTTTATAAAAATATAATAAAATGAATAATATATATATTTTATAAAAATAATATTAAGATTATAAAAGATCTTTTGTTTAAGAATTTTTATTATAAAAATATATAAAATAATAAACTTTAGTTTAAATTATATTATAGAGTTTATGTAAAAGTACTAATTAACTTTATAACTATGAATAATTCAAATCTATAAGAAAAAAAAGTCCAAATATATGTAATAGATAGATGTAAAATTGAGATATATAGGTAATAAAAGTATAAAGTCTAGTAATAAAAGCAATGCAATGAGAGTGAAAAGTAAAGAATGAGTAATTAAAAAAAAGCGAAAAGTGTGACATAAGGGTAGCAATCGAAAGCCGTAAAAGGTGAGAGTTGAAGTGATTGTAGTGAATAAGTGCAGAACTGATATGTGCAGTCGATAGGGATAGAGACTTCGGCAATAGAAGCAGTAGAGTAAGACTAATGAAGTGAATGGCAAGTGAGTTAAGAAGACATGAACGAGGGAAGGAGTTGATTGCTGGAGAAAAATAAGGTGCGAGAGGAGAGGCTATATATACTATGGAATTGCAGAGGCAATAATAATTTGTAAGTCTCAGAAATTGTATCTTCGTCTCAGATAAAGTATCTCGGTCTCAGACAATATACCTCCAATATATTTTAGTTTTAACCAATGTAACATTGCAGATTCTGTGACAAAAAGATAAAAAAGCTAGTTGCTAGAAAAAATAAAATAAAAAAAAGATGCTAAATATATGTTATAAAATTGCAGAAACAATAAAAGTCTATAGATCTCAGATCTTATATCTCAGTCTTAGACAACGTGACATTATAGATTCCATCACAATTGTAATATTGCAGATTCAGTGACAGCTCACAAGGCTCAACGTTCAAAGCTCAGTTAACTCCAGATATTGAATTTAGAATAGATTTACTTAGCTCTATTTATAAATCATTAGATCTTCAGCAATTAACTCTTCTTCATTGATATATTAATTTAATATCACTATATCTTTACTCATTAACCTTTATTAAGATACAATACGTCACTGAATCATTGATCTATAATTTCTAATTTATATATCTTTCTTTACATATGTAATTTCTAAACTAGCAAGACAGTAAAATTCAGTTCATTTAACATACTACATTAAGAAACCTGTAATTCAAAATAATTCAATCAATATTTTAATTTTGATGATCCAAAATCTAATTCAGATAATAAAAACTATAATCTAACTTACTTAATAAACTGAGATATATCAATTAGTCTTTAATTAATTATCAATTTGATCCTATTGATAAATATTACTAAATACACTTAATGTTAAGATACAATAATTATATTAATTATAACAAAAGAAATCATTATCAATCATTTTAATATATTTGATATTTTAACTATAAGATTTAAAGATAGAAACTTGATAATTTTTCACTATATTAATAATATATATTTAGATATAATATTTATAAATCAATTTTAACTATCAAATTTTATTTCGCCAAAAGATTTACTTTCTAATAGCTCTATACTGAAGTTGTTAAAATTTTAAATTTATTTATATAAATTTATATAAGCAATACGTCAGGAAAATAAAAACCGTCCCTATCTGCACCTAGCTGTGAAAGTTTAAGGTTCTTCGGGAGCCAAACTATCTACTGCCTAGCAAGCAACTTTTAGAGCATGTTTTTTTATATATCTTCATGAGTTTTAATCTG
>Ga0335081_10011171_pt1 | contig 14519 bp, 14 predicted proteins | sample Lox_Sample_35_FD_206713 | JGI IMG/M metagenome (GOLD analysis project Ga0335081, IMG submission 206713) | Soil microbial communities from Loxahatchee National Wildlife Refuge, Florida, United States - Lox_Sample_3.5 | ecosystem: Environmental > Terrestrial > Soil > Wetlands | place: USA... | reverse complement strand
ATCAGGGTGAGCGCGGCGACGTGCGGATACTCGCCATACATCACCATGGTGTGCAGGCGCCGCAGGTGCAGGATGCCGCCGACATCCGCGCGAATGGAAGGAATCAGCCAGGCGGCGGGCGAGGTGACGGCGAACAGCAGGGCCGCGGCCAGCGCCCAAATACGCGAATCCCTGCCGGCGGCAAGACCGCCGGTGCTACCGGGAGCGGAAAGGCGCAGCGCCGCCCACCATAATGTGACCGGCCCCAGACAATAAAGCAGCGCGGCCAGGGTGTGCAGCGCCCAACCGGGCGACTGGTGCGCGAGTGCTGCCAGCGCAGCCGCCACCAGGTGCGACACCGGGCCGTAGACATTCTGGAACGGCATTCCGGCAAACCAGATGGGCCACCAGGCCAGGTCGCCCCAGTGCCGCATGGTGTAACGCGCCATGGCGATGTACGACCCATCCACCGAGCCCATGTGGCTTAGATAATCGGTGAAGAACAGGCGGCGGCAGATGGCGGCGCTCACTGCGAACAGCAGCGCGGGCGAAGCCGCACCGGCGGCGCGTTTCATGGCTCGTCCCGGCACTGGTTACCGGCAATGGTATTGCCCGCGAGCGACACCGCGGGACTGGCGGCGATGCAGTGCTCGCGAATCTTGTAGCCCTGGAGGACGTTGCGCTCGATGACGTTGCCCAAGGTTGCGTCCTGCTGCTTGACGCCCGCGCCCAGATAGATGCCGGACCGCAGCAGGTCGGGCTGGTCTTTCAGATAGAGGCAATCGATGGCCGGGTTGTCGTTGCAGTGCGCCAGGTTGAGGTTCAGCAGCCGGTTATCTTCGATGCGGTGCGGGCCGCCGACTATGTAAATGCCGCCGAATTTTACGCCGTTGAATTCGTTGCCCAACACGGCGATGTTGCGGGCGTGCATATCGGGATTGCTGTCGTTCATCACCAGAGCGTAGTGGCCGTACTTGTAGTCGGCGGCGCGGCCGTGGTTCACACAGGAATTGGCGCGCACTTCGCCATCGTGGAAGCCGTCGAGGTCGAAGCATTTGCCGTCGATCTCCTCGAAGCGGTTATCGCTATACGAGGTTTCCTCCACGTTGCCGCTGGTATCGATGGCCACCGGCGTGCCCTCGTGTTCGGCGTCCACCGCATCCACCGGGTAGCCGATCCAGCGGCCATGGTTTCCCTGGACGCGCATGCGCGTGGCGTGGCCCACCTGAATGGCGTCGCGGCCGATGGTGTCGAATTCGTTGGCTTCGAACACGCCGTCGCGGTTGCGCTGGGAGGTGTAAAGCGAATGCGTCCAGAGGCCGTTGCCGAGAATGTTGCGGAAGACCGAGCGGCGCACGGTGAAATGTGCGCTGCCTTCTTCGATCACGATGCCGCCGGTGGAATTATTGCGGCCGTCGCGGTTGAGTAAACCGCTGTGCGCGACCGCAACGCGCTCGATCAGGATGTCGGAAGAGCGGCTCACCAAAACGGCAAACGCGGCCATGTTCTGGAAGTTCAGGTCGGAAATCTGAACTGAGCGCGCCTGGTCGAACCACAGGCCGTTGTTGGCGTACATGAGGCGGAAGGCGTTTTCCGGAGGCGCGGTTTCCACGGTTTCGCGAAACGAGCGGCGGCCGTCGATGGTAAAGCCGTGGAAGCGGATGCGGGCGCCACCGGCGCAGGTGAGGATGGCCCTTCCTTTGAAGTCGTCAGCGGCGCGCAGCACGGTGCTCGACCCGCCGGCGATCTCCAGGTCGTGCGCGCCGGCCGGGATTTTCAACTCGGAATGAATCTCTACTACGCCGTCAGGGAGGCGGACGAGCCCGGTCGCGCGATCGAGTGCCTGTTGAATGCGGATTTGTGGCGAGCCGCAGCCGGCGCTAATCGCCAGAAGCAAAAACAGCAGCCCGCTTGACATTCCTAATGAATTAGTACTATTCATCTAGCATGACCGTCGCGCTTGCTCTCTTTCTGCTGGCCGGATTCCAGGATGCGCCCGCCGACATTGCCTCCCTCCTGCGCGCCGGCGACGCCAGTTATCTTAAAGCCGATTACGAAACCGCCCGGCAATCCTTCCAAAAAGCATGGGACATGGCGCAGGAAACGCCGCCGGACAATCCCGCCCGCTACGACATTCTAAAACGGCTCACAAGTGCGCGCGCCGCGGCAGGGGAGTTCAGCGATGCCGAAGGCTTTTTGCGGATGGCCATCGAGTGGCGCGAAACCACGCTAGGGGCCGACGATCCCAAAATTCCCGATGACCTGTTGCTCGAGGTCAGCCTCTGCCGCAGCATGAAAGATTACGAGCGCGCCGCGGCGGTGCTGACGCGCGTGCTGGGGATGCACGCGAGCACATCCGGCTACGACAGCAAGCCCGTGGCCGACGACTACAGCCGCATGGCGCAGATCGATATGGACCAAAAGCGGCTGGAGGAGGCGGTGAGCGCGCTCAACATGGCGCTGAGCATCCGCACCCGGCTGGCCGGACCGTTGGACCCGACGCTGGTGCCCGATCTTGACCGCCTGGGGCAGGTCTACATTACACAGCGCGCTTACGACAACGCCCAGTGGGCGTATCAGCGCGCGCTGGTGATTCGCGAAAGCATCTACGGAAAAATGAACGCCGATCTGATCGCCACGGTAGATGGCTTGGCGTACGCGCTTTTCGGGCAGAAGAAGTACGAGCAGGCGGAACCGCTCTACAAACGATTTATCGACCTGTGGGTGGGCTCGGTGGGCGAGAACCATCCCATGGTTGCGATCGCCCTGGACAAAGTTGCGGTGTTCTACGCCGAGCAGAAGAAGTTCGATCAGGCCAACGCCGCTTCGGAGCGTGCGCATGCGATCCGCGCCGGCGTTCTGGCCGGCAGCCTGATCGAAGATGCCACGCGCCGCTACGATCAGGGCGACATGGCGACTGCGCGCGCGTTGCTCGAACGGTCGCTGACCATGCTAGACCCTCCCAACCCGGTGTACGACAAGCTGCACGAGCAGCTGGTGTCGATGATGAAGGCGGTACCGGGGAAGAAAAAGAAGCAGTGAGATATGAGCTATGAGGTGTGAGCTAAACCGCGCGGCGCGCAGCGCGGCGAAAAGCTCATGGCTCATAGCTCATAGCTCAAGTCGCACAGCTCTTGGTTACATCCGCCGCGAGTCTGGTTCCACCTGCTTGAAGCCGGCGGGGATGGCGAAAAGGCCATCATCCACCGGGGCATCGGAAAAGCCGCTGATTTCGATGGTCATTTCGACCAGCGAACCGGGATTGCTGTTGCCGGAAGACTGCGGCTGCTGGCTGGAGGAAGACTTGCTGCGATTGACGCCCAGCCCCCGGCCCAACAATCCGCCGAGCGAAGGCTTCTGCTGCTGCGATTGATCCTGGGAATCGGCCGCGGGAGGCGGCGCGGCGCCTGCCTGGCCCGGTTGGGCGGCGCCGCCGATCGTCATGGTCTCGAAAATCGGCGTTCCGTCGAGCTTCGAAACCTCTTTGTACGCCTCGGCCATGCCTTTCGCCACATCCGGGCGGCCCATGAACATGTTACTTCCGGGTGTCCAGCCGATCTTCTCCGCCATGCGCCGGTAAAATTCGCGGACTTCGCCATATCCTTTGACTGGCGGAGCGATCCAGGTATCGATGGTAATCGGAAGGGAGCCCTGCTGTCCGGACTTCTGGTCGGCCATCGTCATCTCGATTTTCACCAGCATTTCCTTGGCATCCGCCCCGGCGAACTGGCGCGTTTTGCCGGTCGCATCGGCCGAAACCTTGATCTGCATCTGCGGATCGTCTGGGTTCTGCTGATGCATCTTCTGCGCCATCTGCTCCATCATCTGCCGCATCTGCTCGAAGGTCATTACGGTGTAGGACTTTTTTTGCATATCGATGGACGTGATCGTCTGGGCGCCGAGATCGACGATGCTGGTGTGCAGGTCGCCGCGATGCACCATCTTGTCTCCCTTGACCGCGACCGTACTCGCCATGGGATCGCGCGCCTGCCGCGCTCCTTTGGAAAAAACGCCGGCCACTTTCATCATGCTCATCATGGCGCCGCCGGTGAGTGTGCTCTTTTCCTGATAGCTGAAATCGGCCCGCAGCACGGACGAGGCCAACGTCAGAAATGCGGTAACCGTTACGACTTTACCCGACATGTTTCCTCCTGTTGGTTCATCGTAGAATATGGCGGTTCGCGATACAATGTCTGCTGCGGAGGCATCTCATCGTGAACGACTTCACCATACGGCCGACGCTCAAGTTCATAAAGGCGGGGGCGATTGCGGCGGCGCTGGTATTTCTGGCTCTGGAGATTCTGTATTTTGTGGAGTGGCAGGAGAAACTTCCCACGTGGGTCATTGCGCTGCCCCCGCTGGTCCTTTTGTGGCCGCTGGTGCGATGGCTGAAAACGCGTGCCGTTCGGATCGTGGTGACACCGGACCGTATGCGGTACGAAGCAGGCCTTCTCTCGCACGAAGCGCGTAACATCGAGCTTTCGAAGCTTCAGTGTGTGAACGTGCACCAGAGCATCATTCAGCGCCTCTTTCGCGTGGGTACGATCGGCTACGAGACGGCCGGCCAAGCCACGTGGACTCCAATGGCCCATGTGGACAACCCGCAACAGATTGCCGACGAGCTGATGAACCGCGCGCAGGGTCCGGCGCACGCTTAGGCGATAGGGCCGTTCTCCGCTCGTCCGCGTCTCTCCAGAAAGCTGCCTGTAGCTCCCTAATGCATTCCCCGCTCCCTGCCGATATACCCACGTGGAATCCGCATGATCTGGCTGACCCGCCTCAATCGCGTGCCGCTGGTGCTCAATAGCGATTTAATCGAGCATATCGACGTCACTCCCGATACGGTGATCACGCTGACCACCGGGCAGATTCTGCGCGTGCGCGAAAGCGCCGAGGATGTGGTGCAGCGGATTATAGAATTCCGCCGCCGCATTTGGGGGGCGGAGGCCGAGCCGGCGGGATTATGCCAGCGGCGGGAATCGACCGAAGATTCCCAGGAGCGGGGCTGAACCATGGCGGCAGCCGCAGCCCAGCAACCGCAGAAAACACCGGAGCCGGTCAAGCCGGCGGAGAAAGCCGCAAGCACCGGCGCGGGCCTGAAGCCCGATCTGGCGACCCTGGCCGGCATCGCGCTGGCATTTGGGGGAATCATTGGCGGGCTGGTGCTGGAAAAGGGCAAGATCCAGGACATTGTGCAGATGACCGCGGCCATGATCGTGCTTGGCGGGACGTTCGGCGCGGTGCTGGTGACCATGCCGTTGCCGGTAGTGATCGGCGCTTTCCAGTCGCTGCGCAGCGTGTTTTTCGATCGCTCCGTTTCCCCCCGCGCCACCATCGACGCCCTCATTCAGTACGCCACCAAGGCGCGCAAAAACGGCATCGTAAGCCTGGAAGCGGAAGCCAACACGATTCCCGATCCATTTCTGCGCAAGGCCCTCAACCTGGCAGTGGATGGCACCGACCTGCAGGAACTCCGCAAGATGATGGAGACCGACATTGCCCTGAGCGAGCAGGCGGGCGAAGCCGAAGCTAAAGTCTGGGAGGCGGCGGGCGGTTACGCTCCCACCATCGGCATCATCGGTGCCGTGCTGGGGCTGATCCAGGTGATGAAGCATCTGGAGGATATCAAGGAAGTGGGGCACGGCATCGCGGTGGCATTCGTGGCCACGGTGTACGGCGTGGGCTCCGCCAACATCTTCTTTTTGCCCATGGGAAACAAGCTGCGCGTGCGTTTGCGCGCAGCGGTGCTTTTGAAGGAGATGACGCTCGAAGGGGTAATCGGGATTGTGGAAGGCCTGAATCCCACGCTCATCCGCCTGAAGCTGGACAGCTACGATCCGCAACCCGCAAAGCCGAAAAAGGCCGGCAGCGGCCAGGCGTCGGAGGGTGCCAAATCTCCCACCAGGAAGAAGGGAGAAAAGTGAAGCGAAGACACGCGCCGGAGCACGAAAATCACGAGCGTTGGCTGGTTTCCTATGCCGACTTCATCACCTTGCTGTTCGCATTTTTCGTAGTCATGTTCGCCTCCACGCAAGCCGATAAGGCCAAGGCCCGCGCGGTATCCGAATCCGTGCGCGACGCATTGGAGCAAGGGCAGTTCCGCAGCGTGCTGGCAACCGTTCTGGGGAAGGGCAGGCACGAGAATGATCGCACGGCGGCGGACCCGCGTGTCGGCGCCAAGGCCAGTGGAGCGGGTCTGAAGGTACTCGACAAAGATGTGGGCTCGCCCAAAAGCGGTCAGGAAACGCCGCCGCCGGCCGACCTGGTGAAATCTGCGCAGACACTGGAAAGCGCGCTGGCAGAGGAGTTGAAGAAGGGGAAGGTGGCCATCGGGCTAGAACCTCGCGGGCTGGTGATCAGCCTGCGGGAGGCCGGCTTTTTCGCGTCCGGCGACGATATCGTATCGCCCTCCAGCCTGCCGGCGTTGGCCAAGATCGCCAGCGTGGTGGCGGCGCTGCCCAACCCGGTGCGCCTGGAAGGCCACACCGATTCGCTCCCGATTCACAATTCGCGCTTTCGCAGCAATTGGGAGCTCTCCACGGCGCGCGCTATCGCCACCCTGGAACTGTTGGCCGGGCGATACCAGATTCCAAGGGCGCGGATGGCGGTAGCCGGGTACGCCGAAAATGTGCCCGCGGATTCCAACGACTCCGAAGCGGGACGGGCGCACAATCGGCGCGTGGATATCGTGCTGCTCACTGCGGAGGGGCTTCGCTGGGAACCGGCCGCGGGAGCGGCGGCCAATGTCAAGGACAAACAGAAATGATGTTGCATGCCATGCATTTCGGCGCCATACCGGTGGACGAATTGGCCACCATTGAGTTTCCCGAAGGGCTACCCGGGTTCGAGTCTTGCCGCCGGTTCGTCCCGCTGGAATCTGCCGGCGGTCCCGGTCTGATTTTTCTGCAAAGCCTCGAACAGCCGCAACTGTGTTTCATCACGCTTCCCCTGCGGTCTTTGTGGCCGGACTACGAGCTGGCGATTTCGGCCGAGGAGCGTGACCTGCTCGGCCTGGATCCAGACCAGACGCCGGGGCCGCGCGATCTGATCCTGCTGGCGATCCTCTCTTTCACAGAAGGACAAGACCCTACGGCCAATCTGTTGGCACCGGTGGTCATCCACGCCGGAACGCGGCGCGCGGTGCAGGTGGTGCGGCAGGACGGCCGCTACCCGATACAGGCACCGCTGCCGGTGGGAGAAATGTCATGCTCGTGATCCGCCGCCGGCCCGGTGAGGCCATTCGCATCGGCGAGGATGTGGAAATCGAAATCATCGAATGCGGTCCGAAGCGCGTCAAGCTGGGGATCCGCGCGCCCAAGGAGGTTCCGGTGTGGCGCGCGGAAACGAAAGCCGCCCGCGAACAAAACATCGCGGCGGCCGGCTGGGCCGGCATGGGTGCGCTTCCGTCCCTGGCCCATAGGCCGGGCTGGCCGGGTGCGCGCGGAATTTTTGCGGAAGTGCGGCGGTCGCGGCTATGAACCCCACACTGTTCCGAACCCTCGCGGAGGGGCTGGCTTGCCACGAACGGGGCCGGCTTCAGGATGCGGCCAACCTCTATGGGACGGTGCTGGAGCGCGATCCCGCCGCCGCCGACGCGTGGCACCTGATGGGCCGCATATGGCTGAGCCAGCGCGAATGGGCGCGCGCCCAGGCTTGCGTTCTGAAGGCCATTGAACTTCGCCCGGACCTGCCGGCGTTTCCCAACACGCTGGGCGACGTGCTGGCGGCCGCGGGCCGCCGGCGGGAAGCGGCGTTGTGTTATCGGCAGGCGGTCGATCTGGATCGGCGCTTTGTTGCGGCTTGGGTAAACCTGGGCCTTCTCCATCAGGCCGAGGGCCGGCCGGAGGAAGCCGCCGCCGCTTACGCGCGCGCCCTCGAAGCCGATCCGGGGTGCATCGAGGCGTTGAACAACCTGGGCAATACGCTGCGCTTGCAGGGGCGCGACGAGGAAGCGATGGCCTGTTATGCGGAAGCGCTTCGGCGCCGTCCGGACAGTCCCGAGGCCGCCGTCAATCTGGCGGCCCTCTGTCTGCGGCAGCGGCGCGAAAAAGAAGCCGAAGCGTGGGCGCGGCGCGCGCTGAAAGCGCGGCCGGGACTGACGGAGGCGTTGTCGAACCTGGCAATGGCGCTGGTCGATCAGCAACGCTACGAGGAGGCGGAGCAGCATGCGCGCCAGGCGGTGGCGCATGCTCCCGCCATGGCTCACCTGTACTCCAACCTGGCTTCGGTGTTGCTGCACCAAAAGCGATGGGAGGAAGCCGAGCGGGAATGCCGGCGCGCCCTTGAACTCCAGCCGGGCCATCCCGAAGCGAGCCTCAATCTGGGCGTGATTCTGCAGGCCACGGACCGGCTGGAGGAAGCCGCCGCGCTCCTCCACGATCTGCTGGCTGCCGAACCCGCGAACGCCGCCGCGTGGACCAACCTGGGCACGGTGAGGGCGGCGGAAGCGCGCCACGATGCCGCGCTGTTTTGTTTCGAGGAAGCTCTGCGCCACCAGCCAGATCACGCCAAGGCGCACTTCTGCCATTCGCTGGAACTGTTGGGGCGGGGACGGATGGAAGAGGGATTGGCCGAATATGAATGGCGCTGGAAGGTGGCACGCCCGTCGCGGGTGAGCGCCGGACCCGCCTGGGAAGGCGGTTCTTTGGAAGGCCGGACCATCCTCTTATATGCCGAACAGGGTCTCGGCGACACTATTCAGTTCGCCCGTTATATCCCGCTGGTGGCGGCGCGTGGTGGGCGCGTGGTAGTGGAATGCCAGCCCGCCGCCGCCCCCATTGTCCGACTGGCGAGCGGGGTGGCGGAGGTGATCCTTCCCGAAAATGCGCTGCCGCATTTCGACGTGCAGGCCGCGCTGATGAGCCTGCCGCGAATCCTGGGCGCGCCGGCGCCGGGCACACCTTGCGGAATGCCGTATGTCGCCTTCGACCGGGAAAAGGCGAAGCGAATCGCCGCGCAGCTGGGACCGAAACACGGTTTGCGGGCCGGCCTGGCGTGGGCGGGCAATCCGGAGAACGGGTGCGACCGGCGCAGGTCTATGCCCCTCGCGGTTATGGCGCCGCTCGGCGCTTGCGCGGCAGTGGAATGGTTCAGCCTGCATGTGGGGGAGAAAGCGCGTCAGGAAGCGAGCGCGTCGGGCGGCTGGATCAAGAGCGTTTTGAGCGATATGGGCGGGCTGGTGGAACTGGCGGCTCTGATGGCCTGTCTGGACCTGGTGATCACCGTGGATACCATGCCGGCGCACCTGGCGGGAGCGCTGGGGCGGCCGGTGTGGAACCTGCTCTGCGCGGCTCCCGACTGGCGCTGGGGGAGAGATGGGGAATCGAGCCCATGGTATCCGTCCATGCGCCTGTTCCGGCAAAGCCACCCCGGAGATTGGCAGGAAGTGGTGGAGCGAGTGAGCGAAGCTTTGCGCGGTTTCCCGGTTCAACCTTTCCCGAGAGGCGCCGATACGTAGCAGTGAAGGCCGGAACGGGGGCTCGAAACGGCTCGCGGCCCGGCTACGGCAGGATGCCGAATTTCAACGACAGGATGTGAGCAATGTCTCTTTCGATTCAAACTAACGTAGCCTCTCTCATCGCACAGCAAAACCTGAGCGTGAACAGCGCTTTTCAGAACCAGACGATCGAGCAGTTGACGTCGGGTTATCGCATCAACTCCGCGTCGGACGATGCCGCCGGACTGGCCGTGGCCAACAAGTTCCGCGACGATATCGCGGAGCTGACGCAAGGCGTTAGTAACGCCAACGACGGCGTGTCCCAGTTGCAGATCGCCGACGGCGGCCTGACCAACATTTCCAACATTCTGGACCGGTTGAAGACCCTGGCCACGGAGTCGGCCACCAACACCTTCACCGGAGACCGGAATACCTTGAATAACGAATACCAGTCGCTGCTGACGGAAATCAACCGCCAGGCTTCCAACATCGGGATGGTGACCAACGGCTCGATGAACCAGAAGTTGCAGGTCTACATCGGCGGCGGCAGCTCGCAGTCCAACGCCATGGTGAATGTGGATTTGGGCGGGACGCAAAACACGGTGGATTCGGCCGGCCTGAACATCGGCAACACCAGCGTTGCCCAGGGCGGAGTCACGCTGACAGGCGACACGGTCACCAACTTGAACGACCCGAACCAAATGGTGCTGACGAACACGGGAGGCGCCGCCACCGAAGTACTGAACTTCAGCTACATCGACAGCACCGGGGCCAAGCAGAATTTGGCTGCAACGGTGAGCGCGACCAGTAACGCCGGCATTACGGTAGCGCAGGCTCTCAGCCAGTTGAACACACAGCTCAGCCCGATCGGCTTGCAGGCAGGCGTGAATTCCAGCGGAAGGCTGGTGATTGGCGGCACGGGAGCATTCGAGTTCACGGGCGCCACAGAAACCGGCACCGCAGTAACTAACGAACTGGTGGACCACACGAACGCCGGCAACACCATCAACACGGGCGACTATAACGTGAGCAAGGCGTTCGGAAGTCCCGATACGACGCCGCAAATTCTAGCCTTTTCCAACGGCAGCGTCACGCAGTACGTGACCCTGGACGGTACAGCCACCGGCAGCGCGGCCAATGCAGCCGATAACGCCGTCGACGCAACGGCCACAATCAATAAAGTGACGCACTCGCTCGGCATTTATGCGTTCTCGAACGGCAGCAACATCAACCTCCAGAGCACCGGCAACTTCAGTGTGACCGTCGTTACGGCGGGTACCGGGACCGGCACCGGCTTCGACACAGGTGCTACAGGCGGCACTCAGGTCAATCCGAGCACTCCTCTTGCCAGCCAGTCGGTTACCGGCAACTCGCTGGCGGCGTTGAGCGCCATCGAAAACGCGGTGGCGCAACTCGGGCAGGTGCAGGGCCGCGTGGGCGCGGGCGAAAACCAGTTGAACTACGCCATCAGCCTGGCGCAATCGCAGATTACCAACTTCTCCTCCGCGCAATCGCAGATCCGCGATGCCGACGTGGCGAAGGAGGCGGCCAATCTGACTAAGGCGCAGGTGTTGCAGCAGGCGTCCATTGCCGCCATGGCGCAGGCCAACTCAGCTCCGCAAGCGCTTTTGTCACTGTTGAAGACGTAACGGAGGCCGTAGCGTAGGGGCTGCGGGCAGCCCGGCCCCTGCGCCGGTTTGAGTCAATCCAATGAGCAGCACCAGCAGCACCAACGCATTGTTCACGGGCAGCAGCCAGTTCTCCTCCGACCTCGAGGGAGTGATACAGAGGGCGGTGTCGGAAGCGTTGGCTCCGCTGGACCAGATGCAGACCGATCTGACCAGGCTCCAATCCGAGCAAACGGCGGCCAACACTTTAAATACCGACTTCGCCGGATTGCAGTCGGCGGTCAGCGCGGTGGAATCGGCGCTGACGGGCACCAGCGCGTATCAGGGGACGGTCTCCAGTTCCACGGTGGCCTCGGTGGCGCTCAGCGGCACGCCCATGCCGGGTTCGTATTCGGTGCATGTCACCTCCATGGGCGCCTATGCCACTTCCACGAGCAATGACGGCCTGCCCACCGTCTCCGATCCGAATTCGGGAAACATCAGCGATGCCACCAGCTACACCCTGACGGTGGGCAACAACAGCTACACCATTACGCCATCGGGCAACACGCTTGAAGACCTGGCCGATGCGCTGAGCGTGTCGGGGCAGGTGCAGGCCACGCTGGTGAACATCGGCGCTCCGAGTTCGCCCAATTACCGGCTGTCGCTGGAAGGCACTCAATTGGGCGATCTGCCCATCCAGTTGACGGCCAACGACGGCACCGGGAAGGGCCAGCCGCTGTTGACGGCGGAAACGCCGCCCGGCTCCGCGGCCGAATACCAGGTGAACGGGCAGCCGGCGACTCCCATCCAAACCAGCACCCCCACGGTGACGATCGCTCCCGGCGTTTCGGTGACGCTGCTCGCAGCCGGCACGGCAACCGTCAGTGTGAACGCCTCGACCGCCGCCTTGAGCAACGCGTTCTCGCAGCTGGCCAGCGCCTATAACAATGCCATGAGCGATATCAACCAGAACCGCGGGCAGAGCGGCGGAGCGCTGGCGGGGGACAGCCTGGTGATGACGCTCGAGGACACGCTGCAGCGCATTGCCGGCTACAGCACCGGGAACAGCGGCCTGAGTTCGCTGACATCGCTCGGTTTCTCCTTCGATGAGAGTGGGGTCCTGTCGTTCAATCCATCGGCGTTTGCCACCGCCACCAGCGGACAGATGACGCAACTCGAGAACTTTCTGGGATCGAGCACCACGGGCGGTTTCCTCCAGGCGGCCACCAACGCTTTGACCGGCATTGAGGACCCGACCGACGGGATTCTGCCGCAGGATCTGAATTCGCTGTCCAATCAGATTACCGCCAAGAACCAGGCGATGAGCGACAAGCAGGACCAGGTGAATCAGCTCCAGACCAATCTGACGCAGCAAATGGCAATGGCCGACGCTTCCATCGCCGGCATGGAGCAACAACTGCAATCCCTGCAGGGATATTTTCAGGCCCTGCAAACCGAGGAACTCTCTTATGCGGAGATGTAAATGACTCTGCGGGGGCAGGCGGAGCAAGCGGCGGCCGAGCTTCACGAGGCGGTGGTGCGGCGGGATTTCGCGCTGGCGGCCGAACGCGCCGGCCGTCTCGGGGAATTAGTGCGCCAGGTTGCCGTGGGACTGCCGGCAAGGGAGGCAGCGGTGTTGATTGGCGAAGCCTGCCGCGCGATCGAAAGCGCGCGGCGCAAGGTAGTGGTGGCGCGGGCCCGCATGGCTGGCCGCCTGCGCCGGCTGCAACGGACAGCACCATACCGCGCGCCGTCACGGGCGTCCGTGCATACCTGGAGCGTAGATGCGTGAAGCGCCGCGGCCGGGCCCGGTCACGTTTCCACTTCGTGCCCGGGTTCGGGTTCGTCGATGGGAAACGGGTCGGGTTCGGGTCCCGGTTCGGGAGGCGGTTCCGGGTCCGGTTCAGGCTTCGGACCTCCGGTTACCGCGCGGAAAACGGCGCGTGCGGAGGCGAGTGGAACATTTGGCGCCGTCTCGGTGAGCGCCAGTTCGCATTCGCAGCAGTCGCTGCAGCGCAAGCACTTCTCGCAAAGATGATTGCCACAGACATCTTTGGTGCATCGCGCGCAAATTCGCCCGGCTTCCTCTCCGCAAATACTGCACATGAAGGGCATAAGACTTACTTTTTCTTTCCCGTGCGGGACGGCGCGGGAGCGGCCAAAAGACTGCGGCAGCGCTGCGCCTCTCTGTCCATCACGTCGACGCGCTGCTCCTCATCGGCAGCCAGGCTTACCAGGTAGCGCTGGAAGCGATCGCGGTTGGCACCGTTCTCCGCCGCCAGCGCAGCCAGTGTTTGGGCCTCGCCGCCGCTCTGGTAATGCCGCAGTCCATCCTCCAACGAGCCCAGCATGGCCTCCAGACTCTGGACACGGAACAACACCACCAGCCCGGCGGAAAGCCTCTCCGGATCGCGTGCAAGCGCTTTTGCTCCATCGGCCAGCGCTTTGGCCTGCTCTTTGGCGGATTGCAACTGTTCCAGGTAAGTCTCGGAGGCGCCCCGGTTGACCCAGGAGCGGGCGTCCACGCGATCCAGTTCGACGAGCAGCCGCCCAGCGTGCGCCGACATCTCATCGAGCACAGGTGCGATCTCCCAAGCCGTTTCCATTCCCGCGGGTGCGGGCGACGGCGCAGCAACGCTTTGGCCCGGTTGTGTCTGGGCGTACAGCGCGGCGGCGCAGAGAAAAGCGAGTGCTCGCAGGGGCATGCTCTTTCAATCTAGCATGGGCAGCTTTGAGCTAAGAGCCATGAGCTTTGAGACAAGAGCCCTCCTTAGGTGGAGGCTGCGAGTTTGGCTCAAGGCTCAAAGCTGTTTTAGTGTCCGCCGCCACTGGGAGGAATGGGCGCACCGTTGGTGGTGCCGGTGCCGGTGCCGCCGCCGGCTTTGGGTTTCGTGTCGCCCGTCGAGCCGCCGGGTACGCCGCCGCCCGCTCCGCCAGGCAAACCGACCGGGGAACCCGTACGGCCGTACACCACCTGGTAGATCGCGTTCTGGGCGGCTTTCAGGACCATGCGGAAGGCGTCGGCACGAGCCACTTTCGGCTGCTGCAGCGGTTGGTTGCGAAACACGCGGATTGAATCGCCGGGATTGAGCAACACACCGGGACCCGGCGCTGTCTGGTTGCGCACTTCAACCGCGCCGTCATCCACGGTGACGAAAGTGGTTCCATCGTCGTCTTCCACCACCACGTCGTACGTTGTGCCGCGCACCGAAATCACCGCGGTGGGGGTGGTGACCTTCTTGGAGTCCTCGCCCTTGGTATGTTGCTCGAAAATTTTGACGCGGCCGATCTGGACGTACAGCCAATCCACCCAACTGGGGTAGTTCTGGTGGAACACCACTTTGGAATTCCCGAAGACCTCCCACACGGTATTGTCTTCTAGTTGAAAGCGGGCGTAGCCGTCCGGTCCGGTGACTACGGTCTGCATCACCTGGACGGAGTCGCCTACGTTGAGGACAAGCGGATATCCGTCCTTGAGAACCGAAACCTGTCCG
>Ga0335081_10011170_pt1 | contig 14519 bp, 12 predicted proteins | sample Lox_Sample_35_FD_206713 | JGI IMG/M metagenome (GOLD analysis project Ga0335081, IMG submission 206713) | Soil microbial communities from Loxahatchee National Wildlife Refuge, Florida, United States - Lox_Sample_3.5 | ecosystem: Environmental > Terrestrial > Soil > Wetlands | place: USA... | reverse complement strand
ATGCCCGGCTGGCGGATCGGCTTTGCTGTCGGCAGCGAGCGCATCATCGCCGCGCTGGGACGGGTGAAATCCTATCTCGATTATGGCGCTTTCACGCCGATCCAAGTGGCGGCGACCGCGGCGCTCAACGGTCCGGACGACTGCGTCAATGAGATGCGCGCCGTCTACCGGCGCCGCCGCGATGCTTTAGTAGAGTCCTTCGGCAGGGCGGGCTGGCCGGTACCGCCGCCTTCGGCCTCGATGTTCGCTTGGGCGCCGATACCCGAGCCTTTCCGCACTCTCGGCAGTGTCGAATTCTCCACGCTTCTGGTTGAGAAGGCCGGCGTCGCCGTATCTCCCGGCGCCGGTTTTGGCGAACACGGCGAGGGCCACGTCCGCATCGCGCTCGTCGAAAACGAACAGCGCATTCGTCAGGCCGCCCGTAACATCCGGCGCTTTCTTGAAACCTGGCCGGAAATGCTGCACAACGTCGTTCCGTTGGCGACGCGGCGCTAGGGTCAAAACTGGCCGCGTCTTTTTCCATCCAATCCGGACGACGCGCGATGGCACAACCGCTCAAAGTCGGTCTTGCCGGACTCGGCATCGTCGGCAGCGCCGTCGTGCAGCTCCTGGAGCGCGGCCGCGACACGCTGATTGCGCGGTGCGGTCGTGCGATCGAGGTCGTCGCCATCAGTGCGCGATCACGTCATAAGAAACGCGGGTTCGATCCCGCCGAATTTCGCTGGGTTGGCGACCCGGCCGCGCTGGCGCGCGATCCCGCAATCGATGTGCTGGTCGAAGTCATCGGCGGCGCCGGCGGTCCGGCCAAGCTCGCCGTCGAGACCGCGCTGACTGCCGGCAAGGCTGTCGTCACAGCCAACAAGGCTCTACTCGCAGCACATGGTCAGCGGCTTGCCGCACTCGCTGAGCGCAACGCCGTTGCGCTCAATTTCGAAGCCGCGGTCGCCGGCGGCATTCCGATCGTCAAGACGCTGCGCGAGGGGCTCAATGGCGCGACCTTCACGCGCATCTACGGCATCCTCAACGGCACCTGCAATTACATTCTCACGCGCATGGAGCAAGAGCGGTTGAGCTTTGCCGATTGCCTCGAAGAAGCGCAGCGGCTCGGTTACGCCGAAGCCGATCCCAGCTTCGATATCGAAGGCCATGACACCGCGCAAAAGCTCGCCATTCTCGCGAGCCTAGCATTCGGCACCAAGATCGATCCGCGCGCGGTGTATAGCGAAGGTATTGCCTCGATCACCCCGGCCGACCTCAACGCAGCGGCCGAGCTCGGCTACCGCGTCAAGCTCTTGGGCGTTGCGGTGAAAACTATCGAAGGTATCGAACAGCGCGTGCATCCGACCATGGTGCCCAAGGACTCCGCCATCGCTCAGGTCATGGGCGTCACCAATGCGGTCACGATCGACGCCGAGGGCATCGCGCCAATCACGCTGGTCGGGCCTGGCGCCGGCGGGGAGGCCACCGCTTCCGCGATCATTGCCGATCTCGCCGATATTGCCCGCGGCGTACGCACGCCGCCATTCGGCCGACCGGCCGCGCGCATGACCGCGGTCCGCAAGGCGCCGATGCAGCATCATGAAGGCGGCTATTACATTAGGCTCCTTGCCCGTGATCGGCCGGGCACGGCGGCTGCGATCGCGCGACGTCTGGCGCAGCAGAAGATTTCGTTGGAGTCGATCGTGCAGCGTCATGAGGCGGGATCGCGCGGCGCCGCGCAGCCGGGGCGTTCCGACGAGGCCGTACCGGTAATCTTGATTACCTATGCGACCAGCGAAGACGCTGTCCACAAGGCCCTTGCCGCGGTGCGCCGGGATCGGGTTGTTTATGGGCGGCCGCAGGTCATCCGCATCGAGCGCGCATGACGCGCTTAAAGGCCGCGCCGCGAGGATCTTTGTCGCCACTGGAGATTTGCCTTATGTCGTCGAAGCCGGCCAGGCAGCACACGGGTCAGCACACGGGTCTTGGGCGCGCGCTGTCGCTCGAAATCGTGCGGGTAACGGAGCGGGCCGCGGTGGCCGCCGCGCGATTGCGCGGGCGCGGCGCGGAAAAGATGTCGGATCAGGCCGCCGTCGATGCCATGCGCCGCGAACTGAGCAGCCTTGCGATCGACGGCACGGTGGTGATCGGCGAAGGCGAGATGGACGAAGCGCCGATGCTGTTCATCGGCGAAAAGGTCGGCACCGGCTCCGGACCGAAAGTGGATATCGCCGTCGATCCGCTGGAGGGCACAACGCTCTGCGCCAAGAACATGCCAGGCGCCATTGCTACTCTTGCGATGGCGCAGGATGGCACGCTGCTTCACGCGCCCGACATCTATATGGACAAGATCGCCGTCGGCCCGGGTTATTCGAAAGACGTCGTCGATCTCGACGCGCCCGCTGAGGAAAACATCGTCAACCTCGCCAAGGCCAAAGGCGTCAAACCGGAGGCAATCACGGCGATGATTCTTGACCGGCCGCGCCACGCCGACTTGATCGCCGCTGTGCGAAAGGCCGGTGCCGCCGTCAGCCTGATCAGCGATGGCGACGTCGCCGGCGTCATCCACACCGCCGATCCGAACAAAACCGGCATCGACATCTATCTCGGCATCGGTGGCGCCCCCGAGGGCGTGTTAGCGGCCGCTGCGTTGCGCTGCATCGGCGGTCTGATGCAAACGCGGCTAGTGCTCGATACCGAAGAAAAGCGTGAGCGCGCCGCCAAAATGGGCATCAAAGATCCACGCCGTAAATATCAGATCGAAGACATGGTCAAGGGCGAATGCCTGTTTGCGGCGACCGGCGTCACCGACGGCCGCATGCTGCGCGGCGTGCAGTTCGGCAGGGACATTATCGAAACCGAAACCGTGGTCATGCGTTCGACCAGCGGCACCATCCGCTGGATCAGAGCCGAGCACCGGCAATTGGGCAAGTTCCGATAAGGTCCGCGTCCGCCATGGGGATCACTGGGGATAAGCCGTTTTGACCTCGATTCGCTGAATCAGATAGCGTCTCGGATCGCTGCGCTGCATGGCGGCGCTGGAAATCGCGGAATGTCCGAACAACGCTTATTCCTCGGCGTCGAGAACTCGGCGACCGGCCGCGTGTGGCGCGACCGGCTCGACGAACGCGGCGCCGCGCGGGCATTGGCGATCGCGCAGCATCATGCGCTGCCCGAGCTCTTGGCCCGCATCATCGCCGGCCGCAACATCGAAACGGGTGCGGTGGACGCCTTCCTCGATCCGACCATCAAGCGCGCGATGCCTGATCCCCTGGTGCTCACGGCCATGAAGGAGGCGGCGGAACGGATCGCGGATGCAGCGATGCGGGCTGAGAGTGTCGCGATTTTCGGCGACTACGATGTCGACGGAGCGACCTCGGCGGCGCTGCTTGCCCGTTTTCTCCGCCACTGCGGCATCGAGCCGATCATCCATATTCCCGACCGTTTGTTCGAAGGCTATGGCCCGAACGTCGAAGCGGTGCGCGCGCTTGCCGAGCGCGGCGCTACGCTGCTCGTCTGCGTCGATTGCGGCACGACTAGTGCCGAAGCCCTTGCGGAAGCGAAAACGCGTGGCCTCGATGTGGTCGTCATCGACCACCACCAGGCCGACGAGGAACTGCCGCCGGCGCTTGCAATCGTCAATCCGAACCGGCGCGACGACCTCTCCGGCCTAGGCCACCTGGCCGCCGTTGGGCTCGCTTTCATGACGGTCGTCGCCGTCAATCGCACGCTCCGCGAGCGCGGCTTTTGGCACGCCGAGCGGCCCGAGCCAGATCTCCTCGGCTTTCTTGCCGACGTCGCGCTCGGCACGGTTGCTGACGTGGTTCCGCTGATTGGGCTCAATCGTGCTTTCGTGACGAAAGGACTGATCGCGCTGCGCCGGCGCGAGCGCCCCGGCCATGTCAGCTTGATGGATGTGGCGCGGCTTTCCGGGCCGCCCGAGGCCTGGCATCTCGGGTTTCTGCTGGGGCCGCGGATCAATGCCGGCGGCCGCATTGGCAGGGCCGATCTGGGCGTGCGGCTCCTGCTCGAGAATGATCCGATCGAGGCGGCAAAAATCGCCGCTGAGCTCGATCGGCTCAACCGCGAGCGGCAGGCGATCGAACAGGAAACTTTGGCGCAAGCCGAAGCCGAAGCGGATGCCGCGCTCGGCGTCGAGGACAAAGGCGCGGTCATCGTGACCGCGGCCGAGGGCTGGCATCCCGGCATCGTCGGACTCGTTGCCGCGCGCCTGAAGGAGAAGTTCGGCCGGCCGGCTTTTGCCATCGCGCTTGAACCCGGCGGGATCGGCACCGGCTCTGGGCGTTCGATACCGGGCGTCGATATCGGCCGCGCAGTGCGACGCGCGGTCGCCGAGGGGCTGCTCGTAAAAGGCGGCGGGCACGCCATGGCCGCGGGCGTCACGTTGCGTAAGGGCGCGCTTGCGGAGCTGCGCGCTTACCTTGAGGCTAACCTTGCGGCCGATGTCGAGAAGGCGCGTCGGGCGAACGGCCTCTTAATCGACGGCGCGGTGACTGCCGCCGCAGCGGACGGCGATCTCCTGGCCATGATCGCGCGGGCCGGACCGTTCGGGTCCGGCAATCCGGAGCCGATTATCGCGCTTCCATCGCACACGATCGCCTATGCGGAAGAAGTGGGTCAGGCACATATGCGCGTGCGCTTGAAATCCGGCGATGGTGCGGCAGTGAATGCAATTGCATTTCGTGCGGCCGGCCAGAAGCTCGGCGTCGCGCTGCGCAACAGCCGCGGCCGGCAAGTGCACGCCGCCGGCAGCTTTGCGCTCGACCGCTGGCAGGGCGAGGAGCGGGTCCAATTCAAACTGACCGACGTCGCACCGGCGGAGCCATACACCGGGGCGTAATGCTCGAATTACGCTAAGGCTTGTTTTCGCACCACTCGCCGTGCGCCTGATGAATCAAGTCTTCCCGATTCCCGAACTGGCCGAGTGGTCCGAGCTCCTTTTTGCCGGCGGGATCGTAGAGCCAGTACCAGTCATAGCTGCCGCCGAAGAGAAAATAGCGGTGTGAAAGCACGATCAGATGATCTTTATATTTGCTCCGGCAGAAGTTGAGGACCAGGAAATCATTGGCGTGCAGCAGGAAATGTTCTTCGTCGGCGCGCATGTCGAATGCGTGCAAAGCGTTTGATGTTGCCCAAGCCGGCGTGAGGAAATAAAGCCGCCGGCTATCTGAGCTGAATTGCTTGCTTTTAAAATCGCAGAGCTAGTGCTCGGGGTCGCCGCCGCGGCCCTTCAGCAAGAGCCGGTCGCCGCTGCCGTCCAGATTGATGCGCCGCAACTCATCAGGCCGCGGCTCAGTGGGGCAGAACTGGTTGGGCTCGTAATGCCGACGGCCGCGGCCGCGGCCCTGTCGCGTGTAAACGACAAAAGCGCCGCTCGGCGACAACACGGGATCGAGATCCATCTCCGATGCCGTGAGCTTGGTGATGCCGCTGGCGCGTTCGACGAAAATGCTTCCGGCATCGCTGTAAACGCGCACCGGCTGGCAGTGCGCGGCAACCGTGCCCGTCAGCAGTCCAAGGAGGGCCAAAATATGTTTCATGTTGGTTGGATGAATCGAAAGGCGCTCGCCCCGTGCCATCTTGGCACGGCCCGCGCTGAGCGGCTATCAGGATGGGGACAACATCGCCAACCCAGGCAGCAACGAATGGCCAAGCTCAATCTTTCGGTCGCAGTGGGCGACTATGACCGCACCCGCGCTTTGGTCGACGGCAGCGTTCAGATCGATGGCGTCGATCCGGTCTATATGACGCTCGTCCCTGAAGAGATTTTCTTTCGTGCCTTCCGCGCTGCCGAGTTCGATATCTGCGAACTGTCGCTATCGAGCTACACGGTCAAGACCGCGCAAAACGACTGTCCCTATATCGCCGTGCCGGCCTTCGTTTCGCGCGCCTTCCGGCATACCTCGATCTATGTCCGCACCGACCGGATCAAGAAGCCGCAGGATCTCAAGGGCCGCAAAGTCGGCGTGCCGGAATATCAGCTGACCGCGAATGTCTGGGCGCGCGCCTTTCTTGAGGACGATTACGGCGTCAAGCGCTCCGACATCCATTGGATTCGCGGCGGCATCGAACAGGCCGGCCGGCCGGAAAAGATCACCGTCAAGCTGCCGCCTGGGGTGCGGCTCGACAATGCGCCGGCTGGCGCGACCATTTCTACGCTGCTCGAAGCCGGTGAGATCGACGGCTTCATCGCGCCGCGGCCGCCGACGCCGGTCGAAAAAGGCCATCCCCATATTGGCTGGCTATTTCCTGATCCCACGGCGGTGGCGAAAGATTATTTCAAGCGCACCGGCTTTTTCCCGATCATGCACGTCCTCGGCATTCGCCGCGATCTTGCCGAAAAACATCCCTGGCTCCCCGGCGCCGTGTACAAGGCCTTCGAGCAAGCCAAACACGCCGGTCTTAAAAAGCTTTCGGACACTTCGGCGACGAAGGTCACTTTGCCGTTTGTCGAGGAGCGCCTTGCGGAAGCGCGGACGCTGATGGGTGATGATTTCTGGTCGTATGGCGTCGAAGCAAACCGCAAAGTGCTCGACTATTTCCTGGCGCAACATCACGGCGAAGGGTTGTCATCGCGCCGCGTTCAAGTCGATGAACTCTTCCACCCCGCGACTTACGAGACGTTCAAGCTGTAACTCATCCGAGTGCGACGCTGAGAAACTCTGCCGCTCATTCCCGCGACAACGGGAATCTAGAGAAGTACGCTGGGTGCCCACTTTCGCGGGGACGAGCGGCTCATCACTCAGGGTGTCAACTTCCCCCGCGCGTCATGGCTGCGGTCATGGCAGCGGTGTAGCCCGGTTCGACACGCACATCCACGACAGCGACCTGACCTGCGTCCACTGCGGCAATCGCTTTTTCCAGAACGCCAGCGAGATCGCCTGCCTTGGTCACCGGTCCAAATCCGACGGCGCCTTGCGCTCGACCCATCGCGGCCAGATCGACCTCCGGGTCCGCCATACGCTGGCCGATCCACTTGTTTTCGATCGGGCGATTGCGGGCGCGAGCCATCCGCTCCTGATGCAGCTCGTCATTGTAGAAGGAGCGGTTATTGGCCAGAACGAACAACAGTGGAATTTTATAATGCACCGCGGTCCAGACCGCGGTGACGCCCATCAGAAAATCGCCGTCGCCGCAGATCGCAACCGGCAAGCGCCCCGAACCCTTCAGCGCCAACGCGGCGCCGACCGAAATGCCCGGGCCGCCGCCGACCCCACCGCCACCGTCCGAGCCGACGTAATCGAGCGGGTGGCGGAATGTGAGCCAGCGGTCGTCCCATGACAGCGGGAGGTGGGTATACGTCACCGGGCGATCGCCGAGCACTTTGCGTAAGGCGCGGGCGATATGTTCATTGGTGAAACCAGCCGGCTCCTTGTCGGATGTTCCGCGCGGCGACGGCAACGCGTGCGGCTTCGCGCTCTTGCCGATCGCTTTGACGAGTTCGGTCACGACGATATCCGGATCAGCCGACAACAGCAGATCTACCGGCGGCAGTCCCTGGTAATCCATGCTCCAGCCGTTGTGAATGCGATGGTCCAGCGAGATCTGGATCACTTTCACTGACGGCGACGGGCCGAAAGCGCGCAGCGCGCCGGCGAGGTCGACCCAATCGAGACTGAGCACAACGTCGACGTTCTTTAAGCCGTCAACGCTATCCGACGTGATCGCGCGCGGCGAACCAACATAAAGGGCATGATCGGTCGGGAAGCTCGCGCCGATCTTGAGATCCGTGACAACGCGCGCGTTGAGAGCTTCGGCGAGCGCGACTCGAGCCTCCCAGGCATCTGTACTGCGCGAAGCACGGCCGGCAAGCAGCAATACCTGTTTTGCGCCTTTAAGAATATCCGCCGCTTGGCGGATCAATTCGGCGGGCGCCGCAGTCGTAACTTGCGGCATGTAACGCGTCACATCGATCGGCGGCAGCGGTTCGGCAACCTTCGCTTCCTGCAGTTCGGCGTCGAAATTGATGTAGACCGGACCGCACGGCGCCGTGTTTGCAATCCAGGTGCCGCGCAAAATCGCTTCGCGCGCCGCGCCCGGCGATGACGGCTGGTCGTCCCATTTGCTGTATTCGCGCACCAACGCGCCCTGATCGCGCGCGGTATGGATCCAATCGATCCAGGGCCGGCGCTTGGCCGCGTCGACCGGCCCGGTGGCGCCGAGCACGATGACCGGCATGCGGTCGCACCAAGCGTTGAACACCGCCATGGTCGCATGCATTAGCCCGACATTCGAATGCACGGCCGTGACCATGGCCTTGCCGGTGACCTTGGCATAACCATGCGCGATGGCGACCGCTGCTTCCTCGTGCAGGCAGAGCAGCATCTGCGGCTTGGTGTTGCCGAGATAGTTGACGATGCTGTCGTGCAGCCCGCGATAGCTCGCGCCCGGAGTGAGCGCGATATAGGGAATCTCGAGCGCGCGCAGCGCGTCGGCGATAACATCGCTGCCAAAACCAGGCGCGTTGACGCCGGCCGGTGTCGGACGTTCAACCCCGGCCACGGCGGGGTCGGCGTCATTGGGTTTGGCGCGTGCGGTCACGGAAAGGGGCGGCGTCATGTTGGGATTCCTTTGGGAACTTGCTTGGCGACAGTCTCATAAAACCGCGGCCGACGGATTTGGCGGCGTCATCCAACCGGATCGCTGAGCATTGCACAAGGCGGTTTGGCGCGCGCGAGCGTGGGTCATGACCCTTGACGCAAACGGGCGAGGAGCTTCACGCCGGCATAGCCATCAGCCGGCTCGATACCGAATTTGCGCTGGTAATTGAGCACGGCAAGGCTCGTCGCGTTGCCGATGCGGCCATCGGCGCCGCCGGTATCGAAGCCGAGCGCGGTAAGGCGGCGCTGAAGTTCCTGGACCTCGGCGAGGGCGGGGGGCGGCTCGCTATCGGGAAATTGCTGGACGAAAGGCGGGCGGCCGACGCATCGATCGCCGAGATAGCAAAGACCGAGCGCATAGCTCATTGCCGGATTGTAGGTGCGCGCGGCGAAAAAATTGGCACCGAGAAGAAAAGCAGGGCCGCCCGCGACCGGCAGCCAAGCGCGCGCGGTGGCGTTCGGCTGCGGGAAGGGCTCGCCGTCAGCGCGCGCGACGCCGAGCGCTTGCCAATTGGCGTAACTGCGCGAAGCGGTGCCGACGATCGGCCGCTTCATGCGCACTTCGTAACCCCAGTGCTCGCCGCGGCGATAATTGCCGCGCTCCACGAAATAGCGCGCGGTCGTGGCCAGCGCGTCGTCCGGCGGACCGTAGGGGGAGATTTTGCCGTCGCCGTTATAGTCGATGCCCATATGCAACCAGACTTCCGGCATCCATTGCGTATGCCCCATGGCTCCGGCCCAGGAGCCGACCATTTCTTCCGGCGTGCTCCAGCCGCGCTGAATGATAGTCAAGGCATTGATCAATTCGCTTTCCCAATAGCTGCGGCGGCGCGGCGCGGCCCAGGCCAGCGTCGCCAGCGACGGAATAATTGGCCGCATATGGTTCTTCTCGACGAGAGGATCGCCGAATGCGGATTCGATGCCCCAGACGCCGAGCATGAAGGAATCCTCGACGCCGAAATCACGCGCAATGCGCGCAAGCAGCGATGCATATTCTTTCGCTGCGGCTTTGCCGGCTTCGATCCTCCAATCCGAGGCGGCGCGGTTAAGATATTGCCAGAGCTGTTGATTGAACTCCGGCTGATTGCGGATGGCATTCACGCCCGTCATGTCAGGCTTCACGTCGCGCGTTACCCGGCTATAGGTCTCGTCGCTGATGCCGCGAGCTGCAGCTTTGCTGCGGAACGTCGCGACCCACTGATCGAAGCCAATCGCCGCCCGCGCGGCGGGCAGCCCCGACAGCGCTGCGCCTGCGCCAGCAAGACCGGTCAGAAAATTTCGTCGTGTAGGATTGGGCAGCGATGTCGTCGCCATCACAATTTTATTTTACCGCCACTGATATGCGGCTGTGGCACGAATTTGTGGCGTCGATGAGGGCTGCTATTGATGCGCCGCTTGAACCTGATCGGACGGGCCCAATTTTGCAATCAGGTCGTCTAGGCTTTTGGCGAAACTCTCGACGTTAAAGTCGAGCGGATCGTCATGACCATCGGCGATTTCTGCGTCGATCGCCGCATGGAACGCCGGAACGAGCCATCGCTCGGCGCGGACGCTGGCGATCACGTAAAGGAGCGCAAGCCGATCATATTGCGCGGGCGTAAACGCGGGGTCGGGCGAGCGCGCGTCATTGCGCCGGCCGCGGCCTGGTGCGGCGCGGCGCGGCTGAATCATTTCGTTGTGCAGGAACAGCCCCTTCAGCGCGCCGCCAAATTCCGCCGCCTGCTCGAACTTTGTCTCGCGCCAAGGGATCGAATAATCGTGCGCCAATAGCAGCTCGCCGGTGCGGCTGATGACAACATGGGCCTTGCCCCAGCCGTCATGGCACTCGAAGTTTCGCAAGTCGTTGACCTTGCCGCCGTCATCGATGTCATCAGGGAAGGAACGGCGGCCGAAATTCGGTCCGCTGGTGTCGTGGATTACGAAATAGCGCGCCATCGGCGCGGTAAGTTCATTGTCGCGGGCGCGCGAGACCGGCAGCCAGAGAAAATCACCAAACTCGCCCTCGAGCTCCAGCGTAGCGAGGTAGTCGCTCAGTGTGGCGCGTGACGGCAGTCCGGTCGTTTGTCCAATGCGTTCGGCCAAGGCATGCGGCAGGCTTTGCAAACGCGGTTCGAGATTGCGCGACGAATCCATGCCGCGCATCAGGCACATCGCTTGCTCGGTGGGCGTGCCGGCGAAACTCAATGTCTCGCTATCGAACGCGCATGCTCCCATGCTTTTAATGAAGAAGAGCGGCCGAAAATGATCCGGTTTGCAGTCGGCAAGCACGGCATCGAGCGGCGCGAGTACGATCGGGCCCGCGAGCATCGCGGCACACAGCCATTCCGAAATCCTGCTCGACCCGCGCACGCGTCAAATCCCAATGCTGAGATTCAATAATATCGCGAGCAGCGCGCGTCATGCCAAGCCGTCCTCGAGTCTTTTTGAAGCGCGAGGCGGTCAGGATGAATAAATATTCAGCTTAAATTCAGAAGGCTGCCGAGCAGCGAAGAAAGCTCAGTCTTTTGCCCGCTCGACATAGCTGCCGTCCGCGGTCATCACCACGATCTTGGTCCCTGTAGCGACAAAAGGCGGGACCATCGTGCGCACCCCATTGGAGAGCAACGCGGGCTTGTAGGACGAAGCGGCGGTCTGTCCCTTCACCGTAGGCTCGGTCTCGACCACTTCCAGTACCGCTTTGGGCGGCAGTTCGATGGCGACCGCCACGCCCTCATGCAGACTGATGGTCACCTCCATCTCCGGCTGCAGATAGGCCGCCTGGTCGCCGACGATATCGGCGGGCACGGCAACCTGATCGTAGCTTTCCATATTCATGAAATGGAAGCCGTCGCCGTCCTGATACATGTATTGGTGCTTGCGGTCCTCGACAAAGGCGCGCTCGACCTGTTCGGTGGTCTTGTAACGCAGCGAAACCTTAACCCCGTCGCTGATGCGGCGGACGTCGAGCTGGGTGACCGGCGTGCCCTTGCCGGGATGAATGTTCTCAGCGGCCATAACGACCCCGAGTTTGCCGTCGATTTCGACGATATTTCCCTTGCGCAATGAACTAGCGATGACTTTCACGGCTTCCTCAACTTCAATGGCTTACGGATTGGCTTTGGGACTGGTCGGATTCTTGGCGCACCATACTGATCTTGAGCTTTCCCGCTAGTCATTTCTCAATTGCCGCCGGGCAAGGAACATGCTCGACAGGGCCATGCCGCGCGTTCCGCCGTCTTCCTCGCCGTTCTGGATTCGCGAGATTCACGCGGATCGCCGGCCGATCTTGCTGGCCCGGGGCCGCATAGTGGCCGGCTTGCGCGCTTGGTTCGCCGCGCGCGACTTTGTCGAAGTCGAGACCGCAAGCTTGCGGATCTCGCCCGGCAACGAAACCCATCTGCATGCCTTCGCCACCTCGCTCATAACGACCGACGGCAACCCGGCGCCGTTTTATCTGCGCACGTCTCCGGAATTTGCCTGCAAGAAATTATTGGCGGCCGGCGAGCGACGCATCGTCGAATTCGCCAGATCGTTTCGCAACCGCGAGCGCGGCGCGCTGCATCATCCCGAATTCACGCTGCTCGAATGGTACCGCACCGGCGAGCCATATGATGTGCTGATCAACGATTGCATCGCAATCGTGCGTGAGGCGGCTCATGTCGTACAAACGCGACAGTTCAGTTTTCGCGGCGCCACGGCCGATCCATTCGCCGAACCCGAGCGGCTCACGGTCGCGGAAGCCTTCGCGCGCTTTGCCAAAATCGACATTTTGACGACGCTTGCCGTTGACGCGCCAGATCGCGACCGCTTTGCGCGCGCGGCGCAGGACGCCGGCATCCGTGTCGCCGAGGATGACCGCTGGGCCGATATATTTAGCCGCGTCTTGGTAGAGCGGGTCGAGCCCAATCTCGGCATCGGCCGCGCCACGATCCTCGACGAATATCCTGCCGTGCTTTCGGCTCTGGCCAGGCGCGCGCGCGATCCTCGCGTCGCGGAACGCTTCGAGATTTATGTCTGCGGCATGGAACTCGCCAACGGCTTTGCCGAACTGACCGACCCGGCCGAGCAGCGCCGGCGCCTCGAAGAGGAAATGGCCGAGAAAGAGCGACGCTACGGCGAGCGTTACCCGATCGATGAAGACTTTCTTGCCGCGCTTGCGCATATGCCGCAGGCGTGCGGCGTGGCGCTCGGGCTTGACCGGTTGGTCATGCTGGCGACCGGCGCATCGCGGATCGATCAGGTGCTCTGGACACCGCTCGGCGATCCGTCGCAATAAGCGATCATTGCATATGCCGCCAGAGGCGTTTCCGAGCGGCAATAATAAATGAGGTCGGCCGTGCCGGCAGGAAGTAAAACTCTTCGTAGCGCATCCGATCTTGTTGGCGCGCAGCTGATAAGACCCGACCGGTTAAGGGCCTTGCAGAATGTCGCAGCGCGTTATGCGGTGGCGATCACGCCGGCGCTCGTCGATCTGATCGACGCCGCAGACCCGCACGATCCAATCGCGCAACAATTTGTTCCCGATACACGCGAGCTGGAATCCCATCCGGAAGAAAGGGCCGATCCGATCGGCGACGAGGCACACAGTCCGGTCTCGGGTGTGGTGCATCGTTATCCGGATCGCGTTCTCCTCAAAGTCGTGAATGCTTGCGCGGTGTATTGCCGTTTCTGCTTTCGCCGCGAAATGGTCGGGCCGGGACACGGCGCGCTGACCGGCAGGGCGCTCGCCACCGCGCTCGATTACATCGCGCGCACGCCGGAGATCTGGGAAGTGATCCTGACCGGCGGCGATCCGCTGTTGCTGCCGCCGCGCCGCCTGAATGACGTGGCGACGCGGCTTGCGGCGGTCGACCATGTGAAGGTGATCCGCCTGCACACGCGTATCCCGGTCGCGGCGCCGGAGCGCGTCACGCCCGCGCTGGTGCGCGCGCTGCGCAGCGACAAGGCGACCTATATGGTCTTGCATGCCAATCATCCGCGCGAGCTTACCGGGGAAGCGCGCGCGGCTTGCGCCCGCGTGATCGACGCCGGCATTCCGATGCTGTCGCAGTCCGTACTGCTGCGTGGTGTGAACGACAACGTGGACACGCTCGGCGCCTTGATGCGCGCGCTCGTCGAATGCCGGATCAAACCCTATTACCTGCACCATGCCGATCTCGCGCCCGGCACCGCGCATCTGCGCACCTCGATCGCCGAAGGTCAGGATTTGATGCGCGCGTTGCACGGCCGCTACTCGGGCCTATGCCAGCCGCACTATGTGCTTGATATTCCCGGTGGCCACGGCAAATCGCCAATCGGCCCCATCTATCTGGGCGCTGATGGAACGGAGATCACCGATTTCAATGGCGCGCAGCACGCTTATCCGCCGCGCAATCCCGGCTAAGCCGCAATGTCCTCGCGCCGCGCGAAGAAGACCGTGGTTTCGAATTCATAACCGCAGCTTTGGCACGACCAGGTGTGCCGCACGCAGCGATCATTGAAATATTCGGACCAGTCGGGAGCGACGAGCCATTCGCCGCATTGTGGGCAATGGTTTTTGCTGTACGTGGCCAAGCGCGTCCGTGCCGCCGTCTCGGCATGCAGAGTCATGGATTGGTCCTCCCTGAACCCGAACCACCTCTGCCCATAATCAGGCTAGAGCCATTGCGTGGCAGCTGCAAGACGGATTTACGTCGATACCGTGGGCGTTTCACAGAAAATTCGCGCTGCATTGCAGTATTTTTTTAAATTTTAAAATTGTGCGCTGCGTCGGTGGGCAATTTGATTGAGAACAAGGTATGCGACGCGTGTCTTGCGGAAAAAGCAGAAAGAAACCCGCAGAACGCGGGCGCATTTTCAAAAAGGAGCAGCGCTCATGAAACTATCGCTGTTGACCCTTGTCCTTATCGCCGCGGCAGCAACGCTTTCCACCCCAGCGCATGCGCAGAACTATCCCTGGTG
>Ga0335081_10011169_pt1 | contig 14520 bp, 8 predicted proteins | sample Lox_Sample_35_FD_206713 | JGI IMG/M metagenome (GOLD analysis project Ga0335081, IMG submission 206713) | Soil microbial communities from Loxahatchee National Wildlife Refuge, Florida, United States - Lox_Sample_3.5 | ecosystem: Environmental > Terrestrial > Soil > Wetlands | place: USA: Florida... | reverse complement strand
ATTGGTTGTAGTCGTTGTTGACAAACTTCGCCAAGCCAGATTCAACGTCCCATCTGAGGCCGTAATTCAGGGTGAACTTGGGAGTAATGCGCCACTGGTCTTGCAGAAACCCGCCCCAATAGCCGTGATCAATGGTCCGGCTATAGCGGTCAAAGAACTCAGGCGGATAGGCGTTGGCCCAGTTGGAGTTGGGGAAGCCCCCACCGTTCAAAGGATTGGCGGAGGTAACTGTGGAGGAGCAAGGCGTAAGTCCGCAGGCGCCCGGATCAGTGGGCATGGGCACGCCGGCGTACATGAACACCACGCCATGATCCGCGGCCACGGGGCAGCCCCCTGCAATGGCATCCAGGTTGGTGTTTGCGGTGGGATAGTTGGCGCCATAATTGGTATTGAAATACTCGGCAAAATTCGCCAGGCAGTTCACACCGTTCGGTCCGGGCGGCATAAGCATGCGCACCGGGGTGAAGCCGGGAAAATTCTCCAAGCTTGTGAGCCAGTTCCCGTCGGCCCCGAAGCGGATGAGGTGGTTCCCTTTCACCCACGACATGGTTTCGGAAAGTTGGGCGCGGGTCTCGTAAAGCCGGTCATTGGTCCCGAAGTTATGGCCCAGCTCGAGGTCGTTGAGAAGACTGAAGTCCGGCTCGCCGGTGGCGCCGGCGAAGTTGTAGTGGCGGCGAGCGAATTGCGCCAGCACAGTATTGGCAATATTGGGCGAAAGCAGCGAATTCACTGTGGCCACGACGGACTGATCGCGGACGAAAAGATTCCGGCCGCCGCTGGGGACCCCGATGCCGCCACCATCCAGCGTGCTGCCTACCAGTTCGCCGCGCGAGCGGATGTCTTCGGCGTTATAGCGAACCGCCAGGCGATTGTTGGTGCTGATCTGATGATCAATGCGGGCGAAACCGAAATCGTCATCTCCCGTTTTTAAGAAGGTATTGAGGAAACCGAACGCCTGGCCCTGGGTAATATTGGCAGGATTGCCGGCAAAGTTGGGCAGGCAGGCCGCGAGACCGGCGCTGCAACCCTCGGGACCGAGCCCCATCATCGCCTTGGCCTGGTCAATCAGCAAAATATTGTTGACCAGATCCGGAGGATAGACCGGCGACTGGGCGCTGCGTTTTGCTTCGTAGTTCATGAAAAAGAAGGTTCGATCTTTGACGATCGGGCCGCCGAGGGTAGCACCAAACTGATTCTGTCGCAGCAGATGGGGCAGCGGCGCGGGCTGGAGAATGGAGCGTGCGTCGGCTGCACTGTTCTGAAAGTACTCGTAAACCTCGCCGTGCAGGTCATTGGTGCCGGACTTGGTGACGATATTCACGATGCCGCCCATGGCCCTGCCGTATTCCGCCCCAAAGCTGTTGTTCACCACGCGGAATTCCTGCACCGACTCCTGCGGGGGTGTGGAGCGCTGAATGCCGCTGGCCGCATTCACGAAGTCGGCGCCATCTACGGTGATTTCGTTGCTGAAGGAGCGCATGCCGCCGAAGGAAATCTGCGTCACCTCAAACTCGGTGAAGGTTGTTCCCAGGCTGGTGCGGCTGCTGGAGACGCCGGGGGTCAGAAGGGCGAAATCGGTGAACACGCGGTTGCTGATGGGCAGCGAATGTATCTGATCGGTGCTGACTACCTGGCTGATTTCTGACCGCGTGGGTTCAATGGTTGGGGCCTCGGTGGTCACTACCACCACCTCGCCCAAGGAGGCGACTCGCAGACCTACGTTGACGGTGGCCACCTGCCCGACCGTCAACACGATTCCGGTTTGGGTGTAGTTGGCAAATCCGGTGTAGGAGGTCTTCAACTCGTAAGTGCCTGGCGGCACGTTCGCAATGATGTAGAACCCATTTTCGTTGGAGGTCGCCGTATAGGTGGTGTCGTTGGCGGTGTTGCGCAGGCGGACGGCCGCTCCCACCACGGTGCGGCCACTCTGGTCGGTAACGGTGCCGTTCAACTGCGCGTTGCCGATGCCGCCCTGGCCCAGCGCCAGTGGCACGCTGTAAAACAATGTGGCGACGGCGAGCAGAAAATGCAGGCATGCAACTCGCTTCATGGGCGCCTCCTGATGGTTACTTCGAAGTGCCTTAGGGGATTCAGTTTCAACACGTTACCGCTAAAAAGATCGCCCCTGTGACCGCACGTAATTATCATCTCCCCTGATCGTTAGTCAACCGCAAAAGTGTATACGCTTGTTGACCAGCAGCGGACATTCTTGCCCCGAACAAGCGGTTTTGGCCGCTGAGACAAATGCATGTCCGCCCGGATGTATGCATCGTCATGCAAAGCAGTCTGCGGGTTGAAACCGATCGAAGAAATGAAAGGCGGGATGGTGCAGGTGACCGGCAAACTGGAGACGGAGAGGTTCGGGACAGCGCTTCGAACAGCCGGCTCTAGGGCAGCGACCTTGTCAGACGCAGAACGCGGCCATCCTGCTCCTCAAACAAGAGCTTTAGCAGCTCAGGGCGGTTCCGCTGCAAAGCCCGGCTGTTGACGGTTCCCTTCTCCGTCAGTTCACCGGCCGCTGGGGATGGCGGCACCTCAACTAATAGAGCAGCAACAACGCGATTCGAGCTGCCGGTCGCGACGGCGGCCAAGTTGTCTAACCGCGCCCGAAGATTCGCCCTCAGCGTGGGATTGGAGGCGATTATCGCCGCAGGTGTGCCGGGATCTACGGCAGCAAGGCGGGCGCACTGCTCCCAGTCGGGAAAGATCAGCATGCGAACATCGTTGCGGTCGGCGCCAACAATCACAACTTCGCTGGCCAGCGGGCGCAGGGCATCGAGCGCATCGAGCCGCAGCTTTCCCGCGCCCACGCGAGTGCCGGAGGAAAGCTTGAAATCTTCATTCGCCCGGCCATCAAAACGAAGTCCGGCCCGCGGGCGCTGGGGATCGTTGAAGCTCAGCAAATCTCCAGAGCGAAAGAAACCATCTTCATCAAAGGCCGCGCGGGTGGCGGCCGGATCGCGCCAGTAACCCGGGGTGACATTAGGGCCGCGATAGCGCGCCTCGAAGCTGTTATCGTGCGGAACCAGCTTGAGTTCGACTCCCGGCACGGGAATGCCCACCACCCCGGGAGCGCTGGCCTCGCGGTTGCCGAAGAGCGCGATGGGGCTGGTCTCCGTCATGCCCAAGCCCGTAACGATCAGAATTCTACAGCCGGTCGCTTCCACCGCCAGGCGCTCCAGCGCGAACCAGGTCGCAGGCTGCATGGAAGCGGCCGCATACCAGAGAAATTTCAGCCGCCGGAAGAAGTGCTCACGAAAAGCGCGATCTTCTTCGAGATACGGGACCAGAAGCTCATAGCCACGCGGCACGTTGAAATAGATAGTCGGCGAAACCCGCCGCAATAAGTCCAGGCTCGGGCCGAACAGTGCAGCAGTCGGCTTACCGGGGTCAATGTACAGCGTGCCGCCGTTATGAAGAACGATGTGAAAATTGCTGTTGCCGCCGGCGGTGTGATTCCAGGGGGCCCAATCCACCATCACCGGCGGTTCATCGGCAATGACCGGAGCAATCTGCCTCTTCATTTGCGAGTTGGCACACAGCATGCCGTGAGTATTGATCACAGCCTTAGGCATGCCGGTGGAACCGGAGGTAAACAGATATTTGGCGAAGGTGCTCCGGCCGACCCGATGCGCAGCTTTTGCGACATCGTCACGGCGATTGCCATCACCCCGCAGCCATGCCACGTCTTTCATCCGCCCGCCTGCCGGGGAATTGCGCAAAGCCAGGACCGGAATGTCAGCTTCCAGAGAATGCTCGATGGCATTTCGATAGAGGGCGCCATCCTCGACAATGATCATGCCCGGCGTCAGCAGCCGGAAGCTGTGCGCCAGCTTCAGGTAGTCGGTGCTTTGCAGGGCGTAGGCGGGCGCGATGGGAGCGATGGGAATGCCGATATACAACGCCGCCAGCATGATCAAGGCATGATCTATGCCGTTAGCGGCGAGTATGGCCAGAGGACGTTCGGGGCCAAGGTCGTGAGCCAGCATCCCCTCGGCAAGCGCGAGCGCCTGTTCCCGGACCTCGCGGTAGGTGATGGTCCGCTCGGCGGCGAGAGTTTGTTCGACGATGAACGCCCGGTTCGGAGTTTCTTTTGCCCAGTGATCCAGCCAGTGGCCGATGCGGTGGTCGTAGTCGGCCAGCGGCTCGGCGGCCCGCATCAGCAGCGTGCCATCGGGGAGCGGCGCCAACTCGACCTCGGGCGCAAAGAAGCGCACCGGGCGCAGCGGGGCATCAAGCAAATTCTTCTGGTCTTTAATCGTGCTCAAGCCAAAGCCCTGGTGGTGGCTGAGTTCATGGCTAGTCGATTTCGCGGGTGCAGACATGCCACCCGTTCCGCTCACTCAACTGCGGCGGCGGTGAATCTGTGCTTCACTTCCGGGGGAATCGGGCGCGCCTCAAAGTTCTCAGCGTCTCCCGCGCGGTACGCCACCCAGACCCTGGTCTCGAAGCACTCCGCCGCCAGCACTTCCCCCCTCATGAGGCGATGCTGCACAACGAAGCTGCTGTTCCCCCATTTTGCCACTGAGGACTCGACCACCACATCTTCCCCGAAGCGCGATGGGGCCATGAAGCGAGCTTCCACGTTTACCATGGGAATACCGCCGATACCATACAGGTTCATGAGGTCGCGTTTGGAAAAACCTGCGCGCTCAAACAACGCTCGGGTGCAAATATCGAAGTACTCGAAGTAGCGTGGGAAGTACACGATTCCTCCGGGGTCGCAATCACCCCATTCGATGCGCATGGTGCGGCGATTGATCAGCATAGAAGTTGGCCATGGGACGATGCGTTGCTCGTTCGCCTCGATTTCAATGGAGAGTATGAGAGGCTCAGACGGTTGTCAATGTTGCAGTGCGGAAGCAGACCATGGGCGCTCGCCCTAGAGAGCAGCGGCGAGCTTAACTTATTGCAAATTTGAACTGCTGCGTGTAGTGAATGTTGGAGGGGAACATCCCTCCATTCAAAGGGAACCATGGCCACTTCATCGGTTGAGCAAATTGCCATTATTGGCTTTGGCGAAGCCGGCGGAATCTTTGCAGAAGACATTGCCCGGCAAGGCGCGTCGGTGCGCGTGTTCGATATTCTGCTGAAGTCCAAGCAACACCGCCGGGGGATGCTCTCGAGGGCGAAGGCTTGCGGAGTAGAAGCGGCCGATGATCTAGAGCACTGCATCTGCGAGGCCCAGATTGTGATTTCGGCGGTGACCGCGTCTTCGTCGCTCGCGGTGGCGAAGGAAGCGGCAAAGAGCCTTCGCACCGGCCAGATTTTCCTGGACATCAACGCCGTTTCGCCCCAGACCAAGCGACTGGCCGCTCGATATATCGCAAAGAGCAAAGCGCATTTCGTGGAATCCGCCGTCATGGCGCCGGTGCCGCCGCAGCGGCTGAAGGTTCCGATGCTGCTGGGCGGGCCCCACGCCGCAGAGGCCGGCGCTTGCCTTCAGGCGCTGGGCATGAATGCGAGGGCTTTGAGTGATGAAATCGGAGTTGCGTCGGCGGTAAAAATGTGCCGCAGCGTGGTGATGAAGGGCCTGGAAGCACTGGCCATCGAGTGCCTGTTCGCCGCGCGGAAGTATAGGGCGGAAGAGGCCGTCCTGGAATCGCTTGCAGCGTCTTACCCGGGCATGGGCTGGGACGACGATTTGCCGGACTATCTCGTCAGCCGCGTCGCCGAGCATGGGCGCCGGCGCGCCGCCGAAATGCGGCAAGTGGCTGAGGCGCTGCGCGAAGTCGGAGTCGAGCCGCGGATGGCGCTGGCTACCGCCCATCGCCACCAACAGTTCGTCAATCAGATGGCTGCAAAGGACCTTGCATTCCAGGATGCACGGCCATTCTCCTGGAAACGCCTTGCCGACGCCCTGGGCCGCGGCGCACGTGCCGGCACAAGACGCAAGCGCCGCTGACGCAGCTTTCCGCGAAAGGCTCTACTCCTGAACGCCTTTGCCATTGTTCTGCTCGAACGACATGCCTTTGCTGTTCTCCCCGCCTGCGCGCCATGCCGTGCGCGCCAGATTGATGCTGATCTTGGCCCCGCAGGCATGCTCGAACATGAGCGCCGCCACCCGCGCACTCTCGCCATTTTCAATCGCCTGAACAATGTTGTGATGTTGCTGGTGGGCGAAACTGAGCGAACTGTACATGCGCGGGAGGTCCACCCGGTCGAAGGCGATGGCGTGGGCCGCGGCAAAGGGTATCCGGTCATTGCGCTCGATCGCGTCCGCGATCACTTTGCTGCCCGAGCCCTGCACGATCAGGGAATGAAGTTGCTTGTTCATGTCGCCGTAGCGAGCTTCGTCGGAGGCAACCACGTAGCCTTTGACCAGAATCGCGTCCCCCTCACGAAGGCACTCATGTAACGACTGCTGAAGCCGGCGTGGCGCGCCTTGCTCGGTGAGCATGCGGGCGGCCAGGCCTTCCAGCACGCCGCGCACGTCAATGGCGTCCATGATCTCCTGCGGCGTAAACGCCCGGACCACAAAACCGCGGGTATCTAGCTGGGTCAGCACTCCCTCTTGCGCCAGGATAGGCAGCGACTCCCGAACCGGCGTGCGAGAGACGCCGAGCTTGTTGGCTAATTCGACCTCGCGCACACGCTGGCCGGGAGCGAGTTCGCCATGCAAGACCATTTCCCGAATTCTGACAATGACGCGCGAATTTTTACCGGCCATGGGGATCAAACGCAGGGCAAATCGGGGTTTTCCGAAGCCCAGCGGGATGTTATCAACTCCATATGTCTCAGGCAATTCCTCGGGGCTCGGCTGCTTTCGGCAGAAACGGGCCGCAGCCGGCTCAAGCCATCAGATTGCGGGGCAACGGATGCGGGAAAATGCATCCAAACACAAGATTTCATCGCTCGTGAAATAATTACATCTGACACTCGAAACATAATATGTAACCAACAGATAAACAAAAGGTTAATTAATATCTAAAATTTGGCAACAGACATTTCCGGTCCCTCTTGACAAGGCTTCAGTGCATACGAAATTCTTGAAAGAGAATGCAAAACGCTTTGACCCCCTTCCGCTCGCCGCATACAATCTGCGACGAACTTGACGGCTTGAAGCGCAGCCTCCTGTTCCACGCGGATGATCAGAGGAGCAGCCGTGGAATACAACAGCTTGGAAGAAGTGCTGCAGGCAGCCGGCAATCCTGTAAGGCTTCTGCGTAATTCGAAGACCGGCCCCTATGTCTATCCGGTAGTTCCCCCTGAGTACTCCAACTGGCGAGACGAACAGCGGGCCTGGCAGCAGACCTGCGTGCTTTATAACCAGTCCTACCACATGACCGACATGTATGTGGAAGGGCCGGACGCGCTGAAGTTGTTCTCCGATCTCGGCGTGAACAGCTTCCAGGGGTTCGAGCCCAACCGCGCCAAGCAGTTCGTAGCCTGCAACTATGACGGCTATGTGATTGGCGATGTGATTCTGTTTTATCTCGATGAGAACTCGTTCAACCTGGTCGGCCGCCCCTCGGTCCACAACTGGGTGCAGTACCACAGCGAAGCCGGCGGCTACAAAGTAAAAATTGAGCGCGATGAGCGGTCAGTCGCCAGGCCGGGTCCTATTGTCCGCAAAGCCTACCGCTACCAGTTGCAGGGCCCCACTGCAATGAGGGTGATCGAAAAAGCCACTGGCAAGGCGGCGCCGGAGCTCAAGTTCTTCCACATGACCGCAGTCAGCATCGCAGGGCGCAGCGTGCGTGCCTTGCGACATGGCATGGCAGGGCAGCCGGGGCTGGAATTATTTGGCCCCTGGCAGGATGGCGAGGCCGTCAAAGCCGCGCTGGTAGAGGCCGGCGAGGAGTTCGGCCTTCGCCTGGTCGGCGCCCGGGCGTACTCCTCGAACACGCTCGAATCGGGATGGATTCCCTCCCCTATGCCGGCCGTCTATTCTGGCGAAAAGATGAAGGCTTACCGGCAGTGGCTGCCGGCGAATGGATACGAAGCGATCGCTTCGCTCGGCGGCAGCTTCTACTCCGACAACATCAAGGATTATTACCTTACTCCCTACGATCTCGGCTACGGGCCCATCGTGAAGTTCGATCACGAGTTCATTGGGAGAGAGGCCCTCGAGAAGATTGCGAATCAGCCGCACCGGAAGAAAGTGACGCTGGCCCTGGACAGCGAAGATGTCACTCGCGCCATCAGCACCATGTTTCAGAAACGAGACCGCGTGAAGTATTTTGATTTTCCCTCCGCGGTGTATGCCACCCTGCCCTATGACAAGGTGTTGCGCGATGGCCGCCTGATCGGCATTTCCACCTGGTGCGGCTACAGCGCCAACGAGGGCAAGATGCTGACCTTGGCGATTCTCGATGAAGAGCACACCACGCACGGCACTGAGGTGACCTTGGTCTGGGGTGAAGAGAACGGCGGATCGTCCAAGCCGACGGTAGAGCGCCACGTGCAGGCGGAGATTCGAGCCATCGTCAGCCCAGTGCCTTATGCCGAGGTGGCGCGGACCTCATACGCAGCCGGATGGCGCACCGCGCAGAAGGTTGGCTGAGCGTCAGCGCGCGGTTGCGCGACGTAGGCGTCAGAACCCAGAAAGCGTCAGGTCCCCTGGCGGGCTGAGATGCCGGAACCAGAGATTTCAGCAAATTCCGCCCCCGTTATGGTAGCCCCGGGGCGAGCGCAGTGGACTTTCTCAAAATAAGGTTGGTTTGCAGTTCGTACTTTCGGCGATCAGCGCCGGGGACCTTGCCCTCCACGGCGTCAAGCAGCGCCTGAAACGCCAGCCGGGCAAGCTCGGTCTGCGACATCTGCACGCTGGTAAGGGATGGAGTCATGAACTGCGCCAGGTGGATATCGTCAAAGCCGACCACGGAGAGATCGCGAGGAATGATGATTCCGGAATCATAGGCCCGCCGCATCACGCCGATGGCGGTCATGTCGTTGGAGCAAAGGATGGCGGTGGGCGGCTCGGGCGATGCCATGAGCCGGGTGAGCGCGCGCATGCCGCCTTCCATGGTGTGATCTCCCTCTACCACCAGCCCGGGGTGGATTTCCGCGCCAATCTCGTGCATCGAGGTTTCGAACGCCGCCTTGCGGGCCACCGCCGACTTCAGGTACAGCGGGCCGGCAATGAAAGCCACGCGCTTGTGTCTCAGCGCGGCGATATGTTGCACTGCCTGCCGGATGCCATGCTGATAGTTCACCGAGATGGTGCGGACCCCGGCAATATCGGGGCCCACGTCCACAAAGACCAGAGGAACTTTACGAAAGCGAACATCCTCGAGCAGCGCCTCTTCCATGCCGAAGGTCAGGACGGCAACTCCATCTACGCGGCGCTCGATCATCCGCCGCACCGAAATCTCCATGCGCTTGCGGTCATGGACCGTAGAAGTCAGCAGAATTTCGTAATTGTGCTGTACTGCCGTGTCCTCAAAGGACTGGACGATCTCGGGAAAGAAGGGGTTCGTGATCTCAGACACGATCAGGCCGAAGATTCTCGTCTTGCCCGAAACCAGCGCCCGCGCCTGGCGGTTCGGGTAGTACCCGAGCTCGTCCACAATCTTCCAGACGCGCTTGGCCAACTGGGGATCTACCGTGGGCACGTGATTGATGGTGCGAGACACCGTGGCCGCTGAGACCCTGGCGCGCTTCGCGATTTCCTTGATGTCCATGGCGTTAGCAGGTGCTGATCTCGGAAGCTCTATTTCCCCCAGCGGCTGCCGGCCGCGATCCACTCCCCTGTCTGGCGCAACCCGGCCTCACCGGCTCGAAAAGCGGAACTCCGTTACCTGGTGATATTGTTGCCCCGGCTTCAGCTCGGTGCTGGGAAACTTGGGTTGATTGGGCGAATCTGGAAAATGCTGCGTCTCCAGGCACAGAGCTCCCCGGTGGAGATACGCCTTTCCATCCTTGCCGTGGATCGTCCCATCCAGAAAATTTCCCGTATAAAATTGGACACCGGGCTGAGTAGTCAGCACGCTAAGAACGCGGCCCGTCTGCGGATCGTAAACTTCCGCAGCTTCCCCGAATTTGCCCGCAGATTTATCCAGAACCCAATTATGGTCGTAGCCCTTGCCGTTCTTAAGCTGCTCATTGTCATCGTCAATCCGGGCGCCGACCGCCGCAGGCTTGCGGAAATCGAAGGGTGTGCCCGCCACCGGCTCCAGAACTCCGGTGGGAATCAGATTGGTGTTCACCGGTGTGAAATGAGAGGCATCAATCTTCACTTCGTCGTGCAGGATGGTTCCATTGCCTTGCCCGGAAAGGTTGAAGTAGGAGTGGTTGGTCAGGTTGACCACTGTGTCTTTAGTTGTGGTTGCGGCGTAGTCAATGTGGAGCACGCTGCCAACCAATGTGTACTTCACGACTGCTGTGAGCGTACCGGGAAAGCCTTCATCTCCGTCTTTGCTCACCAGTGAAAGCTTGATTCCGTTGGGAATTTCTTCCCCCTTCCAGACCTTTTTGTCGAAACCCTCGGGGCCGCCGTGAAGAGTGTTTTCGCCATCATTCTTAGGCAAGGTATAGGTCTTGCCGTCGAGCTTGAACTCACCATGGGCGATACGATTGGCGTAACGCCCGATGATGGCCCCGAAAAAAGGCCCGGGATTCGCCAGGTATCCCTCCAGGCTGTCAAAGCCAAGGACAACGTCATCCACTTTGCCAGCGTGGTCCGGAACTTTCAGAGACTGAATGCGTCCGCCATAGGTGATGATCCTGGCTTCGATGGTCTTGCTTTTGAGGGTATAAATATCCACCGAAGTTCCATCCGGCATTTTTCCGAAGGGCTGCTTTGTGACCCGCGTTTCTGCTGACGTGCTGAGCGACAGCGTCAGCAATGTCAGAACGACCGCGACCCTGCACCCAAGGTCTGCCCGATTCATGTTTGCTCCTTTTGCATTGCAGGTCCTGGTTCCCCGTCGGGGCTTCGAGCTATGCCTGCCATTGAATTACCGTGTAGGAGCGCGCCGGCACCTCAACCGTCGTGCGGCCCGCCGCCGTGGAAGGTTTGGGAAGTTCCTGGGGCACAACCTTGCGGGGCGAGGCAAAACTGTTGCTGGCCTTCAAGTCATCTCCCGTCAGTACCAGAGCTGTAAGAACCGGCCCGGGCGTTTTGTCCTCCCACACTACCTCGAGGCTGCGGGCCTTTTCGAGATCACGGTTCAGGATGAACAGGGAGACGCTGCCATCCTCCGCTGCCGTTCCTGCCACATCGAGGTAGGGTACCTGACCCATCTCCGACACATCATAAGTAGGCGATTGAACCTGAACATTCAGCACTGATCCCCGCGCATAGTGCAGTCCCCAGCTGTAGGGATAATAGATCGTCTGCAGGTAGAGGCCGTTCTCGTTAGTCATAATCGGGGCGATGACATTCACCAGCTGGGCCAGGCAGGCGATCTTGACGCGATCGGCGTGGCGAAGCAGCGAATTCACGAGGCCCCCGACCAGCAGAGCGTCTTCCAGGTTGTATATTTCTTCCAGAAGATGAGGGGCGGGCTTGCGATGGCCGTTGACCGCGTCTCCAGTGCGTTCCCGGTACCAGACGTTCCACTCGTCGAAGGAAAGCCACAGCTGCTTGGGCGCATGATGGCGTCCCTGCACCATGTCGCACACCGCCAGGGTCTCTTCGATCTGCCGGTCCATAGTGAGATTCAACGCCACATACTTTGAACTCTCTCCTCCGGTTTCCTCAGCCGTGTTGCCGAAGTAGCGGTGCAAAGAGAGCCCGTCAACCCACTGATAGCACTGCTCGAGGACTTCCCTGTCCCACTCCAGGTAAGTAGGCATGAAGGGGCCGCTCGAGCCGCAGGCAATCAGCTTGAGCGAGGGATCCACATAACGCATCTGCCGGGCTGCATCCGCCGCCTTGAAGCCATACTCGGTGGCCGACATGTGGCCGATCTGCCAGGGACCGTCCATTTCATTGCCCAGGCACCAGTGTTCCACGTTGTAAGGCTCGGGATAGCCATGTTTGCGGCGCAGATCGCTCCATTCCGTGCCTTTGTCAATGTTGCAGTACTCCACCAAAGCGGCCGCCTGCTCCGCTGTGCCCGTTCCGAGATTCAGGCCCATGAGCGGCTTGGTGCCGGCAGCTTTGCACCAGGTCATGTATTCGTTGGTTCCGAACTGGTTTGTCTCCAGGGTATTCCAGGCCTTATCGAGGACGACCGGCCGGTCCTGTTTGGGGCCCACTCCATCCAGCCAGTTGTAGCCTGAGACAAAGTTTCCGCCGGGATAGCGAATGATGGGCACGCCCAGCTTGCGAATCTCCTCCATCACGTCTTTGCGGAAGCCGTTTGCGTCGGACAGCTTAGAACCGGGATCGTAGATGCCCTCGTAGATAGCGCGCCCGAGATGCTCGAGAAAGGAGCCAAACAGGTTTGGATCCAGGGCGGAGATTTTCCGCCGCGAGTCCACAAAAACTCGGCCCGGAGTTTGTGGCGCTCCGGGTGAGGTTTGGGCTGCCAGAAAAGGGCCAAACAAAGTGCCGGCTGACCAAGCCGCGCCGGCGGTGGCCATTTGACGCAGGAACTCTCGTCGCTCGCGAGAAAACATGTTCTTATTACCGCCTCTATGGCGTTGCAAACTCAAAGGAAGGCTAACGGCAAACTGTGCAAACGATTACTATAAATCTCGCGAAGCTAAGAGTTCAAGCAGTGGTTGCAGCGTGCGGAATTAAGTCACTCAAATCTTGCCGGGCAGAAGACCCTGGCTTCAGGTCTCCGAGCCTCCCTTCCCTTTTTCCCTGACCGGCGCGACCGGGTCGAGCCCAAAATTGTTCAGGAAGCAAAAACCTTGTGGCCGCCGGTGGCCCGCTCTCTCTGCCGTAGAGTCTCTCTGAACAGGCCAAGCCCGTGGCGGCGTGATTACTTGCTCACGGGCATTCGCCCTAGCGGGAGAGCAGGTCGCTAGACCCAGCACTGCAGTCCCGTACTAGAACGAAATCCGGACCCCGACTTGCAACTGCCGGGCATTGAGCGCTGAGGTTACCTTGCCGAAGGAACCGTCGCCCATTAACGCATCAACGCTGCCCAGGTTCACGTGGTTGAGGACGTTGATGAAGTCGAAACGGAACTGCAGGTTGCCGGCCTCACCCAGCCAGGGCAGGTGGTTGTTCTTCAAGACACTGGCATCTACCTGGATCATGCCTGGGTTGCGGTAGATATTGCGTTTTTCTGTTCCTTCCGTGCCGGCTGCCGGTGCGGGGAAGTCCGCCACCGTGAACAGCCCCCTTTCGTAGGAGGCTTGGCTGTAACTGACGCTGGTGCTGGAGGCATTCGGGATGTCGTAGTCCACACCATCCGCGTTATAGTCACCGCCGGCGCCAAAGTTGCGGTTGTCAATCACCCAGAACGGCGTGCCGCTCTGAATGGCAGCAATGGTGGAGATTTCCCAGCCGGAGGTGAGGACCTTGGCTGCCCCCTCACCCAATCCAGGCAGCGTATAGGAGCCGGAGAACGAGAAGCGGTGCCGCACGTCATAGTTGGCATCGCCCCAATAGCTGAAATAGGCCGTGGGATCGGGAATATTGAAGCCGATATCCTGGTCAAAACGGGTTCCGGCCTCCGGGTAATCCATGGCCTTTGCCAGCGTGTAGGAAGCCTGGAAGCTGCCGCGCGAGCCTGCGCGTCCGCGCAAGCTCAGGATCATGGCGTTGTAGGTCGCCGCGTTGGCATTGTTGACATAGTTGATGGAGCCATACCCGGGGTTCAATACGGTCGAACCGCTGGTGTTGGAGGGCAGCAGGGCTCCGTTAAAGCGGTTGACATTGGTCCCATTGAGAGCGTCGTAGCTGCGCGAACCGGAGTAGTTCGCTCCCGCCACCAGCTTGAAGGGGAGCTGGCGCTCGAAGCCAATCACGTAGTTCACCGCCAGCGGCGCCTTCATATTCCGGTCGAGCGCCGTCACTCCAGCCGCTCCGCCCTGGCTGGCCAATTGGGCCGGTGTTAATGTGGGCACGGGGAAATTGAAGGGATAGCTTCCCGAGGGAGCCAGCGCAAATAGCGGCGGCGGCAGGTTGGGATTGGTCGCGGTATCGAAAAATGGAGTGATGAGGCTGGGAGGGTTCAGGCGCATCTCGTCCACGGTTTGCCCCAGCGCGATCCAATCGTGATAAACCCCAATGCCTCCGCGAATGGACCAGTTGCCGGTCTTGGTCGGGTCCCAGGCGAATCCAACCCGGGGACTCCAGAGGTTGCGGATGGGGTTCGCGAACACTCCGCTGACAGGCTGAACATTGGCGCTTGCCACCTGGTCCTGGAAGCTGCTGCCCGAACCCAGAATCAGGTTGCTGAAGTGGAAGTCAGGTCCCCAGGCGGTGTGATTGGTGAAGTCATCCCAGCGCAAGGAAAGCGTGAGGGAGAGGTTGGGCTTCACCTTCCAGTCGTCTTGCGCGAAGAAACCGAAGGGCGTTTCCTGCCCGCCGAAAATCACCAGACCGGCGCCTCCGGTAGTGGGATCGTAGGAGAAACCCGATTCCGAAATTGGATTGTCCTGCACCAGGTCGAGCAAGCTGTTGAACTGGAAAGTAGGCCGCACGCTCACGGGGGTGAAGTTCCCATGCTC
>Ga0335081_10011168_pt1 | contig 14520 bp, 8 predicted proteins | sample Lox_Sample_35_FD_206713 | JGI IMG/M metagenome (GOLD analysis project Ga0335081, IMG submission 206713) | Soil microbial communities from Loxahatchee National Wildlife Refuge, Florida, United States - Lox_Sample_3.5 | ecosystem: Environmental > Terrestrial > Soil > Wetlands | place: USA: Florida... | reverse complement strand
TGTGTTTGCTTCGCCAACACCGCCCGCATTGACTGGTCTTGGGGTGGGGGGGGGGCGCTTGCCGCGCCACGCCCCCGAAGCCATCTCACGGTCCTCTCCCCGCTGACTAATCCGAAGGCGACCTCTCATGGCAACGAAGAGGCAGTGCGCGGTCTGTGCCCTTGCGTTCCTGTTCTCCGGCGTCGCGGCATGGGCCGGGACGACCGGCAAGGTCGCCGGTAAAGTGACCGATGCACAGACGAAAGAGGCGATCCCCAGCGTCAACGTGATCGTCGTCGGCACCACGCTCGGCGGTGCGTCGGATATCGACGGGGAGTATTTCATCCTCAATATCCCTCCCGGGACGTACCAGCTCAAGGCTTCGGCGGTGGGGTACTCTCCGATCGTGATCAACGGGGTGAGCGTGGGTGCGGACCAGACCACGCGCATCCAGTTTGCGCTCCAGTCGCAGTCGGTGGAGATCGGCGAGGTGGCCGTCGTCGCCACGCGGCCGATCGTCCAGAAGGACCTCACGTCGACGGTGGCGAACGTGGGGAGCGACCAGCTCAACAAGCTTCCCCTGGAAGACGTGGACGCGGTGGTCAACCTGCAGGCCGGCGTTGTCGACGGGCATTTCCGCGGGGGGAGGTCCGGGGAGGTCAAGTACCTGGTCGACGGCGTGTCGGTAAACGACGTCTTCTCCGGCGACCCGTCGATGGAGGCGGAGCTGAACAGCATCGCGGAAATCCAGGTGCTGAGCGGGACGTTTAACGCCGAGTACGGCGAGGCCCTCTCGGGCGTCGTCAATCAGATCACGAAGGTGGGATCAGACCACTACACGGGGGAGTTTTCCGCGTACACCGGGGGATATTTCAGCGGGAGAAGTTCCCTCTTTCCCAACATCGACAGGGTCGACCCGTCGAGCCTCTACAACTTCCAGGGGAGCCTGAGCGGGCCGATCGTCCCGAACCTCCTGAAGTTTTTCGCCTCGGGGAAGTACCTTTACGACGAGGGCTACATCTACGGCAAGCGCGTGTTCAACCCGGGCGACTCGTCGAACTTTTCGTCGAACGATCCCTCCCAGTGGTACGTGGGCGCGACGGGCGACGGGAAATACGTGCCGATGAACGATTCCCGCCGCTACACGGTCCAGGGGAAATTCGCCGTGAACCTGGGGGGCGCCAAGGACCTCGTGCTGAACGGCATGTACCAGAACCACGACTACAGGATCTACGACTACCAGTTCACGCTCGACCCGGACGGCGATTACACGTACCACCAGAAGGGCTACCTCGGGAGCGCGAGCTACACATGGGTCTTCAGCGATGCCGCGTTCATGGACGTGAGCGGATCGTATTTCCGCACGGACTACAAGCAGTACGTCTACCCCGACCCGACGGGCCCGGGCGACCCGGTGGTGGACCCGCGCTACATCGACCCCACCGTGATGCAGCAGGTGGGAGCCAACGCGTACCTCACGGGCGGCACGGAGAACTGGCATTTCAACCATACGAGCACCACCTGGACGGGGAAGGTCGATATCACCGCCCAGGTGACGCCCGTGCACCAGATCAAGGCGGGGGCGGAGGCGATCCTGAACCACCTCCAGTACAACGACTACCAGATCCACGTCGACGCGAGCACCAACTTCATCCCCTCCATGCCGACGCCCGGCGCGTTCGACTACAGCATCTACGACAACCACCCGCGCCAGTTCGCCGCCTACGTGCAGGACAAGATCGAGCTTGATTACCTCGTGGTGAACGTGGGGCTCCGGTGGGACTACTTCCAGCCGGACGGCGAGGTGCTCCTGGACCCTGACAACATCTCGGCGCTTGACTCGTTGTCCCCCCCGTTCCCCGCCGGGTTTTTCAAAAAGACCAGCGCCAAGCAGCAGTTCTCCCCGCGCATCGGGCTTTCGTACCCGATCTCCGACAGGGGGGCAGTCCACCTCTCGTACGGGCATTTCTTCCAGATCCCGCCGTTCGACTACCTCTACAAGAACCCCAACGAGCGGATCGCCCTGACCGGCGTCTACCCGGACTTCGTCGGGAGCACCATCGGCAACGCCGACCTCCAGCCGCAGCGCACGACGATGTACGAGATCGGCCTCCAGCAGGAGCTCACCCCGACGCTGGGCATCACCGTGACGGGATATTACAAGGACATCAGGGACCTGCTCGCGCTGCAGATCCACGTCAAGAACAATTTTGTCAAGTTCGGTGAGTATATTAACCAGGACTACGGGGCGGTGCAGGGCTTTACGTTCTCTCTGGAACGGCGGCTGGTGGCGGGGTTCGGCGCCAATCTCGACTACACGTTCCAGGTCGCCAAGGGGGACGCCTCCGACCCGAACGACGCGTACAACAAGGCCCAGGCGAGCCCGCCCATTGAGGCCAACAAGGAGCTCGTCCCCCTGGCGTGGGACAGGCGCCACTCGCTGAACGTGACGCTGACGTTCGGGACGCCGGACGATTTCATCGCGAGCGTCATCGCCCGGGCGGGCTCCGGGCTTCCGTACACGCCGGCAATCCAGAACCAGCGGACGGGGCTCGAAAACAGCGACAACATGCCCCCGTACTACAACTTCGACGTCTACCTGACGAAGTACCTCAGGCTCTTCGACGACTACCGCATCTCGGTGTTCCTGAAGGTGTACAACCTCTTCGACACGGCGAACGAAATCAACGTCTTCAGCGACACCGGGAGGGCCGGGTACACGCTTGCGCTCACGCAGCAGCAGCCGCTGGTCCGCGGCGTCAACACGCTCGCGCAGTATTACACGCGGCCGGATTTCTATTCGGCGCCCCGGCAGGTCCAGCTGGGGGCTGCCTTTACATTCTGAGTTCAGAGTTCAGAATTCAGAAGTCAGAATTCGCATTCGTCCTATAGGGTATCGCATGATGAAGTTGCGCGCTCTGGCTCTTTCGCTGGCACTGCTTCTCTCGCTGGCCGGCGCCTTCTCGCAGACCGTCGTCGACAAGAACGTGGGGACCTACCGCGAGACCCGGCACGGCATCATGGACGGGAACCTCGTGGAGACGGTGTACTACAACTTCGGCGAGATCGCCGACTGGAAGAACTGGCCGACGATCAGCGGCGTCTGGCCGAAAGGGACGAACCACACCTACGTCGACGGCGTGGCGGTCATCGTCCAGGCGGAGGCGCAGTCGGCGACCGGCCCGATCCACCCGCTGGAGACCAACTACTACGAGTACACGAGGTACGACCCCTCGTCGGGAGTGACGTACGGCTGGCAGCCGCTCCCCGGGTACGCCAACCAGTTCCAGGCGACCCCGGCGCAGAGCTCCGACCCGACCACGTGGCCGCCGCACTGGCCCGACCGGCCGTCGTCGTGGGACGGCTACTGGGACGGGTTTTTCGGCAAAGGGGTGCTGAACGCGGACCTGGAATCGTATTTCGTGTTTGACGACAACTCGGACAGGCAGTACATTCAGGCTCCCTACTACTTCCACCCGGACGCCGCAGATTCCACGCGGGGCGGGCTCGGCATGCAGGTGCACGGCAGGGGCTTCCAGTGGTCGCAGGTGCTCGCCGAGGACGTGATCTTCTGGTACTACGAGATCACCAACATGGGGACGACGGACTACGCCAAGACCTGTTTCGCGCAGTACGTCGACTGGGGTATCGGGGGGCACGACAACTCCTCGAACAACGCGGGGAGCTACAACAAGTCATTGAACATTTCGTACGCCTGGTCGACCGTCTCCTACGGCAGCCCCGGCCACTGGAGCCCCGTGGGCTACACGGGGTACGCCTTCCTGGAGAGCCCGGGGATCTCGGATGACAACATCGACAACGACCAGGACGGGCTCACGGACGAGCGGCGGGACAACAACGCCAGCGTCTTTATCACGGATCCCTTCAAGGATCCGTTCCTCCGCGACGTCCAGTCGGACACCGCGAAGTTCCGGCAGTTTTACGGCTATTCCTGGAAGCCTCACTGGGACGCCGACGAGAACTGCAACTGGCGGACGTTCACCGACCTCAATCACAACGGCAAGTGGGATCCCGGGGAACCGCTGAACGACGACGTGGGGAGCGACGGGCTCGGCCCGCTGGACCCGGGGTACCCGGGGCCCGACCCGGACGGCACCGAAGGGAACGGCAAGCCCGACCAGGGTGAGCCGAACTTCGGCATCCTGGACAAGGATGAATCCGATCAGCTCGGATTGACGGGATTCCTCATCGCGGCCGTGCACACGTACGACCTGAACAACGACGAGAGAAACTGGACCGCGTTCACGTCGCTCCCGGCTCCCCCCGACCAGCAGCCGAACCTGACCAACGTCAACCTGGGGAACTGGTTCTCCAGCTTCCTCTTCCACATGTACGGGCGGAATACGTACAGCCAGACGACGGGGCAGGCGCAGCTCACGGGCCAGACCGAGCGGTTCTCCATGGCCCTCATTTACGGCAACAACACCGACGACCTCTTCCGGAGGAAGCGGACGGTCCAGCAGATCTACAACGCGTCGTACCAGTTCGCGAAGCCGCCGGCCAAGCCGATCGTGAAGGCCGTGGCGGGCGACCACCGGGTGACGCTCTACTGGGACAACCTGGCCGAGCAGACGTTTGACGCCTTCTACCAGAAGTACAACTTCGAAGGGTACAGGGTCTACCGGAGCACGGAGTCGAACTTCCTCTCCGCGCAGATCATCACCGACGCGTACGGGAACCCGACTTTCCGCCAGCCGATCGCCCAGTACGATCTGGTGGACAGCGTCATGGGGCTTTTCCCCCTCAGCGTCAACGGCGCCCTCTTCTACCTCGGGGACGACAGCGGGCTGCAGCACTCCTACATCGACACGACCGTGCAGAACGGGCAGACGTACTATTACGCCGTCTGTTCGTACGACCAGGGGTTCCTGACGACCACCGTGACGGGCCAGCAGGTGGGCATTCCCCCGTCGGAGTGCACGAGCATCATCAAGGTCGACGTCAACGGGAACGTGAAGACCGACGTCAACACCGCGGTCATCGTCCCCCGCGCGGCGTCCGCGGGCTACATCCCGGGGAAGATCACGACCGCGGCCAGCGGACCCGGGACGGGCTCCGTCGCCGTCCCGATCATCGATCCGGATTCGATCCTCAACAACCACAACTACATCCTGTCGTTCGTCGACTCGACGGTGTTCCACACCAACCCGAACCCCTGGTACACGCTCGTGGACGTGGGCGCGGGCGACACGCTTTTGAACATGGTGCGCATGAAGACCGCCCAGGACGTGACGACCGTGATGGCGGGGTTCGCGGTGCAGATCAACAACGCGCAGACGGTCGGGGTCAACACCGACGCGACGCGCTGGAAGATCGGGAAGTCGAATCTCGTGACGCAGGTCGGGTTCGACTCCCGCTATGCCCCGGCGCTCCAGGCGCGCCGGGTCAACCTCCCGGAGGATTTCGACGTGACGTTCACGCCGCCCGGGCAGGGGGACGTGTCGTTCCCCTCCAGCTCGTTTGCGACGCAGGGAACCCAGTCGAACATCGTCATCCGCAACACGACGGAGGGGACCAACCACGTACCGTTCCTCTTCTACGACAACAACGCCAACGGGCTGTTCGACGCCGGGGACGCGATCTTCATCATCTGCGGGGACAGCGTGAACCTCCCGCCCGCGGATTTCCCCACGGCGAACAAGTCCTGGTCGCTCTCGCTCATCCAGGATACGACGATCGCGGCGTCGAAGCAGGTCGCCCCGCAGCCGGGCGACGTGTTCCACATCGCGATCACGAAGCCCTTCCGCACCGGGGAGACGGTGAAGTTTCAGACGCAGTCCCCGTCGCTCGATGCGGCGAAGGCCCGCACCGACATGAGCAGGATCCTCGTGGTGCCCAACCCGTACGTGGGGGCGGCGTCCTGGGAGCCGCAGCCGACCGGCGTCGGCAGGGGGGACAGGCTCATCTATTTCATCCATCTTCCCCACCAGTGCACGATCAGGATCTACACGATCAGCGGCCACCTGGTGCAGACGCTGCAGCACCAGTCGGGGATCGACGACGGCCAGGAGCCCTGGAACCTCGTCTCCCGTGACGGCATGAACATCGCCTTCGGCGTCTATGTCTACCATGTCGATGCCCCGGGCGTCGGGACGTACGTCAGCAAGTTCGCGGTCGTCAAATGAGACCAGGAACATCTGGTGGGTGGCAAATGAAAACATGCATCGTGTGCCTCGCGGCGGGCGTGCTGCTCCTTCCCGCCGCCGGTTCCGCGCAGGACGTGTCCAAGACCGGCACCGTGGCGGCGACGTTCCTGGAAATCCCCGTCGGTGCCCCGGCCGTGGCCATGGGGAGCGCCTTCGTGAGCCTCGCCAACGACGCGACGTCGCTCTACTGGAACCCCGCCGGCGCCGCCTGGCTCACCCACAGCGAGATCGTCGGCATGCACACGACCTGGATCGCGGACACCCGGTTTGACTACGCCGCGTTCGTGCTCCCGCTGGAGGACTTCGGCACGCTCGGCGTGAACGTCACGTCCCTGAGCATGGACGACATGAAGGTGACGACGGTCGAGATGCCCGAAGGGGACGGCGAGTACTTCAGCGCCGGCGACCTCGCCGTCGGCGTCTCCTACGCGCACCGGCTCACGGACAGGTTCACGATCGGGTTCAACGCGAAGTACATCCAGGAGACGATCTGGCACGAAAGCGCGACCGCGTTCGCGATCGACGTCGGCACGATATTCCGGACCGATCTTTTCGGCGGGCTCACGATCGGGGCCGCGCTCTCGAACTTCGGCACGCCGATGAGGATGTCGGGCCGGGACGCCCGGCAGTTCAATATCCTGGACCCCACCAAGCCGGGCACCAACAGCCAGATCCCCGAGGACGTCGAGATGGACTCGTGGGACCTGCCGCTCCTCTTCCAGATCGGCGTCTCTGCGACGCCGCTGCACACGGACGATTACCGGCTGGTCGTCGCCGTGGATGCTCTCCACCCGAACGACGACTACGAGAGCGTCAATGTCGGGGGGGAATTCTCGTTCGATGACGTCCTGTTCCTGCGGGGCGGGTACAACGCCCCCTGGATGCCCGACCACGAAGGCGGGCTTTCCTTCGGCTTCGGCCTCTCCTCGGCGAGCTTCCTGAGCAACACGACGGTGAAGTTCGATTACGCGTACAGGAACATGGGGCGTCTCTCGAACATCAACGTCTTTTCCCTCTCCGCAAGGTTCTAGCCGTGCCCTCATACGCCTCCCTGCGCCGTGGCCTGCGGTATCCCGGCGCGCCCGCGGCCGTGACGGCGGGCCTGCTCATGCTGGCGCGCTGCGCGCTCGCGCAGACCGGCGGGGAGATGGACAGGCACTACCCCGTCACCGACCCGAAGAACTTCACGCGCATCGTCGCGACGGTGGGAGCCGGGACCATCACGGCGCAGGAGTTCCTCCTGAGCTACGAGTTCGGTCCCGCGTTCGCCAAGCGTGAGAAGGACTCACGGGAGCGGTACCTCGAGTTTATGATCGACGAGAAGCTCCTGGCGCAGGACGCGCGCGACCACGGGCTCGCCCGTTCAGCACGCGTGCGAAGATCGCTCGGCGTGCTTGAAGGGGACATGGCGTCCGAGGAGCTGTACAAGGACGACGTCCTGAGCCGCGTGAAGCTGACCCCCGCGGAGATTTCCCGGGGAGTGCGGGACGAGCAGGTGCACTATGCGCTCCAGTGGCTCTTTGCGCCCGATGCCCGCGCGGCGGGGGGGCTCTCCTCCCTCCTCGGGGACGGCACGCCGTTCGACACGCTGCTGGCGCGGCAGATTGCGCGGGGCGCGAAGCGGGAGGACCGCTCGATGGCGGCGACGCTCTTCGGTCTCCGCAGGACGAGTCCCCTCCTGGCGGCGGTCGCGGAGACGCTCCGCGCGGGTCGGCCCTCCCTCCCGGTGAAGGGACCCGACGGGTACTACATCCTCAGGGTGGCCGACGGCTGGCGCGACGTGACGCTCAGCGCCTCTGAGACGGAGAAGCTGGCCGCCGATGCGCGCAGTGCGCTCACGCAGGAGAAGGCGGACAGCCTCTCCGACATCTACGTGAGGCGGATGATGCTGGACCGCAATCCCGTGATCATCCGCCCGGCGTTCGACCGCCTGGAGGCATGGCTCGCCGGCCTCTGGGCGAAGCCCGCTCAGACGGCGTCGTGGGACGTTGCGGTGCGCGTGGGCATCCCGCGCGACTCGGCCGGACGGAGCGCGATCGACTCCCTGGCCGCCGACACGCTCGTCTCCCTCTCGGGGCGCGGAACGCGGCGGGGGATCTCCCTCGGTGAGTTCCTCGCATGGTACAGGGCGCGGGACACGTATTTCTCACTCGATCTCGCCGGGGAGCAGGCGTTCTTCCTCTCCGTCGAAAACCTGGTGTGGCGCATGGTGCGCGACGCCCTCCTGGTCGACCGGGCGCTCCGCCGGAACCTGCAGGAACGGGAACAGGTCCGCGCGCAGATGCGATGGTGGGAGGATAAGGTGCTTTTCGGCGAGGAGAAGCTCCGTCTGGGGAGCACGATCGTCCTGACAGATTCGGCCTACCGCGCCTACTACGATTCAAACGCGCGTTCATACCGGACAGACAGCGGCGCCGTCCAGCCCTACGCGAACGTGAAGGACCAGGTCAGGAGGGACTACTACGCGTTCGAGCTGAAAACGAGAATGCTGCACACGCTGATCGCGCTCAAACGCAAATACGCCGTCGACGTGAAGAAGGAGGTCCTGCTCGGGCTCCCGGTCGACGTCGAGAACAACCCGAAGGCAATCGACGTCTACGTCGCGAAGAAGGGGGGGACGTTCCCGCATCCCGCATTCCCCGTGATCGACTTTGAGTGGGCGACATGGATGTGACGCCCCGCCTGGCCCGCAGGGGGGCCCTTCTCTGCATCCTGCTTGTCGCCTGGGGATGCGGTCCCCGCCCCGGGACGGGGCCGCGGGCCGCATCCGGCATCGAGCTCACGTACTGGCCCGCGCCGAACCCGCAGGAGATCCAGCTCGCAGACACGCTCGTGCGCATCTGGAACGCGCTCCACCCGGACATCCACGTCGCCATGCAGCCGATCCCCGTGAGCATCTCGACGGAGGAGGTGCTCCTTGCGGCGATTGCAGGGAAGACGACGCCGGACGTCTGCTCCAACATCCTGCCCGCCGCGCTCCACGACTACATGCAGGCCGGGGGACTCGTGCGGCTCGACGAGTTCCCGGACTTCGATTCCGCGATGGCGTCCCGGACCCCGCGGGAGCTGATGGAGCAGTTCCGCGCCGGGGACGGCCACTTCTACCAGGTTCCCTGGAAGACGAACCCGGTCATGATGTTTCTCAACCGGCGACTCCTCCGGGAGGCGGGCGTGGACTCGGTTCCGGCGACGTACGGCGAGTACCTTGCGGCCGGGGCCCGCGTGCTCGCCCATCCCTGGCCCGGCGGGGCGGGGAGCATCTGGCTGGGGGAGAGGGACGTCCGCCCCCTCTGGTGGCAGCGCCTCTTTGATTTCTTTCCGTTCTACATCGCCGCCACCGGTGGGCGGACGCTCTTCAGCGCGGGGAAGGCCACGTTCGACGACAGCGCCGCCACGGGAGTATTGGAGTTTTTCCGCGCCTGCTACGGCAGGGGGTACTTCCCGCACACGTATTTCTCGGGCGGGGACCCGTTCCTCCTTGAAAAGAAGGCGACGCACTTTTCGGGACCGTGGGAGGTCGCCGCGATCCGAAAGTTCGCCCCGCAGCTGGACTTCGAGGTCGCCCCCATTCCCGTGCCCGACGGGCACCATGGACCGGTCTACACGTACGGGGACTACAAGAACATTTCGATCTTCAGCACGACGGCCCACCCGCGCGAGGCGTGGGCGTTCGTCAGGTTCCTGGTCGAGGCGCGGCACGATCTTCTCCTCCTCAGCATCTGCGACCAGATCCCCGTGCGCGGCGACCTCCTGGCAAATCCGCTTTTCGCGCAGTATTTTCGCGACAACCCGGCGATGGTGCAGTTTGCCCACCAGGCACTCTACACGCGAAGCACAGACGCCGTGCCCGACCTGAAGGAGATCTTCGACGCCATCGCGCAGGAATACGAAGCATGCGCGGTCTACGGCCGCGTCGCGGCGCCGCTCGCGCTGCGCGACGCGGTGCGGCGCTCGGACATGATCATGGAGTGGGACAGATGACGGGGCCCCGGGGGCTCGCGCGCCGCCTGGCATCGGGCGACAGGACCGCCTACTGGTTCGTCCTCCCGTACGCGGTCTTCTTCTGCGCGTTCGTCGCGTACCCGCTCCTCTTTTCGCTGATCCTGGTCTTCCACCGGTGGAATATCGTGACGCCGATGGAGTGGATCGGCCTCCGGAACTTCGACCGGCTGATCGGCGACGGGCTCTTCTACCGCTCGCTCCTCAACACGCTCACGTTCCTCGTGATCCACATCCCCCTCCAGGCGGCGGTCGCCCTCGCGCTGGCGCTCCTCCTGAACACCGGCATCCGGGGGCGCGGGTTCTTCCGCGCTCTCTATTTTCTTCCCGTGGTGGTGTCCGGCGTCGCGGTGACGATCCTCTGGCAGCAGCTCTACTCCTTCGACAACGGCGTGCTGAACGGCATCCTGCGCGCCGCGGGACTCGGCCCGGTGCCGTGGCTGGTGGACCCCTCCATGGCGATGCCCTCGATCGCGATCATGGCCACCTGGAAGAACGTCGGCATCTACATCGTCCTCTTCCTGGTCGGGCTGCAGAACATCCCGCGGGAGCTGTACGAAGCCGCGTCGCTCGACGGCGCGCATCCCGTCGCGCAGTTCCGCCACATCACGCTCCCGATGCTGAACCCGACGATCGTCGTCATCGTGGTGCTCTCGACGATCGGCGGGTTCTCGCTCTTTATCGAGCCCTACGTGATGACGGGCGGGGGACCGATGCAGAGCACGCTCTCCGGCATGCTCTACATTTACAACCAGGCGTTCTCGTTCGACCACATGGGCTACGCGGCGACGCTCGGGTTCGTGTACGCCCTCGTCATTCTCGCCGTGGTGATGCTCCAGCGCCGCGTGATCGACACGGAGCTGACGCCGTGAAAGCCGCGCTGAAATATCTCCTGCTCGCCGCCGGCGCCGTGGCGTTCGCGTACCCCTTCCTCTGGATGCTCGCGGGCTCGCTCAAACCCGAGCTGGAGATCGGCGACCTCAACATCTTCGCGGGGACGTTCTCGCTCCGGAGCTACGCGGAGGTGCTGCTCAAAATCCCGATCGGCCGGGCGTTCCTGAACAGCCTCATCGTCTCGCTCGCGACGACGGCGTCCGTGGTGGTGTTCGGATCGATGACGGGCTACGCGCTGGCGCGGCTCCGCTTCCGCGGCCGCGCCGCGCTTTACACGCTGATCCTCTTCACGATGACGATCCCGTTCCAGATCGTGCTCATCCCCCAGTACATCCTGATGGTGAAGCTCGGCTGGACGGACACGTACATGGGGCTGATCGCACCGACGATGATGAGCGCGTTCAGCATCGTCCTCTTCCGCCAGTTCTTCATGGCGATACCCCAGGCGCTGATCGACGCGGCGCGCGTGGACGGGTGCACCGAGCCGGTCATACTCTTCCGGATCGTCTGGCCCCTCTCGCGCCCGGTCATCATTACCGTCGCCCTCCTGACGTTCATGACGAACTGGAACGAAGTCCTCTGGCCGCTCATGGTGGTGCGCGACCAGTCGCTCATGACGATGCCCCAGATTGTCACGATGTTCTCCACGGGGGGGCAGGCGGAGTCGCAGCTCGGCTATCTGCTCGCCGCGGCGTCGCTCCTGTCGCTCCCCGTCATCGTCGCGTACGCCTTTTTCCAGCGGTATTTCATCGAAAGCATGGCATCCAGCGGATTGAAGGGATGAAACAGGCGCTGATCGCCGCGGCTTTGCTCGGGGCCGGCCTCACACAGGCGGCGCAGGACCGGATCGCGAGGGAGTTCGCCGGGGGGTACGGCCAGGTGGAGGTCGGCGGCCCGTACGCGGGGGCGGAGTTTCACGGCAGCAGGCCGCTCCCCTCCCGCATCAGCTTCTACGAGCCGGCGGCCAACAGCATCGATATGAGCACAGACTACTGGAAGAGGGGAGAGTCCGCCCCCTTCGACGTCGGGGTGCGCGTGAACGGCGGAGCGGCGCGCCACATCGGCCGTGAGGCCTGGACATACACGCTCTCTCCCCACCGCGTCGAGTTCCGCCGGACGGAGGACGTCCTCCGGTGGACTTCCCGCTTCGAGTTTTTCCGCACGCTCCCCGGCATGGTCTGGACGCTCACGTGCGAGAACCTCTCACCCGCCCCGATGACGATCGACCTCCTCGTCCGGTGCAGGACCGTGGTGCGGACGTGCCAGACATATGCCTGGATGGACAGCGCGTGGACCGCATGGGACGGGAGGGCGCGCGCGCTCGAAATCCACTGCGACAGGCCCCAGGCGCGCCGGGCGTGCTTCGTCTTCCAGAACCTCGGGGAGCAGCCCTCGGCCTGGACGTCGGCGGCCTCCGACCCGGGTCCGGATTCGACGGCCTCGGCCTGGTTCGACGCGCATTCCCCCCTCGGGCGCCGGCTTCTTTCGCCGGGGGATGAGGGAAGTGCCGCGGCCGCGTTCGCGTACCGGAAGTCTGTCGCCCCGGGGGGCGGACGGCTGGTGGTCCGCCTGGCGATCATGAGCGTCGCTCCCGGCGGCGTGAAGCCGGTCGAGCACCGCGCCGCACTCGGGTGGAAGAAGGACCTGGACGCATACGATGCGTTCATCAGGGACCAGCTCAAACACTCCCCTCGGACCGGTGACCCCGTGGTTGACCGGACGTCCGACTGGTCATGCGCGATCCTCGGGTCAAACGCCCACTCGCTCGAAGGGCACGTGGTGCCGATGCCCTGCCCTGCGGAGTACAATTTCTTCTTCACGCACGACGTGCTCCTGACCGATCTCGCCGCCGCGTGGTTCGACGCTCCCCGCGTGAAACGCGACCTCGGCACGATCGCCTCGCTCGCGCAGGGAGAGATCATCCCCCACGCGCGCTACTGGAGGGACGACGGCTTCAAGACCGAGCTCTGCACGCCGGATAACTGGAACCATCTCTGGTTCATCGAGACGGTCGCCCGCTACACTCGCCACACCGGGGACACCGCGACCGCGGCGAGGCTCTTTCCCCTCGTGGCGAAGAGTCTCCGGGAGGTCCTCACGCAGCGTCACGCCGACTCCCTCATGTACGCGTACAGGCCGGACTGGTGGGATATCGGGCACAGGGAGGGCCCCCGCTCATACATCACCATACTCGCGATCAGGGCGCTCCGGGACTACCTCTATCTCGCTTCGACGCTCCGCAGGGACCTGGCCCAACTCGGAGAGTACGAAGCGCTCGCCGACGGGATGGAGCGCGCGCTGAATGACCGGCTCTGGGACGCGCGCGCAGCGTACCTGATGAACGCGAACGGCACGGATCCCGACGAACATGTGTATATGGGCTCGTTGATGGCGGACGTCTACGGCGAGCTCCCGGCGCCCCGGTCTGATGAACTCCTTGCGACCGCCCGACTCGTGCTCCTGGACAGGCGGATCGGCATCCGCAACGTGATGCCGCCGGACTTCCATACGGATTCCATGCGGGCCTATTTCCGGTTTCCCACGAATGAGGCCGGCGACCCCTACTTCTACGCCAACGGGGGAGTCTGGGCTCACGCGAACGCGTGGTACGCGGAGGGCCTGGCGGCGACCGGTCATGCGCGCGAGGCGCTCGGGTTCCTGAAGACCGTGATGACGATTGACGGGGTCGAGTCGAGCCCGCGCGGCCAGCCGGCCATGTACGAGTACAGGTACGCGGACCCCGCGTCGCCGGAATACGGCGCGATCGACAAGCCGTCGTTTCTCTGGGCGGGGGGGATGTATCTCGGCGCGGTCTACGCGCTCATCGGGTTCCGCGAAAACGTCTGGAACATCGCCGCCGGGGACGGCGCCGCTTCGGGATGCTTCGATTCCGCGGCGGCGATCGTCGAATTCGGCGGCGTCAAGAATGCGCGGCTCTCGGGCGGGGGAAGCCGCTCCACGCGGATCGACTGCGGCGGCATCGCCTCCCCGTCGTGCGTGATGCCGCTTGACATCAGGGGGGGAATGACGATGGCGATCCTCCGGGGAGGGGCCGGGGGTCCGTGCCTCTCGAGCGTGAACGCGGTCCTCCGCTCATGCCGCCCGGCTGGAAGCGGGTTCCGTGCCGTGCTCTCGTCGTTTGACGGCCATGCCGTGCGCGCGCGCGTCGTGAGCGCTGCCTCCCCATCGCGTGTGCTCCTGGACGGGACGCCCGTCGTGACGGTCAGCTCCGTGCGCGAGGGGGACGGGGCGGTGGTGACCACGATTGATTTTGCCGGTACGCTCCGGCCTCAGGTGCTGGAGGTGCGCTGACCTCCCCGTCATTGCGAGGGGCGCCTTTCGCGACGAAGTCCGCTCTTTGGACCACGCCCTCTTTGGCGTGGCAATCTCAGCTTTCGATTATTATTCACTGACGATATCACATGAAAGTCGCCCAGTTCGAGAAGCCCGGCGCGCTCCGCGTCATCGATAAGCCCCTCCG
>Ga0335081_10011166_pt1 | contig 14522 bp, 16 predicted proteins | sample Lox_Sample_35_FD_206713 | JGI IMG/M metagenome (GOLD analysis project Ga0335081, IMG submission 206713) | Soil microbial communities from Loxahatchee National Wildlife Refuge, Florida, United States - Lox_Sample_3.5 | ecosystem: Environmental > Terrestrial > Soil > Wetlands | place: USA... | reverse complement strand
GCTTCGGCCGCTCGGCGCGCGCGATAACGTCGATGTCGAGGCGTTCATGCACGTCGTGACGGCGAAGCACGCCCGGCCGAAGCCCTATCTCGACGTGGTGACCTGAGTCGTCCGCGGGGTCTCTTCCCTTCGACGCATGCGGGGCGTACAAGCGCACATCGCCCAGAACTCGGACAGGCGGAAGCAGTTGCGGTACTTCCCGGAGGAGATGCTCCTCGAGATCCAGGAACAGGCGACGCGCCAGGACCGCTCGCTCTCCTGGATCGTCCAGCAGGCCTGGGGAGCCGCTCGCGCGCAGATCGCGAAGATGCCGGGGATGGACGATCTCGGGCCGCCGCCGCCCGCGAGCGCCAAGCGGCCGTCCGCCCGCGCTGGCGGGGCGAGGCGTCCGACGATTGCGCGAAGGCCCGCTGGCTTGAAGGGCTTCTCGAGGCGCGCGTTGCCTCCGTCGGGGGCGGCTCGCTCGCGGCCGCGCTCGTGACGAGCACCGGGACGCTCGAGTGCGCCGCGCCGCGGAGATGCCGGAGGAAGGCCCACCCGTCCATCCACGGCATGTTGAGGTCGAGCAGGATGACCCCTCGGGCGAAGCCCCGACGCGACGAGCTCCATGGCCTCCTGCCCGTCGCACGCGACGACGACCGCACAGCCACGCGTCGAGAGCAGGTCCGCCACCGACGCGCGCTGGTCCGCGTCGTCGTCGACCACGAGGATTGTGGACCCCGCGGCCCGACTGCCGGCTTGCTCGGTGCAAGCCCATTGGACGCACTCGTCGCCATACGCCGTTGCTGAAAGGATGCTCACCCTCCGCCGGGGGGCGCTGAGCGCGCGGCCTGCCGGTGCCGCGGACGTGCGCAGAGGGACCGTCCGTGCCACTTCCTCGCCAGCGCTCCCGGCGAGCGCGCGCTTGATCTGCGCCGCGCGTCGGCGACCGGTCGGCCGTGAAGCGGGCTGCGAGCGAGCGCGCACCCGCGAGACGGGGGTCAGGAAGACAGCCAGAAGCGGAGCTTAGCGTAGACCTGGGGCCGGTTCAGGAGTTCGAGGTGGTTCGTGCCGTGGGCGATCCACCGGTGCGCCTCCGGGAACCCGAGCGTCAGCTCCTGTCTCGCGTGAACGCCGAACGCGCTGTCTACGGAAACGAGGCCGTCAGTCCGGCACCTCGCGGGGTGGCCCTGCGCGGCCGTTAGCCCGGCGATCGCGTAGCACCGCACCTCCCGCGGCAGCGCGAGCGGGGCGCGGTCGTCGCGACGGTGCGCGAAGCGGTCGCGACCTTGCCAGTGCTGGTCGAGGACGTTGCCGTGGCGCATGTCGGTGACGCCGGCGCTGCGGATTTTCCCGAGCCGGACGAGCGGCGCGCTGTACCGGCTGACGCCGAGCAGCAGGTCGATCCAGTGGCCCGCACGCTCGAGCGGTGCGCCGTGGTGGGGTGTGCCGGCGCAGACGAGCGCGCGCAGCTTCCGGCGCCACGCGTGCCCCTCCACCTCGCCGAAGTGGCAGGCGCTGCGGGCCACGAGCCCGCCCATGCTGTGCGCGAGGAGGACGAGGCGCTCGATCGGCGTGGGCCATGCCGCGGCGAGCTGCTCGAGCAGGGCGGCGAATGCGCGCGCGTTCACCGAGACGTGGAGCCCGGTGTTGTAGTGGAGGTAGACCGGCGTGAAGCCGAGATCCCGGGCGAGCGCCGTGCCGTGGTCGTGGCCTGCCCGGTTCCACTGGCGATCGTTCAGGCAGGAGCCGTGGATCAGCACGAGGAGCTTGCCGGTCGCGTGCGGGAACGCGAGCCGCAGGGCCTCGGCGCGGAGTTCCAGCGGGCGACCCTCGCGGCGGAGCGCCATCTCGACCGCGAGCGGGTTCCCGCTCTCCGCGAGGTGATCACCGACCACGCCGTTCAGCGCGGCCACCAGCGCCTCGCGCGCCCGAGGCGCGGGTTCGCCGGCGTGCGGGATGACGAGGGGGGCGAGCGCCGACAGGGTGGCGTCGATCCCGGCGCCGACGAGCCGCGTCACCCCACGGACGCTCCCGAAGATCGGGCGGGCGAGGAGCCGGGCCGGGCGCTTGAGCGGGCGGCCGAGGATGGCCGGACCCGCGGCGATGCCGTGGTGCATCGCCTCGACGACGTCGGCGACCCCGCTGGTCGCCTCGACCGCAAGGCGACTCGCGCCGCGCAGGAGGAGGATCGGGTTCCCCGCTGCCTTCGGAGATCGTTCGCGCGGGGGCATCGCGTTGAGCATCACGGGGCGACTGCCGCTGACATCGTCGGTCGCTGTGTATATCCTTTCGTTCGGTGTCTGCAAGTCGGCACCCGAAAGGAAGAGTCGCCACGCGCTGATAGAGGACGCACGTACCGGTACGCGGGGTACCGGTATCGGCTCCGGGTAGGAAGGGAAGCTCGTCGGGCTGGGGGCGAGGTGCCCCGCGACCGCGCGAACAGCGCGGATCGGCTGAGCCGACGGGGGCACGCGCGTTTCGAGGCGCTCGCGCCGAGGTAGAGCCGCGACGCAGAGGAACGTGTCATCCGCGGAGAGGAGCGGCGAGGCAAGCGTGAGTCGGCGACCGCAAGGCGTGGCGTATGGCTCTGGCGACGAGTTGAGGCCGGATGGCGATGAAGAGGCCAGATCCAAGCGCTCAAGCTCTGCGAGAGCGGGGCGATGAGCGACGCCCAGGCGAAGATCTGGACCGCGTACCGGTCCTTGCTGGGCAGGACCTCGAGGCTCAGGTTCTGCTTCAACTCCTTGAAGACGAGTTCGACCTGCCAACGGAGGCGATAGGTCTCTCGCAGGAAGGCTGGCACCCAATGCTCGGCCGATAGGCTGGTCAAATAGGGACGCTGTTCGCGCTCCGGGCCGGGGGCGATGACGAGGCGGGCGCAGACCACTCTCTTGTCGGCCCGGCGGGCCTTGGGCCGCAGGCGAAACTCGAGGTCGAAGACGCGGCCGATGCGTTTGCGCTGCGGGAGCACGTCGCGCAGCACCCCGTCGCGGCTGTTCTTCACGGCCTTGCGCAGCCACGCAGGGCCACGGTTCACACGGGTGACAAGGGCGTTCCCGTTGAGCCGCATTGGGCACAGGTAGTGGTGGCCGGCCTGCGCGATGGTCCGAAGCCGGGCGTAGGCGACGAAGCCCTTGTCGAAGAGGAAGAGTGTGCCGCGCCGGAAGAGGCTGAGCGGTGGGAAGATCTCCACGTCGTGGAGGTTGCCAGCGGTGATCTGGGCCGTGAGGGGAGGAGCCCGAAAACGGATATGCCGAGGCAGACCTTGAGCGAGGACTTGGCTCCGCGAGTCCCTTTGAAGACCGGCCTGAGGCAGTCGAAGAGCTGCATCCACGTGCTGTCCCACGCGACGATGTCGGGGAACTGCTTGGCCAGCGGATGAGCGATGCGACGACGCTGGCGCCACGGGGCAACGGCCTCTTCGAATGCGCGCTGAAAGAGCGCGACCGCGCTGGGGTCTTCGAAGCGCATCTGGAACGGGCGCGGCCAGAGGGAACGGTCGGTGAGCCGCTTGTACCAGCAGCGTGCCTGGGTGAAGCCCGGCCTCTGCGGCTCGAAGCGGCTGAGTACCACAGCCCACACGAAAGCCCCCGCTCGGATCGCCCGCAGGCGCTCGATGAAGCCGACCACGCGGCCGAGGCCGGCCAGACGTCGTGCCGGCAGTGAGGCGCGGGAGCAACTCGTCGTAACGTGTCGCCATCGGGGCCTCCCCGAACCGCGCATTGAGCGCGGGGCTGTGGGTTTCGGGTGGCCCCGATTTTCTTTATGGCTTCAGGCGATCAAACGGCCCCTCATGCCCGGGCCTAACTCTGGTTTAGGGAGAAGCCGACCGAAACGCGCAGAGGGTAGTGGTCCGGAGAGGGCCATCCACTTCAACGGGTCAACGAGGGCGCGCCGAGAAACGCCGCATGGTCCCACGCGTCTGGCGTCCCTGCGCCTCGATGATGAAGCCGGCCCGTTCAACCGCGTCCTCGGTGTTCCGGTTGGGGTGACATCCTCCAGCGAGCCAGCTCCAGGCAGGCTGAATGAAGTCTTGCCATCGCCCCACCCAGGTCGTGACGGAGCGAACGTGCTCCACCAAGCGCAGTTGGCCGCCGGGTTGAAGCACCCGACGCACCTCGGCGAGTCCACGGCCCACGTCGGGCACCGTGCAGAAGACGAGGCTCGCGACGACCGTCTCGAACCCACCGGTGCGAAAGGGAAGCGCCTCGGCGCTCGCTCGAACGAGAAGGGCCTTCGGGGCTCGTCGCCGGGCTGCGCGAATCATCCTCTCGTCAGGCTCGGTGGCGATGACCTGCAGGCCATCGGCGAAACGGCCTAGGTTTCTCCCGGTCCCACACCCGACCTCCAGAGTTCTGCCACGAGCGCCTTTCGCGAGCCACTCACGCCATCTGGAGAGCCCCCACCGCTCCAGGAGCGCACAATAGGCGTCGTAGAAGGCCGGGTAGTTCTCAAAGCCCCGCACCGGAGAGATGGCCCTCCCTTCATGCTTCACTCGCCGGCCCGGCGATAAGCTCGGCTCCGTCCAAGCCCGCTCCGCAGCAAAGAGCGGCTCCTCCGTCAGCATAGAGCAGCGGCTGAGAGCTTGACTAGCGTGCACCATCAGTCCAAGCGGTCGTGACCGGTGCGAAACCGGAGACTGAGGCTAAGCGCGCCGCGATCGGCCCCGCTTGGGGGGGGGGCACCGTTCTTGATCGTCGAGTCCGGAAGGGTCTCGCGCCTGCATCATCTTCCCGGTCCTGGTCCCGGTCGCAGCGTCGCCGTAAGCGCCGCCGCTCGCCTGCAGCATGAGCGGGCCCGAATAGCCCCGATGGAGATGGTGAAGTTGCCGTTCGCGTCCGTGCTCCCCCACCGACTTGGGCGCCCATCGTGCCGTTCGTGACGGCGTAGGCGGCCACCGAGGCGCTGCTCACCGGGCCGTCAATGACCGTTCCGTTGACCGTGCCGACCGCGGGGAGGCGGGTTGCTTCCGCCGCTGCTGTTGCTGCTGCTGCACGCGGCGCTCGGTGCCGACGCCGTCGTGATCGCGGCGAGGATCGACATTGGCTTGTTCATGAAACATCCTGACCGTGCGCCGGGGCGACCCTTCGGAGCGAGGGGAAGTCGTCGTCAGCCGACGGCCGCGGCCTAAGAACTGGCGTCGGAGCAATCGTCCTGTCTGGGCACGAATTCCCGGCAGGCATTCCAGTCCTTCACGCAGGCTGGCACGCGACAGGTCCGCGGCGTCCGCGCACCGATCGGCTGGATGGATACCTTCGTCCGGACGACGAGTGCAACCGCCCGCAGCCATCGGCCACTTCTTCCTCCGGGATGAACGCCCTGCCGGGAACGAAGCCTTGGGCCCTTAAACGGCAGACACTTCGCTTCCGCGAAGATCCAGACTTTGGGCGAACTCGGGATCGATCTGCCCGAAACACACGCCCATACGACCCACCAAGCCAAGCCGCGGATCGCCGGCCCTGGCCCAGGCCACGCGGCCGGCAAAGAACATGTCGCGGCCCCTTAAGTGGATGAGCCCCTCCAGGCTCTCGCCAACCGACAACACCCGCATCAATTCCGTACAGAAGCCGCCGGCGCTCACGTCCACCGTGATGGACTTTGAGCGACTCGTGGCCACGCGCAGCCGCAGTCGAAAGCGGCGAGTTCGCCGGGGAACGTACACGCAGTTCTCCTGGGCACCTAGCGCAGCAGCTCGAGAGCCGCTGCGTGCGCCGGACCGAGCATCCGCCCCGCCTGTTCGAGTGCGGCAGCCTTGGCGGCGACCACGCTCCCCATCGAGCCGTTCGAGCTCTCGCGTAGGGTCCCGTCGGCCAAGAGGCAGACGCTCCGCCATCCCACGGTGCTTGTGCGGAGCTCGAGCCGGGGAAGCGAGAAGACGGCCGCCGCGTCCGACCCGTCGAGGTTGGCGGCCCATCCATCCGCCGTTCTGGCCCAGCCGCTCATCGCGCCCTCCCCAGAACGGACGGCGCCTCTTGGGCGTTCGAGCCCGCCCCGAGGCGGCACGAGGGGATGCACTCAGTTGAGTCTGCGAACCGTGCCCAGCTCTTCGTACCGAGTTGGCTGAGGGTGCCGGCCAAGAGGGGACCTCCCGAACCACGCGATGCATCCAGCTCCCGAAACATCCGGGTGCGTCGAGCGTCGGGTGAAGCGGGAGCGCGTGGGCAGCGAGCCTCTCGACGTGGACAATGGCATCTATGGCGTCAGCCCGCCGACAGGCAACCGACTCGACAAGTTGATTCGGGGCTCTACGAAAGGACTACGGGGGCGACGTGCGGCCACCGGCACACATCAACCGACGAACGAGGTGGCTTCACACGAGCAACCGGGGCGGATTCTAGGGAAAGGCCACCTTCACACTAGGAGAATCTCGAACAGCGCCCAGGCAAGCCGACATAAGCCCATACACGAAAGCCCGGCCCTCGAGAGGACCGGGCTTCGAATCGCTTCAGCCAACCACTACAGGGGGCGGACGTTCGCGGCCTGAAGGCCCTTCGGGCCCTTGGTCACGTCAAACTCCACCTTCTGACCTTCCGCGAGAGTGCGGAAACCCTCGGCAATAATCGCGGTGTGGTGGCAGAAAACGTCGTCCCCACCATTCTCCTGCGTGATGAAGCCGAAGCCCTTCGAATCGTTGAACCACTTCACGGTACCGGTAGCCATCTATTGTCGTCTCGTTTCTTCTCTGTGCGTGTGCGGCAAAAACTGCCGCAAAGTCCGCTCTTGAGTAGAGCAGCAGGGCATTCATAGGCGAACGCGCGCCAATAGTCGAGAGAAAGAGACACCGCCCTACGGCTACTCGCTCACATTTCTTGATGGGGGTCGCGAAGTTTGATCTACGGTCGAAATGAAACCTCGTGAGCTGAAGCGACTCGACCGCGAGTTGACAGCCTATGTTGATTCGCTGATCGAAGGGATGGGCCACCAAGTTCTCGCTCGCGACAGTGCCCGTCCGAACGTCGGTGAAAGACCTCGTTCGACTGGCGAAGCTCCGCTGGCGCGTCGAGCGCGACAACCAAGAGATGAAACAGGAGATCGGCCTCGACCACTTCGAGGGTCGCGGTTGGCGAGGATTTCACCACCACGCAACCCCATGCGCTGCTGCACACGGGTTCCTCGCGCTCCGGAGAGCGCTTTCCCCCGGAGCAGAACGTCCTGGACCCTGCCTGAAGTTCGCCGGCAGTTGCAGCAAATCCCGTTGCAGCGACTCAGCACTTGCCCGCTCTGCCGTCGGCCAATCGGCCCGCGCAGCCCGCCCCGTGAATCCTCTCGAACGTGCTCAGGTAGTACTAAATGAAAATTTGAACGAAGGTGGTACCCCCTAGGGTCCCGGGGTTCGGAATCGTCCCTCCGCTGTGCCGACGCCCTTCGCTTCTCGGCGGCCCCGCCGCGCGAGGCACGAGGTGACGCTTTGCCCCTGGCAAGGTTGGGCTGCCTGGCCCGCAAGCGCGCAAGGCTGAGCAGGTGCCATGCCCAGAGGTTCCACTCGGGGCTCGCTGTGACCTGTCGGAATCCTTGGCGGATCCCGCATCACCGTTGACCTCGCGTGTAGTTCCCACCCCGATGCTGCACAACGACGCAGCCATGATGCTGGCCGGCGCCCGAAGCAGGCGGGAGGTGTGTCGTCATGGCCCCCCTCCGCGCGGCGCGCGAGGTCGCGCTGTGATATGAATACAGGATGAACGACAACTTCGGCGAGTTGAAGGCACGGCTTCGCAAGCTCGGCGGTCTGCTGACCCAGGAGCGGGGCCGAATCCTCGCAAACCTCGACCTCGCGCGCGCGGTGAGCCAGGCGCAGCGCCTCATTCGCAACGGCGACCGGACACGCGAGCCTTCCGCCGCGATCCGGGCAGCGGTGGAGAAGGCCGAACTCCTAGGGCGAGGAATTCGCTGACCTTGGGCGGAGCCGGATGGCAAAGCCTCAGTTCGTATTCTCGGTGCGCGCCCGTGTTGTGAGTGTCGAGCGGTTGGAGCAACAACGCTACCTCGTCACAATCGATGGCCGCCGGTTCGCGACCTTCTGTACCGAGAGCCGGGCCCGGGGCGCCGGACGGTCCGAGGCCCGGCGTCTGGATCTACTGAGGGAAGAGGTCAAACGACGATAGCGAGGCACGTCTCCCCCAGCGTGGCGACCATTAAGGGTCGGGGCGTGGCGTAGCTTCCGGGTGCGTTCCCAGCGACGCGCCACTATTGTCTGAAATGCGCCGGGTGCGCGGGAGCGGCTTCCGCGCGTGGGACAATCCGTGGCCGCCAATACAATTGGGCCCTCTGTGTCGAGCTGTTGAGGTTCGCACGTGGACACGGGTGGCCCCTGGGGGTCAGGGTGGCGATGCAATCCAAGACGTTCGAACCGAGATACAAGAGGGCCCGCCCCGCGGGTTCCGTTCTCTCTGAGCAGTCGCTAACCGAGAAGAAGGCGGCCGCGACGGCGCTCGCAACCGGATCGCTCGTGAGGCACCAGACCCTCGGCCTGGGGAAGGTGATCGCCCGTGAGGCGACCGCCCTGCACGTCTTCTTCCCGGCTCGCGACTCTCGCTTCGCGGCCAAACTGCGCTGGCCATCCGCGATGCCATTTCTTTCCCAGGACGGGCTCGACCCCGATCCCTGGCTCGAGGGGCTCACTTCCTTCGCAATGGACTCAGCGATGGGCCGCTACGCACTGGCCGCTAGCTTCATCAGCCAGGACGAGGCCATTGCCGCATACCTCGCCGAACACCCGACCGCCTTTCAGGCCTCGCCCTCCCCGCGGGCAGACACACCCCGCCTGGGTCGTGCCGCACGGTGGCGGGAGGCGTGCGCCCAATGGACCGCCCTCTTGGGAAACAGGCAGGCCGCGAAGCTCGCTGGGGACGGGAAATACGCCGAGTTGGCGCGGCGGGCCCTGCGCGTCGCTGCCTGCGCGGCGCCCATCTCAGGCATGGTCGAAACCGAGGTGCTCGAGGACGCCTTAGAGCCCGGGGAGGAGGTCGGTCGGTACTTCGATGCCCTCGTGAGCTACCTCTCGGTTCCGTCGCCGGCTCGTCCTCGTTTCGAGAGGCTGTGCGCGGCGACGAACGCGCTGGGCGTTCCGCCCGAGGCGGCGTGGCCGTTGGTCACGTTCTTCCCCTTCGTCGCGGTGCCCTCCCGGCACATGATCCTCGTGCCCCGCTCTTCGTCTGCCGGCGCTAGCCGCCTTGGATGCGACCTTCAGCAACGGGCCGCTCCGAACTGGACGACCTACACGCGCCTGCGCGACCTCTCGACGCGTTTGCTCGAGAAACTCGGTCCGAGTGGCGCCCGCGACCTCGTTGATGTTGAGTGCTTTCTACATGCCACCGGCGCCCGGCGCCCCCTGAACTCCGCGAGGCGCGCCAAGGCCAGCGATGCGATTAGTAGCCGCAAGAAGAGCATCGAGGGCGCCCAGGCAAAGGCCCGGGGAAAGCGATGAACGATGAGTCTCGCGGGGCGGAGCCGGCGGCCGGAGGCGAATCTCGTCGAGCCGTCCATCGCGGATGCGAACCTCGCACGGGCGCCGACCAAGATGCGCCCCGCCAACCGGAGTCCGGACCGCACGTGCGAGTCGACCCCCAAGATTCCCTGGATGCCGGAGCACGCCAGGGGCGTGGTGTGCGCGACGGGATGAACGACCCGACGATCCGACCCGATCCCCGTTCGGCGGCGATCCCTCGCTATGCTCGCTTCGCGACCCCGTTTCTCAACGACCCGCGCGACGCCGTCTTCGTCGCGCTCATGATGCAGTGCGGGTCGGTCGCCCTTGCCGGCGTCGGGCTTTACTTTGTGGGCCCGCTGTTCTGGTGGCTCGCGCCGCTGTATCTCGCACTTCTTTTCGTAGGAGTCATAGACCGCTTCACCCTCATGCTCCACTGCACCTCCCACCGGCAGCTCTTCCGGCCTGGCTACAGGGTGCTCAACCAGATCATTCCCTGGGTGCTCTGCCCGTTCATGGGGCAGACCCCCGAGACGTATTTCGCCCATCACGTGGGAATGCACCATGTCGAGGAGAACCGGCCTGGCGACCTGTCCTCGACCGAGCGTTTCCAGCGCGACCGCATTGGCCATTGGCTACGCTACTGGGGACGCTTTATGACGGCGGGGCTCTTCGACCTCATCCGTTATTTCGCCCGCAACGGGAGGCGGCGCCTGCTGCGCAGGGTTATCGTGGGAGAGGCATCCTACTGGATCGCGATGGCGCTCCTCTTACGTGTGGATCCGAGGGCGACGTTCGTGGTCTTCCTCTTGCCCTACCTAACTATGAGGACGCTGATGATGGCCGGGAACTGGGCTCAGCACGCGTTCATCTGTCCAGAGCAGCCCGGCCACCCGCTGCGCGCGAGCATCACCTGCGTGGGGACCCGGTACAACCGTCGCTGCTTCAACGACGGGTACCACGCGGTGCACCACGTGGTCCCGCGCTGCCACTGGACGGAGCACCCGGCCGAATTTGAGCGCCATCTCGAGGAGTACGGGCGGAACGACGCCGTCGTGCTGCGAGGAGTCGACTTTTTTCAGGTCTGGCTCCTGCTCATGAGTGGCAATTGGGACCGGTTGGCGCGTGCCTTCGTCAGGTTGCCGGGTGCCCCAGAGCGCACCCACGAGGAGGCCATCGCCTTCCTCCGGACCCGGGTTCGCCCGATCATCACCTCGGCGGTGCCACTGGCGGCTCGCCCCGTCGCGTCGGGCGCCTGACCAGTTCGAGAGAGGCACGCGCGTACGCCACGTCGGGCGATCGCTCGGCGAAACCGTCGCTACCCTGAACGGGGGCGCGCGAGGTCGCGCGGTGGCAGCCTTCTACCGCCTTCGTTTCGGGCGCCATGAGCCGACGAGTCGTGGTCTGGCCGCGCCGGGGCGACTCGCGCTCCCCTCGCCGATGGTCGGGCTCGTGCGCCCTTCCTCTCTGCGTGCCCCCTGGCGGCCTCGTCCCCGCGGTGGAGGTCCGCCGGTCCGACGAGCGCTTTCTCGCCCCGGTCCTTCGGCGGCGCGCTTCACCTCCGCCTGGAAGGTCGCGTTCTCGCGTGGCACGTCCGCTCGCGGGATGGACGAGCGGGTGAGCCGTTCGATCGCGTGCAGGAGGTCCTTCTCCTCGCCAGAAGAGAAGGTCGAGGCGCGTCCGCTGGCCGCCGCGCGTGCGGTGCGTCCCACCCGATGTACGTAGTCCTCGGGCACGTGCGGCAGGTCGAAGTTCACAACATGGCCGATGTCGGCAACATCGATCCCGCGCGCGGCGATGTCGGTCGCGACGAGGACCCGGTACATGCCGCTCTTGAATCCATCGAGCGCCATCCGGCGCTGCGCCTGGGACCGGTCGGCGTGGATGCGCGCGACCTTGTGGCCCGCACGAGCGAGGTTCTTCCAGACCTTGTCCGCGCGCCGCTTCGTTCGCGTGAAGACGAGCGTCGAGGCCTCGTCCGCCTGGAGGAGCGAGAGAAGCAACGCGAGCTTCTCGTGTTGCTCGGCGAGAAAGACCTGCTGCACGGCCCGGTCGGCCATGGTTCCGCTGCGCGCCACCTCCACTTTCACCGGATCGTGGAGATGGGCGCGGGCGAAGTCGGCCACCTCCGCTCCCATTGTGGCGGAGAACAGGAGTGTTTGACGCCTTTTCGGGATGCGCGCCAGGATTCGGTCGAGCTGCGGCTTGAACCCCATGTCCAGCATCCGGTCCGCCTCGTCCAGCACGAGGATCTCGATCCCGTCAAGGCGCGCCGTTCCACCCTGGAGGTGATCGACGAGTCGGCCCGGCGTCGCGATCACGATCTCGCGCCTCTGACGAAATGCCTCGGCCTGCTGAGCCATGCCGACTCCGCCAATGACCACTGCACCCCGCAGTTGGCGATGGCGTCCGAACCGTTCCAGCTCCTCACCGATCTGGAGCGCGAGCTCGCGGGTGGGCGCCAGCACGAGCGCGCGAGTACCGCCCCTGCCTGCCAGTCGGTCGAGAATTGGCAATACGAATGCGGCCGTCTTTCCGGTTCCTGTCGCGGCGGTCCCGATCACGTCTCGACCCGCGAGAGCCGGAGGGATTGCCTGCGCCTGGATCGGCGTCGGGTGCTCGAACCCGGCGCGGTCGAGCGCCGTGAGCGACTCCGTGGAAAGGTTTAGATCTGCGAAGGAGCTCGGGGTCATGCAGTGGCCGATTCCATCAGGCTGGACGAACAAACTGCTCTCCCAGGATTCGGCTGCGGGGCTTTCCGCGGTGGGCCTCAAGGCCGATCTCGGTATCGATCCGCTCGACCATGTCGCGGGAGTACGGTCCGAGGTGGAGATAGAGCGCAGCGAACGAGAGAAGGATCTTGAGCGCAGCCGGGTTCTGGGTGGCACAGTCTACGACGGACCACCACCACTCCTTGCGGACGCGCGGGTCGCGTACTCCCATGCGCCAGAGCAGCCCGAGAGTGGCACGGACGTCACGCACGGCGTTCTTGAGGGACGGCCGGATCGAGTGAGCAGAACGGTCGAGCTCACGGGCCGCGCGCCTGGCTCGCCTGAAGAAGGCCTCGGGTGAATAGATTCGCTCCAACACGTCCCTGTAGTCCTTGAGGACCTGTTGTCGGGGGCGCAGCGACTCAAAGTTGATGCCAGAGGTGCATTGGTCGGCGTCTTCGCTTCCATAGCGCGCGTCCTCGATTGCCATACGCCCTTCGCCCTCGAGCCTGCGGGCGAGCTGAGTCCCCGGGAGCGCGAAGAGAAGCCCCACCATACACACCGGGATGCCCGCCGTCTCGATGCAGTCTGCGATGGACTGGGCGACGTTCCCGCGCTCGGTGTCGAACCCGATGATGAAGCCTGCGTTCACGAAGATGCCCGCGCGATGGATGGCGCGTACGCTCTTCGCGATGTCGCGGTCCACGTTCTGCCGCTTGTGGGCAGCGAGGAGCGTCTCGCGATCAGGTGTCTCGATCCCGACGAACACGGCGAAGAAGTTCGCCTTCCGAAGAAGGGAAAGAAGGTCTTCGTCGTCCGCCAGGTCGAGGCTCGCCTCGGTTGAGAACTCGAAAGGTCGGCCTCGCGCCTCGAGCCATCCAGACAGGTCGCGCAAGAACGGTTTCACCGCCCGGCGGTTGCCGATCAGGTTGTCGTCCACCAGATCGACGTGGCCTCGGTATCCAAGCGCCCGCAGCGTATCGAGCTCCACGAGCATCTGCGTGCTTGTCTTCGTCCGGGGCGCGCGCCCGTTCAGATCGATGACGTTGCAGAACTCGCAGTTGAAGGGGCAGCCGCGCGAGAACTGGACGCCAACGTGAAGGTACTGATCCAGCTTGAGGAGGTCGAAGCGTGGCGTCGGCGAACGCAACAGGTCGGGGAAGCCGGTCGCCTTGAACACGCCCTCGCCCGCTCCCTCACGCCAGGCGGCGATAAAGCTCGCCATGATCTCTTCGGCCTCGCCGAGCACCCTGAAATCGGCTCGGGCGTAGATCTCGGGAGCGCAGGTAGCGTCTGGCCCGCCGACAACCACCGGCTTGCCCTGCGCCTGCGCGGCTTCGATGAGATGGAGGACATCTCCGCGCTGGGGGAGCATCCCCCCCGTCATGACGACGTCGGCCCAGAGAAGGTCGGACCGCTGTAACTCCTCGGTGTTGCGATTGACGAGCCGGACCTCCCATTCGGACGGTAGCAAGGCTGCCACAGTGATGAGGCCGAGCGGAGCGGCTGAGTACTTCGCGCCCATGAGCTCGCACGTCGCGCGGTAATTCCAGAAGGAATTTCCGGCAAAGCGAGGGTAGACAAGAAGCGCCTTCTGGCGAGCGGGTCTTCTCATCGCGGACCGATAGTGGCCACCTCACGTAGGCAAGAGCGGGGAAACAACCAAGGCGGGCTCTGGCGGTCTTACGACCACTCAGACGCGGGGCACAGTGTCATGAATTCCTGTGAAATGCGAACGGCAAATGTGGGTCCCATCGGCTTCGTGAGCACGGAGTTGGTGTTCGCGAGAGAGACTCTGCCCCCGTCAGTGCGCGGCCCGAACGCCGATCCCGGACGGCCGCCTCTCGCCGAGCAACGTGCGCCACGACTGGCGTGCGGCGCTGCGCCGCCGTGACGCTCCCGGCAGCCTTTGCTCCTTGCCGCGCTCTCGCTCGTCGTGTGAAGTGCTGGCCGAACGCCTTTTCGCAGAGTTCCGCCGAAGACCCTGCTGGGGTCGGCACACAAAGAACGGCATGCTCCCGTACGCGAGCCACCGTCCCGGGAGCGCCAGCTGAAACCCACGGGCGGACGACCGCGTCCCGTACCATGTGCCGGTGTCGAAGGCCAGGTGGTGACGCCAGACGAAGAGGACCCCGACGCAGTAGACGAGCGCGATGAGCAGCAGCTCGGCGATCCACGAGTCCCGCATGCGGGCTGCCGAAGCGACGGCGGAATGTTGTACCGGATCGGACGGGGCGGCCCGGTTCTCGATTCGCATTAGTCGCGCAGCAGGGCTCTCTGTGCTTCCCCCTCCAGGGACTCGTACGATGCCTTTTCGACGGTGACACCGACCGCCTGGATCGTTCCGCCATGGAACGTGCCGGGCGTCTTGTACTCACCGCTGACGGCGTCGCCGCTGTCGTAGC
>Ga0335081_10011165_pt1 | contig 14524 bp, 21 predicted proteins | sample Lox_Sample_35_FD_206713 | JGI IMG/M metagenome (GOLD analysis project Ga0335081, IMG submission 206713) | Soil microbial communities from Loxahatchee National Wildlife Refuge, Florida, United States - Lox_Sample_3.5 | ecosystem: Environmental > Terrestrial > Soil > Wetlands | place: USA... | reverse complement strand
GCCCTGTCGGCCGGAGCGGCCGTCGCCGACACGGGAAGCCTTCACGCGAAGCTCGCCGGAACGTTCGCCGTGCCGGGTGTGAGCTCGACCTCCTCGACGGCCATGGTCGTCTCGCTCCCGAGCGGCCGCGTCGTCTTCGCCCGGAACGCCGACCTGTCGCTGGAGCCGGCTTCGAACGAAAAGCTGTCGGTGACCTACGCCGCGCTCGTCGAGCTCGGCCCCTCGTACCGCTTCCCGACCGAGGTGCTCGGCGAGGGACGCCGAGTCGGGAGCACTTGGGAAGGAAGGCTCATCCTCAAGGGCTTCGGCAACCCCGCTCTCACCTCGAGCGACCTACAGCGACTCGTCGGGATCCTCTGGCGCGAGGGCATCCGTCGGGTGACCGGCGGCGTCGCCGGCGACGAGTCCGCCTTCGACTCGGATCGGGTGGCACCTGGATGGCTGCCCTCGTTCGCCGGAATCGAATCTCCGCCGCTCTCGGCGCTCGTGGTCGACAGGGCGGCGCGAAACGGCCGTATCGTCGCCGCTCCCGCACTCGCAGCAGCAGCGCGCCTCGACCAGCTCATGCGCCGGCGCGGCATCGTCGCCCGCGGCGCGTTCCGCGGCAGGGCGGCTGCGCACGCCGTCCCGCTCGCGGTCATCTACTCGGAGCCGCTGTCACAGATCCTCCAGTTCATGGATCACTGGAGCGACAACTTCACGGCTGAGATGATCCTGAAGGCGATCGGCTACAAGGCACTCGGACAGGGAACGACCGAGGCTGGGGCTGCGGTGACGCGGCGGGATCTCGTCTCGGCCGGCATTCCGGTGGCCGGGGTGCGGATAGCCGACGGCTCCGGGCTTTCACGTGACGACCGCGTGACGGCTCGCGAGCTCACCTCTCTGCTCGTAAAGATGTGGAACGACCCCGAGATGCGGCCGGTGGTCTGGAACTCCCTCCCGGTTGCAGGCCAGCCCGGCACGCTTCAGAACCGCCTGCTCGACAACCCCAAGCACCGGCTCGTTCGAGCCAAGACGGGCACCACGGACATCGCCTCGGCTCTGTCGGGGTACGTGGGCCGGCGCTTCGCGTTCGTGGCGATCGAGAACGGCAACCCGGTCGACTACTGGGCCGCCCACTCCGCAGAGGACGGCGTCGCCGACGCCCTCCTCGACGAGATGCGCTAGCGCCGTCCGAGCAGCGTCTTCAGGTCGTCCTCGGAGAGGATCGGAAGGCCCAGCGTCTCGGCCTTCGCCGCCTTCGAGCCGGGGTTCTCTCCGACGATCACGCCGGTGGTCTTCTTCGAGACGCTGTCCCCGACCTTCGCGCCGAGTGCCTCGAGCGCGGCCCTCGCCTCCTCGCGCGTGAACGCCTCGAGAGTGCCGGTGATCACGTACTGCCGGCCGGTGAGCGGACCCTCGACCGGCCGGTCCTCCTCGTCGGACTCGAAGACGAGTCCGAGCTCCTTGAGCTCCTCCACGAGCCGCCGGTTGTCGTCGTCGGCGAACCACTCGGCGATCGCCTCCGCGCGCTCCGGACCGATGCCCTCGCAGCCGACCAGATCCTCCGGGGTCGCGGCGATCAGCGCATCGACCGAGCCGAAGTGGCGCGCGAGGTTGCGCGCCGTCACCCAGCCCACGTCCGGGATGTTCAATCCGAAGAGCACCTGGCGGAACGGAACCGCCTTCGAGGCCTCGATCGCCGCGATCGAGTTGCGGGCGGAGATCTCGCCGTAGCCGTCGAGCTCGATCAACTGCTCGGCGGTGAGCCGATACAGATCGGGCATCGACCGCAAGAGGCCCTCGTCCCAGAGCCGCCGCACGAACTGCTCGCCGACGCCTTCGATGTCGGCCGCCGCCTGCACCCAGTTGATCAGGGTCTCGAGCCCGCGTGAGGGGCACGCCCGGTTCGGGCACCGGTGCATCGCCTCACCCTCGGGCTTGACGATCTCCGTTCCGCAGAGCGGACAGTTCGTGGGCATCCGGAACTCGTGCGTCCCCGGGGCGTGCGAACCGGCGGGGCCCACCACCTGCGGGATCACATCACCCGCGCGCTGGACGATGACCGTGTCGCCCTCGCGGATCCCCTTGCGATTGATGTCCTCCTCGTTGTGAAGAGTCGCACGGGAGACGGTGACACCGCCGACCTCGACGGGTTCGAGCAGGGCCCACGGGTTCAGGGCACCGGTGCGACCGACGCGAATCGCGATCTTGACCAGCTTCGTCTGGGCCGTCATCGGTGGCCACTTGAACGCCCGTGCCCAGCGCGGCCGCGAGTGGAGCGCCCCGAGCACGGCCTGCTGCGCGTAGGAGTCGACCTTGATCACGATCCCGTCGATCTCGTAGTCGAGCTGGTGGCGCTTGCGCTCCCACGCCCGGCAGGCCTTCGCCACGGCGGCGATCGAGTCGAACCGCTCGGAATGGGGATTCGTCCGGAAGCCGTGCTCGCGAAGCCAGGCGAGCGTCTCCCAGTGGGTGTCGAGGCCGAGCCCCTCGCTGCGGCCGATCCCGTAGACCCAGGTCGCGAGCGGCCGCGATGCAGTGATCCGCGAGTCCTTCTGGCGGAGCGAGCCGGCGGCGGCGTTCCGCGGGTTCGGGGCGAGCTTCTGGTTCGTGCCCGCGAGCCGGGCGTTCAGCTCGCGGAAACCCGAGATCGGGAGATAGACCTCGCCGCGCACCTCCAGTACCTCCGGTTCGTCCGATCCGATCATGCGCAACGGAACGGTGTCGATCGTGCGCAGGTTGACGGTCACGTCCTCGCCCTCGATCCCGTCTCCGCGCGTCGCTCCGCGAACGAGGAGGCCGTTCTCGTAGGTGAGGTTGATCGCGAGCCCGTCGATCTTCGGTTCGATCACGTAGACGACCGGTTCGTTCGAATCGAGTCGCTTGCGGACATCGTCGGCCCATTTCTCCAGGGCCTCCTCGTCCGTGACCTTGTCGAGCGAGCCCATCGGCTCGAGGTGCCTCACCTTCGTGAAGCGATCGGCGGGCGGGGCGCCGACCCGCTGCGTCGGCGAGTCGAGCGTCACCAGCTCCGGATGCTCGGCCTCGAGCTGGACGAGCTCGTCGTACTCGCGGTCGTAGACCGCGTCCTCGACCGACGGGTCATCGAGGACGTGGTACTCGTAGGACCACCGGGCCAGATGGTCCCGGAGCTCGGCTGCCCGCCCGGTCAGGTCAGAGCGAGGCAAGGAGCTCCCTGGGCGTCTCGACGACCTCGTCCGCCTCGCTAAGCAGCGAGCGGTCGTGGACTCCGCCCCAGGTCACGCCGATCGCGTGGAGCCCTCCGGCCTTCGCGGCTGACATGTCGAACGGCGAATCGCCCACGTAGACGGCGTCCGCCGGAGCGGCGCCGAGCCGCTCGAGGGCGACGAGCAGGGTGTCGGGCGCCGGCTTCTGCCTCGGCGCCTCGTCGCCCCCGACCACGACGTCGAACAGATGACCGATTGCCGTGGCGGCGAACGCGAGCTCGACGGTCGTCCGCCGCTTCGCCGAGACCAGCCCGAGCTTCCGACCCTCCTCCTTCAGGCGCAGCAGGACGTCGTCCATGCCCGCGAACAGCTCGAGGCGATCGTGAAGAGGCTCGTTGTGCGCCCTGTAGACGCGGACCAGCTCGTCGAGGTGCTCGTCGCCGCCGAGATCCCGCATCTGGGCCTCGAGCCCGGGCCCGCCGACCGCCGCCATCAAGGCTTCGTCGGAAATCTCCCGTCCGAGCACCGTGCGCGTGGCATGGCGCATCGAGGCGAGGATGATGCCGCCCGAGTCGACGACGGTGCCGTCGAGGTCGAAGAGAACCACCGGAAAGCGCACCCGGCCGATCGTAGCCTCAGGTCTCGTCGAGGTCGTAACCGACCTCGACGAGGTAGAGGCCGCAGGGTGGTGCAGTCGAGCCGGCGGCCGAGCGCGGGGCTCCCTGGAGCAGCGGGAGCAGTTCGTCCGGGTCGCGCTCGAGCATCGTCCCGACGAGCGTCCTCACCATGTGACGCAGATACGAGTCGGCCGTGATCTCGAGCTCGACCGTGTCGCCGCGATCGCGCCAGCGTGCATCCTCGACGACGCGAACGAAGACATCGTGCTGGGTGTCGGTCGGGGTGAAGGCGCGGAAGTCGTGCTCTCCGACCACCATTGCGGCCGAGGCCTGGAGGCGTTGGAGATCGAGCGGCTGCGGATGCCAGAGCGAGCGGTCGACCTCGAACGGAGAACGGAACCGACGCCGCCAGATGCGGTACCGATACGAGCGCGACCCCGCCGAGTGGCGCGCGTGGAAGCCGGGGGCCGCCTCCTCTGCGTGCACCACTGCGACATCGGCCGGCAAATGCGCGTTCAGCGCCTCCGCCGACCTGCTGGGAGGCGGGCCACCGGTGACGTCGACCGAGACGACGTTCGCGAGGGCGTGCACGCCCGTGTCGGTGCGGCCGGCCACCGCCAACCGGTGTATCGCGCGGTAGACCTGCTCGAGCGCCTTCGTGAGCTCGCCCTCGACGGTTCGTCTGTCTGGCTGGCGCGCCCAGCCACAAAACGCGGTGCCGTCGTAGGCGACCGTCAGCTTCAGCAGCACGTCAGGCGCTCCTGACTTTACTTGTCAGGCTTGCCTTATGCTCTAGTTCATTGCACTTCTTTTGGTAAGATATGGCTTTGTGACCGTCCGTCAGGAATTCCTCCTCCAGCGCGTCCAGCCGGCGATGGTCGGCCTGATCGACGGCTCGCTCTCGACGCTCGCCCCGATCTTCTCGGTAGCGATCATCAGCCACAAGCCTTTTTACGCGTTCGTTGCCGGCCTCGCCACCTCGTTCGGCGCAGGAATCTCGATGGCCTTCTCGGAGGGCCTCTCGGACACCGGTGAGCTGACCGGCCGCGGCAACCCGTTCGTCCGCGGCAGCATCACCGGAATCGGGACCTTCATCGGCGGGATCCTGCACTCGCTGCCGTTCCTGATCCCGGCCTACCACGCGGCGCTCGTGACCGCTCTCGTCGTCGTCGCCTTCGAGCTGATCGCCCTCGCAGCTCTGAGGGCGCGCTACTTCAGCACGAGCTTCACGACCTCACTCGCGGCAGTGTCGCTCGCAGGAGCGGTGATCGTCGCCGTCAGCGTCGCTCTCGGCGTAGCTCTCTGAGCTACTTGTCTTCGGAAGACGCGGCTTCGGGGTCTTCCGGCTGGTCACCCGGATCCGCGGCCGCCTCGGGCTCGGCCGCCTCGGGCTCGGCCGTCTCGGCTTCCGACTCCGGCTGCGAGTCCTCAGCGCCCTCGTCGGCTTCCTCGACCGCGTCGTCGGCGACAGGCTCCGCCTCGGCCTCGGGCTCGTCCTCCGGAACGTCGGCGAGCTTCGTCTTGAAGACGAGGGGGGTGTCGACGAGCTCGAGATAGACCATCTCGGCGGCGTCGCCGGGCCGCGGCCCGAGCCTCACGATCCGCGAATAGCCCCCCGGGCGCTCCGCGTACCTCGGCCCGAGATCGTCGAAGAGCTTGTGGACGATGTCCTTCGAGCCGAGGAACGCGACTGCCTGGCGACGGGCGTGGATGTCACCACGGCGGCCGAGCGTGATCATCTGCTCGGCGATCGGCTTGACGGCCTTCGCCTTCGTGACCGTGGTCTTGATCCGCTCGTGCTCGATCAGCTCCGAGGTCAGGTTGGCGTACAGCGCCCGGCGATGAGCCGAGTCGCGGCCGAGCTTCTTGCCGGTGCGCTGATGCCTCATCCCTGTCCCTAGAGCTCCGAGGAGCCGCCGTTGTCGCCGCGGAGCCGGAGGCCGTGCTGGCCCAGGGTCTCCTTGACCTCCTCGATCGACTTCTTGCCGAAGTTCGGGATCGAGGCGAGCTCGTTCTCGGTTTTCGTGACGAGGTCGCCGATGGTCTCGATCCCGACACGCTTGAGGCAGTTGTACGAGCGAACGCCGAGCTCGAGCTCTTCGATCGGGAAGTTCTCCATCCCGTGCGCGAGCGAGACATCGACCATCGCCCCGCCGTCGAGCGCGGGCGCCTCGGCGCCGAAGCCCTCGATCTTGTCGAGGTCGGTGAAGATCGCGAGCTGGCGGATGAGGATCTCGGCAGCCTGGGCGATCGCGTCCTTCGGCTCGATCGAGCCGTTGGTGGTGACGTCGAGGATGAGTTTGTCGTAGTCGGTGCGCTGTCCGACACGAGCCGCCTCGACGTCGTAGGCGACGCGGCGGATCGGCGAGAACATCGAGTCGACCGGAATGACCCCGATCGTGTGGGCGTGGCCCCGGTTGCCCTCCGCCGGCACGTAACCGTGGCCGCGACCGATCGTGAGGGTGATCTCGAGACGTCCCTTGGACGAGATGTTCGCGATCTCGAGCTCGGGGTTGAGGATCTCGAGATCGGCCGGGCACTCGATGTCGGCGGCGGTGACGGTGCCCTCACCTTTGGCGGTGAGCCGCACCTCGATCTCCGGCGAGTCCCCGTGCAGCACGCAGACGAGCTGCTTGAGGTTGAGCAGGATGTCGGTGACGTCCTCCCGGACACCCGGCAGCGTAGTGAACTCGTGCGCGACGCCCTCGAGCTTGACCGAGGTGACTGCGGCGCCCTCGAGCGAGGAGAGCAGCACGCGGCGCAGCGAGTTTCCGAACGTGTACCCGAAGCCGCGGTCGAGCGGCTCGATGACGAAGACCCCCCGGTGCTCCTTGACCTCCTCGTGGGTGATCTTCGGGACCTGGAAGTCCATCACAGTTGAGCGACTAGCCAAGATTCTCCTTCCGTCTCTCTAGCCAAACGGCGTCCGCCGTTTGGCTGTTACTTGCTGTACAGCTCGACGATCAGCTGTTCGGCCACCGGCGTGTCGATCTCCTCGCGCTCCGGCCACTTGAGCACCTTGCCCGTGAGCCCTTCGTGATCGGCCTGGAGCCACGGGGCGACGGCTGCGGTGAGGTCGGTAGCGTCACGGATGACCTGCTCAGCGGTTGAGCCGGACTTGAGGGTGACCACGTCGTCGGGGCGGACGCCGTAGCTCGGGATGTTCACCCGACGCCCGTTGACGGCGAAGTGGCCGTGACGAACGAGCTGGCGGGCCTGGGCGCGTGAGGCGGCGAAGCCGAGGCGATAGACCACGTTGTCGAGACGGGTCTCGAGCATCCGCAGCAGGTTCTCGCCGGTAACGCCGCCCTGGCGGCTCGCCTTCTCGTAGTAGGTTCGAAACTGGGTCTCGAGCAGACCGTAGTACCGGCGAGCCTTCTGCTTCTCGCGCAGCTGGAGCAGGTACTCGGACTGCTTGATGCGGCCGCGGCCGTGCTCCCCCGGCGGGTAGCTGCGACGCTCGACGGCACACTTCTCGGTCAGGCAGCGCTCACCCTTGAGAAAGAGCTTCATGCCCTCGCGGCGGCACTGCTTGCACTTCGGTGAGCGGTCGCGGGCCATCAGACGCGGCGCCTCTTCTTGGGCCGGACACCGTTGTGAGCCTGCGGCGAGACGTCCTTGACGCCGAGGATCTCGAGGCCGGCCGCCTGAAGCGACCGGATGGCCGTGTCGCGCCCCGACCCCGGGCCCTTCACGAAGACCTCGACCTTCTGCAGGCCATGCTCCATCCCCTTGCGGGCGGCCGCGTCCGCGGTCACCTGGGCGGCGAAGGGTGTCGACTTGCGCGACCCCTTGAATCCGGCCGAGCCGGCCGACTCCCAGACGATCACGTTCCCCTGTGGGTCGGTGAGCGCCACGATCGTGTTGTTGAACGAGGTCTTGATGTGCGCCTGGCCGATGGCGATGTTCTTGCGGACACGCCGCCGCGCCCGACCCCGGGTCGCCGCCTTCCTCGGGGGTGCCACTACTTCGCCTTCTTCCCGCGGCCGACGGTCTTCTTGGGGCCCTTGCGGGTGCGGGCGTTCGTCTTGGTGCGTTGGCCGTTCACCGGCAGCCCGCGGCGATGACGGAGCCCGCGGTAGGCGCCGATCTCGGACAGGCGCTTGATCGCCTGTGTCCGTTCGCGGCGGAGATCGCCTTCGACCTGGTGGTGCTCGTCGATGTAGTCGCGGAGCTTCGCGACCTCTTCCTCGGTCAGATCACGCACCTTCGTGTCGGGCGAGAGCCCGAGAGCAGCGGCGATCTCCAGCGAGGTCGGGCGGCCGATCCCGTAGATGTACGTCAGGCCGATCTCGAGACGCTTCTGGTTTGGGAGGTTCACTCCGGCGATGCGCGCCATGGCGTTAGGAAATCACCGCCTAGCCCTGCCGCTGCTTGTGACGGGGGTTGGAACAGATGACGATCGTGCGCCCGTGGCGCTTGATCACGCGGCAGCGCTCACACATCGCCTTGACTGACGGACGGACTTTCATGATCTATGCCTGTAGGTGATGCGACCGCGGGTGAGGTCGTAGGGGCTGAGCTCGACCTTGACCTTGTCCCCGGGGAGGATGCGGATGTAGTGCTTGCGCATCTTTCCCGAGATCGTCGTGAGGACGTCGTGACCACCGTCGAGCTTGACGCGGAACATCGTGCTCGGTAGGGCCTCGGTGACCTCGCCTTCGACCTCGATCTTCTCTTCCTTGGTGGCCAATCCCCCTCTTCTCAGAGCGAACGACAAACGACACAGAAAGACACGGCTTTCGCCGCGCAGGAGGTCATGGTACCAGGACCGGTGCGGCTTTCGTGAGCACCCGAGGGCCTTCAGAGGTGATCGCGACCGTGTGCTCGAAGTGGGCCGTCAGCGAGCCGTCGTCGGTCGAGATCGTCCACCCGTCGTCGTGGAGGTGGACTTCCGGCGCCCCGGCCGTGATCATCGGCTCGATCGCGATCGTCATCCCCTCCACGAGCTCGGGCCCGCGGTACGGCGAGACGAAGTTTGGAACCTGGGGCTCCTCGTGGTAGGCCTTGCCGACCCCGTGACCGACCAGACTGCGGACAACCGCGAAGCCGCCGTCCTCCACCACCGTCTGCACGGCGGCGGAGATATCGCCGATCCGCGCGCCGAGCTGGGCGGCGTCGATGCCGGCCTCGAGCGCAGCGCGGCAGATGTCGAGCAGCCTCTGCGCCTCGGGGGCGATCTCGCCCACCGCGAACGTTGCCGCCGAGTCGGCGATGAGCCCGTTCTTGGTGACGCCGATGTCGAACGAGATGATGTCGCCCTCGCGCGCCTTGTACTCGCCGGGGATGCCGTGGACGATGACGTCGTTCGGCGAGATGCAGGTCGCAGTCGGGAAGGGAACCCCTCCTGCACCCCTGTACCCCTTCGAGGTCGGAACGCCGCCCTGCGAGACGATGTACTCGTCGGCGATCAGGTCGAGCTCGGCCATGGTGATCCCGGGCTCGAGCCGCTCTTCGAGCAGCGCCAACGTTCCCGCGACGAGAGCGCCCGATGCCGCCATCAGCTCGATCTCACGCAGAGACTTGCGGACGATCACGCCGCTCCCCCGTCGATGGCCTCGAGCGCGTCCTGGATCTCGGCGTAGACCTCGGGGATCGTTCGCTCGGCATGGAGGGGAACGAGCCTGCCCGTGAGTCGGTAGTGCTCGACGATCGGCTCGGTTTCGGCATGGTAAGTCGCGAGGCGCTTCGCGATCACCTCGGGCGTATCGTCGGGACGGTTCTCGTCCTCGGCGCGCAAGAGCATCCGCTCGGTGGCAACCTCGTCGGGCAGGTCGAGGAAGAGGATCGCGTCGAGTCGCCTGCCGATCCCGGCGAGCATCTCGTCGAGCTCCACGGCCTGGGCCTCGTTTCTCGGGAAGCCGTCGAGGATGAATCCACGCAGGGCGTCGGTCTCGGCGAGCCGTTCCTTGATCAGGGCGACGGTGATGCCGTCGGGCACGAGCGCGCCACTCGCGAGGATCGGCTCGACCTTCAGGCCGAGCTCGCTGCGGGCCGCGATCGCGGCCCGGAACATGTCGCCCGTCGAGACGTGCGGGATCGCATAGTCCGCTGCGATCCGCTTTGCCTGTGTCCCCTTCCCCGCCCCCTGCGGCCCCAGGACAAGCAGATTCACGCGCGCCCCTCACCGGTCTGGGCTCGCGCCGGGCGAAGCCCGGTTCCGCCCACGCCTGACACCGCTCGCGGCACGGTGCTCTCCGGGCCCGTACCAGCCGTACTGTGCCCTCCGGCCCCGCACCGCGAGCGGCGCCCGAGGAACGCGCGGGGCATCACCTCAAGAAGCCCTCGTAGGATCGCATCATCATCTGGGACTCCATCTGGCGCATCGTGTCGAGTGCGACGCCGACCACGATCAGGACCGAGGTACCTCCGAGCGCACGCGAGGTCGCCTGCGAGAAGTTGAATTCGTTGATGAAGATCGACGGGATCACGGCGACGGTCGCCAGGAAGATCGACCCTGGGAGCGTGAGCCGCGTGAGCACGCGGTCGAGATAGACGGCTGTCGGCGGGCCGGGCCGGATGCCCGGCACGTAGCCGCCGTGCTTGCGGAGCTCGTCCGCCTGGTCGACCGGGTTGAACTGCACCGCCGTGTAGAAGAAGGTGAAGAGGATGATCAGAAGCGCCTCGACGGCCAGATAGGTCCACGACCTCGGTGAGAGGTGGGTGTTGATGAAGCTCTGCGTGGTCGGGAAGAACGAGCCGATCGTCTGCGGGAGCGCGAGCAGCGTCGCCGCGAAGATGACCGGGATCACGCCCGCCATGTTCACGCGCAGGGGCATGTAGGTCGACTGGCCGCCCATCTGGCGCCGGCCCACCATCCGCTTCGCGTACTGGATCGGGATCCGCCGCTGCCCTTCCTGCACGAACACGACCGAGACCACGACGCCGATGGCGACGATCGGGAAGAAGAGCTTCTCGACGGGACTGCCGTTGAGCCATGCGCGAATACCTGCCGGAGCCGAGGTGAGGATGGACGCGAAGATCAGCAGCGAGATGCCGTTCCCGATCCCCCGCTTGGTGATCTGCTCGCCCATCCACATCAGCAGCGTGCAGCCGGCGGTGAGGGTGATCACGATCAGCACGAAGCGGCCGGTGTCGAGCGGGAGGCCGCCGCTGCGGTGGAAGAGATACGCGTACCCGGCAGCCTGGGCGGCGGCGATGCCGACCGTGCTGTAGCGCGTGTACTGGGTGATCTTGGCGTAACCAGACTCGCCCTCGCGCTTCAGCTGCTCGAGGGTCGGCACGGCCACGGCGAGCAGCTGAAGCACGATCGAAGCGGTGACGTACGGCATGATCCCGAGCGCGAAGATCGAGAAGCGTGCGAGCGCGCCGCCGCTGAAGAGGCTCAGCAGGCTGAGGACGCCGCCACCGAAGAGCCCCGAGATCGCCGAGGCGTTGACGCCGGGCGCCGGGATCCAGGATCCGAGCCGGTACGCGGCCAGCACCCCGGCCGTGAACAGCACCCGGCGCCGAAGCTCCGGAACCCGCCATGCGTTGGCGAGCCAGGAGAGAATTTCTACTCCTCGCTTTCCGGTTCGGGCTCGGGCTCTGCGGCCTCGGCGACGGTCGTCTCCGCTGCCTCGTCGACGTCGTCATCGGGCGTGGAGGCTGGAGCGGCGCGGTGCTTCTTCGCCTTCTTGACCTTCGGCTCCTTGAGCAGCGTCAGCGTCCCGCCGGCAGCTTCGATCTTCTCGCGGGCGCTCGCAGAGGCGGAGTGGACGCTGATCGTCAACTTCTTGCTGAGCTCGCCGACACCGAGCAGCTTGACGTCCTTGCGGATCGAGCGGATCAGGCCCTTCGCCTTCAACGCCTCGGGAGTGACCTCTTCACCGGCCTCGAAACGGTCGAGGTCGCGAATGTTGACGGGCTGCGAGTAGGTCCGGAACGGGCCTACCGGCATCGCGTCGCGCGAGGTGGAGCCGCGCAGTTTGGGGATGCGCATCGCGAGCGGCATCTGGCCGCCCTCGAAGCCCGCGCGCATCCGGTGCGAGCCGGCACGGGACTTCTGGCCCTTGATCCCGCGACCCGAGTAGCGCCCCTTGCCCGAGCCGAGGCCCCGGCCCACGCGCTTCCGCTCCTTGCGCGGCTGCGCCGGGGTCAAATTCGAAAGAGTCAGGTTCGACAGATTCGGCTCTTCGGCCATTTTTCAGATCTCCTCGACCTTCACCAGGTGGCGCACCTTCCGAAGCATGCCCTCGAGCGACGGGGTGACGTCGTGCTCGCGGCTCTTGCCGATGCGGCCGAGACCGAGCGCGCGGAGCGTACCGCGATGACGCGGCGACTGGCCGATGGCGCTACCCGTCTGGGTGAGCCTAAGCTTCGGCATCCTCGGGCTCCTCGTTCGCCGCCGGCGTCTCGGGCTCCTCCGCGACCGGGGCCGCCGCGGGAAAATCTCCCGGTTCCCCCGAACCCCCTCCAGTGGTCCGCTCAGCGGAAGCAGCCCCGGCGTTCGCACCGCTGTCGTCGCGGACAGGCGGCTTCGTCGCCGGAAGAACATCCCGAATCGCCTTGCCACGCGCAAGCGCCACCTCCTCGGGGCGCCGCAGATCGCGCAGCGCCGCCTCGGCGGCCTTGAGCATGTTGATCGGGTTGGTCGTCCCGAGCGACTTCGCCAGCACGTCGCGGATGCCGCCGAGCTCGAGCACCGCGCGCACACCGCCGCCGGCGATGACGCCGGTACCGGGGGAAGCGGGGCGCAGCAGGACACGCGCGGCTCCGAAGTGGCCGACCACCTCGTGGGTGATCGTCTGGCCGTGCTTGGGAACCGAGAACAGGTTCTTCTTGGCGTCGTCGACAGCCTTCGAGATCGCGAGCGGCACCTCGCGCGCCTTGCCGTAGCCGACGCCGACGCGGTCGACCTCGTCGCCGATGACGACGAGCGCGGTGAACGAGAACCGCCGGCCGCCCTTCACGACCTTGGCGACGCGGTTGATCTCGACGACGCGCTCCTTCAGTTCCCTGGTCTCGGCGATGTCGACTGCCATCAGAAGTTGAGTCCTCCCTCGCGCGCACCCTCGGCGAGAGCCTTCACGCGTCCGTGGTACAGGTAGCCGCCGCGGTCGAACACGACGGTCTCGATTCCGGCCTTCTTCGCGGCGGCTGCGATGGCCTTGCCGACCTCGCGGGCCTGCCCGGTCTTGTCGCCCTTGTGGTCGAGCGCGGTCCAGGCGACCGAAGCGATCGTCGCCCCCGAGACGTCGTCGACGAGCTGGGCGAAGATGCCACGGTTCGAGCGGTGCACGGCGAGCCGCGGACGCTCGGCGGTGCCCGAGATCTTCCCGCGCACGCGGCGATGCCGGCGCAGGCGCGCCTCTCTGACGGTGAGTGTGCTCATGCTCTCTTTCCCACCTTCCGCCTCACGTGCTCGCCCTCGTAACGGATCCCCTTGCCCTTGTACGGCTCGGGCGGGCGCACCTTGCGGATCTCGGCAGCGGTCTGGCCGACGACCTGCTTGTCGATCCCGCGCACGATCACCTGCGTCGGCGCCGGGACCTCGAACTCGATTCCCTGCCGCGGCACGATCCTGACCGGGTGCGAATAGCCGACCTGCAGCTCGAGGTTCGCGCCAGCCATTGCAGCGCGATACCCGACCCCCTGGATCTCGAGCCGCTTCTCGAAGCCCCTGGTCACCCCCTCGACCATGTTGGCGACGAGCGTGCGCGTGAGACCGTGGAGCGCGCGGTCGGGGCCGCGGTCGGTCGGACGGCTGACGCGGATCGTGCCGTCGCTCTGCTCGATCGCGATTCGCGCCGGTACCTCCTGGCGCAGCTCGCCCTTGGGGCCGTGCACGATCACGCGGCCGGGGTCGACCGTCACGGTCACCCCGGCGGGTACTTCGATGGGCTGTCTTCCAATGCGCGACATTTCCAGTGAAAAAAACGCCCTACCAGACGAAGCAGATCACCTCGCCGCCGATGCCTTCGCGCTCGGCGGTGCGACTGGTGATCACGCCCCGGGACGTGGACAGGATTGCAGTTCCCATGCCCCCGAGGACGCGCGGAAGGCGGTCCTTGCCCGCGTAGATGCGGCGACCCGGCTTCGAGATGCGCTTGAGCCCGGTCAGGACGCGCTCGCGGCCGCGACCGTACTTGAGCTCGATCACGAGCACCTTGTACGGGAGCTCGCCGGCGGGCTCGACGTGGTAGTCGCGCACGTATCCCTCCTCCTTCAGGATGCGCGCGATCTCCTCCTTGAGCTTCGAGCTCGGCATCTCGACGCGGTCGTGCAGCGCCTTGTTGGCGTTGCGGATCCGGGTCAGCATGTCTGCAACGGGGTCGGTGAGCATTGATCCTCCTACCACGAACTCTTGGTCATGCCGGGGATCACGCCCTGGTGGGCAAGCTCCCGCAAGCAGATCCGGCAGAGTCCGAACTTCTTGAACACGGCGCGCGGCCGGCCGCACTTGTTGCAGCGGCTGTAGTTCCGCACCTTGTACTTGGCGGGGCGCGAAGCCTTCGCGATCATCGATTTCTTGGCCATTGAGTCCCTTGTCTCAGTCCCTTCGCGCCTCGGTCGCGAGCGGCATCCCAAGCCCCTTCAGGAGGGCCTCGGCCTGCTCGTCGCTGGAGGCTGTGGTCGTGATCGCGACGTCGAGGCCGCGAATCTCCTTAATGGTGTCGTAGTCGATCTCGGGGAAGATGATCTGCTCGCGGATCCCGAGCGAGTAGTTGCCGCGGCCGTCGAACGAGTCCGGCGAAAGACCGCGGAAGTCGCGGATGCGCGGGAGGGCGATCGAGA
>Ga0335081_10011164_pt1 | contig 14525 bp, 13 predicted proteins | sample Lox_Sample_35_FD_206713 | JGI IMG/M metagenome (GOLD analysis project Ga0335081, IMG submission 206713) | Soil microbial communities from Loxahatchee National Wildlife Refuge, Florida, United States - Lox_Sample_3.5 | ecosystem: Environmental > Terrestrial > Soil > Wetlands | place: USA... | reverse complement strand
CTCAACATCCGCCGCGACCCCACCATCTACGACGGGCAATTCTCCAACAACGGCTGGCTGCAGGAACTTCCCAAGCCGATGACCAAGCTCGTCTGGGACAACGCCGTCCTCATCGGCCCGAAGATGGCCGAACGCCTGCAGATCAGGACCGAAGACGTAGTCGAACTCGAACTGAATGGCAAGAAAATCACCGGCCCGGTCTGGATTCAAGCCGGGCATCCCGACAACTCCGTGACCATCACGCTCGGCTACGGACGCACGCGCGCCGGCCGCGTCGGTACCGGGCAAGGCTTCAATGCTTACGCGCTCCGCACCAGCGACTCGCCCTGGATCGCACAAGGCGTGAAGATCACCAAGACCGGCGACACTTACAAGCTCTGCTCCACGCAGGGCATGCAGGCGATGGAAACGCCCAACGGCGACGTGCGACCGCTCGTCCGTGAAGCCAGCCTCGCCGAATACATCAAGAATCCGAAGTTCGCGATCGAGATGGATGAGAACCCCGGGCCGGGGGTCACGCTCTACGAACCCTATCCCTACGACAAAGAAGATTACGCGTGGGGCATGGCGATCGATCTGAACGCCTGCGTGGGCTGCAACAACTGCATGCTGGCCTGCCAGTCAGAAAACAACATCGCGGTTGTAGGAAAAGAGCAGTGCGTGATCGGCCGGCACATGCACTGGATTCGCGTTGACGCCTACTACCAGGGCGACCGGGACAATCCCAAAGCGTTTTTCCAGCCGGTGCCGTGCATGCAGTGCGAAAACGCGCCCTGTGAAGTCGTGTGCCCGGTGGGCGCCACCAATCACACGACCGAGGGCCTGAACGACATGGTCTACAACCGCTGCGTGGGCACGCGCTACTGCTCGAACAACTGTCCGTACAAGGTGCGGCGATTCAATTTCCTGCTGTTCCAGGATTGGGACACGCCGCAGTACAAGATGATGCGCAACCCCGACGTGAGCGTGCGCAGCCGCGGCGTGATGGAGAAGTGCACGTACTGCGTGCAGCGCATCAACGAGCGACGCATTGACGCGGAGACGGCGTCGGTTCGCGAGGGCAAGAAGCTTCTGGTGGGCGACGAATTGCAGACGGCGTGCCAGCAGTCGTGTCCGGCGGGAGCGATCGTTTTCGGCAATCTGAACGATCCGAACAGTAAGGTTTCGCGGTTGAAGAAGCAGGCGCGGAATTACAGTTTGCTGGGCGAGTTGAATACGCGCCCGCGGACGACCTATCTGGCGGAAGTAAGGAATCCGAATCCGGAGCTGGAAGGGTAGCACGTGGCTTGTCATCCTGAGCGCCGGCAAGGCCGGGGCGAGGGACCGTACGACGGTGGAAGGTGCGATGCAGTGGAGAAGGAGCAGAAGCCTGCCGGCAGCAGATCGGTTCTTCTCGACCGCATATTAGCGGCCAGCAGGACGTAGGGTCGCTCGGACGGCTAACGCCGTCCTCACGATGACATCAGTGTAGGGTTTTGCTCAACAAGAGTTTAGGGTTTTGCTTAACAAGTTTGCAGCATCGGCATGAACGAGCAATACAAATCGGCGGCGATCGAGAGGGCGCCGGTCATCGAACCGGGCCACACGTTCGGCACGGTCACGGAGAAGATCTCGGCGATCGTGCTGACGCGCCCGGCGTCGAACGGATGGTTCGTCGGATTTGGGCTGGCCTTCATGCTGACGATGATGATGCTGTATGCCATCGGCTACCTGTTTCTGAAGGGCATCGGCATATGGGGCGTGACCATCCCGATCGGATGGGGCTTCGCCATCGTGAATTTCGTGTGGTGGATCGGCATCGGCCACGCGGGCACGCTGATTTCGGCGATTCTGCTCTTGCTGCGCCAGTCATGGCGCAACTCAATCAACCGCTTTGCCGAGGCCATGACGCTTTTCGCCGTGGCCTGCGCGGGAATTTTTCCCGCGATTCACGTCGGGCGCCCGTGGCTCGCGTATTGGCTGATTCCTTACCCGAACACGATGCGGGTGTGGCCGCAATTCCGCAGCCCGCTGATGTGGGACGTTTTCGCGGTCTCGACCTACGCAACAATTTCGGCGCTGTTCTGGTTCATCGGCCTGGTTCCAGATCTCGCGACCTTGCGAGACCGCACCGAGAAGAAATGGCAGCAGATCATCTACGGCATGCTGTCGTTCGGATGGCGTGGGTCGGCGCGGCACTGGCAGCGGTATGAAACCATGTATTTGCTGCTGGCGGGACTGGCGACGCCGCTGGTGCTCTCCGTACACACGGTGGTGAGCTTCGATTTCGCGATCGGCATCGTTCCGGGATGGCACACCACCATCTTCCCGCCCTACTTCGTGGCGGGCGCGATTTATTCCGGCTTCGCGATGGTGCTGATGCTGGCGATTCCCATCCGTAAGATTTACGGTCTCGAAGATTTCATCACGCTGCGCCACCTGCAGAACTCGGCAAAAGTGATGCTGGCCACGGGTCTGATTGTCGCCTACGGTTACGGGATAGAAGCGTTCATGGGATGGTATAGCGGCGACCGCTACGACGCGTTCACGCTGTGGAACCGGCTGCACGGGCCCTACGCTGCGTGGTATCTGTTGCTGCTGACCTGCAACATTTTTGTTCCGCAGGTGCTGTGGATTCGCAAGCTGCGCACCAGTCCAGCCGCGTTGTTCGTCATTTCCGGAGTGATTCTGACCGGCATGTGGCTAGAGCGCTTCATCATTGTGGTGGTCAGCCTGCATCGCGACTTCCTGAATTCCTCCTGGGGCATGTACTACCCGACGCGCTGGGACTGGATGACCTTTATCGGCACGCTGGGCATGTTCCTGATGCTGATGTTCCTGTTCCTGCGCATCCTGCCGGCCATTTCGATCTTTGAGATGCGCACGCTTCTGCCGGAAGCGGAGGTGAAGGAATAATGGCCAAGCGCGATCCCATCTACGGCATCATGGCGGAATTCGATTCAGCGCAGGCGCTGATCGACGCGGCGCACAAGACGCACGAAGCCGGCTACAAGAAGATCGACGCGTACAGCCCGTTCCCCGTCGAAGGTCTCGCGGAGGCGATTGGATTCACCCACAACGGAGTTCCGCTGGTGGTGCTGATCGGCGGATTGATCGGAGGAGCCTCGGGATATCTGATGCAGTACTGGATGTCGGCGGTGGATTATCCGCTGAACATCGGCGGCAAGCCGTATCACTCGTGGCCGGCGTTTATCGTGATCACGTTCGAGATGACGATTCTGTTTGCGGGAATTTCGGCGGTGCTCGGCATGCTGGCACTGAACGGACTGCCCATGCCGTATCACCCGGTGTTCAACGTGCCGCGGTTTTCGTCGGCGTCGAAGGACCGGTTTTTCCTGATCGTGTTTTCTTCCGACAAGAAATATGACGCCGCGGGCACGCGCAAGTTCCTGGAAAGCCTGGCCCCGCGCTCGGTCTCGGAGGTGCCCAGCTAGATGGAACACTTCCGCAAAATGCCGGCGCCGTCAAACAATGGGTGCCCCACTCTTGCGCGGCTTGTGCGCAAGGGTGGGAGTTCCTGCGGCCCTAGCCATGGGTTTTTGGCAGTCACGGCAGCGTTCGCGCTGGCATTCACCGCCGGTTGCCGGCTCGACATGCACGAGCAGCCGCGGCAGAATCCGCTTTCGCGCAGCGACTTCTATGCCGACCAGCGCTCGGAACGTCCCCCGGTCGAAGGCACGGTCGCACGCGACGAGTTGCACGACGACACGTATTTCTACACCGGCAAAGTCGGGAACAATCCTGGCGAAAATATGCCGTTCCCGGTGACCCGGGAAGTCCTGGAGCGAGGCCGCGAGCGCTTCAACATTTTCTGCGCGCCCTGCCATTCGCGCGTGGGAGACGGCAACGGCATGGTCCCGTCGCGCGGATTCGCGCGCAAGCCCCCCTCGTACCACATCCCCCGTTTGCAAAAGGCGCCGGTGGGATATTTCTTCGACGTCATCACCAACGGCTTCGGCATCATGCCGGACTATGCTTCGCAGATTCCGCCGCAGGATCGGTGGGATATCGTGGCCTACATTCGCGCGCTGCAGTTGAGCCAAAACGCGACCATGGCCGACGTGCCGGCGGGGCAGAAGATTCCGTCGGTTGTGCCCAGGTTCGCCGAGCCGGGATCGGGTGCGACGCTACCGGTGATTGCGCCGGAAACGAAATCCGAAGAGCAGAAGCCCGAAATACAGAAGCCTGCAATTCAGTAAGGAAGACCAGCAATGAACACGACGACCGCCCGACAACTCGATTTCACCGCGCCGCCAGTGGTGAAGACCATCGCGCGGCGGTCACTGATCGCCGGCGTGGTGTTCGGGGCAGTTTCAGTGTTCCTTGCGTTCACTCGTCCCGACGAGTTCTATCGTGGCTACCTTCTCGGCTTCATGCTGTGGCTGGGCATATCGCTGGGCTCGATGGCGATTCTGATGATTCGCCATCTGACCGGCGGCGGGTGGGGAGTGGTGATCCGGCGAATTCTGGGCGCGGCGATGCGCACGCTGCCGCTGCTGGCGATCCTGTTCATCCCGATGATCATCGCCGTTGCCCAACATCGGATCTATCCCTGGGCGATGCCACTGGATGCGATCCAGGATGCGCACATCCGCGAGCACCTGCGTAATCATGACTTCATCAAAGGCGCCTATCTCAATTTTTCCGGCTTTTGGATTCGCGCCGTCATCTATTTCGCGATCTGGAACCTGTGCTCGTTCCTGCTGTCGATGTGGTCGCGTCAGACCGACCGTCCCGGCGGCCCCGACAACACGCAGAAATTCAAGGCCGTCGCCGGCCCGGGGCTGATTCTCTATGGGTTCACGATTTCCTTCGCCGCGATTGACTGGGTCATGTCGCTCGATCCCAGCTGGATTTCAACGATTTTCGGCCTGATCATTCTGATCGGCGAAGTGCTCTCGGCCATGTGTTTCGCGGTGGTGGTCGAGCGGATTCTTGTCAACTACAAGCCGATGTCGGAGATGCTGAAGCCGGATTTCGTGCACGATCACGGCAAGTGGATGCTGACGTTCCTCATGGTCTGGGCTTACTTCAGCTTCTCGCAGTGGCTGATTATCTGGGCGGGTAATTTGCCCAACGAGATCACGTTTTATCTGAAGCGCCTGAACGGCGGCTGGGGCTGGATCGCGCTGATTCTGCCGCTGTTCCACTTTGCCGTGCCGTTCGCGATCCTGCTGTCGCGTCCGTTCAAGCGCGACGTTCGCAAGCTGGTGTGGCTGGCGATCTGGCTGATCCTAATGCGGTTTGTGGACCTGTTCTGGATCATCGAGCCGAATTTTTCGCCAACGTTCCGATTGACCGTGGCGGATGTGGTCGTGCCCATCGCCATCGGCGGCGTATGGATGGCGTATTTCTTCCGCAATCTGGGATCGCTGCCGCTGCTGCCGGCGTACGATCCCTCCGCGGTGGAAGTTTTGCATCCGGCGCATCATCATGGCGGTACATAGAAACGTATGACTTATCAGATCGAGCACGAAAAGTCGACCGGCCACGGCAGCTTTGAGCGGCGCGACGTTGGCGTCGCCGGAGTGGTGTATTTTCTGGTCGGCTTGGCGTTCGCCTGCGTGATCGTTTACTTCGTGATCAGCGGGCTGTTTGGATATCTGCAGAAACGATCGGAAGCGGAGCAGACACCGGTAAGCCCGCTGGTGACGAGTACGGTCAAGGACACACGGCACCTTCCGCCGGAATACAAGACCGATGCCGAGAGCCGGGATTACGAGAAGTACCTGCAAAAGAACTTTCCCAGCCCGCAACTAGAAATCGATGAGCGCACGGAACTGAACAAGGACCGGCTGCGCGAAGAGCAGACGCTGAACACGTACGACTGGGTCGATCAGAAGGCAGGGACGGTGCGCATTCCGATCGAGCGAGCGATGGATCTGATCGTACAGCGCGGGCTGCCAACACGCGGGCCGGCGCAGACCGCCGACAACGGCAGCAAGAAAGCGAAGGGGACGCCGTGAGGAGCAAGAATTGGGATTCGGTTTCGACTCTGTTAAGGACGGCCGCCCTCGGCTGTCCGGTTGAGCGAAGCTCGACAGTGTCGCGAGTTCTCCTGGCGCTTGTCATGCTGGCAGCGACGGCCTGGGGCCAGGGCATGTCGCAGGGCATCCTGTCGCCACCGGCGGCGGCGCGGCCGCCGCGCCTGCAGAATGTGGGCATTGAACAGCGTCTCGACGCGCAAGTGCCTCCGGACCTGACTTTCGTTGACGACGCCGGACGCACGGTCAAACTCGGCGATTACTTCGGCAAGAAGCCGCTCATTCTGAACCTGGTCTATTACAACTGCACCATGCTCTGCGGCGAGGCACTGGCGGGATTGGCCGGCTCCATGAAGATGATCAAGTTCGACGTGGGCAAGGAATTTGAAGTTGTGACCGTCAGCTTCAATCCGAAAGAGACGCCGGAAATCGCCGCAGCCAAGAAAAAAGATTACGTCGAACGCTATGGCCGGGCGGGAGCGGCTGCTGGCTGGCACTTTCTGACCGGGCCGCCGGAGTCGATCAACGCGCTCACCAAAGCGGTTGGCTTTCAGTACCAGTACGATCCCACGCTCAATCAGTACGCGCACGCGACGGCGATCATGGTGCTGACGCCCGAGGGCCGCATCTCGCGCTATTTCTACGGCGTGGATTTTCCGCCGAAGGATTTGCGCATGGGATTGGTTGAGGCCTCGCAAGGCAAGATTGGCAACCTCACCGACCAGGTGCTGCTGTACTGCTTTCACTACGATCCCACGGCTGGGAAATACGGCGCGGTGATCAACAACATCCTGAAGCTGGGAGGCGCAGTCACGATTGTGCTGCTCGGCGGCCTGCTGCTGATTCTGTCCCGGCTGGAGCGGATGGCTCCGCCGCGCAAAAACTGGGAGCAGGCGAAATCAGGATTGAGCAAGACAAGGCTCAGCTAAAAGAATCATGTTCGATAACTTTCCATTGTGGCCGCAGCGAGCCTCGACGATGGCGGGCAACGTCGACGCCCTCTACATCTTTTTGCTTATCGTGTCGGGGATGATGACGCTGCTGATTTTTATCGCCGTGATTTACTTTGCGGCGCGCTTCCGCCACCGGCGCGGCGTTCCGGCAGAACAGGTCGAGGGCTCCATACCGCTCGAGCTGACCTGGTCTGTAATCCCCTTTGTGGTTTTCATGGTGATTTTTCTCTGGGGCGCAATCGTCTTTTTCAAAAGCCGCACGCCGCCGCGCGATGCCACCGAAGTCTACGTCGTCGCCAAACAATGGATGTGGAAGCTGGAACACGCTGAAGGCCAGCGCGAGATCAATGAACTGCACGTGCCCGTGGACCGCGACGTCAAGCTGATCATGACTTCGCAGGACGTCATCCACAGTTTCTTCGTCCCCGCGTTCCGCATGAAGCAGGACGTGCTTCCCGGCCGCTACACGGTGGCCTGGTTCCGCGCCACCAAGCCGGGCACGTACCACCTGTTCTGCACGCAATATTGCGGGACGCAGCACTCGGGCATGATCGGCAACGTCATCGTTATGGAACCGGCGCAGTACGAAGCTTGGATGAGCGGCGGCTCGACCGGACCGCTTTCGGCGACCGGCGAGAAGATTTTCTCCGAACTCGGCTGCGTCACTTGTCACCGCATGGACGGTCAGGGCCGGGGCCCCAATCTGCAGGGTGTGTACGGCAGGCCGGTGGATTTAGCCGATGGCCGCACCGTGACCGCTGACGAGAACTATCTGCGTGAATGCATCCTCGATCCCGGAGCGAAGCGGGTGAAGGGATTCCAGCCCATCATGCCGACGTTCCAGGGATTGGTGAGCGAAGAGCAGGTGAACGCGCTGGTGGCGTATGTGAAATCGCTGTCTCCGTCAGCCAAATCCGGAGTCGCGTCCAGCCCGGCTATGGCTGTTCCGCCGGGAGCGGGAAAACCCGTAAGCAGAGCCCCGGCACAAGGAAGTCAGGTGCAATAAGAAATGGCGACCGAGAACCCTCAACCCGAACGGGTGAACTATCTGAACAAGGAGTACGGCATCGGTTCGTGGCTGTTGACCACCGACCACAAACGCATTGCGCTCCTTTACCTCATCTCGATTACGTTCTTCTTTTTCATCGGGGGATTCTTCGCCCTGCTGATCCGGCTGGAACTGCTGACCCCGGCGGGCGACCTGGTCCAGGCCGACACCTATAACAAGCTCTTTACCATGCACGGCCAGGTGATGGTGTTCTTCTTTCTGATCCCGTCGATTCCGGCCGTGCTGGGCAACTTTCTTGTGCCCATGATGGTCGGGGCCAAGGACCTGGCCTTCCCGCGCATCAACCTGCTGAGCTGGTACATCTACGTGATCGGCGGCGTCCTGATGCTGCATTGCATGGCGACCGGCGGAGTTGACACCGGCTGGACCTTCTACACGCCGTTCAGCACCGCCTTCAGCAACACCAAGGTGATTGAAGCCGGGCTGGCGATCTTTGTGGCCGGATTTTCATCCATTCTCACCGGGCTGAATTTTGTCGTCACCATCCACCGCATGCGCGCGCCGGGAATGACCTGGACGCGGTTGCCGCTTTTTATCTGGGCGCACTACGCCACCAGCATCATCCAGATTCTGGGAACGCCGGTCATCGCCATCACGCTGGTCCTGGTGGTCGCCGAGCGCGCCCTGCACCTGGGGATCTTCGATCCCAAACTCGGCGGCGATCCGCTGCTGTTTCAGCATCTGTTCTGGTTCTATTCCCATCCGGCTGTTTACATCATGATTTTGCCGTCCATGGGCGTGGTCACCGAGATCCTTGCCTGTTTCGCGCGCAAACGCATTTTCGGATACAGTTTCGTTGCGCTGTCGTCGATTGCCATCGCGGTTTTCGGATTCCTGGTCTGGGCGCATCACATGTTCGTGGCGGGAATCTCGGTTTACGCGGCGCTGGTGTTTTCCATACTCAGCTATGCGGTTGCTGTACCGTCGGCAGTCAAAGTCTTCAACTGGACCGCGACGCTCTATAAGGGATCGATTCACTACGACGCGCCGATGCTCTATGCGTTTGGCTTCCTCGGCTTGTTCACCATCGGCGGGCTGACCGGATTGTTTCTGGCCGCGCTGGGCGTGAATATGCACGTGCACGACACGTACTTTGTGATCGCGCACTTCCACTACATCATGGTCGGAGGCGCGGTCATGGGATACCTCGGCGGCATGCATTTCTGGTGGCCGAAAATATCAGGCAAGCTATATCCGGAAGGCTGGGCACGGCTGGCGGCGCTGATCGTTTTCATCGGATTCAACCTGACGTTCTTCCCGCAGTTCATCCTTGGCTACGTCGGAATGCCGCGCCGCTATTACCACTATCCGCCTGAATTTCAGGTGTTGAACGTGCTTTCGACCGCGGGCGCGACCATTCTTGGCCTCGGTTATTTGCTGCCGATGATTTATTTCTTGTGGTCAATGCGCTACGGCAAGCCCGCGCCGGATAACCCGTGGAACGCGGCTGGCCTGGAATGGAAGACGGCGTCTCCGCCACCCACGTTCAACTTTGACCAAGAGCCGGTCGTGACCTGGGAAGCCTACAACTACGACGAGTTGGACGCTCCACACCGAGAGGAGGTCCCCGTTGCCGGATAGCACGGCCGCAGCCGTTCAGGTAGAAGCCCACGGTGGAGCGCATAATCCTGCACTGCTGCACCACTTCGCGACCGAAGAGCAGCAGCGCGACGCCTCCAACCTCGGCATGTGGATTTTCCTCGGCACCGAGGTCATGTTCTTCGGTGGATTGTTCTGCGCCTACCTCATCTACCGGCTAAAGTATTTCGGCGATTTCGGAGCCGCCAGCAAGTCCATTGACGCGCTCCTCGGCGGCACCAATACTGCAGTTCTGATCTGCAGCAGCTTGACCGTGGTGCTGGCAATCTGGGCCGTCCAGACTTCCCGCCGCGTCCTCATGATCGCGATGCTGATCGCTACCATGCTCTTCGGACTCGTCTTCCTCGGCATCAAGGGCATCGAGTACCGGGACAAATTCGTGGAGCACCATGTTCCGGGCGCATCTTTCAGCTTTGAGCACGTGCCCATTCCCGGTCATCCCGATCAATTCGCCAACCCTCGTCACGCCGAGATTTTCTTTGCCCTGTACTTCATCATGACCGGACTGCACGCCCTGCACATGGTGGTCGGACTCGGGATTTTCACCTGGCTGTTGACCATGGCGTGGAAGGGCCGCTTCACGCCGGAATACCACACGCCGCTCGAAATCGGCGGCCTGTACTGGCACTTTGTGGACATCATCTGGATTTACCTGTTTCCGCTACTCTATCTGATTGATCGGCACCCGTGAGGCTTCGATGACTGAGCACACCGTTTCTGAGCACTCCAAGTCGCCCCTGACCACGTACTTTGCCGTATGGGGCGCGCTGCTGCTAGGCACGTTTCTTACCTATCAGGCCGCAAAGCTCGACCTGGGAGCGTTCAACGCCGCCGTCGCGCTCACTATCGCCACCACCAAAGCTCTCCTGGTCGCTCTGTTTTTCATGCACCTCAGGCATGCCAGCGAAAAACTGCTCAAGCTGGTCGTCATCACGACCCTGTTCTTCCTTGTTATTCTCATGGCGCTCTCCATGGCGGATTACGCCACGCGAGCGTGGAGCTAGAGCCCACCTCCGGATTTGCGTCATCCCGAGCGCAGCCGTTTTTCAGGTGGAGCGAGGGGTCTCGTGTGGGGTGTCTCGACGACACGCGCAAGATTCCTCGGCCGCGGGTGAAAGCGCGGGCCTTCGGAATGACGCAGTTGGATAGGGTTCAGGCTGCACTGTCGTACCCGTACCTCCTCCGTCTTGTTTTCCGTGCCCGCACCTCTTTACACTGACCGATTGATTGGGGCACGCATCTGCCCCTTGAAAGCGGGAAGGCGTGAACTGGTTCTTCATTTTTTTCTTCTTCTCCGGTTTCTGCAGCGTCCTGTACGAGCTGGTATGGCTGCGCCTGGCCATGGCGCAATTTGGAGTCACCACCGCCATGGTCTCGATTGTGCTCTCGGTGTTCATGGCCGGGCTTGGCCTGGGATCGTGGGCCAGCGGGCGATGGCTTGACGCGCAGGCCGGACGCCGGTTCCACGCTCTGCGGATCTACGCGCTCGTTGAGCTGTTAATCGGCGTCTCGGGATGGTTCGTGCCGCATGCCTTGGTTTGGGGACGCCGCCTGCTCGAGCATTCCGGACTGTCATCTTCGCTCAGCTCTTACGGCGTAGCTGGCGCTTGGGTCGGCATCGCTCTCATTCCATGGTGTGCTTTGATGGGGGCCACCATCCCGGTGGCGATGGCCGCCATCACCCAGACAATTCGCGCCGAGTCACGCCGATCTTTCAGCTATCTCTACACGGCCAACGTCGCGGGAGCGGTCATGGGAACGCACGTCCCGCTCTTTCTGATCGAACTTCTCGGATTTCAGGGAACGCTGAAAGTCGGGATCGTCTGCAACTGCCTGATCGCGGCGTCAGCGCTCGCGTTGTCGCGGAGGCTGCAACCTTCCGTGATTGAGTTCGAGCGGGTTGAGCGCCCGGCGCCCGTGAGCGGCGGCGGCAGGATTCTCGCACTTTTGTTCCTCAGCGGCCTGACCTGCATGGCGATGGAAGTGGTCTGGGTGCGCTGCTACACGCCCTATTTCGGGACGGTGGTTTACGCGTTCGCTTCGATTCTCGGCGTCTACCTGCTGGGCACGTTGATTGGTTCGGTCATCTATCGCCGATGGAGTGTGCGGCGAGCCGCAGAGAATCCGCTGATCTGGACGGCGCTCGCGACCTGCGGCCTGGCGCCCCTGGTGGCGGCGAGCCCGTTCGTCCACATGGATCAGCTGGTGCGCCTGCTGCTGGGAGTCGCCGGGTTTACGGGACTGCTCGGTTTCATCACGCCGATGCTGGTGGATCGTTACTCCGCCGGCGATCCAGGCAAGGCGGGAAAAGCTTACGCAGTAAATGTGGTTGGCTGCATTCTCGGGCCGCTGCTGGCCGGATTCGGGCTGCTGCCGCTGATGAGCGAGCGTTGGTCGCTGATTGTTCTCACACTACCGTGGCTGGTCATTGGAGTCGCTCCGCTGCGCCGGGCGGCGCGCTGCCGTCCGCCGACGCGTGCCGCCGCTTACGCGTTGTTCGCCGTTTCGGCGCTTCTGATCGCGGCCGGCCGAGGCTACGAGGAGAGATTTCCCGAGCATGTGGTTTTGCGCGACGCGACCGCGACCGTCATCGCCACCGGGACCGGCATGGATAAGAAACTCCTGGTCAACGGCTACGGCATCACCAACCTGACCACGATTACCAAGCTCATGGCGCATCTTCCCCTGGCGTTTCTCGATCGCCCGCCGCAGAATGCACTCGTGATCTGCTTTGGCATGGGCACGACGTTCCGCTCGCTGCACACCTGGGGGATTCCCGTGACAGCTGTGGAACTGGTGCCGAGCGTCCCACGGCTGTTCACCTATTACCACAGCGACGGCCATGCCGTGTTGGCCTCGCCGCTTTCGCATGTGGTGATTGATGATGGGCGACGGTATCTGGAGCGCACGCCGGCACAGTACGACGTGATTACGATCGACCCTCCGCCGCCGCTGCAGGCGGCGGGATCGAGCCTGCTTTACTCGGAGGAGTTTTACCGGCTAGCCAAGCAGCGGCTGCGTCCGGGAGGGATTCTGCAGCAGTGGATCGAGGTCACCAGCGCGGCCGACCCGATTGACGTGGCGTCAGTGGCTCGGGCGCTGCGGAATTCGTTTTTGTATGTCAGAACGTTCGGCGATGAATTCGGCATGCACTTTTTGTGCAGCGACCGGCCGATTCCGAACCGAACCCCACAAGAACTACTGGCGCGCATGCCTGGGGCAGCCGTGAGCGATCTGGCGGAATGGGAAATGCGGACGGGAGATCGCGCGGTGGACGCAGCCGGCCGACGGCTGAACGCCGTGCTCGCGCAAGAGTTGGATTTGGATCGGTTGATTGCGGCGTCGCCAACGACTCACTCCCTGACTGATGATCGCCCGATTAACGAGTACTACATTGTGCGCAAGTGGGAACAACGGTGGCACAAGTTTGTGGCGAAGCACCGTCGTTGAATTGAACCTACGGCTCGGCCGCGCCAGTCTTTTCCAGCACGTCCAGCTCCGTTAAGACTTCATGGCTGTGCTTGGCCGGGTCCACGCTGGTGTAGACCTTGGCAATCTTGCCTGAGGGATCAATGAGAAACGTATGCCGGGCGGCAAATCTCACCAGCCCGAGATTGTTCAGCGAACTGTAGGCGTCGCTGACTTTGTGCTCGCTGTCGGCCAGCAGCTTGAAGTTCAAACCTTCCTTCGCGCAGAACTTTTTGTGGGAATCGACGCTATCCACGCTCACGCCCAGCACGACCGCGTTTCGCTCCGCATACTTCGGCTGATCCACCTGGAACTGGTGGGCTTCGCGCGTTCAACCGGGCGTCTGATCTTTGGGATAGAAGTAAAGCACCACCCACTTGCCGCGGTAATCCTTCAGGCTGACGGATGAGCCATCCTGCGAGGGCAGGGTGAAGTCGGGGGCGAGCGTTCCTTCCGCGGGAGTCGCGGAGCGCGAGGTCAGCCAGATCACTACCGCCGCCACAATTACCACCATGACCAGCAGCACGATGCGTAGCACGGAAGCCTCCCACCCCGAGGATGAGATTCTACCTGAAGGCAGGTGCTCTCCTCCGCGATCCTCCGTGCCCTCTGCGGTCGGCGGCTTTCCGCCAGCAAAAATCCTCGCCCTTGCCTTATGATGGAGTATTGCGCATTCACCTGGGGAGAAATCAGACGTGGCTCAGACGGAAACCGATGGTTCGGAAGTCTTAGAAACCAGGGAATGGGTTGATTCCCTGGACTATGTTCTGGAAAAGAGCGGTCCCAACCGGGCTGGCCGGTTGCTGCAGCAATTGGCCCTGCACGCCCGCCGCGAGGCCGGCGTCAACCTGCCATTCTCGGCCACGACTCCTTATCAGAACACGATTCCTTCGCGGCAGCAGCCGCCGTTTCCCGGCAGCCAGGAGATGGAGCGCCGCATCAAGAGCCTGGTGCGCTGGAACGCGCTGGCCATGGTCGTCCGTGCCAACAAGATTCAGGAAGGCATCGGCGGGCACATCTCGACCTACGCTTCGGCCGCGACGCTGTACGAAGTCGCGTTCAATCATTTTCTACGGGCGCAGACCGAGAACGGCGATCGCGACGTGGTTTATTTCCAGGGGCACGCCGCGCCGGGGATGTATTCGCGCGCGTATCTCGAAGGCCGCATCTCCAAAGAAAAGCTGCAGAATTTCCGCCGGGAGTTGAATCCCGGTGGTGGCCTGAGTTCTTACCCGCACCCGTGGTTGATGCCCGATTTCTGGGAGTTTCCCACGGTCTCGATGGGGCTCGGTCCGATCCAGGCGATTTACCATGCCCGCTTCATCAAGTACCTGGAGAATCGCGGACTGAAGCAGTCCACCGGCGGCAGGGTCTGGGCGTTCCTGGGCGACGGCGAAATGGATGAACCGGAGTCCCTCGGTTCGATCACGCTGGCTTCTCGCGAAAAACTCG
>Ga0335081_10011163_pt1 | contig 14528 bp, 13 predicted proteins | sample Lox_Sample_35_FD_206713 | JGI IMG/M metagenome (GOLD analysis project Ga0335081, IMG submission 206713) | Soil microbial communities from Loxahatchee National Wildlife Refuge, Florida, United States - Lox_Sample_3.5 | ecosystem: Environmental > Terrestrial > Soil > Wetlands | place: USA... | reverse complement strand
GATCCTCAAGGGCCTTTCGCCGAAGCAGAACCGCGAGGTGCCGCCGCTCAAGTACGGCTACGTCCACCGCTTGAAGCGCGACTTTCCCCGGCTCGCCATCGTGATCAACGGCGGACTCGTTACCCACGAGGCGATCGCGGCCGAGCTCGAGCACGTCGACGGCGTGATGCTCGGCCGCGCCGCGTACCACAATCCGTACCTGCTCGCGGAAGCCGAGGAGTACGCCTTCGGCATCCCGGCGCCGCAGCGAACGCGGGCGCAGATCGTCGCGGCGCTGGTGCCCTACGCCCGCGAGCAGGTCGCGCGCGGCGTGCCGCTGCGGGCGATCGCCCGCCACGTGCTCGGCCTCTACCACGGCGCCTCGGGTGCGCGCGCCTGGCGGCGCACGCTCTGCGACGCGGCGCGGCTGGAGCACGCGGGACCGGAGCTTCTGCTCGATGCGCTGCGCGAGGTGGAGCCCGCCGCGGTGGCCGAGGCGCTCTAGCGCCCTACCCGGGCAGGTCGTCCTCGATGTAGGCGCGCACGATGCTGTCGAAATCCGGATCGGCGCGCATCCCGAGCTTCGGACCGAGCACGGGTTCGAAGCGCACCGGCCAGGTCTGGACGATGCGATCGGTCGCCGGGTCGAGCTGCCATTTCACGCGAGCGGCCACGGCGTCGCCGGCAATGCGGCGGAGCGCCTCCACCATTTCGCCGATGCTCACGCAAAGGCCCGGCACGTTGACCGAGCGCGTGTGCGCGAAGGCGCTCGCCGGCGCCTCGTGGCCGACGATGAGGCTGGCGATGACGCTGCGTGGCGAAACGACCCAGACGCGAGTGTCCCGCGCCACGGGACACACGGCATCCACCCCTGACAGCGGCTCGCGGATGATCCCGCTCGCGAAGGACGACGCCGCACGGTTGGGCTTGCCCGGCCGCACGGTGACGGTCGGCAGGCGCAGGCTCCGGCCGTCTACGTAGCCTTTGCGCGTCATGTCGTAGACCAGCAGCTCGCCGACGGCTTTCTGCGTCCCGTACGAGGTCTGCGGCGTGAGCTGCGCGGCGTCCGGAACCGGATCGGGGAGCGTGCCGCCGAACACGGCGAGCGAGCTCGCGAACACGAACTTCGGCGGCCGCGCGAGCGTGCGGCAGCGCTCGAGGAGTGCCCGCGTGGCGTCGAGATTCACCCGCATGCCGGTGTCGAACTCGGCTTCCGCCTGGCCGCTCACGATCGCCGCCAGATGGAAGATCGAATCCGTAGCCGGCGTCACGGCGCGCTCGATCACCGCGGGATCGGCGAGGTCGCCGGCGATCGCCTTCACGCGCGGGTCGGAGATCGTCGCGGCGGCGACGTCGACCAGCGCCAGCTCGCGCAGGCTTCGCGTTTCGCCTCGTGCGTCGGTGAGAGAGCCGCGCTCGAGCAATGCCTTCGCGAGGCGGCTGCCGAGGAACCCGGCGCCGCCGGTGATCACGACGCGCATGCGAGAATCTCCGGTGATGCGAAGGTTTGGGACCGGCCTGGCGCTCGCATTATAGGATCTCTTCAAACCATGCGGCCACGATGCTGATCGATAGGCGCTCCGCTCCCGCCGGCGACGTGGACGGGGGCATCGCCGCGGCGATCGCGAAGGACGGCCTGGCGGTCGTTCCCCGGTTCGCGCCGCGCGGGCTCGCCGAAGCGCTCGCCGCCGAGGCGCGCCGACGCGACGCCGCGGGCGAGTTCCGTCTCGCCGGCGTCGGCCGCGGCGCCGGCCGCGCGATGCGTGCCGACATCCGCGGCGACCGCACATGCTGGCTCGACGAATCCGAGCTCGCGCCGGCGGAGCGTTGCCTGTGGGGGGTCCTCGAGGCGCTGCGTCTGGAGGTCAATCGCGCGACCGCGCTCGGGCTCTTTTCCGTCGAGGCACACTACGCGATCTATCCACCCGGCGGATTCTATCGTCGCCACCGCGATCGCTTCCGCGACCACGACGCGCGAGCGCTGTCGTGGATCCTGTATCTCAACGAGGCATGGATGCAAGCCGACGGCGGCGCGCTGCGCATCCATCTTGCGGACGGAAGCGCACGCGACGTGCTGCCGGAGGCAGGAACGCTCGCCTGCTTTCTCGCCGAGCGCGATCACGAGGTCCTGCCGCCGCAACGCGAGCGGCTCTCGATCGCCGGCTGGTTTCGGCGGCGCGAGCTGCGCTGAGAACTTCGCCCACCGCTGCTACAATCGGCTTGAGCGCGGGCGACGCCGGCTCGCATCTTCGGCAACCATGGTTCCTCAGCGACTCGTCATCGCTACGCGTCAATCGGCGCTCGCATTGTGGCAGGCCGAGCACGTGCGCGATCGCCTTTCCGGCCTCTACCCGTCGTGCCGGGTGGAGATCCTCGGGCTCACGACCACCGGCGATCGGCGGCTCGATCTGCCGCTGGCCGACATCGGCGGCAAGGGACTGTTCATCAAGGAGCTCGAGCACGCCATGGAGGAGCGCCGGGCGGACCTCGCCGCGCACTCGCTCAAGGACGTGCCGATGGACATCCCGCCGGGGTTCACCCTCGCGGCGATCATGGCGCGCGAGGATCCGCGCGATGCGTTCGTGTCGAACGCGTATCGCTCACTCGCCGAGCTGCCCGCGGGCGCCAACGTGGGAACCTCGAGCCTGCGCCGCGAAGCGCAGTTGCGGGAGCACTATCCGAAGCTCGACGTGCAGCCTTTGCGCGGCAACGTCAACACCCGCCTCCATCGGCTCGATCAGGGCAACCACGCCGCCATCGTGCTCGCGGCGGTCGGCTTGAACCGGCTGGGATTCGAAAGCCGCATCGCCTCGATCATCGAGCCGGAAGTGAGCCTGCCGGCGATCGGCCAGGGCGCGCTTGCGCTCGAATGCCGCTCGGACAGGGCGGACGTCGTCGCCGCGCTCGCCCCGCTCGCCGACGCGCCGACGACGCTCGCCGCCGCCGCCGAGCGCGCGTTCGGGAAGAAGCTCGCGGGAAGCTGCCGCACGCCGCTCGCCGCCTACGCGATTCCCCGCGGCGGCGCGCTGTGGCTGCGGGGACTGGCCGCGAGCCGCGACGGACGCAGAGTGCTTCGCGGCGAGCGCGCGGCGGAGGTCTCGACGACGCGCGACGCGCAAGCGCTCGGCGAGGCGCTGGCCGCGGAGCTTCTCGACCGCGGCGCCGCCGCCATTCTGGCCGGAGCGATGTGACCGGCAATCTGCACGGCGCGGGCGTCGTCATCACCCGGCCGGCGCGCCAGGCCGCCGGTCTCGCGCGCGAGATCGCCGCTCTGGGGGGAAAGCCGCTCGTCTTTCCGGCGATCGTCATCCTGCCGCCCGCGGACACGCGCGCGCTGCGCGAGGTGCAGCGCGAGCTTGCGCGCTACGCCATCGCGTTGTTCGTGAGCGCCAACGCGGTCGAGTACGGCGTGGGCGATCCCGCGGCGTGGCCGGCGCATCTTCTCGTGCTGGCGCCCGGACCGGGCACCGCCGCGGCGCTGGCCGCGGTGGGCATTCGCAACGTCCGCATTCCGGCGACGACGATGGACAGCGAGGGGCTGCTCGCGCTGCCGGAGCTCGCGAACGTCGCCGGAAAGCGCGTCGTCGTCTTCCGCGGCGAGTCGGGGCGCGAGCTTCTGAAGAACGCTCTGGAGGCGCGCGGCGCCTCCGTCACCCAGGTCGAGTGCTACGTGCGCGCGCGGCCCGCCGGCACGGCCGCCGGCCTCGTCGAAGCCTGGCGCGAGAAGCGCGTCGACGCGGTGACCCTCACCTCTTCGGAAGGGCTCGACAACCTGTGGGCGATCCTCGACGATGAGGGACGGCGCTGCCTCGCCGCCACGCCCGCGTTCGTTCCCCACCGGCGCATCGCCGAGCGGGCGAAGACGCTGGGATTGCGCGAGACGATCGTCACGCCGCCTGCCGACGCCGGCCTTATCGCCGCGTTGCTAGAATACTTCGCCCGCTGACCGCCCAACTTCCACACCCCATGTCACCCGACATCCTCGTCATAGCCCCGCTGCCGCCCTTCCTCTACGAGCCGCTGAAGGCCGACTACCGCTGCCACGACTACTACCAGTCGAGCCACAAGCCGGGCCTGCTCGCCGCCGAAGGCGCGCGCATCCGGGGGCTGGTGCAGGGCGGCGGCACGGTGACGCCCACCACGCTTTTGGACGCGCTGCCGAAGCTCGAGATCATTTCGGTGTTCGGGGTGGGCTACGACGGCGTGCCGGTCGACTACTGCAGGCGCCGCGGCATCAAGGTCACCCACACGCCGGACGTGCTTACCGACGACGTCGCCGACGTCGCGCTGGCGCTCATCCTCATGACCGGCCGCGGCTTCGTTCGCCTGAACCGCTTCGTGCAGGCGCGCGAATGGGAGAAGCACGGCCCCGAGCTCACGACCAAGCTCGGGGGGCGGAAGGTCGGCATCCTGGGCCTGGGCCGGATCGGCAAGGCGATCGCCCAGCGCGTCGCCGCCATGGGCATGAAGGTCTCTTACACCGGACGCACGCGGCAGGACGTTGCCTACGAGTACGTGCCGGATCTCAAACGCCTGGCGACCGCGGTCGATTTCCTGGTCGTCGCGTGCCCGGGCGGCGAAGCCACGCGCAACATCGTCAATGCCGAGGTGCTCGCCGCCCTCGGCAAGAAAGGCACGCTAGTCAACATCGCCCGCGGCTCGATCGTCGACGAGCCCGCGCTCGTCGGGGCGCTCGCCTCCGGCACGATCAAGGGGGCGGGGCTCGACGTGTTCGCCGACGAGCCGCACATCCCGGAGCAGCTCTTCGCGATGGACAACGTCGTCCTGCTGCCGCATGTCGGCAGCGCGACCCGCGAGACGCGTCAGGCGATGGGCGATCTGTGCAAGGCCAATCTCGATGCCTGGTTCGCGGGCCGCGACGTGCTCACGCTGATTCCTGAGCTCACCTGACGAGCCCTTACCCACGCGCCGCTCGCGCGACGCGCTCCCTCTTCCCGCACCCCGGGGAGAGGGGCGCCGCTTCAGCCTGACGCGCGCGCGGGCCACATCACCGAAGCCACCGAGGCGAGCACCAGCGCCAGCGCGACGAACTCGCTCGCTCCCGGCCGCTCGCCGAGGAAGATCATCCCGGAGAACACGCCGACCACCGGCACGAGCAGCGAGGACAGCGAGCTTACCGCGACCGGCATCGTGCGGGCCATGCGGAACCACACCCAGTTGGCGATCGCGCCCGAAAGAAAGATGTTGTAGAGAACGGCGAACCAGCCGGCGCCCGACATCCCGGCGAGCGTACTCAGTGCCGGATCGAACGCAGGCGCGGCGAGGGCGACTGGAATCCAGCCGAGCAGCATCATCCATCCGGTCAGCGCGGTGTGCGGAAGCGGCGGGGCCCAGCGGCGCAGTAGCACCGTGCCCAATCCCCAAGCCAGCGCGGCGCCGAGAATCAGCAGCGTGCCCAGCGGCGTGCGGCGCACGTTCATCGCTTCCTCGCCCAGGAGCACGACGAGCCCGGCCATGCCCAGCGCGAGTCCGGCGATCTTGCGTCCGGACACCGGCTCGTGCAGCAGCCACAACGAGAAGAGCACGCTCCATATCGGCAGCGTGTAGGCGATGATCGCCGAGCGGCCGGCGGGGAGCTGCTGCACGCCGAAGACGATGAGCACGTTCCACAGCGTAATGTTGAAGAAGGCGAGCGCCGCGACCCGCCACCACCACGCGCGCGGTATGCCCACGCGCTCGCCGGAGAGCTTCGCGAGCGCGAACAGCCCGAGGGCGGCGAACGGCAGCGTGGTGGTGCGGAAGGTGAGCGGCGCGAGCGCGGTCACGCCGACCTTGAGCACGGGCCAGTTGCAGCCCCACGTCAAACCGAGCACCGCGACGAGCGCGAGGCTGGAAGCGAGCCCGGTGCGCGGCCCCGCGGGTTCCGCGCTCATCCGCGGGCGCGCACTTCGCTCGCGCTCTGCCCGTACTTCGACTCGTGGAGCGCACGCGCCTGCGTGACCCACTGATCGCGCTGGATGCGTCCGGGAAACTCCGGCAGCTTGGCGTCGAATTCGGCCACGTCGCGCTCGGTCCAGCGCGCGATCTGCCGGAAGGTCGTCACACCCAGATTGTGCAGCATGCGCTCGAGCACGGGACCCACCCCGACGATGAGCTTCAGATCGTCCGGCTCTCCGACGCCGGCGAGGATCGGCGGCGGCGCACGGTTCTCGATGTCGATCACGATCTGGCGATAGCGCGCCGTCTCGGCGCGAGCGTCCGCGAGGTCGCGAAACAGACGCTCGCGCTCGCGGGCGAACGCCGATAGCTGTCCCAGCAGCGCATCGCGGGCGGCGATCCCGGCGCGAAGGCGATCCGCCGCGGCGCGGCCGTGCGCACCCACCGCGTAGCCCACGAGCGCCGCGACCACTGCGACGATGACGAGCAGAGCCAAAGTCATGACAGGGCGGAGAGGGATAGGGCGGGCGTCCCCGGAGCCGCGCCTCGCGGATCATTCTACTGAAACTCTCGCGCGCGAGGGCCGTCGCTGTCATCCTGATACAATCGGCGCGACTTGAAAAAGGCCCGTCGGCCGCACGCCGTTCGGCAGCGCCGCCTTCGACCATGCCGGAGCCTCACGATGAACTTCGCTCGCCCCCGGCCCCCGCGCCGCGGGCAGCGGCGCAGCCAGCGCGGTCGGGACCCGGCCTCGGGCGCTGGCTCCTGCTGCTCGTGCTGGTCGCGCTGGCGGCTGCGATCGTCGCGGCATGGATCGACGCTCGCAACCGCGACCGGCAGCTGCGGCTGGAGGTTGCGCAGCACCTCGCGCAGCTCGAAGCCGGCGGCAAGCTGACGCAGGACGCTCTCAAGGCCGTCCGGGACGACCTCCGCGACGCCCAGGCGAAGATCGCCCTGCTCGAGAGCCGGCTCGCGGAGTCGCAGTCGCAGCAAGCGGCGCTGGAAGCGCTCTACCGCGAGCTCACGCCGTCGCGCGACGAATGGGCGCTCACCGAGGTGGAGCAGATCCTGCTGCTCGCCAGCCAGCAGCTGCAGATCGCCGGCAACGTCTCGAACGCGCTCGCCGCGCTTCAGGTCGCCGACCAGAAGCTGCAGCGGCTCGACCGGCCGGAATTCGTGCCGCTGCGGCGGGCGATCGGCCGCGACATCGATCGGCTGAAGGCGGTCCCGTACGTCGACGTGTCGGGACTGTCGCTGCGGCTCGACCAGGCGATCGTCGCCGTCGACACGCTGCCGCTGGCGCTCGAGGAGCGGCTGCCCTCGCCGCCGGAGAGCGCGGCGCCCAACGACGAGCCCGCGTGGCGCCGCTTCCTGCGCGAGGCGTGGGCCGAGGTCCGCGGATTGATCCGGATCGAGAGCTCCGACCGGCCGCAGGCGCCCTTGCTCGCGCCTCCGCAACAGTACTTCCTGCGCGAGAACCTGAAGCTCAGGCTTCTCGCCGCGCGCTTCGATCTGCTGTTTCGCGACCAGCCCAATTTCCGCGCCGACCTCGGCGCAGCCGGGGCGTGGCTCAACAAGTACTTCGACACGCGGGCCAAGAGCGTCCAATCGCTGCAGACGCTGCTCAAGGAGCTGCGCAAGACCGATATGACCATCGAGCTGCCCGCGCTCGCCGGCAGCCTCGACGCCGTGCGGGTGCTGCAGCTCCAGCGCGAGAAGCGCTCGCGCTAGACCGATGCGCGTCCTGTTCTGGTTTCTCTTCCTCGCCGTGGCGGCCGTCGTCGTCGCGCTCGCCGCGAAGCTCAACAACGGCTACGCGCTCCTGGTCGCGCCGCCGTATCGCGTCGAGCTCTCCCTCAATCTGTTGCTGCTGCTCATCGTCGCCGGCTTCGCTTCGCTCTACCTGGCGCTGCGGGTGATCGTGCACACCGCCCGGCTTCCCGCCGAAGTGCGGACGTGGCGACGCAGGCAACGCGAAGCGCGCTCGCGCGCGAAGCAGGAGGCTGCCACAGTAGCGCTGCTCGAGGGCCGCTACGTCAAGGCGCAGCAGCAGGCGAAGGAGGCGCTGGTGTTCCCGGACGCCTCGGGGCTCGCGGCCCTCATCGGCGCGCGGGCGGCGATCGACGTGCGCCAGTATGCGGCCGCGGAGGAGCTGCTCGGACGCCCGGAAGCGCAGGGCAGGAGCCTTGCGGTGTCGCGGCTCACGCTGTCCGCCGAGAGCGCGCTGGAACAGGGTCAGCCGCAGGAGGCCCTGCGCATCCTGAGCGAACTGAAGCGCGAGGCGGGGCTTCACACCGCGGCGTTGCGGCTGGAGCTGCGCGCCTCACAGGCGGCTGGCCGCTTCGGCGATATCCCGGCGCTCACCGACCAGCTCGTGAAGCGCGGCGTGTTCGACGCGGCGCAGGCAGCGGAGGTGAAGATCGCCGCGCAGCGCGAGCAGCTGCGCTCGCTGTCCGCCGATGCGACCGGGCTGCGCGAGGCGTGGAATCGCCTCCCGGAAGCCGCGCGCAGCGAGCCGCGGCTCGCTCGGGCCGCGGCGCGAAGTTTCCTCCTGCTCGGCAGCGATCGCGAGGCGGCGGAGATCGCCACCCGCGGCCTCGACAGGGAATGGGATTCGGAACTCGTCGAGCTCTACGGCGAATGCGTCCTGAGCGATCCGACACGCCAGCTCGAGCAGGCGGAAGCGTGGCTCGCCGCTCACAACCAGGATGCGGCACTGCTGCGCGTGCTTGGCACGCTGTGCGAGCGGGCGCAGCTCTGGGGCAAGGCGCAGACCTATTTCGAGGCGAGCCTGGCCGTCGACGACCGCTGGGAGACGCACCTTACCTTGGGCGAGATGCTCGGCCGGCTCGGCCGCGCCGACGAGGCCAACGCGCATTTCGTCGCCGCGCTCAAGCTGGCGACGGAGGAGCTCAAGCGGCGGTGACGACGAATCGTCGCCCCAGCGTAGGGCCGGATTTGTCGGGCCGCGCCGGCGCGAATGAACTAGCGCCTACCTGCGTTTCAGATCGAACACCACGATCTGCTCGTCGCGATAGATCGGCGTCCCCAGCTTAGCCGCGATCTTCGGCAGGCACGCGGCCACGTCGGGCCATTCGACCTCCGCGTCCGGGGGCGTCTTCCAGGCTTTCAGGTGCATCACGAGGTAGTCGGCGCCGTAGGACTTGCCCGCCAGGATCTCGCTCAGGTGCACGAGCTCGCGCATGCGGAGCGCTCGCACCGTGGCCGGATATTCCCCGAACTCGCGCACGCCGCAGACCGGCGTGACCAGGCCGATCTTGACGTACTGGCGATGGATCTGCTGGTACCACGGATGCGGGTTGAAGTTCGATTCGAGCCGCCACGGCGCCTCGACGAGCGTCAGCGTGCGCGGCGGGCGCTGGGCGAGTTCGCGGTAGAACGCGGGAACGGGATCGCGCGGGACCTCCAGCACGTACGGATTGTGCGCCGGGTCGTAGTCGTACTGGAACCGCAGGTGGCCCATGAACTGGTTCGGGTTGTAGAAGTAGCCGGGGATCGGGCCGGCCCAGCACAGGAGCGCGATGCCGGCGCCCAGGGCGGCCGTCTGCAAGGTCGGCCGCCGCAGTGGCTCGAGGACGCCGACGGCGCCTTCGGCGAGCAAGAGCAGGAGGAAGGGCAGCGCGGGCAGCAGGTAGCGCGCGTACACGCCCGGATGGTGGATCCACTGCGGCCGCGCGAGCGCGATCGCGACCGCCGCGCCCGACGCCACGGTGGCAAGGTAGGCGACGAGATCGCGCTCGCGTCGCCAGATGCGGCGCCCGCCGTACGCCGCGAGCGCGACGAGCGCGGCGAAGACGATCGGCTGCGAAATGCCGAAGAGCATGAGCAGCGTGCGGTAGACGCTCTCCGGCGTGACGCTGTCGGTTCCGGCCTTCGCCGCGAAGCGCGCCCAGTCGTGGACGAGCGGCGGGACGAGCGCCGCGGCGAGGGGCAACGCCGTGACGATCCCCAATCCCAGCAGTCGGCCGGACGCCGTGCGCAGCGCGGCGGCACGGTTATCCCGAGGGGACGATGCGAGCGCCCGCGCGCCGTAGTAGACGAAGGGCAGCAGCGTGAACGGCAGCGTGATCGGATGCAGCCAGCCGGCGAGGAACGTCGCGACGACGTAGCTCGCGGCCCAAGCGCCCGGCGGACGGTCTCTCAGCCACCAGCGCCGGAAAGCGAGGATCGCCACGAACGTCAGCACGCTCGTGAACGCGTAAGGCCGCGCCGTCTTGCTGTGGTAGACGAGCAGCGGCGAGATGGCGAGCAAGCCCACCCATGCCGCCCGCGTCGTCGAGGCCGTTTCGCGCTGGAGCGAGATCGCCGCCGCGAAGAGGAGCGCGATGCCGGCGATGAGCAGCGGCAGATGCATCACCCATTCGGTCAAGCCGCCGTGCAGCGCGAGGAAGCGGTAGTAGAGCGTGAGCGGGATGCTGTGGTCGGCGAAGCCGAAGCTGGTCGCGATGCCGAGCGCATCGGACTGGATGACCTTGTGCAGCGCGTGCCATTCGTCGTCGATGAGCACCTGGATGGGAAGCTGATACCACCGCAGCCAGGCGCCCGCCGCGATGGCGGCCGCGGCGAAGGGCGTCCACGGCCAGGCGGACGAGCGGAAGGGAGCTGACTCGCTCACATGATCCCCCGACGCTTGCGGCTTCGCCGCTGCGCTGCCCCCGCGGGGGGCGGAACTCGGCGCTTGGGACGGCCCGGCGCGCCTCATGCCGCGGCGGAGCGGGCGTCGGTGGCGGGTCGGAGCCTGAGCCCGGGCTCGCTCGAGAAGATGCGCGGCCGCGCGAGGCCCCAGCGCCACAGCCGGTACTGCAGGCTCGTCCACAGCACGCCCAGCCCGTAGACGATCGAGCGGCCGAAGCTGATCTGGCTCGCCTCCTCGAAGTAGCGCGTCGGGCACGAGATCTCGCCGATGCGCATGCCGAAGGCGTGCGCCTGGACGAGCAGCTGGTTGTCGAAGAGGAAATCCTGCGAGTTCGCCGCCAGCGGCAGCGTTTCGAGAACCTGGCGCGCGAAGGCGCGGTAGCCGGTGTGGAACTCGGACAGCTTGGTGCCGACGAGGAGATTCTGGAGCGCGGTGAGCAGTCGGTTGGCGACGTACTTGTAGCGCGGCATCCCGCCGGCGAGCGCGGTGTTGCCGACGATGCGCGAGCCGATCACCACGTCGTAGACGCCGGAAGCGACCATCGCCGCCATCGCCGTGATGAGGCGCGGGTCGTACTGGTAGTCGGGGTGCAGCATCACCACGATGTCGGCGCCGCGCTCCAGCGCGAGCGCATAGCAGGTCTTCTGGTTGGCGCCGTAGCCGCGGTTCTCCGGGTGGCGAAAGGCGGCGAGCCCGACGCGCTCCGCCACCGCCAGTGTCGCGTCGTCGCTCGCGTCGTCGACCAGCAGCACGACGTCGACAACGTCGCGGGGGATGGCGCGAAAGCACTCCTCGAGCGTCTTCTCCGCCCGATACGCCGGCATCACGACCGCGATCTTCTTTCCATGCAGCATGACGTGGTTATGACTGGACCAGGTTGCCGTGTGCGCGGCAGATGATACAGGCGTAACGTCATCCCGGCGTAGGGCGGATCCACCCGGCCGGGCATCGTGCGAATGAATTCGCACCGGCGAGGCCGATCGGCCCCTTGTCCGCCGGCCGCTTACCGTGTTCAATCTCGCGAGCCCGAGGGGCGCGAAGCGCAATGCTCTTCAACAGCTACGAGTACCTGATCTATTTCCTGCCGCTGACGCTCGCGGGCTTCTTCGTTCTCGGGCGCGCGCGGGCGAGCTTCGCCGTCGGCGCGCTGGTCGCGGCGTCGCTCTTCTTCTACGGCTGGTGGAATCCGCGCTACCTGCCGCTCATCCTCGGCAGCATCGGCTTCAACTTCGGTGTCGGCGTGCTCCTGCGGCGCGCGCACGCCGCAGCCGGCGGTGCGACTCGGGCAAGGGCGCTGCTGGCCTTCGGCGTGGGCGCCAATCTCGCCCTGCTGGCGGTGTTCAAGTACGCCGACTTCGCCGTGGGCAACGCGGCCGCGCTCGCCGGTCTGCCGCTCGCACTGCCGCACATCGTGCTGCCGCTCGGCATCAGCTTCTTCACCTTCACCCAGATCGCGTATCTCGTCGACGTCCACCGCGGCCGGGCCAGGGAGCCCAGCCTGCTCAACTACGCCTTGTTCGTGAGCTTTTTCCCGCACCTGCTCGCCGGCCCGATCATCCACCACAGCGAGATGATGCCGCAGTTCGCCTCGCGCTCGAACAAGCGGCCGCAGCCGTCCAACGTCGCCGCAGGGCTCTTCCTGCTGGCGATCGGGCTGGTGAAGAAAGTGTGCATCGCCGATCCGCTCGCAGCGGTGGTGGCGGCGGGCTTCGATCACCCGGAGAGCCTTTCGGCGCTGGCCGCATGGCTGGCGGTGCTCGCCTACACGCTGGAGATCTACTTCGATTTCAGCGGCTACACCGACATGGCGCTGGGCGCGGCGCGCATGTTCAACATCCGTCTGCCGCTGAACTTCGACTCGCCGTATCACTCGACGGGCATCCGCGAGTTCTGGCGGCGCTGGCACATGACGCTCTCGCGCTTCCTGCGCGAATATCTCTACGTTCCGCTGGGCGGCAACCGCGGCGGCCGGCTGCGCACGGCTCGCAACGTGCTGGTCACCTTCCTCCTGGGTGGTCTCTGGCACGGCGCAGCCTGGACATTCGTGGTCTGGGGCGCCCTGCACGGCGCCGGGCTCATCGTCGAGCGCGCCTGGGAGCGCACGGGTGTGCGGCTGCCGCGTTCGCTCGCCTGGGCGCTGACGTTCCTGTTCGTCATGATCGCCTGGGTGTTCTTCCGCGCGAGCTCGCTCGCCGCGGCGGGCGCGATGCTCGGGGCGATGCTGGGGCGTAACGGCGGCGCTCAGCCGTGGCGCGAGGCGCTGGTACACGTGCTCGCGCCCGATGCGCAGACCTCGCTTGCCGCCAGCGCGGCCGCGTTGACGGTCGGCCTCGTCGTGGTCGCGCTCAAGCGCAACTCCAACGCGCTGGCGGAGGACTTCCTGCCGACGTGGTCGCGCGGCGCCGCCGTGGCGGTCGCGCTCGTCTGGTCGGTGCTGCAGCTCGGCAAGGTGACGCCGTTCCTGTACTTCAACTTCTGATGGTGCCCCCGGCTTCTTACGGACCGAGCGCGGAACACGCGAGCGCGCGCTGGCTCGTGGCGGTGCTGGCTAGCGTCGTCGCGGCGCTGGTCGCGGCTGCGGTCTTCGTCGTCTGGGTCGACCCGTTCCAGCAGTATCACCTCGCCTCGCGCTTCGCCCCGCGGTTCTACTTCCTGCACCACCGCTACATCAATCCCGGGCTCGCGCGCAACCAGAGCTACGACACGGTGGTGAGCGGCTCCTCGATCATGGAGAACACCCGCAACGATGCGGTCGCCAAGGCCTGCGGGGGCTCGGCCGTCAACCTGTCGATGCCGGCCATGAGCGCGTCGGAGCAGCGGCTGATGCTCGAGACGGCGTTCGCTTACCGGCGCGTGAAGCGCGTCATCGCCGTGCTCGACTTCAACGAGTTCGCGGGCGGCGTCGACGAGCGCCAGGACGTGGCGGGACCGCTGCCGCGCTACCTCTACGACCGCGATCCCTTCAACGATCTGCCCTACCTGCTCTCGTGGGACGTCCTGCTCAAGTCCTGGCGGATCGTCGTCGGCGATACCAGCGAGCGCTTCACCTCCGACCCCAACGCGGCCTGGTACTGGGGCAACGTCGTGCGCTTCGGCCGGACGCAGGTGTTGCGCGGCCTCGATCTCGGGCATCTCAACGCGCGCTACAAGCAGCCGCCGCGGACGCTTCAAGGCATGCGCGCGAGCTTCGACCACAACCTGCTGCCGCTTCTGAGGGATCACCCGGAAGCCGAGTTCGATCTCGTCTGGCCGCCGTACTCCATCCTGGTCTGGGTGGACTTCGCGCAGCGCGATCAGCTCGACGTGACCTTCGCCTTCAAGCGCTACGTCGCCGAGGTAGCCGCGACGCTGCCTAACGTCCGGATTACCGACCTGCAGGCGGAACGCGCGATCACGCACGACCTCGACCGCTACGACGACATCTATCACTTCGATCCCGCGGTCAACGAGTGGATCGTGGACGCGGCGTGCCGGCGGCGCGACCGTGTCGATGCCGGCAATGTCGCCGCATTCGAGCGCGAGCTTCGCGACCAGATCGCCGCGGTCAGAACGCCGCTCGGGCTGCAGGCGGTGGTCGACGGTCGAACGGTGCCCTAGGTCCTAGGCCCGTTGCGGCGGTCGAGCGGGCGCGTTGCCGAAGAACGAAACGTGGAGCGATTGCTCGAAGCTGCTCATCGCGGCGAGAGCCTGCTGCCCGCGCTCGTCACGCCGGCGCCTCGGTCTGCGCGGCGTAGGTGAACGAGTCGGCGAAGAATGCGTTCTCCGGCAAACCGCGCTGGGTCGTGAAGTCGGCCCTGGCCGCGTCGATCATCGCCGGGCCGCCGCAGGCGTACACCTGGTAGCCGGAGAGGTCGCGAAAATCGGTCATCACCGCCTGGTGCACGAGCCCGGTCCGTCCCGACCAGTGGTCCTCGGGCAGCGGATCGGAGAGCACGGGAATGAACCGGAAGTCGGGATGGCGCTGTTGCCAGGTGCCCGGAAGCTGCGGCAGGTA
>Ga0335081_10011162_pt1 | contig 14529 bp, 13 predicted proteins | sample Lox_Sample_35_FD_206713 | JGI IMG/M metagenome (GOLD analysis project Ga0335081, IMG submission 206713) | Soil microbial communities from Loxahatchee National Wildlife Refuge, Florida, United States - Lox_Sample_3.5 | ecosystem: Environmental > Terrestrial > Soil > Wetlands | place: USA... | reverse complement strand
CAGAAAGTCCATGAACCTCGACAGTGTGTCGCAAGCTCTCCAAAAAGTGTGCAATACGTTCGGAACTTCTGTCCGGTACTACCGCAGGTCCAAGAAGCCACCGTACTTCTCAACCACCATGTACTCGCCAGAAAAAACCGAGCGTGCGAGTGCTGATTAGCGGATCGAAGGAGACCGTGTGATGGCGGAATTTCCGATCGGGCCAACCCAACTCCCGGCAGAAATGCACGACTTCTTGCACCGCGTCGCTCACCTGTGGGCCAACCCATCCCGATCGGCCACGACCGAAATTGGAAATACTCGACCACTGGGACCGGCTTATTCCCGCGTGGGCCGTGGCCCCGTCGCTACCTCTCTTCGTCCGCAAAACCGCCAAGAATCGGGGGCATGTTCGAAGGCACCGGTTCAGCTGCTCGTGCAGGGTGATTGCCTAGAAGTTCGAATGTCGTCCTCTGTGCCCGCCCAGCATGGACGCCTGTCTGAAAGAGCGTGGCGAATGCCACAATGCAAACAAAATAAGACGGTTCGAGCGACCGTGTTTAGGCTGCAAAAGTTCGAAACGTGTCCAGTGTGGGGAGCCAATTCTTTTTCTCCCGAAAGTTCAGTCCCCAGTAGTTGACGGCAGCGGTATCCGTGCGCCCGTCCCCGCCTCGCGTAGTATCCCCAATTACGCCAAACATTTCCGGACGGTCCCGTTCTCTGCGCCGTGTCGCGGAGAGCGGCCCGGATCGCCTCGGTGAGCCCGTTTTCTCCCCTTCCTTCCTGACCTCTCCCCCGTGCCGGAGAACGCCCGAGGTTGGTTAACGCAACCGTCGTCTCGGTTTACGTTTTTCGAATTCCCTGCGTATGTTTACAGCAGCGTGCCACTTGCACGCTCCACTCGACAGCGGAACGACCGCAAGGCGGACTTTCGCTCTGGTGCCAATCCACAGCGAGGTGAACCGTCTTGAACATTCCAGCCGAGGATTTCCGATCCATCGCCCGCATCCTCGTCGCCGGCTACCTCCGGCTCCGCGAACGCCGCCGGCGCGAATCTCCCCTTGCTAGTTCGCCGACATCGAGCCCTCATGGACACGAGGTTAACGGCCTTGAGAAAGGAGAAACGCGTGGAGACCGCGATGCAGATGCAGAAAGAGATTGAGGCGCTGAGCCGGATGACCGTCGGCCAGCTCCGCCAGAAGTACCTGGAGGTATTCGGCGAGGAGTCCCGCTCGAACCACAAGCAGTTCCTGTTTCGGAGGATCGTGAGGTTTCGGCAAGCTTGCGTGGGCGACCAAGTAGGGGCCTAAAGCGGGAGGCAAGCCGCAAAATGTTTGCGAATGAGCTGTTCCTGCTCCCTGAAGTGGGGTTCACACAACCGCCGGGTGGACTCCCAGCCGCCTGGCGATGCTGAGTATCACCGGGTCTTCCGTGTCAACGTGTCCTCGGGCGTGCGATCGCGGGCAGGGCGGGCAGGTGATCCGATCGGGCAGTATCCAACCGGCTCGATGCCATTCGCTCTCACGAACTCGAACAGCTCCGGCTGCTGGAAATGGGGATGAAGCTCCATCTCGTTCACCGCGGGCTGGATGCTCGCGTCCTGCTGCAAAAGGCGGAGCTTCGGAATGGTGAAATTTGACGTTCCGATGTGCCGGACCAGGCCAAGCTCAACCAACCTCTCCATTTGCCGCCACGTCTTCATGAAGCCGGTGTGAACGTACGGCTTGGCGCTCGCGCTGCGAGATTCCACCGAACACCCCGGCAGATGGAAGTTCGGAAAAGGCCAATGGACAAGGTACATATTCAGATAGCTGAGCCGAAGGTCTTGAAGCGACTTTCGGCAGGACGGAATCACATCTTCCTCTCCGTGCCTGTCGTTCCAGAGTTTCGATGTAACCCACAGCTCTTCGCGGCGAATACCGAGGGAGAACAGTTCCTGAAGCGATGCGCCGATCTCGCTCTCATTTCCATATACCGAGGCGCAGTCGATGTGTCTGTAGCCTGCGATGACGGCCCCTCTGACGGCGGCTGCCACCTCGCCGGCCGATACATGGTCGGAACCGAAGGTACCCAGGCCAATGGCAGGCATCCGTGCGCCGGTCCAGAGCGTGCGCTGGGGAATCCGGGCCGGATCCATGCTGTGAAGTTGCGTCATTCGAGAGAAATCCTCCCGGATCCGCAGGCCTACATGCTACCCGCCTGCTCCATCGCTATGTTCCGAACACCTTGAGGCAGACGGCATGATCCGTGGGCTTTTCCGCGGGCAACTGCACAGTGAGGCCGTTGTCCTCCTGGGTCCATTTCAGTTTGCCTTTAAAGCCTAGCAGCTCGACGTTCCTCACTTTGAAGGTGGCGACCGTGCTCTGGGTGGATAGCGCTTTCACGACAGCTTCCTTCTCCGGCCAGCCCATGACGAAGGCGTAGAGCGCGCTGCCTTTTGTAGTGAAGCGCACCTCCTGGGCCGTGAGATCCGTGCGCCGCGATTCGTTGAAACCGGCGCCGCGGCCGCCGACCGCGGGCGGCGCGGATGCTACCGGGCCTTCGCCGAACACCTTCCAGGGGCGCGTCGCGTAAATCCCTTCGCTGTTGACGGCCATCCACCTTGTGATCTCGTCGAGGATCTTCAATTCCTGATCGTCCAACATGCCGCTGTTGGGCAGCGGGAAATTCAGCATCAAGTTGCCGTTGCGGCTGACGATGTCCACCAGCATGTCGATCACCCGCTTGGGCGTCTTGTACTTGATGTCCCGGCGGTAATGCCACTCGCCGATGCACGTATCGGTCTGCCACGGGTTGGCGGAAATGCCGTTGGCCACGCCGCGTTCGAGGTCCAGAATGCACGTCCCGGTCGTGGAGTCGCCGGGATTCTTGCTGGTGTAGACGGCTTCGCAGCGCCCGCCGTGGAGTTTGGCGTTGACGTTGTAATGGTTCGCAACCACGGCCAGCCCGTACTCCTCGTAATAGATGCCGCCATCCGTGTAAAGCAGGTCGGGCTGATAGTTGTCGCACAGATCCTTGATGCGCTTATAGTAGTGCACCTTCCAGGAATCCGGTATGCCGGCGTTGGTAAAACCGGTTCCCGCCTTGCCGAAATCGAAGTCCTTGGGATACTCGTGATACAGGTCGGCGTAAGCGGGATCGACGCCGTCATACGGCACGCCTGCCAGCGGGCCGGTCTTGTCGCTGGTGTGCGATACGGAGAACCAGTCGTAGCTGGGCGCCAGATGTTCGCTCACGGCGAACCGCAGGCCGTGCTTCTGCGCGGCCTTCTTCCAAAGCCCGACCACGTCGATCTTTGGCCCCGAAAGGACGGCGTTCCAGCGCGGCTGATACGCGGACTTCCAGAGGTCGAAGCCGTCGTGATGCACGCCCATGCTGCAGAAATATTTCGCCCCGGCCTTCTTGTAAAGCTGGATGAGGTGCTCGGGATCGAACTTATCGGCCTTCCATGTGGCGATAACATCCTTGAATCCGAACTTCGACGGGTGGCCGTAGGTCTTTACATGGTAGTTGTACTGGCGCTGGCCCTGGATGTACATGTTGCGGGCGTACCAGTCTCCGGCTTCGGCGGCCGACTGCGGGCCCCAGTGCGCCCAGATGCCGAACTTGGCGTCGCGGTACCAGGCGGGAACCTGCCAGGCCTTCAGCGACTCGCGCGTGCCCTCGAAGGGGCCCGGAGTAATTTCGGGCAACCCGGCGGCGGCGCGCACGAGCTTCAAAGCGGGAACCGCTCCCGCCAGCAAACCCAGAGCCTGTCTTCTGTTAACCATGAGTGTTCACTCGATTCTGAAGTTCGTCGGAAATTCGTTCCCGTTCTACGCCCGGACAGAAACTCGCTGTCGCCGACCAGGATCGGAAGTTACCGGATACACCACGTTTTTGCGAAAGGAGTCTCGATCTATGTTCGCTCAACCGCCAGCCGTTCTGTTAACGGTTCTGCTTACTAGCTTGTTCCTGTCCGGCGCCGATTTCACCATGAAGGTCACCAAAAGCGGCTACCTGGATACGCAGGGCTTCAGCGTGATTCTGTACAACAGCGCGTTTCACCCTGTCTTCGTCGACCAAAAGAACACGGCCATGGAGATGATTCTTCACAGGCAACGCATCGCCACCAATGGCGACGTGCGCCTGATGCCAACCCCGGAGCAATGGGCCCTGGTAGCGCAGCTCAAGGGACGCCAGCCCGACAAGGATCACAACCGGCTCACTGCCAACCTCTCGTTTCCCAATTTCCAGATGGACTACACCCTGGAAGTGGCCGCCGGGCCGGGGGGAGTACGGGTCATCGTGAATCTGTACAAGTCCTTCCCGGAGAAACTGGCCGGGCGCGCGGCATTCAACTAGGAGTTTCTGCCCTCCATTTGCATGGGCAAGACTTATTCGATTGACGGGAAGCCGGTTCGGCGTGTTTCTGCGCAGCCCGCAGGACGAAATGGTGAAGGTCCCGCCACAACCCGACGATCCGAATAAGCTGCCCTACCAGGAGCAATGGGATCAAGCCAAGGGGTACACGCAGCTGTTGCCCTTTCGCGGCCGGGACGAGTATCACCATGGCGGCGGACGATCCACTGGCTCGGATCAGGATCACCTCCGAAACCGGGCCCATTTCCATGTACGACGGGCGCAACCGGCGCAGAACGGCTGTTTCGTGCTGCGCACGCTGATTCCCTCGGGCAAGACAGAATACGCCGTGGTGTGGCACGTCCGGCCGGACGTGATTCCGAACTGGACGCGGCCGCCGGTGGTGGCGCATAGCAGGTCGGGTATCCGCCGAATTCCCCAAGAGTTGCCGTCATCGAGCTCGATTCGAAGTTCAACGCGCCAAGGACGGCTAAAGTGCTCCGGTTGTCGGATGACGGATCCTATAAGCAAGTCTTCAAAGGCCCCTTGTCCGAGTCCACTCCCTGGCTGCGCTACACTTACGCGAAGTTCGATTTTTCATCCGTCAAGGATCCTGGCCTGTGCATCATCGAATGCGCGGGCGGGCGTACCGAACTGTTCCCCATCGCCATGAACGTTTAGGGCAAGACCTGGCAATCCACCCTGGACGGCTTCCTCGCCGTCGAGATGGACGATGTATCCGTACGCGAGGGATATCCCTTGTAGCGCGGCGTTTCGCACCTTGACGACGCCCGTCAGGTGCCGCTCAACACGCGCCACTTCGACGGCTACTCGATGGGTCCGAACCTCAATTCTCCCTTCCAGCCCGCCGAGCACATCCCCGGCTTGAACGTCGGCGGGTGGTTTGACGCGGGCGATTGCACCCAGGCCGCGTATTCTGACCGTAACAGACCTGTTTGTATTATTTTGTACATCGGGATTCCGCCACCCGTTGAAGAACCAGGGGTACTGGTACAAAATGGTGTTGAAATGTCGGACATGGCAACCGAGACGTTCACCTCGCTCAACGGTCGAACCGTCTACGACAACGGTGTCGTCCGGATTTGGGAGTGCCCAGACTGCAAGTGGTGGCGCCGGTGGGAAGACGCACGGTGCAGTGTTTGCGGCTCACTGCGCGACGGTGACGCGGCGCAGCCAGTTTGTCGAGAGGCGGTTGGAGAAGCTGCCGGCTAACCGGTGTCGTCGTAAAGCCAGCCAGTGAGCTCTAGGATCAGGCCGCTCGATTCGGGCGCGTGGCGACGCGCCAAAACCTAGTAATGACGATTCTAATGAGCGACGCCGGATCTAGAGCATTTCCGAACACGCCACACCCCGCGCCCAGACGTTTAGCTCCGTCTTTCGGGTCTAATCCCACCGCCTTTCACGCGGTAAGCTTCCAGCCTCCCCATCCTGTGACAATGAGGGGATGGTTGAATATCGCACGAGCGCGCACGCGGTCTTCGATATCAAATATCACTTCGTGTGGATCGCGAAATACCGATACAAGATCTTGCGCGGGAGGATCGCGGAGCGTGCGCGCGACCTGCTCCGACAGATTGGTGCGGCCAGAGGCGTGGTGATCATGCGGGGCGCAGTAGCGCCGGATCACATCCACATGCTGGTGTCAGCGCCACCAGAATTGGCGCCCGCGAAGCTGGTGCAGAACTTGAAGGGGCGGTCGTCGCGATGGTTGCAGGATGAGTTTCCGGACTTGGGGAAACGGTACTGGGGGCAGCACCTGTGGGAGCGCGGGTACTTCGTCGGGAGTGTGGGCGCGGTGGACGAGGAAACCATCAAGAAGTACATTGAAAGCCAGATCAGTGCGGCCCTTGCGAATCGGCAGGACAAGGCCGCAATTGTTTTCTCGATCAGTAGCGCGACGTGGCCCGGTGAATTGGATCCAAGCCTTTCCCGTTGCGTCGAAAAAATCGCGTTGGCGCTTTGCCGGTGGCTGGATGAACCTGCAACCTCAAGCGTGGGCAACAGCCATGCTGCCATTGCCACACCTTGACGCTGCATGCATCGAAACGCAGGGGCTTCTAGTTGTGCCAGAGCGGCGCACCAGTTCCGATTCGACGGGTTAGTGGCACGCGCATATCAAGTCGCGAACAGGCGACTGCCCGACTCCTAGTAAGCAAGTTAAGGACCTTTCACATGCGGGAACATCGCGCTTGTTATCCAAGTAGCCGGTGCTCCTTCAGCTTTCGATAGAGATTGCGCTCGCTGATCCCGAGGATGCGCGCGGCGTTGCCGCGATGGCCGTTGCTGACTTCCAGCGCGTGGCGGATATGCATGAGCTCCAGCTCTACGAGCGTGGGCAGCCGGCCATCCACGGCGGGCGCCGCAGCCGCCGCCGGCTCCATGCTGCAGCTTACCGACGGCGGAAGGTGCTCAGCCAGAATCTCACCGCTCTCGCATACTACCGCGGCAGCTTCCACGGCATGCAGCAACTCGCGCACGTTTCCGGGCCAGAAATGCCGGCGCAGCGCATCCAGCGCGGTTTCGCCCAGCACCCGGTTTGAGCCATAGCGCTCGTTGAGCATGTTTACGAAATGCCGCGCCAGCAATTCGACATCAGCGCCGCGCTTGCGCAGCGCGGGGATTTCTATGGTGATGGTGCTCAGCCGGTAGAACAGGTCTTCGCGAAACAGCTTCTTGTTGACCAGGGCGCGCAGGTCGCGGTTGGTGGCCGCCAGCACGCGCACATCCACGCGGATCTCGCTGGTGCCGCCCACGTGGCGGAACACCGACGTATCCAGCACGCGGAGCAGATTTACCTGGGTGGCCTGGCTGATCTCGCCGATCTCGTCGAGGAAAATCGTGCCGCCGTGGGCCACTTCGAACAGCCCCGGCTTGGCCTTGTCGGCGCCGGTAAACGCGCCGCGCTCGTGGCCGAACAGCTCGCTTTGCAGCAGGCTGTCCTGCAGCGCGGCGCAATCCACCACCACGAACGGCCGGCTCTTGCGCGAGCTGCGGGCATGGAGCAACTGGGCGACCCGCTCCTTTCCGCTGCCGGTCTCACCGGTGATCAGCACCGTCGAATCGCTGGGACCCACCAAGTCCACCAGGTGCAGCATCCGGCGAAACTCCGGGCTTTCGCCTATCAGCGCGACCGCCGGATCGGGCGGTGTGAGGCCGCGCTCCAGGAGACTGGCCCGCTGGCGCAGGGCGCGCCGCTCCATGGCGCGCTGCACGCGGATCTGGATCTCGTCCAGCGGGCACGGCTTGGTCACGTAGTCGAAAGCGCCGTCGCGGATGGACTCGATGGCGGTGTCGATCGAGCCGTGGCCGGTGAGCATGATCACCTCGGCCGAGGGGCTGCGCGTCCGGATGGCCTTCAGAGCCGCCAGGCCGTCCATGCCGGGCAGCCGCAGATCCAGGAGCACGATCTCCGGCTCCTGCCGTTCCACGTGCGCCACGGCTTCCTCGCCCGAGGCGACTGCCGCTACCTCGTGGCCCAGACGCCGCAGCTCGCCCGACATCACGTGACGAAACGCGGGGTCGTCATCCACCAGCAAAATGGAGGCAACGCCTTTCATGCCCGGGCCGTTTTTCATGCCTGCACCAACCCCGGCAGAACGATTTCGAAGGTCGAGCCGCGGCCCGGCTCGCTCGCCACCCGGATGTCGCCGCCCCAGCGCTGCACGAAGTTCAGCGAGAGGAACAGGCCGAGCCCGGTGCCGCCCTGGCGGGCGCTGAAGAACGGCTCGAAGATACGCTTCTGGTTTTCGGGGAGAATGCCGCATCCATTATCGATCACCCGCACGCGCACCTGCTCGCCCGCGTCGGCTTCCACGGTGACCCTGCTGGCCGGCGGCGAAGCCTGCACCGCATTGAGCAACAGGTTGATCAGGGTATGCTGCAGCTCGGCCTCCTCGGCGCGAACATGTAAGCCGGCAGGCAGCGGCCGCACCTCGACTTGCACCGTGTGTTCCCGCGCCGTCGGCTCGATCAGCCGCACCACTGCGCCGATCGCCGCCGCCAGGTCGACCACCTCGCCCTGCGAGCGCTGGCCGCGCGACAGCCGCAGGAAATGCTGCGTGATTCCGCGGCAGCGCAGGATCTGCTCGCGGGCGATGGAGGCGCTCTCGCGGACCCAGCCATCATTGGTCGCGCGCAGGATTCCCTCCACGCACGTCAGCACGGTGGCCAGCGGCGTGTTCATCTCGTGCGAAAATCCGGACGCCAGGGTGCCCACCGAGGCCAGGCGGTGCGATTCGGCCAAGCGGGCTTCCGCCGCGCGCCGTTCGGAAATATCGCGCCATACCTCCACCACCTGCCGCAGCCGGCCGGTGGAATCCAGGATGGGCGAGGCGTGCACTTCTTCCCACACCGCTTTGCCTTCGGGCGTCCGCCGCTCGCAGATGCGCACCTGCCGCGCGCCGTTCTTCAGACAGGCCAGGGTAGGGCAGTCGGCCACGGTGCAGCCGCCGGGCGTGAATTCGCGGCACTGGCAGCCCAAGACCTCCTCGCGCGAGTGCTGCGCGCGCAGCAGGAAAGAATCGTTGGCGGCGATCACGTGGCGCTCGGCATCCAGCACCACGATGCCATCATCGATGCTATTGATCACGGTCTCCAGCCGTTCGCGCTGGGTACGCACCTCGCCCACCAGCCCGGTGACCGAATCGGCCATGGCGTTGAATTCGCGCGCCAGCCAGGAAACCGTATCGCTTCCGGCAGCGGGGACGCGCTTCGCCAAGTCGCCCCCCGCAATCTGGCGCGCCACGGTTTCGAAACGTTGCAACCGGCGCAGAACCGCGACGCGGATGATCAGCCCGATCGCGCCCACCAGCAGGAGCGTGATGCCGGCGGTGCCGGCAACCAGCCAGCGCAGGTCGCGAGTCATCTCCGCGCTCAATTGGTCGGTGCGGTAGTCCAGAATCAGAATGCCGTTGATCTTGTGGGCCGGATCGTGGCAGCCGAAGCATTCCGAGCGGTTATGGATAGGAATCACGGTGCGCAGCACGTTGCCGGCGCGGGTCTGGATCACGCGGCTGGTGCCTCTCTGGTCGGCGGGATAGCGGTGGCACGCCTGGCAGGTAGGCGAATCGAGCCGCAGCTCGGCATCCGGCGCCCCGCTCCCGGCGGGATAGCGCTCCAAGCCGTTGCGGTCGAGCAGGACCAGCCGCTCCACCGCGGCCTGCTTGCGGAAGCTCGCGACCATCCTGGCAATGAGGGTCCGGTCGTTCTCGATCATCTGGTGTTCCAGGGCCACACGAATCAGGTCGCCCTCGGCCAGGGCAGTGGCGCGGGCAGTCTCCAGGAGGGTCTGCATGTGGTGCTGCGAATACAAGTAGGCGCCGCTTGCACACGCGAGCACAACGGCCGCGGTGACTCCCACAGCTAGACCCACTGTCGTGCTGGCGAAGGGCGGCTTCATGCCGTCGGCCACCGGTTTGGTCGCATCATGTCACACCCTGACGAAAGCGTCAACGGCTGCCCTTTTGTCACTGACATTCTGTCAGGCTGCCGTAGCGTGCGCCTTAGGGGCCACACATTCCGAACCATTTGCGTATTGGCAGGCGGCGTGCCTTCCAGCCGTCGCGAAAGGAGTTCAGCGGATGGAAATGTTGCTGATGGGTGCTTGCCTGAGCGTGTTTGGATTGGCGGTTGCGTGCCTGGCATTCGGAGCGGCGACGCGCACGCCGGAGCAAACCGCCGCGGCGCCGGCCGCGCTCAAGAAGGAAGTAGTGAAGGAAGCGGTGAAAGTGGCGGCGCCCGCGCGCTTCTTTGTCGACCCGCCGGCGCTTCCCATGGCCGCGCGGACCCGGGTGCCGATCGAGGCGCTGCTGCTGCAGATCGAAAACCACATTCGCCTGGAACATGCGGCCGCGGAGTGCTTCCTGGAATCCCCCGACGCCTCGCTGCTGCACAGCCGCACCATCTCCCCGCTGGTGAACTGAGAGGACAGCCATGGTGAATGCAGACCTTTTGAAGGGGCTGGCCAAGGACGAAGCCGCGGCGGTGCTGGGGCTGGGCAAGCGCATGGTGCTAAACACCGGCGCGGAGCTGTTCCGGCTGGGCGATGCCGCCGACAGCATCTACCTGGTGACGCGCGGTCGCTTGCGTCTTACTCTGCCCATGCAGGTATACAGCCGCCAGGAGGACGTGCTGGTGGAAGAACGCGCCACCGGCCAGACGGTGGGCTGGTCGGCGCTGATTCCCCCCTACCGATACACGCTGACGGCTACCGCGGCGCTGGATACCGAGGCGATCGGGTTGCGGCGCGATGCGCTGAAGGATTACTTCGCCGCGCATCCCGGCACGGGTTACGTGGTGTCCCTGAACCTGTCGACTGTGATCGGCCAGCGCTTGCAACTTTTCCAAGCGATGTGGCTGCGCGAGGTGCAGCGCATGGTGGAGATGCGCTGTGCCTAGCCACCTCCTGGCCCTGCTTTTTCTCCTGCTGTCTGAATGGGGGTTGCCGGCGGCGGATGGGAACAAGGTTCCATCCGCCTCCGCCGCTTCCGAGCGCGTGGAGGTGCCGCCTCCGCCGTTCTCCGACGGCATCTTCCCCTGCTCGAACTGCCATGCCGGCATGCCCGCGGACCGCACTCGCCGCGAGCTGACCGCCATGCACACGGATATCGTTCTCAAGCACGACGAGACACACCGCTGGTGCCTGGATTGTCACGACGCGGAGAATCGCGACTTCCTGCACCTGGCCAGCGGCGAGCGCGTGCCGTTCGAGGAATCGTACCGCGTTTGCGGCCAGTGCCACGGCGAGAAATACCGCGACTGGCGCGCCGGAGTCCACGGCCGCCGGACTGGGAACTGGAACGGCGCCAAAAGCTACCTGCTGTGCGCCCACTGCCACAATCCGCACCAGCCGCGTTTCCGGGCGCTGGCGCCCAAGCCGGCGCCGCAGGCTCCCAAACGCGACATGCATCCGACCAAGGAGAGACCTTGATGGTAAGCCGGCGCCTGTTCACCAAGACCGCCACCGGCGCGGCCGCGGGCATGATCCTTACGGCCTGCGGTCCCAAGCGCCTTTATGAAGCGCCTAAAGACCAGCTCAAGGCGCGGATCGCCGAGATGGAGCGCAAGTACAAGGCGCAGCACGGCAGGGAAATCCAGGTCTCGGATGCCGGGCCGACGCCGGGCGTGCACTTCGCCTATGCCCTGGACATCTCGCGCTGCATCGGGTGCCGACGGTGCGTGTATGCCTGCGTGGCCGAAAACAACCAGTCGCGGGAGCCGCAGATCCACTGGATTCGCGTCTTCGCCATGGAGAAAGAAAAAGGCGTGGACTTTTCGCACGCCGACCCCTATTACAATCCCGCGGAGGTCCCCGAAGAGGGCCACTTTTATATCCCGGTGGGCTGCCAGCAGTGCGAGAATCCCCCCTGCACCAAGGTCTGCCCAACCGGTGCCACCTGGGCGGAGAAGGACGGCATCGTGGTCATCGACTACGACTGGTGCATCGGCTGCCGCTACTGCATGGCGGCGTGCCCGTACGGGGCGCGCCATTTCAACTGGACCCAGCCCAGCGTCCCGGAGAACGAGATCAATCCCAATACGCACTACCTGGGCAACCGGCCGCGGCCCAAGGGCGTGGTGGAAAAATGCACCTTCTGCATCCAGCGCACCCGCAACGGCCGCTATCCCGCATGCGTGGAAGTCTGCCCGGTGGGGGCGCGCAAGTTCGGCAACGTACTCGACGCCGACAGCGAGATCCGCTACATCATCGAGCACAAGCGCGTGCTGGTGCTCAAAGAGGAATTGAATACCGTACCGAGGTTCTTCTATTTCTATGCAACCTGACGATGCAGTCAACAGCTTCCGCCTGTTCAGCGGGTTCACGCGCGGCAGCGTGAAGCTGATTCTCCGGGGGAATCGGGCGTACTGGATGTGGCTGGCGTTTCTGGGCGCGCTGATAGTCTCGGGCGCGCTGGCCTACTCCGCGCAGGTGCGATTTGGCCTGGGCCTCACCGCCATGCGCGACCAGGTGAGCTGGGGCTTCTACATCGGCAATTTTACGTTCCTGGTGGGGGTGGCCGCGGCGGCCGTGGTGCTGGTGATTCCGGCTTACATCTACAACTGGAAGCCCATTCGCGAGATCGTGATCTACGGCGAGCTCCTGGCGATCAGCGCTATCACCATGTGCCTGATGTTCGTGCTGGTGGATATCGGGCGGCCCGACCGGTTCTGGCACCTGATTCCACCATTCGGATTCCTCAACTTCCCGCGCAGCGTGCTGGCGTGGGACGTGCTCGTGCTGAACCTGTACTTCGTGGTGAACCTGGTGGTGGCTACGCACATTCTGTACCGCGCCTTTCACGGCAAGCACTACATCAAGAAGCTGGTGGTGCCTTTGGTAATGCTCAGCGTACCCATGGCGGTGGCCATCCACACCGTGACGGCGTTTCTGTACAACGGACTGGCGGCGCGGCCGTACTGGAACAGCTCGATTCTGGCGCCGCAGTTCCTGGCGTCGGCTTTCTGCTCCGGCCCGGCGATTCTGCTGGTGGTGCTGCAACTGCTGCGGCGCTTCACGCGCTTCGAAATTCAGGACGCCGCCATACGGAAGATCGCCGAACTGATGGCGTACGCCATGTTTCTGAACCTGTTCCTGCACGGCGCGGAGGCGTTCAAGGAGTTCTACTCCAACACCCAGCACCTGCTGTTCACCCGCTACTGGTATTTCGGCGTGGGCAAGCATCATACGCTGGTTCCGTATGCGTGGAGCGCGGTGGCGCTGAACCTGGCGTCGTTCGCGCTGTTCATTTCGCCCAGGGCGCGGCGCAACGTGATCGCGCTGAATCTCGGCTGCCTGGCCACCTACGCCGGCGTGTACATCGAGAAGGGGATGGGACTGATCATCCCCGGACTGACGCCCGACACGCTGGGCGAAATTTACGAGTATTACCCGACTTTGACCGAACTGCGCGTGGCCGCCGGAATCTTCGCAATGGGATTCCTGCTGTTCACCCTCATGCTGAAGGTGGCGGCGCCGATTTCGCTGGGCGAGTTCCTTGGCCGGAAGGAGACTGGCACTTTCAAGAGTCCGGCATTTGCCGAACGTGAACTGCCTGTCATGTCCCTGAATGAGTAGCCGCAAGAGAGGATTGGAGGCCAATGATGCCGAATCGTTTTCAGCGTCAATTTAAAATGAGCGGTACCCGTGAGCCGGCAGCACGCTCAAGCGCCGGGGCCTGAAGTCAATAATGACGCGCAAGAACAGCAGCCGCGGCAACCTTACGAACCGCCGGTACGAGCACACCGGCGTCAACGTTCGCCGGCGTGCCGTCGAACCCCTGTTCGAACCGTACGGATTCGCCACGGCGAGGTTGATCAGCCGCTGGAGGATCCAGCACGGATTCTACGCCACGCCTAGCTGAGCCGACAGTTGTTTGAAGCGGGCGTCGCCGCGCAGCGAATCGAATCGGGGATCGACCTTAGTCGCGACCAGCTCGAAGCAGCGATCCTGAAAGGCTTTTGCCAGCCATTCGTAGCCTTCGTCCCGAGTCCCCAGGGCGAAATTGATTGAGGCCAGCTCGAACGGCGAAACATACCGTTTCTTCGAAAGCTCGTGGAGCTCCGCCAGAATCTGTAGGGCCTCGTCACGGCCGTTTGAAACGGCCAGAGTCCGTGCCAGCCCGCTGCGCATCTTGGGGCTCTGCGGCGACAATTGGATGCCGCGCTGAAACGCGGCGGAGGATTCGTCTAAGTCTCCCCGTTGCTCCTGTACGAGGCCGAGCGTCCAGTAGGCGGCGTCGAAGTGCGGGTTCTGTTCGATGGTTCGGTCGCATTGGTCCAGAGCCATTTCGAACTCGCGGCGGTAGTAATAGGTCATCGCCAGGTCGCGAGAAATAATCGAGGAAATCGGGTCGATGGTGTGCGCCAACAGGATCTCCTGGAGGGCTTCATCCAGCCGGCCAAGCGGCGCCAGGCATGAGACAGCGTACCAGTGGTGCGCAGTGGCGTAACGCGGGTCCAGGCTGAAGGCCTGTTGAAATTCCCGTTCCGCCCCCAGAAAATCCCAATCCTGTGTGGCCTTCGCATGCGCCAGTGAGGTGTGGGCCTCGACCGAGTCGTCATCTAATAGAACCGCCCAAGCGGCGTTGGAGGCGGCCTTGGTCCAGACCTCCGCAGGCGGCAGCACTCCGTAATGGCCTAACAGGCCGTAGGCGTCCGCAAGCCCCGAATAGGCCTGAGCGTATCTGCAGG
>Ga0335081_10011160_pt1 | contig 14530 bp, 14 predicted proteins | sample Lox_Sample_35_FD_206713 | JGI IMG/M metagenome (GOLD analysis project Ga0335081, IMG submission 206713) | Soil microbial communities from Loxahatchee National Wildlife Refuge, Florida, United States - Lox_Sample_3.5 | ecosystem: Environmental > Terrestrial > Soil > Wetlands | place: USA... | reverse complement strand
CGGGGCGCACCCGGCTTTCCTTGTCAGTTACCCAGATGCCCTTGCCACAGGCCCGTCCACCAGCTTGTGCGTCATAGCCTCCCGTGCCCCCATGAACCTCGGCGTGGTAGCCAGCATCGACGGTGGGCATCCAGACTTCCTTACCGCCTAGGCGTAGCGACGCCTCGACGGCGGCAGGGTTGATGCCGCCGACGTAGTTGTTGAGAACGATCCCGCCGAAGACTCGGATCTCCGGAACGACCCGCTGCACGAGGTACGCGCGGGAGACCGTGCTTTCGTGGTGGCACTTGAGAACGATCGCCTTCATGCCAGCGTCGCGCGCACTGCGCACGATGTCAAAATCGTCGGCGAGTCGGGGGAACAGGTCAGGATAAGGATGGCAGTGCAGATCGACGGCACCAGTCATGTCGACGAGGGGCCCACCGTAGGTTCGACCGGCCACAGATACCTCTTGTTCATGTGATGATGGCTTAGTTCGGCAATGTAAATGTAATAGCCGGAAGCGGACTCGGACGTGGGGTTGGGCCGTCCAGGCCGTGGGGCGCCTGCGACCCGGTGCGCGCGTTGGTGCTCACCGGGGGGAGCCTGACGGACGACGATGTCCAGGGGCGGCGGAAGTTTGCGCGTCGATAAGAAGGTCCAGTATCTCGTTGCGCAGTGCGGGTACGACAGCAATAGTTGCTTTCGAGGAGAGAGTATGGGACGAGCCGTCCAGATCGACTACTTGCGCGCCTGCTTCACGCACAACCGCGATGGAGTCGCTATCCCAATGGTCTGGTCATTCCCCGACACAAACACCTGGCGCCCGCGCACAGCTGGATCATCCAGGGCGCCTGGCGCTACGAGGAGGACCGGCTGACCGCGACCTCAGGGTGCCAGGCGTATGAGGAGTTCGGCGCGATCCACACGATGGTCATCGAGGAAGACACCGTCGCGTTCCACGTCATCGGTGGACCACTGGTCTTCCTCGCTCCCGACGGTCGCCTCGGGGAGATGTGGGACTGGGAGAGCACCCAGCTCGCTTCCGGCCACCCGACCCAGACCGTCATTCCCGTAGCGTGGGCCATCGACCGGGTGGACCAGGCCGCGGCTGGGCAGCCTGTCGTTCGCGGAGGTGGAGCAGGTGGTGACGGTGGCGCTGGCGGTCATCTTGTTCGACGGCGGGATGCGCATCGGCTGGCGGCGGGGCCCCGCGGCTGAGTATCCAGCAGGTCCGCGAGTTCGGTCGCCAGCAGCCCTTTCGAACGACTGCTGGCGGGCGGCAACCCACTTGGCAAGTGTTCCTCCTGGCAGCTCACAGGGTCAGTGATCGCCGCGTTCGCGGTCGGCGGGGGTGGCGCTCATCACGCATTGCCTGGTGGGTTTCTGGCGGTGTACCGCAGCCGTCGTGCTCACCATACCGGCGGGCAAGCTGATCGTCATGATGAGGCCGCCAAGAGCGCTCCGCCGCCGTCCCGACACAACGGCCGCAGGACAGCCGCAGGACAGCCGGTCCGGGCCGCCCGCCAAGCAGCCTGGCGCCAGCCCGCTGACGGCGGCCGAGACCCGAAACTCCCCCCACACACCCAACATCGGCGCCTGCGGTGAGGGCCGCTGGCAACGGGCCGCGAGATGGTAATCGAGTCAATTTACTTCACGGAAGGGCCATTTCCTGAAACGATGCCAGCCCGGCGCGGGCCGGGCTGCCCTCCGAGGCCGGTACGGACACCGTGCAGGCGCACTACTGAAGTTGCCGGCGCGGCGCGGCGAGGTTGCCACGCACGATCTACTTAGGGCCTCCCTGCCTGGTAGAGACGGATGCTTTTGCACCTTCCAGCATCCGCCAGGAGCGGAGGCCCGCTCCTTCATCGCATCAGATGGCCGCGGCCGGTACGTACTCGGTCCAGGCGATTGGCGATGATGGTCTGCGCATCTACATCGACGACACGCTCGTGGCTTCTCAATGGCCGAACGAGTCGAACTACTGGATTGGCTTCAACAACACCGTGCCGCTCCAGACCTTGCCGTCACCAAAATGCGGGTCCGGAAGGGCAAGTAGGCCGTTCGAGTGGGTGTGATGATGCTTGGCTACCGCTGCGATGTCGCCGCCGTGGGCCGCCTGAGCCACGCCGACGAGGGACCCAACCATCGCTGCGCTCACAGCCAGCGTCGCGAAGGTGCCGCGCGGGCCCGGCAGGACCGATCGCCAGCGGGCTTTCTCCGCGGACTGCGGTGCTTGTTTTTTTCGGTACACCGTTTGAGGATGGGCGTGGGGCGCTGACACCCTGCTGACAGCGGGGAGGCGCTGACCAGCCTGGGGGCGAAAGGGGACAATGCGGATACGCATCCTCGGCCCGTTCGAGCTTGAGGACGGCGGCCAGCGCGTCACGATTGGCGGCGTGCGGCAGCGGGCTGTGCTCGCCAGGCTGTTGCTGCAGGCCAACGAGGTTGTGCCGAGCCAGCAGCTGCTCATGGACCTGTGGGGGGAGGACTCCCCGCAAAGCGCGGCCAACTCTCTTCAGGCGGCAATCTCACGATTGCGAAGAGTGCTCCCGCCGGGTCGGCTCATCACCAGCGGGCCGGGTTACGCGCTGCAGATCTTCCCAGCTGAGCTGGATGTCAAGCAGTTCGAGCAACTGTTAGCAGAGGGCCGCGACGCTCTCGCCGCAGGGGGCGCAGCGGACGCTGCGCGGACTCTCGGCCAGGCGCTGGCGTTATGGCAGGGCCCGGCACTTGCCGATTTTCGCTACGAACCCTTCGCACAGGCTGAGATCGCCCGGCTGGAGGAGCTGCGCCTGGAGTGCCTGGAGGAGCGGATCGAGGCGGAGCTGGGTCTTGGCTCGGCGGGGGCGCTGATAGCTACGTTGCAGCGACTGGTCAGCGGGCATCCCGTGCGGGAGCGTCTTCGCGGTCACCTCATGCTCGCCCTCTACCGTGCCGGCCGGCAGACTGAAGCGCTCGATGTGTACCGAGAGTTCCGGGGCGTGCTAAGGGAAGAGCTGGGTTTAGAGACGTCCCCGCTGCTGCGTGAGCTCGAGGCCGCGATTTTGCGTCATGACCCGGCGCTTTCGCTTTCGCAACGGGCCACGTCGATCGCGACGGTAGCGGCACTGGCGCGCAGACCCGTGACCGTGGTCTGCGTTGTGCTGCAGGTGGCATCTAACTCGGGTACAGCGCTGGACCCGGAATCGCACGAAGTCGTGAACGAACGCGTGGTTTCCAGCCTGGCCGCGGTCGTCGAACGGTACGGGGGAAAGCTGGCAATCAGCACAGGCGAGCGCCTCGTGGGCCTCTTCGGTGTCGCTTCTGTGCACGAGGATGACGCTTTGCGGGCGGCGCGGGCGAGTCTGGAAGGGCGGAGCAGGCTCGCCAGCGAAGCGGAGATCCTGCTGCGGTGCCACGGTGTCGGCCTGGCATGTCGCTTCGGGCTCGCGACCGGCGAGGCGCTGGTGGGAGGATCAGGGCCGCTTGGGTTTGCCGGGGATGTGGGGACCCGGGCTGTGACGCTGGCGGAGGAGGCAGAGCCTGGCCAGATTCTCATTAGCCGCCAGACGCACGGGCTTGCCGGAGCCGGCATCGAGGCGGAAAGGGCCGGTCCCGATCAGTTCGTCTTGCGATCCGCACACGCGGGCGCACGTCCGCTGGCACTGTATCTGGACGCGCCCCTGGTCGGCCGGGACGAGGAGATGCACCGGCTTCAAGCCGCATACGACCATGCCACCCGTGAGCGGGTGACGACTGTGGTGACCGTAATCGGTGAGGCAGGGCTTGGGAAGACACGGCTCGTCCATGAGATGACAGAGCGGCTAAGCGGTAAGGCGAACGTTCTTGCTGGCCGATGCGTTCCCTATGGGGAGGGCATCACGTTCTGGCCGCTGCGGGAGGTCGTTCGCCAGGCGTGCGCCGGCCACGACTCGCCGGAAGCCATCAAAGCCCTGCTCGACGGGGATGCGGATGCGGCGGGCGTCGCGGACCGGCTCGGCCGCGCTCTCGGCACAAGTAACCGGGGCAGTTCGGACGCTGCAGAGATCTTTTGGGCAGCGCGCCGGCTTTTTGACACGCTCGCGCGGTCGCAGCCCGTCCTAGTCGTCTTCGAGGACCTGCACTGGGCCGAACCGACCTTCCTCGACCTGGTGGAATCCCTCGCCATTCAGCAGGGTCGATCGGCGCTTGTCCTCGTCTTCACCGCCCGCCCGGAGCTACTTGAGCAGCGTCCGGCGTGGGCGGCAGGGGCGGCGTCCATCATCGATCTCTCGCCGCTCGCCGAAGGTCCAGCAGCATCGCTGCTGGACGCGCTGGCAGGAAATCAGGACATCGCACCAGCCACCCGGGCACGGCTTCTGGAGACTGCTGCCGGCAATCCGCTCTATCTCGAGCAATTGGCGGTCTCGCTGAGCGAGCAGACCGGGAGCGAGACCCGCCCCGTGCTGCCGCCAACGATCGAGGCTCTGCTAGCAGCGCGCCTGCAGCGTCTTGGGCCGGCAGCAAGCAGCGTGCTAGCACGCGCGGCCATCGTCGGCAAGGACTTCGGGGTGCAGGCGGTGCGGGAACTTCTTCCGCCCGAGGCGCGCGGCCCGCTCAGCCGGAACCTCCAAACGCTCGTCGCAAAAGGGCTTGTGCAGCTTGAGCCGGAAGAGAGAAGACCCGCGGAGCAGTACAGCTTCCGCCACATCCTCATCCAGCAGGCGGCGTACCGAGCGATTCCCAAAGCGCTACGCGCGGAACTCCACCACCGCTATGCCGATTGGCTCGAGTACGTCGTCTGGGAACCGGCCACTGAGCGCGCGGAGATCCTCGGGTATCACCTTGAACAGGCCGTCCGCTATCTCAACGAACTCAGGCCCGCGGAAGCTCAGTCGAATCCCCTGCCGCGCCGAGCCGCCGCGCATCTCGACAGGGCCGGCTGTGCGGCGCATGACCGCGGCGACGCGCTCGCCGCGGTGAACCTGCTGGCCCGCGCGGCAGCGCTGCTGCCGAGCGAGGACCCGGCGCTCGCACCGCTTTACACAAGCCTTGGCACGGCGCTAACCGAGGCCGGGCAGCTCGGCAAGGCAAAAGCGACCCTCGATAGCGCTCAGCGCATCGCTGCCGCGGGCAGCGACGAGGGCCAGCGCGCGCACGCCCGGGTACAAACCCTGATGTTGGGCCTCCAGGCGGACCCGAATGCCGCAGCGACGGAGATCGCGCGCGCGATTCCCGGACTGCACCGCGAGTTCCATCGAAGGCGGGACGAGCTGGGGCTCTGCCGGACCCTGCGACTGCAAGCCGCGCTGGACTGGAACCACTCAAAGTCCGCTCACGCCGAACACGCCTGGCGGCGCGCCGCCGAATACGCACGCCGTGTGAACGACCACAGGCAACTGGCCGAGATCCTCGGCTGGCTCGCCTCGGCCGCGCTCTGGGGTCCAACGCCGACACCGGAAGGTATCAGGCGATGCGTCAACTATCTCAAAGAGATAGGGAACCATCCAAGAGGACAGGCCATGATCCTGCTTCACCTGGCGGGCCTGTACGCGATGCAGGACGACTTCGCGGCCGCATACGCGACGCTCGACCGCGCGAAGGCCCTCTTCGACACGCTCGGCCCAACTATGTCTGCAGCGCTGACCCAGCCCGCCGCCCTGATCGCGATGCTCGCCGGCGACCCAGCGACCGCCGAGAGGCACCTGCGCGTCGAATACGAGTCCCTCGACCGGATGGGTGAAAAGGAAATCCTCGCCACCTCCGCGGCGCTGCTCGCCAGAGCCATTGCGGCGCAGGGGCCGAGCCGGTACGACGAAGCCACTAAGTTGATTAGAATTAGCGGGGAATTGGGTGCCGCTGAGGACCTGTTGACTCAGATCACCGGCCAGGGATTGGCCGCCAGGATCCTCGCCGACCGTGGCCAGCGCGCCGAGGCAGCGGCGCTCGCGAGTTCGGTGGGCGCGCTCGCCGCACAGACGGACCTGCTGAGCTTCCGTGCCGACACCCTGCTCGATCTGGCTCACGTGTTCGCCGCGGCTGGCTGTGTCCCCGAAGCACAGGCCGCGGCCACCCAGGCTCTTGAGCTCTACCAACGCAAAGCCAACCTGCCGGGCGCCCGGGGGGCCAACCGATATCTTGCCCGCTATGCACTCGTTTGAAGGGATTTGTTCAATGTCCGCTACCAATGTTCCCAAAATCGAACTCAGGGACGACGGCAGTATCGTCGTCACTGTTGAGCTCTACGGGTTCGAGGCCGACACACGTGTGGAAATATCCGGCCAGGCAATCCAGCCCAATGGGGGTATCGCTACCTTCTATGACATCCAGGACCTCCCGGCCGCCAATCCCGACGGCAGCCATACCCTGACGGTCACCGGTACCCCATTGCAGAAATTCTCCGCAGACGAGAAGGTGATCACGACCCTCGCCCGCGCCGCAAGGATCTGGGAAACCTCGTTGCCCCGGGATCCCCAGCCGCCTGCGGGGATCAAGGCACTGTGGAAAGCCGAGCCGGAGACGTCCGCGACGCCAGTGTGATCGTCTCCACCACGGGGGTAGCGCGTTCACAGTTGCGAGTGGCGCAGCGGTGACGGGCACCGGGCTCACACCGGCGGGTGCTGCTGCGCTCCCTCTGACGGTACCGGGCTGCGGGCCGCCGGGCACGGTGGGGCGGGGTGAGCGTGGACTCCGGCGTTGCCCGCGCGCACCAGCACGTGGCCGGATCCACCGTCCCTCGCGCTTCTCGGTGGCGGCCAGCAGGTCCTCGCGCTTGCGGGCGCGGTCGGCGGCCAGCACCGGGTTGCGGCAGGCGACCAGCTGCTCGCCGGGGTAGTCATCGGAGGTGATCTCGGCGAGATCCTGCTGATCGAACAGGGACAGCTGGAGGGGGCCGTCGTCAGCCATGAGCTTTTTGATGGCGAGGGCGCGCAGCGCGGTGATCCACCCGTAGGGGTCCGGCCGGGCGGTCCCGTCCTCCATCTGGTTCAAGGCGGCGATCCGGGCGCTGGTGATCATCCCCCGGTCACCCACCATGACCATCCTGGCAAGGCCGAACTTGCCCCGCACCACCACCGTGACGACCTGGGTAAACGCGGCCGGGTCCCCGGCCGGGTGAACCCCTCCGCCTGGGGGTGCACGCCGAGCGTCTCGTCGAACGGGATGGTCATGGTTTGCGCCGCTTCGCCACAGCTAGCCCCGACTTGCGTGATCTTGGTAGCGGGTAAGGCGTGTCAGCCTGGGGAAATGTCCCCTTGGTCGGGCTGGGCCGGGGTGGGTAGTGGCTACCGGAGGGTGAGTGGCACGGGCGCGCCGAGCAGTTCGAAGGCCCGCCGCTGGACGGGGGTGGGGGTGGTGAGTTTCTCGATTCGCTGGCCGTTGAAATTGATGGTCTGGCGGTCGAGGGTGGATAGATGGCCGAGGAGGTCGCCGTATTTGCGGACGGGGAGGGCGTCAAGGTTGTATTTGTTGCTGTCTTTGGCTTTTGCCTGTGCTGAGCGCTGTGCCGGAGTGACCGGGCCGCGTTCGGGTATTCGCGGGACGGCAAGCGCGGCCACCGCCCGCGACACGATCAGCGCATAGGCAATATCACGCCCGCGGCAGGCCGGGCCCAGCAGTTTCTGCAGCCCCAGTTTCGAGGCCATCACGTGGGCCGCGGCCGCATTCCCATGCGGCACCGAACGCTCGGTCTCGAACGCCTCCTCCGCGTCCACCAGCGTGGCGCCCTTCAGGATTTTCCGCAGCGCCGCTATCGCCTCTTCCGGTAGCGCGGAAAGATTCGCCAGCGTCTCCTTGCGGAGCTGGCCGTGCTCGTCGCGGAACGAGCGGCGCAGCAGGTAGGTGGGATAGTCGCGCCGCTCCCCGCCCACCGTCGTGTAGTGGCGACCTGACCGGTCCACGTGCATCCTGCCATTGCCCTGCCTCACAGGTACATTCAATCATTATGATCTTCTGTCGTCAGCTAATTTAGTGGTTACATTTCAACCCGTAAGCCACCTGTTTCCCCACTTCAGAAGCAAGATCTGCTAATCAAGATCACGCAAGTCCGGGTTAGCCATAGCTGGGGTCGGGCGGGCCGAGGTAGGGGAACTGGGCCAGCAGGTCGCCGTGCGGCTTCAGGCCGGTCGGCGGGATCTTCCCCGTTGCTCAGCCAGGCGAAGCGGGCGCTGTAGACGTCGTCCGTCGGTGAGGATGCGGCCGTTGGGGTAGGTGGCAGGCTTGGTGCGGTCGTAGCGCAGGATGTCGGGCAGCACCTGCAGGGCTGCCGCCCTGACCTCCTCGGGCGAGTAGCCGCCGTTTTCCAGGATTTTGGACCACGGCCCCAGATAGTTGGCGACGTCGTCGGCTGGCTGCCGGGAGTTGTAGAGGTTTTTCTCGCCGTCGGGGTTGATGAACGGGTTGATGGTCGGGTGCCCGCCGCGGTCCATCTGCACCAGGGCGCCGTCGCGGCGCAGGCTGATCGAGGCCCACACGCCGATCACCGGCCCGTCGCCGAACATGTCGCTGTGTACTTCCAGCGCGATGGAGTCGACGTTGTTGTCGGCGAAGTCGTCGTGCCCGGTCCACTGGAATCCGTGCAGGGCGCCCTCGACATCGGCGAAGAACGGGTCGCTGCGCAACCCGGCGGACAGCCGAATTCGATGCTGTCGTCCCGGCAGCAGAAGAAACGGCCTAGGTGGCTGGGCGCCGATGAGATCGAAGGCGCGGCGCTGGTCCGGGGTGAGGGCGGTGAGCCCCGTGGCTGACCTCGCAGGGGATCACGCACGTGGCGATGGAGGACGGCGGCAAACCTTCAAGTGCCCATGCCATGTGGCTTAGGTATATAGCCGGTCTCACCCCATCACCGTCGGCCCAGCAAAGCCGAGCAGACCAGGCTGTCGCTTGCCAGCTCCCCGGAGGGTGAGGCTTGCTAACCAGCTTGCTAACGGTCCGCCGGACGAGTGGCATCCTGCTCTTCTCGCCATGGGCCAGGGCTCCTGGCCCATGGCGGTCGTTGATTCAGCCGCTTCGGCATAGAGGCTGGTAGTGGCGGTGGTTTGCAGTGTTCCACGCTCGTCAGGGCGGCTGGCTCGGTGACAGTTATCCGGTCTGAGCTGGCGCAAGGCTGCCGGTCGCTGGGCGTAAGAGCGCCTCGGCCCAGAGACGACGCAGCTACTCGAAAACAGTCTCAATGGCCAGGTCGACTACGGAACTTCAATCCGGAGCCTCGTGGTGGCGGACCATCCGGTCGATGCGCCGGTCGGGGACGATCCACATGATCGCCACACCGACGAAGCACGCTAGGGCAATGACAACTCCGACGTGCCCGTTCGGGTCGATCGCCAAAGCGCTGAGGATCCCAGCGAGGTAGAACCCTGGGGAGATCTTGCCCTTGATGTCAGTGCCGACTGCCCGCCGCAGCGGCGATTCCGGCCCCTGCTGCCGAATGATCACCGTCTGGAGTGCGAAATACGCGGTGGCCGCGGTGAGCAGGTTGAGACCGTAGATGACGACCGGAACCTGCGCAAACCTTGATTCATCCATCCAGGCTGTCGTGAACGGGAACAACGACAGGCAGAACAGCAGCGTCAGGTTCGCCCACAGCACTCCGCCACTTGCTTGTTTTACCAGCTGGAACATGTGGTGGTGGTTATTCCAGTAGATGCCTACGTAGACAAAGCTGAGTAGATAGGTCAGCAGACCGACGCCCGTCGTGTGGACGAGGTCGGAGAAGTGGTGGCCCTTCGGTACCTTCAACTCCAGCACCATGATCGTGATGATGATCGCTAGTACCCCGTCACTGAACGCCTCCAGTCGGCTGGTTCTCACGGTGCCACTGCCCTTCTCCCCCGGCTGATCCCTGGGCCCCATCGTCAGGGGGCGATGGAAGCCACCAGCGACGCTGTTGCCATTAGTCGTGGTATCCCTGCGGGGGACGCCGTGCAGGCGTGAAAATCGGTGGTGGGTTGCCCGCCGACGCCGGTGTTCCCTTGGGATGTGAGCCCGTCCATTAGTCTGGCGCCGGGGCCTTGACTGGGTCATGCACTGTTGCCACGAGCACGCCGGCTAGATTTTCGGCTTCCCGACCGGGGCCCCCGGGCATCCCGTGTTCTTGTCCCCCCTTGATGTGAGGAGACGGTCCCGGCGATGCGGGGGAGGAGATCGAGGACGAGGCGCACGAGCAGATCCTGGAACGGGTCTGCGCGGTTGATGTGGCCAAGGCGTCCGGCAAGGTGTGCACGCGGGTGCCGCACCAGTCACGGCCGGGGAGGCGGCGGACCCGGGTGTGGGATGTGGATGCCACCACCGGCGCGATCTGCGAGCTTGGCGAGTACCTGGCCGGCGAGCGGATCGAGAAGGTCACCCTGGAATCAACTGCGGTCTTGGCGCCCTTGTTACTAGACACGCGCACCCACGCGGTCACCAGGAACGCCGGGTCGTAGACGAGGTGGAACAGGTCACCGAACCGACGACCAGGATCTTCGGTCGCCCAGCGGTGCAACTTGGGTCGACCGCACACCTCCCTAGGTTTGTAATTTTCCGCTTCCTTGTGACTATCGAACGCCAGTTCACCTGTGTCCTGACGTTCGGCTTGATCCTGTGCCCGCCACCGGCGGGTTCGCCCGCGCTCCGGCGCGCGCCTGCCGGGGCCTCGCCAAGGCCAGGGGCCGACGCTGGTGCCTGGCCTGCGGCGCCGCGCAGCGGCGCCGCTTGACGGTCGCACAGCTCCAGACGTTCCAAGGGCACGGTCGGATCGCTTCTTCGCGCTGGAGGTGCCTCGCGTGACGGTTTCGACGCGGACGCGGGGATCCTCACGATCGACATCACCCGGGTTGTCGTGGATGGTCAGGTGATCGAATCAGATGGCAAGACCGAGAACGCGCAGCGTACCCTCGCACTCGACGCGTTCACGCTCGCCGTGCTCGTAGTCCAGGTCGAGATGCTCGGCCAGGAGCGCGCGGAGTTCGGCCCAGACTACCCCGATCACGGCTGCTGTGCTGCTGGGAGAACGGCAAGCCTCCGCATCCCGACACGAACGGCGCTTTCACCGGCTCGGCGAGACGCCGGGCTACCCAGGATCAACCCGTGCGACGTGCGCCACAGCTACGCGACCGTGGGCCGCGATGCGAAGATCGACTGGAAGGCGCTGAGCACGCGCATCGGTCATTCGGACGTGGCGTTCACGATGAGGCAGTACATCGAGACCGGCCTGGAGGCCGACCGCCAGGTCGCCAACACGCTCGCCGCGCTGAACTTGGCCGCGTATTTGCCACAGTCAGCCGCACACGGCCACGCCGCGCCGCGCACAACCGCACACCCCCCGGCCAACGTACGACGCCCCTGCCCTGACGTTGCCGCAGGTCAGGGGCGATTAAAGTGGGGTTAAGGCCGGTGGGGCGGGTGGGACTCGAACCCACGACCGGCGGATTATGAGTCCGCTGCTCTAACCGGCTGAGCTACCGCCCCGGGACGCGTGACATTACCAAAGCGGCGCCGCCCGCCTCGAACTGAAACTCGCCGTGCAAGGATACCGACGCTGGAATCCTACGGCGCGGCGGAGGAGCGGCTGCACGACGGGCCCACAGCACCAGGGGTCTGGCACTAAATTCGGCACTGGCGGGTCCCTCAGTACCCATGACTCATCTGCATCGCCAGGGCGTGCTCGACCAGGGCAATCAACGTGGCCTTGGTGGATTCCCTGCTCCGGGCGTCGCACTCGACGATCGGCACGTTCGATCCGACCGACAGCGCTCCGTGGACGTCCTGAACGGTATGCGGGAACTCGCCGTAAAAGCCGTTGATGCCCACGACAAACGGCAGGCCTGCCGCCTCGAAGTAATCCACTGCGGGAAATGAATCGGCGAGCCGCCTGGTGTCGACAAGCACAACCGCGCCGATTGCACCCCGGACCAGATCATCCCACATGAACCAGAACCGGTGCTGGCCAGGAGTACCGAACAGATAGAGAATCAGCCCTGCATCGAGAGTCAACCGGCCGAAATCCATCGCGACCGTGGTCGTCTTCTTGTCCGACACGTGTGACAGATCATCGACGTCGGTGCTCGCAACGGTCATTGCCGCCTCAGTCGTGAGAGGCGTGATCTCCGACACCGATCCGACGAAGGTGGTCTTGCCAACGCCGAAGCCGCCCGCGACCACAATTTTTACCGACGTCATCGCAGACCCGGCGGGAGAGCTCTGGGTGGCACCATCGCCTGCCCGCAAGGCCGGTCTCGAAAAAACCCCCGAACTAGAGTTTGCGTAGTCCACTCAGCACCCTTTCGAGCAGGTTGAGATCCGGGTGTCCTGCCACGTGGTCGGTCTGGTGGACCCGAACCAACCCCTCGACCGCCATGTCCGCCACCAGAATCCGGGCGACACCCAACGGCAGCCGAAGCACCGCGGATATCTCGGCCACGCTGCGCCAGTCCCGGCAGAAGCCAAGAATGGCCTGACATTCCGGGCTGAGAATCGACAGATCGCGCGGCTCATAGTGAGACGAGACGACCATCGCCTCGACCTGCAGTTGATATTTGGGCTGCGTCCGCCCGCCCGTGATGGCGTACGGGCGCACTAACGGGCTGGCCACCGCATCGTCACCGACGGCTAGCTCACTCTCACCGGACGGCGGCACGTCCACCGGAGGCTGGCTACGGCGTAGATCACCGCGCGAGCGCAGCTCATGCGCCCCGCCGTCCTTAGAGCCGTCGCCGCGGCCCTGGCCGGCCACCGGTTCCTTCTGTCACTATCTGCCATCCTCCGACCACTCAGGGCGTGAAAGCGCTGTGCAACTGCGGCGTAAGAGCCCGCCCCACCCGCTCTACCAGCAATGCCATCTCGTAGGCCACCAGTCCCATGTCGCAATCTGGCGACGCGAGCACTGCCAGGCTGGAGCCATCGCTGATTGCCATGACGATGAGCAGCCCCCGGTGCATCTCCACCACGGTCTGCGCCACCGCGCCGCCTTCGAAGATCCTCGCCGCGCCCTGCGTCAGGCTGGTGAGCCCCGACGTGACCGCGGCGAGTTGATCCACGCGATCGGGGGGGAAACCCTGGGAAGACCCCATGGGCAGGCCGCCGGACGACACGACGATCGCGTGGGCGACGGCCGGAACGCGGTCGGCAAAGTTTGTTACCAGCCAGTTGAGATCTTGTACCGGGCGGACTACGGGACTCACGCGTCCTCCTTAGCTCTCGGCATCTTCACCCGCAGCGCCATCAGCGACCGGGCCACCAGGGGGCGCGCCGCCAACAGGTGGTCCATACCGCCAGCGGAGTGCGGCGGTACGGCCGGCACGTGCACCGCGCCGGAAACCGGCGAACCGCTCTGCGACCACGTCGGCGGAACGAGCCGCCGGCCGGGCGGGTGGTAAGCCCGCCGCCGTTCCCGGCACGAGATTGGCGCGCGGAATCCGCCTGGGCAGACCAGCCGGCGTGGGTCCGCCAGCCACCGGGTCCTTCGCAGCCGCAGCCGCAGCCGCACGCCACGCCTCGTCGGCTGGTGACGTCCAGCTCACCCCTGCGGCAGGTTCATCGCGGGCACCGAGCCCCGGCGGATCGCTGCCAGTGTGCGGAGGACCAGCCGGTGGCGTGGCGTTGCCGAACCAGTCAGAACCCACCGCCTCGAAGATCGGCAGCCTGCCGATCTTCGAGGCGCTCTCCGACGACGGCACGATCACCGCGTCAGGGCCGGAACCCACGCCGAAGGCACCAGAGCTAGCACCGCGCATGGAGCCAGCGCCGGACCAAGAGCCAGCACGGGACGAGGAGCCAGCGCCAGGCATGTAGCCAGCGCCAGGCGTGAAGGCCTCACCGCGCATGGAGCCAGCGCCAGGTATGGAGGGAGATCCGGACCCGGCCGGACAGCCGCAGCCAGCGCCACGAACCGGCCGCGGCGGCTCCGCGACCTTCCCGCACTCGCCGAGTAACATGATGGCGGATTCCGCGACCTGGTCCGAGCCTAGTTCGCGGACCGGAGCGCTCAGCAGGGGCTGCGCCTGTATGGACAGGCGAACGCCAGGTTCCCCGCTGGCGGCGTCCTCACCACGCGATCGCCCCAGGGAGCAACCATGCGCACCAGACGCACCAGACGCACCAGACGCACCAGACGCACCGAAACGCGGGGAGCGCGCGGCCGCAACCGCCGCCGCCACCCTTTCCGCCGTGGTCTTCGGCTCTGTCCGGAGCGCATTATCGCCAGCACCGCCGACCGCCGCGAACCGCCAAACACCAGGAAGGACCTCGTCGGCGTCGTTGATAACGAGGTCGTCCGGCAGCCAGACCAGCGCGGTGAGGCCGGCGTCTGGTGCGGGCCGCAGCCGCACCCGGATACCGTGCCGTGCCGCGAGCCGGGCAACCACGAACAGGCCCATCCGGTGTGAGACTGCCACATCCACCACCGGCGGGTTGTCCAGTCGCCAGTTCGCGTGGGCCATCTCCTCGGTCCCCATCCCGACGCCCTGGTCGGTGACGTCGAGCAGCAGCCCACCGCTGCTGCACAGGTGACCGGCCACCCGCACCGGACTGTCGCCCGGCGAGAACGATGTCGCGTTCTCGGCCAGTTCGGCGATCAGGTGCACGACATCATTCACGGCATGCCCACCCACGGCGA
>Ga0335081_10011158_pt1 | contig 14532 bp, 16 predicted proteins | sample Lox_Sample_35_FD_206713 | JGI IMG/M metagenome (GOLD analysis project Ga0335081, IMG submission 206713) | Soil microbial communities from Loxahatchee National Wildlife Refuge, Florida, United States - Lox_Sample_3.5 | ecosystem: Environmental > Terrestrial > Soil > Wetlands | place: USA... | reverse complement strand
TATGTAAGGGTGGCGCAGGAACGGCACGTTGTAACGCATTACGTCGAGGTCGCGCTTATAGACTTTTGTCACCCACGGCAATTGATCGAGGTCCTCAATCGCCCGGCCTTCGGGATTATGTATGACGCTGCCGTTCTTCCTAAAGCTGACCCCTGGCAACTGCTCGAGCGGCGTGCCGCCAGCATAGCCGGCAATCTGGTAATCGAATTCGCGCCGCGCGACGAAATCGACTGCGCCATTCTGAAGGATTTTCTCAGGCTCGATGGTCGCGGGAGGTCCAACGAATGCGATCTTTAGCTTCGGATTCGCGTCCTTCATCATTTGAGCGATTTTCAAATCGATGCCAAGGCCTAGGCTGGAAGTAAACAGCACGACGAGCTCGAAATCTTTCGCCATCTCGATGGTTTCGAGCGCTGTGATTTTGTGTGGGGGCGCGTCGACGACCTTGCTGTCAGGCAACATCCCCGCCGGATAACACAGCCAAACGGGATACCAGTAGGACTCGATTTCGCGTGTGGCGGGCCACCTGGAACTGGCCCCGCCGTCGAAGTTTTCGAACGATGGCGGGTTCAAGAAGAGTGTTCGCACTACTGGTCCTCAGCTGTGTGCCGTGTTGGGCGCTTCATTTGACGGCGTTGATATCCTCGCGTTGTTTGTGCCCGAATTTTCGTTTTAGGTCCGGCCAGAACTCCTTCAGAATATTGCCAGCCATGTCGACGCCGATCTGCATACCGAGCTTCGAAACAGCGTCGCGTGCAGTCCGATTATCTGCGTAGTACGTATTAGAGATCGCAACCGCCACGGAATTGCCTACTATTTCGGAATAGTTGAACTGTGTTCCGCCTGAATCGCGATGTGTCCAGAAACTTTGCTTCATTGCGTAGCCAAGCCGGGCCCACGTGGATCCAGTACCGGACTGGAAATACCTTGGGTCCTGGTGAAGGATTGTGGGGAAGATGGCCTCGGTCATGTAGTTTCCAATGACGAGATCGCCGTACGCAGCACCGTAGTAGCGTCCGAATCCCGCTCCGCCCTGACCGAACGATCGATTTGCGTTCGTTAGCTGACCTTCGCCGGCGAAAAATCCCGCTAGCGCAAACGTCCCCCGATCAAAGGAGTCTTCCGACGCTAATTTGAACTTCTCGCCGATCGTCAATGGCTCATAATTTACCAAGCTTGGAGAGGTCCGGTAATTTGGGATAATCCCGAAAATCCGCTTACTCTCTTGCACCTCAGTTTGATCACCCGATACATTTTGCCCGGCCGCCACCCAGGCGCCAAGAAGGACGGCGAGGCTAACCCATGTCACGCGATAGAGCAACAGAAACCCCTTTCTTTGGATCACCGGCGTTATGAGCTCAGCCTACGCCGCCCTTAGATCTGCGTCTGCGTATTCGTGCTACTTGCTCCCGAATTGAAACACAACACCGGCCGAGTAGCGGACGTCGTTCTGATGGTCGCCGAATCCTCTCGTGGAGCCACCAAGCTGGTCGCTTTTGAACTGAGTCATGACGTACTCCACTTGAATCGGCTTGATAGCAATGTGATCGGTCCATTTCCAATCCAAGCCCCCGCCGGCGGCGGTTGCGAAGGCGTTTTGTGTGTTCGAATTTCCACCTGGGCCGCTCCACGCGTATGCGCCGCCAAACAGGAATTGGACATAAGGATTCAGACGCGAATGCCGCCAATTAAAGCGTGGGCCGAACAGGTACGTAAGCGCCTTGTCGTTGATCCCCGTTCGTGTGTTGGCGTATCCGCCGAAGTCGCCAATGAGTCCAATCATCCGGTTCAGGTTGTACTCAAAATATCCCGAGCCGCCATTTCCTGTCCGCTGATAGTCGTAATTGGCGGAATTGACGTGTAGCCATGAATAGTTCAAGCCGACCTCGTATTTCGGCGTCTCTACTTCTTGCGCGCTTAGCACCACGCCAGAAACTAAGAAGACTCCCAAAACAAACTTGAGTGATTTCATAACTTACCTTTCTTTTCTCCCTTGAATCGCGCACCGAGTAGTGCGTTTGATTAGCTCCCCACCGGTCCAGAACAAAGACAGCTAACGTTCAGCCGATCTACGGTTCTGAAACCGTTACACCTGGAAGGAGCGTAACCCACACGGTTTTGTTGGGCGCCTGGCTTAGAACTGTTTCGTAACGAAACCCAAACCGACCGGTGACAACAGAGCGTGAGATCCAAAAGTCCTCTTGTACGTGGTCGCGGGAAGGAGAATGAAATGAGTCAGCTGTTCGCAGGTGGTCTGTGTGCGTGCAAGGTCATACGCTCCAGCGTCAGGGTATCGATGTTTCTGCTGATCGCGCCGGCTATATTTGGACAGAGTTACCGCGGCCTACCGAGCCCGGGCGGGCCAGACTTTCACTTTTGGGACTCAATTGACATCCGGGTCCCGAAGCAAAAGAGCACCACCTCGAACATCGTTACGCTCCAGGAGCTACAGCATGTTGTCCCCAAGAAGGCGCTCAAAGAGGTGGAGAAGGCCGAGGCAGCACGTCTCGACAACCGCAATGATGCTGCGATCAGACACTATTGTGAAGCGATCTCAATTGATCCCGAGTTTGTCGCGGCCCGCAACAACTTGGCTGTCGTGTATTTAACGACGGCGAGCGGGGAAGCCGCCATCGCGCAACTGGAAGCGGCCATTAAAGTCGATCCGAATAAACCACTTTTGTTCACGAATCTCGCTTCGGGATATGCAATGATTCACCAGTACGATGCCGCGGAGCGTGCTGCTCGTGTGGCGGTCAACCTCGACCGAGCGAACCCGCTCCCGCGCTTCATTCTTGCACTCGCGTTGACAGCACAACGGAAGTCCGCGGACGAGGCGGTTCAATACTTCGAAGTAGCGGGCCGGACCTACACGGAGGCTTATTTCTTCGCTGCGAGACTGCTCATCACGGACGGTCAGCTAAAACGGGCGAAATCAGAGATCCAGACTTACTTGGCGGGCGCTGATGATCAGCAAAAGCGTGCAGTGGCAATGCACTGGCTCGACCTCATCGATCAAAGTGAACAAGTGAGTGTTACTTCGTTGAGCCTGGCGCGGTCCAGGTATTAGTTGAGTGGATGCGGACGGTGGACGTGTGTAGCGCGGTCGCGGCGATTGATTGTTCGCTCTCGAGGCGGGATCGGATCAACCAGGAACGTTTGCGGTGCCCGCAATCGGCACCTCCGAAGTAACCGGAAAGCCGCGGGCCCGCCAGGCCAGCAGGCCGCCGCCGAGGGGCCGAACGTGCTCAATTCCTCTTTGGCGCAGCGCAAGCGCCACACGCGCGCTTGTGTACTCCCCAGGAGACGCACAGTAGAGGACGACCTCGCGAGACGGCGATATTTGTACATCCTTATATTGCTCAAGGGCTCGGGGATTTATGCGGACTGCACCGGGAATACCCTCGGCCGTCGAACGGCGACCTTGTAGATCCACAATCAAAACATCATCACCGGCCTTCAACTTGTCATGGAGCTGTTCGGGCGTGATTCTCGCGAGGCTGAACTCCTGCACGAAGCGGTACCACCGGGCACATTTTCGTAGTAAGTAGAAGCTTAAGCCCAAGGCAATAGCGACCGCTAGGAAGGCTCCGATACGGACCAAATGAGTCGCCACGCGGTCTAATTGGTTGCTGAAAATGTAGCCGAGGGTCGCGTAGGCAGACGTCCACAAGGCGGCGCCCAGCGCATCGAACATTAAAAACTGGATTGCTGGTACTCGAGCCCTTCCCGCCAGCGGAGCAGCCACAGCGTCTAACCCGACTATGAACTTTGAGATCAGCAATATTCTCACACCGTGCTTCGAAAAAACGCCGGTCGCCCTGTGGGTACACGACCCCGGATCTTGAGACAGACCGCAAACGAAATGAAGTACCTTGTCGCCCAGTTCGCGACCAGCTTCGTACCAGGCAAAGTCCGCGAAGAGAAACGCTAGGACCGAAATGCCGACGGTCCCTGACAGACTTAGTCTTCCCGAGTGAGCCATCGCGCCGGCGGCTACGAAAAGCAGATTCGCAGGTATTGGTAAACATGCTTGCCTGCCCAGTACTGCACCGATTAGCACCCAATAGTCGTGCTGCGCCAGAAACTGGACCGTCTCATTCATGGTCGGCGGCCGACCAAAGACCAACTCGGTTCGCGTGCTGTGATGCTCAACGGCGCTCCCGTCTCTTTTCGCCGAGTATCCATTCGCGAATGTAGAGGGGACAGTTCACAAGCTCGATGCCCTTCGATTCGCAATCACTGAGGAAGCGCACAACGCACCGGTCCACGAGTTGCACCTCATCGAGGTTTAGGACGGTTTTTCGACGGCAGCTCTCAATCTGTTGCTGCAACGTGTGCAGCTGCTCCGATTGGATTCGACCACTGAGCTGAATTAGCTCGGCGTGCCCCCGCGAGCGCTTTTCGATTCTCAACATGGCCGTTGATTGACTACACGTAATTTGCGCACAAGCTTCTCTGCTCTCCGTCAGGCATCGTAACTTGCTGACCATCCTCTCTAAACGGAGAAGATGCAACAGAGTGGTTACTTGTTTGACGGCGGTTACACCTCCGCTTCCCAACAAGCGCAGTTCATCCCGACTCCTCTCCTATAGACTGTGAAGCTGCACTGGCGAAGCTCAAGCAACCGTTTAGCTGCAGAAATCGGCCTACGGTCCGACTGTCAGAGCCCGAACTGTCTTGTTTCGATCTCGGGCAGAATTACTGTCGATTCTTCGCCCGAACTACGGGTCCTCCTGCTGCAACGCCTGCGATCCCCGGCTTGCCAAAGCCTGACCGTAGACTTTCACGACGTGGAATACATCGACACTTCCGGGCTCGCCATCTTGGTCGAAATCCTCAGGGTATCGTGTGCCGAACGCAAACCCTTTCAATTAAGCGGGCTTCAAGGGAGGCCGCGTTTTCTGTTTGAAGTGACTGGTCTTCTACACCTCTTTGATGAACCGGATGGCGAACAAGCCCGTTTGTGTGCGGAGACCACACGATGAAACGAACCGGCGTAGAACGTCTTGGTAGCGCAACGCTAGGTCACGTTGAATACATAGGCGGCCTCGCAACCCAGTTATGGAACGATCTTCACTCCTTAGGGCGAACGCTACCGCTCCTAGGAAATCGGAACCGATGGCGGTCGGCAGTGAAACAAATGCTCGCTGTCGGGGTGGATGCAGTTCCAATGGTGGGAATCATGGCCGTCTGCACGGGATTTATCCTGGCCATGCAAGGGGCGTCCGAGCTCCGCCGTTTCGGGGCGATGCAATTCGTGATCGATCTCGTGACCATCGGTTTTACACGGGAGTTAGGGCCACTGCTCACGGCGATTGCAGTCAGCGGTCGTTCGGGATCGGCATTTTCGGCGGAGATCGGAAGCATGGTGGTCACCGAGGAAATCGATGCACTGCGAACGATGGCGATAGACCCCGTAGAGTTCCTGCTTGCGCCGAAGTACCTGGCTGCGCTGGTTGTGCTGCCCTGCCTCACGATTATCAGCAACGCGTGTGGAATTCTGGCGGGTGGGCTTTTCATGCGCATTAGCGTAAATATGGCGTTCAGTATGTATTTTCAATACGCCATGCAGTCCATGGTTATGCGCGATGTTGTGACCGGGTTGATAAAGAGTCTAGCGTTCGCGACAATCATCGTGCACGTCGGATGTCTGGAAGGGTTCCGTGTCCGGGGTGGGCCGGACGCAGTTGGCCGGTCCGCCACCGCGGCAGTCGTAAAATCCACCTTCCTGGTGATCCTCGCCGACGTCGTATTTACTGCCTTTTTTTACATGACAGGAGGGCATTGACGACGTGCCCGGGTCAGTGGGAGCGGCCGCGGAATCGGCAATTTCCGTTCAAGATGTAGTGGTCAGCTACGACGGACGCCTTGTCCTCGACGGGATCAACCTTGAGATAGCCCGCGGAGAAACCATGGTCTTGCTCGGCGGGAGCGGGTCCGGAAAAAGCACACTGCTCCGGCAGATCATCGGTCTGGAGCGCCCACAATCCGGCCGGGTTCTCGTTTCTGGCGTCGATCTTGCCAAGTCCAAACCGAGGGACTTGAAGAAGCTGCGGCGTTCGATTGGAGTGGCATTCCAGGATGCTGCGTTGTTCAACTCGATGTCAGTTGAAGATAATATCGCGCTGCCTCTCCGTGAACTTACGTGTCTCGCCGAGTCGACCATCCGCCTAATGGCCTGGATGAAGCTGGCCGTGGTGGGGTTGGCAGATTTTGGAAAGCTCAGCCCCCAATCGCTGTCAGGGGGAATGAGGAAGCGAGCCGCGGTCGCTAGAGCGCTTGCATTAGATCCCGAAATTTTGGTCTTTGATGAGCCGTCGGCCGGTCTTGACCCGATTGTGGCGGCGGAACTCGACGAATTGATCTTGGCCCTGAAGCGCGCATTCAATATGACTGTTGTAGTGGTGACTCACGAACTGGCGAGCGCATTCCGAATCGCGGACCGGATGGCGATGCTCTACAAAGGCTCTCTAATCGCCGTCGGCACGAAGGAGGAGATCCGGAACAGTTCCCAACCTCGTATCCGGCAGTTCCTTGACCGCGTGCCGGACCAAATTGTGGACACGGCAGCGGTTGACAAATATTTCGAACGGTACCTGGAAGGGAGTTCCATGTGAATACGGATGCTAAGGTCGGAACCTTGGTAATTGGCTGTTTGATGCTGCTAGGTGTGACGGTTTATTACGTGACTAATGAGCAATGGGGGAGTCACGTAACCCTATACCGGACGTTTCTGCGGTACGCCGGAGGGGTGGGGCCAGGCTCTGACGTTTTGTTCGGCGGAATGGAAGCGGGCAGGGTAAAGGCAGTTAGACCATGGGAAAGGGATCCGACCCGGATAGAAATTCTCCTCGAGGTGAAGGAAGGCACGCCGGTCAATGAGAAATCTGTCGCAAAGCTGGGCTCCGTGACTCTGATGAGCAGTCCGGCAATTTCGATTACAACCGGCGCGCAGGAAGCTCCGCGCGTCAAGCCGGGTGGGGTAATCGCTTCTCAGGAAACGGTCAGCATCGATGACATGACTCGCAAACTTTCCGCTATTGCGGATAGCGCAGAGACATTGATCACTGAGGTGCAGGGCCAACTTAAGGGAATCAGCGACCGAGCTCAAACACTATTGGCGAACTTGAACGAAGTGACAGGGCCGGTAAACCGCCAGCAGATTGCTGAGATCTTGCAGCAGGTCAACTCGCTCGTGGCCACGCAGTCTCCAAAAATCGACAAAATCACGGACCAGGTGACGCTTGTTACCCAGGACGCGGATTCAGTAATCAAGAAAATCGGTCCGCTGGTAGATCACACGGACGCGACGGTTGCCAACGTGAATTCAACCATCGATCAACTGCGTGACCCTATCAAGCAGGACCTTGCCCAATTGCAATCCACCATGGAGCAGGCGAAGGGCCTGATCACTAGCCTGCAAGTCGTAGTGCGCTCGAACGACGACAATATCCATGAAACGATCGACAATCTCCGCGTCGCGACGGAAAATCTTGATCAAATGACCGATCAGGTTAAGCAACGTCCTTGGAGCTTAATAAGAATCCGGCAGCCCAAAGACCGAAAAGTGCCTCGGTAGCCACCTGGTCAAGAAAACGCGGCCAACAAAGCGCGCCCGGTGAAGCTCTCATGATGTTGGGGGGCGTTCTCAAAACACAAAGGAACCACCCCATGGAGCACACCAAAACTTATGCAAAAAACACACTACCTCCTCGTCCTGACGATTGCCGCTGTCGTTCCGGCAGCTGCCGCAGACGACACGGCGGCACGGATCGACAAATCGGTGGCTGTTCTCAACAAGATGACCGAATCCAGGCATGGCATTCCGGCCGCAAAGCTGGCAAATGCGGACTGCATTGCGGTGATCCCGGGATTTAAGAAGGGCGCAGCAGTTGTAGGCGCGGGCTACGGTCGGGGATTCATCTCGTGCCGGAATGGCAACGGCTGGTCAACGCTCGGCGCGATCACTTTGGAAACCGGCAGCCTAGGGGTCCAGGTCGGCGGCGAAGAAATCGATATCGTGGTGCTGTCCGTGGACAAGGAGAAGCGCTCAAAACTTCTTTCAGAGCGGTTCGCGGTCGGATCGGATGCCTCGGCCGCTTGGGGAAATGGCAAAACGGCGCACGAAGATCCGAATGCGCAGATTCTTTTCTACGGGCACACCAAAGGCGCTTTCGCGGGATTCGGTCTGGATGGCGCAACTCTGAAAGCTGACCACTCGACCGATAAAACGCTGTACGGCAAGGAGCTGCCCAACAGTCAAATCGTGGCAGAAGAGAAAACGCCGGCCGTTGCTCAATCGTTGGTCGAAAAGCTCGATCGGGTAACGCCCCGATAACCGGCCAACACTGTGTCCAGCTCACGAATTCCGGAGCTGGGCACTGCAATAAAGGCCGTACGAGCTCCGGCTCACCAGCACGGACGGCCTCCAGCGCAATCCACCGACGAATACCACTCTTCTTCAGAATGACGGAATGCGCTCTTTCCTCAAACCAAACGGTCGCGCGAGCGAGTTTGGCGGAACCGATGCTCCTTTTCGGGGCGTGGCAGCCCGGAAAGTATTTAACATCGACTGGCTGTTGCTCTTGATTTTGAGCACCACGGCTGCGGCTGTGGAACGTCATCGGCTTTCTCCGCTCAATGGGCTGTTTACCGCCCATAACACCGGCAATCTGCTGGTGCTCGCCGCGCACTACGTAACAAAAGGTTTCAGCCAGATCGGGCCCCTGCTTTCCGTGCCGGTGTTCATAGCCGTGCCTGGCGCGGCTACAATGGCGTTTGGAGAAGTTAGGAATTGCTCGTGCGTCGCGGCGGGCATTGCTGGTCCTGTACTCGGCCCTTCTGGCCAGCTTCTTGGCGTTTGACGAAAGTTTCGGTCCCTTTACGAATCCCGACAGCGCGCCTGCGGTGTTTGTGGGCATGCTCGGTGTGGCCGCGATGGCGACACAGAATGCGCTGGTGAGACTTGCGTTGCCGGGATCACCCTCGACCGCGGTGCTGACCACGAACACTACGCAGCTGGTGATGGACTTGGCAACCCTGGCAGGCGGGGTGAAACGGACCAAGTTGCCCGGGCCCTGCGCCGCGCAAGCCTGACTTTGCCGTCCATCATCGAATTCGTGGTCGGCTGTGCCGCTGGTGCTCCTTCGAAGTGCATCTGAATCTAATGGCACTGGCGCTGCCCGCTTTTCTCGCCGCACTAGCTGTCCCATTCGGTGAGCAGTGAAGTGCCGGACGGGTGGCGGAGAACGTTAGAGCGCCGTGCCCGGAACCGAGTACAACGTCTATCGATGGCAGAGGTTAAGGTTTTTGCCGGCAAATCGAGCGTCTCGCGCGCGTTGGAGCACTTCAGCATTAGCAGCGACCTGATCCCACGGTTACGGCTGGTTTCTCACGCTTGAAGTCAGGTTCGCGGAAGCCGGAGTACCGTGCGGCACATAATCGAAATACTCGATGGTCATTTCTGTCGGGCCGAATATGCGGGCATCAGTGACAGAACGATCTAACACCGGAAACCAGAAGGAACCGGTTTTGCCGTAGTCATGATCGAAGTGAACACTCTTAATCCAGAAAGAAGGGCTCTTAGCGGGCCTGCCTTCGACTCGGATGATGGCGTAATCCTCAGCATCCACCCAGATCCTGCCTCGGGCGAGATACTTGTTCGAGGTCTTGGGCTCAATCGCAAGCACGTAAGCCTGCCGGCCCCGGAGGTATTCCGTACCAATCAGTTCAAACGTGTAGTTTTGAGGTGTGATGCGGGACCGCTCGCGAAATTCGGGACGTGCGGCCTCGATTTCGCCTTCGAGCAGCCGTGGAAATACGTGCTTTCGCGCGCCACCCCAACCGTTTTCGGAGAGAACTTCAAATTTCTTCGAGCCATCTTCCTGGCAGATCATCCGAACCAGCATTTCGGCCCGCTTGTGATGATTTTCGTTCTCCAGCACATATCGCCGGACGGCCGTATAACCGTGTAGGACCGCTTGGCGTTCCTCATCGTGTGCAAGCATCTTGGCAACGACCTCGTCGGCACTTTGAGGTATGAAAGTGGGATCGGCAGCTGCCATCGTGACGGACAAAGCAGCTATCCCTGCGGCCAGTCTCATTGCTAGAACTCCCAAATGAATTTTCCTCGGAATGTTCGGCCAACACCGTTAAAGAGCGCGCCATAGCGGTAACTGTCGATGTCGCTTTGCACGTCGCGCGGGTTGAAACGATTTAGAAGGTTGAAAACACTGAATCCGATGCGAGCTCTTATGTCTTTGTGCGGGAACGGCAGCCGAATCGGCCTGGTAACTTGTAGGTCGAAAGAATCGAACAAAGGGAAGCGCAGCGAATCCCTGGGTCCGACAAACTCGCGTTCCTGGTTAAGGTCGGAATAGGGGAATCCCGTGTGAACGTCCAGAAAGGGCATCATTGTCAATTTGAACGGCGCTTGAAATTGGCCCCAGAACAAGAACCGGTTTGGGGCATCGAAGGGGAGCCGACCGCGAACATTTGGCTCGATCACTGCAATAGCGCTGTTGCCGAAAAATTGATTGAAGTCGTTGAGATCGCCATACGCTTTCGATCGAACATAGGACGCATTCAGGGTATGGCGCTTGAGCTTATACCGTCCTTCGACTTGAAACTCACGATAAGAACTATGACCATCGCTCGAAAGCGATAGGATTCCTTGGCTCGGGCTTGCCTCCGGATTGATGACGAAGTCCCGAACAGTATTGCGCTCCTGAAATCCAGCTCGCACGAGCAAGGCGGAGGTGATTTGCCGATCCAGTTCGATGTTCCAGCCGACACTTCGAGGGTTGCGAAGGCGTCCGGAGATCGTATTGACATATGGCATAGAATCCAACACCTCTCCCGTTGGCCCGAGAGTTTCAATCGTGCGGTCTGGCAGAAGAGGAAAAGATTCTGCGTTCAGCGGCACTCGGTCATAAAACAATCCTGCGCCGCCCTTAAGCAAAGTCCTGGCATCGCGGGTAAGCGCAAGGGCGAAGCCGGCCCGTGGGGCCGTATTTGTCGAATGCGCCACCGAATCACGGTCAAAACGCAAACCAAGATCGAGGGTCAGCCGTTGGAACGGCGTCCACTTGTCGGCGAAAAACCAGGCCACTTCATTTTGATGGATGTCAAAGCGAGAAGTAGGCCCGAACGTAATGGATTCGATCGGAAGGTCCGACGTTCCAAGGATGGTGACGGGCAAAAGTTGAATACGGCCGTCATAATCACTGCGCGCAAAGTCCGTTCCCACCTTCAGCTCATGGGACCCGAGGAAGGCGTGGGTGTCGAATTGGTAGCCCTCCTGCCACTCAGTCCTATAGCTCTCGCGACGCTGGCGGTCAAAGAATCCTCCGGTGGTGGTCTCAACCAAAAGTTGATATGGGGCGGTGCTATTCGCTGTGACATCGGCGTCGAAGGTTTTGTAGCTGAATTGTGAAACAAGCATCGAGCTGGAACCGGTGGCATAACGGTGCTGGATGGAAGCCATGTAGCCGCGCTGATGCAGATCGGGCGTCGATGGCTGCGGGACGAAAGTGTTCAGGCCCAGGTAGTTGAGCTTCTGCGGATACACTGCGAGCGAGGCAGTTAGCGATTGGTGGGTAGTTAAGTACGCATCCATTTGAGTGAACGAGTTGAAAGATTCCAGCTTCATATCGCGCTGCAGAGGAGGAAGACTTTCAACGGGAGTGCGAATAAAGCGGTATTCAAAAGACTGCGTGAATGCGATTTTGTTTTTCAGAAGTGGGCCAGTCAAGGTGAGACGTGGCGTAGCTGCCTCAATGCCTACGAAATCCCCGTTGCGCCTGCGCGGCCGCGGCATCAGGTTTTGCAAGGAAAAGTGGAATGCATTGAAATTGCCGGTGACGGTCTCTACGCTCGCAACCGCGCCGGTAAGTCTTCCGTACTCTGGATCGTAGGGATCGGCGATCACCTTCACGGACTCGACGATATCGATGGGAAGGTTGATCGCTGCGTTGCCCGTTACCGGATCGATCGCGCTTGCGCTATTCACCAGATACCCTGACTGCGAGGAGCGGGCGCCTTTCATGTTGATCAGACCGTCTGGCCCGCGGACAACGCCCGGAACCAGGGGCAAAAGCGAATCAATGCGTTCCTCTTTGTTTGGTGCGTTGAAGATCACGGCTTTGTCTACCGTTGTTTCATTCGATGGTTCGTTCGAATCGACCTCCGAGGCACTGGACGTGACCGTAACGGAGTCCTTCAGTTCGTCGACTTTCAATTCGATGGGAATATCCAGTGCGTCGCCGGCCACTATTTTGATGACGCTGGAGCCGCGAAGACCAGGCGCCTCTACCAGAAGTTGATAAGTCTCTGCTGGCACGTCCGGGAAGCCGTACCTGCCAGTGTCATCACTCACGGTCTCTTGGGAAAATCGACTGCCCTGGAGTCTAACCTTAGCACCTGGAACAACGGCCCGCTCCCCATTTTGCTCGCTTGTAAATATCGTCCCTTGCACAGTCCCAGAATTCACGCCGACTGTCGCCTGTGCCGCAAGAGTTGGAGCGAACGTGCACATCATACAGGTGAATGCTGCCAATTTTGCCGCCGCCCGAGAACTCATGCGGCCTTGCCTATGGCGATTTGTAGCGTGGTTCGAGCGCGCGCGTTTGCGCGATTGCCTTTTTGGGCAACTCGAAGGGGTCGCCCCTGAAGTGCTGCTGTCAGCAATTGCCGCGCTCGAAACAGCCTGGTCTTAACCATCGGAACGGCGCCGTGGACCGAGCGGGCTGTTTCTGCTTCGCTGAGTTGCTTAAAACTGCGGAGCACCAGGACCTCCCGGTAGATCGCCGGAAGCTTCGCAATAGCGCTTCGCACTCGCTCCGCTGCTTCTTTTCGCTCAAGAGAATGAAACGGGGATTCGAAGGAGGAAGCAAAGGTATCAAGATCCGCGAATGCCCGCACTGGCGCCTTAAGCTCTCGGCGATAGAACTGCATTACTTCGTTCATAGCGATGCGTGTGATCCATGTACGAAAGCTGCTTTCGGACCGGAAGCTGTCGAGATGAAGCCACGCTTTCAGAAAGGCTTCCTGGACAAAGTCATCTTCACGGGATGTATCGAAGGTCATGGACCTGATCCGCTTTCTCACTGCCGACTCGTGCCGATTCATCAACACGTCAAAGCACTCGGTTCGGCCCGCTCGAATCATTTCGATGAGAACGTGGTCTTCGATTGTTGGGCTCGGTGTCGTCATCGTGAGATGTTTGCGCTCTCTCTAATGGCAAAGACCCAATAAGTCACCCGGCTGTTTGAGTTAGTGACGTATTTTCGCCAACAAATAAGTTGGCTTGAGGGTCCTTGTCTATGAGACTTGCGATCACCAAATGAAAACAGTGAATGAGTGTCTTATTCTCGCTGCCGGTAACGGGACGCGCTTGCGGGCGGTCTCGCATGGGCTCCCGAAGCCTCTGGTCCACTTTCGTGGCAGGCCGATCCTCGAACATGTCATCCTCGGGGCACAGCAAGCCGGTATCGATAGGTTCGTAATCGTGGTGGGGTACCGCTCTGACTTGATTCGCCGCTGGTTCGCACAACGATGGCGTGGCACGGTGTCAGTGACATTTGTAGAGAATCCAGAATTTCACAAGCAAAACGGTATTTCTGTCTTGAAGGCCCGAGAGGAACTTCATGAAAACTTCTTGTTACTCATGGCTGACCACTTGTTTGACACTCAGACTGCGAAAACACTAGTCCGGCAGCCGCTCGCACCGGGTGAAGTGATTCTTGCAGTGGATCCAAACGTCGATCAGGTTTTTGACTTGGACGATGCAACCAAGGTTCGACGGCAAGGGGATCGTATCGTGGACATCGGCAAGGAGATCGAGAGTTACGATGCGCTGGATACTGGCATGTTCCTGTGCAGCCCGGCGCTATTCGACAGACTGCAGTCGGCAGTTAGGGATGGGAACTGCTCGCTATCGGACGGTATGCGGCAACTGGCGCAAGAACGGCGTTTCCACGCCTTGGAGATCGGCGAGGCTGGTTGGCACGACCTTGATACCCCCGAGGCTCTGGAGCATGCCGAGGTTGCGTTGAATGCGCACTTCCTTTACAAGCCTGCCGCAGAAAGGTTAGCAAGTTGATATCGAGAGCTCGACTGCCGCTCCGTCTCCTCGCGAGCGTCCTCGGAGTGTTACTTCTGACGTTCTTGATTCGGCGGGCCGGTCCTACCAAGCTCCTCGAAAGTATCGCCGCCCTTGGATGGGGGCTGGGCCTTGTAATTGCTCTGGGCGGAGTTTCGCACGTATTGAAGACCTGGGCTTGGCGGCTTACATTACTGGATGAGAAGCACCATGTTTCGTTCGTCAAAATGCTTGGATTGCGGCTTGGTTCGGAAGCGGTTGGACAGTTTGGAGCCCTCGGACAAGTGTTTGGCGAAACGCTTCGCGTCTCTCTTCTAAGCTCAACGCTGCCGCTCGCCAACGGAATCGCCTCAGTCACGCTTGACAGAGCCTTTTTTGTCCTGACTGCCGCGATGGTTAGCGCAGCCGGTCTGGGAGCAGCGGTGACC
>Ga0335081_10011157_pt1 | contig 14532 bp, 15 predicted proteins | sample Lox_Sample_35_FD_206713 | JGI IMG/M metagenome (GOLD analysis project Ga0335081, IMG submission 206713) | Soil microbial communities from Loxahatchee National Wildlife Refuge, Florida, United States - Lox_Sample_3.5 | ecosystem: Environmental > Terrestrial > Soil > Wetlands | place: USA... | reverse complement strand
CTAACCGGGCGGTATGGGTTTGCGGGGTGGGTGGCGCCGGGGGCGCGCGCGGGCCCCGCGGGGGTGGGCGGGGGCCCGGGCGCCCGCGACGGGGGGGGGGGGGGGGGCTCCGGCCGCGAGAGCGCGGTCGTAGCAGAGATGGTAACCGGCAATGGCCCCGGCGCAGGCGACTGCGAAGGCCATCCCGGCGCCGGACACCCGCCGGCCGGCCGCGCGGATGGTGGTGAGCGCCAGGCCGGCGCCGATCAACGAGGCCCCGAGGGCGCCTCGGGCGCTCACCGATTCCCGCAGGAGGAGGGCCGCCGTGGGCCAGACGACGAGCATCGCCCCGCCGCGCGCCACGGTGTAGACGACCCCGAAGTCGGCTCGCGCCAGCGCAGCGGCGAGGGTCACGAAGTAGAGCCCCTCGAACACGCCCGCGGCGAGCGCCCAGCGGAGGGCCGCCGGGGTCTCGAACGCCGGCCTCCCGGCCGCCAGGGCCGCGGCCACGGCGAAGAGGAGGGCGAACGAGAGCACGCCCGCAACGGCGGCTTCCGGCGCGCGCTCGCGCTTGAGGAGCGCGTTCCACGACGCGTGCAGGAAGGCGGAGAGGAGCAGGGCCGCGAAGGGCATGGGGTGCGATCAGGCGACCTGGGCGACCCCGACGATCCGGGGGCCGGAGGGACGGGGAAAAACGGCGGCCATGACGCGCCCGGTGCGCCTTCAGATCTGGGCCACGCACTCGATCTCGACGCGCGCCCCAAGAGCGAGCCCGCTCGTCCCGAAGGCGCTCCGCGCAGGGAGGTGGCCCGGGAAGAACCGCACGTACTCGGCGTTCATGGCGGGCCACTCGCCGATGTCGGCGAGCATGACTGTGACCTTGACGATCCGCTCGAGCGACGAGCCGTGCCGCTCGAGGACGGCGCGGATGTTCTCCATCGCCCTCCGCGTCTCCGGGCCGACGCCCCCGGGGACGAGCTTCCCCGACTCGCCGAGGCCGATCTGGCCTGCGAGGAAGAGCAGGTCCCCGGTCCGGACCGCCTCCGAGAACGGGAGGCCGCTCTGACCGCTCACCGGATGGTAGGTAGGACTAGGGCTCGAGGCTTTCACCGTCGCCACCTTTCGAGAGGGTTCCCGCGGGTAGATACTCTAAGGCGTAGCATGCGCCCAGGCGACCTCCTTTCGAGAGGCCCACGCGACCGCGGCCCCTTCGCCGCGGGGATCCCTTCCCGAGCCCTCGAGCCCTCGGCACGCGAGCGAGCGACGCCGGCGGGTTGCGCGGGCGAACGGGCACCGATAGGACCCAGCCCACAGGAAAATCGCTGCGCACGGTGTCCACGAGACTCATGACCCCTGGAACTCATGCCGGAGTCACGGCCGCGTGGCTCGCGGCCCTTTGCGCAGCGTGCGGCGGAGGGAGCGGGGGCGGCTCGACGGACGGCGGGCCGAGCAGCTTCAGCATCGCCCTCGGGTCTGCGACGACCTTCGCCACACACGCCCAGTTTGCGGCGGCCGGCTTCCTATGGGGGCCGCCCGACGGGACCCTGGGCGTCGTGTCCCGCGGGGCGGGGAGTTACCTGTTCTTCGGCTCCGCGGCGGGAGCGGCCTCGCCGTCGTCGGCAGGGCCGGCCTGCAGTGGCTCGCCGGGGCAGCAGGGCGCATTCGTCTTCGACGGGTCGCTCGGCGAGTTGTCCGGGCTCACGGCCTCCGGGTGCAAGGCCCTGTTCACGAAGGGGTCCGCTCCCTCCGGATGGGTCTTCGACAAGGACTACGCGGGAGGGGGTTCGGTCCTACCGTTCACGAGTGGGTCCACGAGCGGCCTGCTCATGACCTACCACGGCGAGGTCCACTGGAAGAGCCCGACCTCCTCGAACGGGCTCTGCAACGACGTTCCCTGCTTCTATGGCGGGATCGGCCTCGCCGTGTCGGTCGACGGCGGGTCGAGCTTCACGTCGGTCGGGCAGATCCTCCAGCCCTTCCAGCCGCTCTCGGTCTACCAGGGGAGCAACGAGAACGTGGGCGTGGGGTACGGATCGATGGTTCTGGCGGACGACGCCGGCAACTGGCTCGCGGCGCCGGCGGCGAACCCCTCCGCCGCGTACCTCTACGTCCTCTACGAGGATTACCTCCCTTCCGGCGCAGCGGGGCCCTGTGCCAACGTGGCATGCGTGGCAGTGGCGCGCGCCCGGCTGGACGAGGTGCTCGCCGCGGTCGTACCTTTGGCGAGCGCCAGCCCCACCGCCGTCGCCGGGCTCTTCCGGAAGTACGACGCGGCGGGGAGCGACCCTTGGAGCTCGCCGGGCACGAGCGGAGACCCCACGGAGGAGCACGCGAGCGGCTCCTTCACCCCGCTTTTCCCGGACACGAACAGCTTTCTCCCGAGCGTCATCTGGGACACCGTGGCGAACGCCTACCTGATGGTGCACCAGAGGGAGGTGGGCGGAAGTCAGCCGGTGAACTTCATCATCCGCAGCTCGACGGACCTCTTGAACTGGTCGTCGCCGCTCGCGACCTTTGCGCCTCCCGCGGGCCACGAGCCTTTCTACCCGACCCTCGTTGGAGAGAATGGCGTCCCCCTTGTCGGCGGAGCGGCTCCGCGGCTCTTCTTCTCGACATTCCCGGACGGGTTTCCGAACTGGGTTGGCTCCGAGCTCGACAGCCTCCCGCTGCAGGTCACACAGAGCCCGTGAACGAATCGCCGGGAAGGTCGCGGACACGCGCGGATCCCAGGGCCGCTTCTCTTTGACAACGATGCGCTCGAAAACTAGAGGACCCTCCCATGAAGGCCCTGCGGGGTGCGGCGGGAGCTCCACGCCGCCAACCCCTGTTGCGCTTACCGTCGTCGGTGGCCCCGCCGTCGCGGCCGCGGCTCAGGTGAACGGGGGTACATGGAAGGCTCTCACTCTCAGCGGCGGCAGCGGCACCTTCGACGTGCCCTCGCCAACCTCGAGCTACGCCGTCGCCGTCCTCTGCCCGGTGGTTTCGAGCAACCAACTCGAGGTGATCATCCAGGCGACCGCGGCGGACACTCCGTCCTCGACCGTCCCCTGCCCGGTGACCACGACCGTCCCCTTGGTGGTGAACTACAACGTGAGCGTGCTGGGGGCCTCGGCCCAGGTCTCCGTGGGGAGTATGTCCGGCGGCGGATACTGGTCCGGCGGGGTCGGCGCCGCAAACCTTCCGGCGGTGGCGCCGGGAGTCCAGGACATTGCCGTGGCAGCCTACCCCATCACCCCAAACGTCTCCGCGGTCGCGGTCGAGGTCGACCGGGGCGTCGACGTGACCGGCGCCCCGGTGACCGTCCCGACCATGACCGCCGCCGACGCCGCCGGGACCGCGCCCATCACTGTCGACAACATCCCCGCAGGTTTCACGAACACGATCACCGCCTACTACGTCACCGCGGGCGGGACTGCCGTCGGCATCAACGGCAACAATGTCGCGAGCTACGCGCTCGTGGCGGCGACAGTTGTGGCGGCCGGGGACTACTATGCGGTGACGGCCGAAGCGCTCGACGCCTCCACCACCCACGCCGTGGGGGTCGTCCACTCATCGTCGACGCCGCAGAGCCTGACCCTCTCCCTGCCGCCGCCGCTGAGCTACGCCGGCCCCACTGCTGCCGCCCGTCCGACCTTCGCCACCACCTACAGCGGGTTCAGCGGCTCCGGCACCACGAGCCTGACCGGCATCCTCTCCTGGACCGCCGCCGGGGTGAACGATGGCATCGTCGTCACCACGAACTACACCGGTAACTCGGGGCAGGTCACGGTACCCGACCTGTCATCCGTGCCCGGCTTCCTCGCGCCGCCTGCCTCTGGAACTAGCGTGAGCTGGGGGGCGCTCGTGTCCTGGCAATCGAGCCCCTACCTCGTCCTCATTGCCCCTTTGCCCCCGAACGACGAGGCGGCGCAGTTCGCCATCGCTACGGGCACGTACCTCGAGCCCTGAGGCCGTCGGCCTCGGCTGACCGGCGGGCGGTAGCCGCGGAGTCCAGTCTCTCAGTGACCGGGGTGGAGGGTGCCCCGATCCCCGGCGGAGGAGCGCGCCCACTCCCCGCTCTGCTGGTGGGACTCCACCATCCACAGCCACTTGTCAGTCCCGCGCGAGATCTCCGTGAAGATGTCGGAGGTGCCCGCGTCGCCCGCGCCTGCCGCCACCTCGATGGCCTCGCGCGCAGCACGACCGAAGGTGGCCAGCGCGTCCGCGACCGCTCGCACGTGCTCCGGACCGTCGCCCGCGCCGGCCGCCGCGTACTCGTCGAGGGAGCTGTGCTCCGCGCTCTGGCGGACCGTGCCGTCGGCGGTTCCGCCTAGTTGCACGGCTCGCTCCGCGACCAGATCCACGTACTCGTCGACGTCGTCGACGATCTCGTCGAAGAGCTTGTGCAGTGCGATGAACTGCGGCCCCTTTACGTTCCAGTGTGCGACCTTCACCTGAGCGCGCAGGTCGATGGCGTCTGAGAGGCGGGCGTTCAGCAACTCGACCATGCGAGTGCGGACGGGTAGCGACAGGTCGTTGAGTGTTTCGTTCATGGCTTCACTCCGATGAGGAGAAAGGGTGCTAACGCACGCGCCCTGAGCCCTCACGTCACGCACGGGGAGCTGAAAATTATTTACTGTTGGCCGGTTCTTCAGAACTGAAGGCGATGCTGCGTGACGGACGAGCCCGGTGCTCGCGTTTGGGAGAGCGGCTGGGTTGACGAGACGGGTCCCGCTTCTCGGTGGGAGGAGGACGAGGGGCGCCCCGGCGAGTTGCGAGCGACCGGAGCCGCACACTGTGGCTACTCGCTAGCGGTGGCCGCCTCCGTGACCGCCGCCGCTGCGGCCACCACCGCCGGAGTGGCCGCGGCCGGCGGTGAAGTGAGCGACGCCCCCGTGGCCGGCGCCCACGCCGCCGGGGTGGCGACCCGCAGCATAGCGGGCTCCCGCCGCGAATCGAGCGCCGCTACCTCCGAAGCGAGCCGGCGCTGCGAATCCGCGGCCGAACGCGCCGCGCGCGATCCCCGGCCTGAAGGACCAGCGACCGGGCGTTCGCCACCAGCCGTGCCCGTACCAGCCGAAGCGCGCCGGCCCGAAAGCGCCGAAGTAGGGCCAAGGCCCATAGCCCCAGATCCAGGGCGCGCCGATCCACGTCCAGCCGTAGCTCGGGTAGTAGACGTACTGGTACGGCTCTCCGGATCCACTCGCGGGCACGGAAGAATAGGCGTCCCCGTAGGGCATCCAGATCCAGCCGTATTGCTGCGTATAGACCCATTGGCCCGCAGGGACGGCTTGACCGTCCGCGGTCTGCGGCGCGGCCTGTGGCTGTTCCTCGGCTGGTTCGCTCTCCGCCCACTGCGCAACCGCAACGCCGGGGACGAGGCCCAGCATGGCAATGAGGACGAAACGCTTCATGGCTTCACCTCTTCTCTCTCCGACGCCTCCGACCGCCTTCCACGAGCTCCGCAGCCCCGACAACTCGCTGCCTTCGTGACGGCCGATCCACCCCAGTCATTCACGTCCTAGAGACCCCTGTCAGGGCTCCAAGAGAACGACTCGCGCGTGAAGAAGAGTGAAGCGATGACCACCCTGATGGGTGCTCGAGCAGACTGAAGAGAGGGGAGGCGCCCCGATGGGGGCTCAGCGAGGGCCGCCGTCGAGGCCGGCCTCGATGGCGCGCGGGCGAACCGCCCAATAACGGGGCCAAACCAGGCGACGGCACGGTCGACGCGACGGGCGCGCAAGGACGGGGCCCGCTCGCTATCGCTCGTCGCTCGAGCTGGCCCTCTGGATCGGGGAGCATCGGGTCGCGGGTGCGCGAAGGCGCCGGGCAGCGAGCCGGTGCGACCCCGGGTGATAGCGGACCCGGGCCAGTTCCGGCCGAAGAACTCCGGGTGTTCTGCTGACGCCGCGTAGTCGCGGGGTTTCGCGTCGCGCGGGCCGACCGGGCTCTTGGCACGCTCGCAGCAGTGCTTCCGCCATCGGAGGGAGTGGGGGCGACTGCCTGCTCACCAATCTGGAATGCACATGAGCGAGACGTCGGCCCGCACCTGCCCGAACACCGCGACCTGCTCGCTCTTCCCCCGCCTCGGGCTGCGGGCCTCCCTCGGCGTGTGGACCGCCTTCTACTGTGAAAGCAAGTACGAGGAGTGCGCTCGGTACAAGGCGGCGCGGGCGGGGAAGCCCATCCCGGACTTGATGCTTCCGAACGGAAAGATCCTTCGTATCGGAGGGGAGCGAACGTGAGGAGTTACTGGCCTTGGTGGACGGGGGCGGTCGGTCTCGGGCTGCTCCCGCTCGTCTACTGGATTGTCCTGCGCCGGCCCTTCGGCGTGTCGGGCCTCATCGGCCGGCTGGTCTCGGTCGGGGACGAGCTGTCGGTCGCGAAGGAGAATGCAGCTGCGCCGACGGGGGAAGCCCTGGACGCGCTCCTTGCCGCCGCTACCCTAGAGGAGTTCGGTCGCGAGGCCGCGGAGGGCCCAATGGCTGTGGCCGCTCCCCTGCCCGGGCGCCCGCTCGGCCCGAGGCTCGGGATCTTGGACGCAGCTGCGTTCGTCGTGGCGATGGGTCTGGGAGGGCTTGTGGCGAGGCTTTGGGCCGGGCGCACGCTCGTGCTCGGGATGGGAGACTCCTTCACACGGTCCTTCGGCTCGGGCTTGCCGGCGCTGTCGGTTCTGCTCGCGGGCGGGGTCCTGGTTGGCGCCGGCACCTCGCTCGCCGAGGGCTGCTCCACGGGTCACGGCCTCACGGGCTCCTCGCGCCTCCAGCCCGGCAGTCTGCTCGCAACGGCCTGCTTCATGGGGGCGGCGATGTGCGTATCTGCTCTCCTTGGCTGGAGGGTTGGCCTATGAGATCCGCTCCACGGATGGCTGCGGTTGCGCTGTTCGGCTTCGGCCTCGGCTTCCTCCTCTCCTCCTTGGGGTTCACGGACTGGGGAGAAGTCCACACCATGTTCACCCTGGGCTTCTTCGCCGGCGGCCCCTCACCAGGGACCCTGCGCCTCCTCTTCGCTTTCTGCGGCGCGGTCATGCTGTCGCTCGTGGCCTTTCGCGCCTTCGCCCGCCAGGACAACCTTCCTCGGAGGACGGTCCACAAGGGCACGGTGATCGGCGGGCTCGCCTTCGGCGCCGGATGGGCCCTCACCGGTGGATGCCCGAGCATCGCCATCGTGCAACTCGGCGAGGGCCGGGTGACGGCGGGGGCTTCGGTCGCGGGTGTCCTCCTCGGAACGTGGGTCGCGCGCAAAGCCGCGGCCCGCCTTCGCTGGCAGACCGGGAGCTGCTCGGACTGAGGGTCAGGCCCTTCGCGGGCGCGGCGGTTCCTCGCCTGGTCGCACGGCGGACTTGGCGAGGCTTGCAGCCCAGGGCAGGGGTGGTGTAGCCCCAGCCCTCCAGATGCTGCCCCTTCTCGCCATCACCGCTGCACTCGTCGCCCTCCTTCGCTTGCTGGCGCTGCCGGCGGCTTTTCTCCTCGGCGCGATGGCCGGCGCGATGATCGTTGCGAGCCGGGGCACCGTGCTGCGAATGCCCGGTTGGATCTTCTCGATCGCCCAGGCGGTCGTCGGCTGCCTGATCGCGCGGAGCTTCACGCCTGCCCTCTTTCGCGCCATCGGGCGACACCCAGCCCTGTACGCCGGGGCGGCGCTCTCGGTGCTGGTGGTCGCGACCGGGTTGGGACTCCTGCTCGCCCGGCTCCGCGTCCTGCCGGGGAGCACGGCGCTGTGGGGCTCCTTTCCCGGCGCTGCGACGGTGATGGTGCTCCTTTCCGACTCGTTCGGCGGCGACATGCGCCTCGTCGCCCTGATGCAGTACCTGCGCGTCGTGGTGGTGGCGGTGACGGCGTCGATCGTGGGGCGGGTTTGGGCCCCCGCCGGTGCGACCCCGCATGCCCCGCCGTGGGTCGCGCCGGTAGCCTGGCCGTCCTTCGGGTTCCTCGCAGCGATCATCCTCTTCGGAGGTCTTGCCGGGCCGCGAATTCGAATGCCGGCCGCCCCCCTGTTCATACCCCTGGTGCTCGCGACTGCACTCCAGGACTTTGGGTACCTGCGCATCGAGCTCCCGCAGCCGCTCCTCGCAGCGAGCTATCTCGTCATTGGGTGGGCCATCGGCCTTCGCTTCACCGGCGGCGTCTTCCGTCAGGCGGCGGGAGCACTGGCGCGTGTTCTCGCATCGGTCCTGGCGCTCGTGGGCATCTGTGCCGCGATCGGGTGGGGCCTCGCACGCATCGCGCACCTCGACGCCCTCACCGCCTATCTCGCGACCAGCCCTGGTGGGGCGGACTCGGTGGCCATCATCGCCGCCGGCGTAGCGGTCGACGTCCCCCTGGTGATGGCGGTGCAGACCTGTCGCTTCCTCTCCGTCCTGCTGCTCGGGCCCGCGCTCGCGAAGGGGGCGGCGCGGCTCGCCGGCACCGCGCGGAGGCCCGGAGCAGAGAGGCCCGGACCCACGTAGAGCTCGCCTCTTCGGCCACACCCACGGTCACGCCCCGGCCCGGGCTCGGGAGAGCACGGCCTCGCTTCGCTCCCAGAGCGATCGGCCGGTCTCCGGGTCGGCCGCTCGAGGGTCGACGTCCTTCGGAGCCATCTTGTGGAGGTAGACTGCGGTGCGGTTCTCCAGGACGCGGCTGCAGGCGAGGTAGAGGACCGGCTCGTCGGCGACGAATGGATCCTGGAAGAAGAGGCGCATGGCCGCCCGGAGAAGGGCGCGCAGGGGCGGCGTGAGCTCGCGTCCGATGTTCGTGCGCATGGCTCCTGGGCAGAGCGCGAATACCGCCACCTCCGGAATCCCGCCGACCGCGAGCCGCCGTGCGAGCTCCCACGCGAACGTGGTGAGCATGAGCTTGTAGGTGCCGTACCAGGCGAGCACCCGGCGCGGCGAGCCGTCCCGCGCGCGGTCGAGGCCCAAGAGGTCGAGATCGTCGCTCCACCGGTGGGCCTCTGAGGAGACGAACACCACGCGCGGTACCTCGCTGCCGTGGCGGTCGCGGGGAAGCACGCCGCTCTCCAGGAGGCGGGTGACCAAGGCGAAGGAGGAGAGGTAGTTCACGACGAACATCTCGTCGAGTCCCTGGGGCGTGGGCCGCGCCGCTGTGGGGACGACGACGGCGTTGAGGACGAGCCGATCCACGCGCACTGCGCGGCGTGCGAGGTCGAAGGCGAGGCCATCGACGGAAGCAAGGTCGGAAAGGTCGGCGTGAAGCGGCTCGACCCGTCCCGGCCCCGCGCCGAGGGCAGTGGCTCGCCGAAGGGCGGCGTCGAGGTCGCGACAGTCGACGAGCAGCACTCGGGCGCCGCGTCGCGCCAGATCCACCGAAGTTGCGAATCCGAGGCCCGAGGCGCCCCCGGTGACGAGGGCGACTTTCCCATCGAGCCGGTCGTCCTCGCCGAGCGCCGGAAGCTCCCGCCGCACGCGAAGGCGGTCGATCGCGCCCGCGAGGATGGCGGCGATGGGGTGCTTCCCGCCGGATGGGGCCATGTTCACCTCGCGCCAGGTGCACTGCAGGGGTCCGTTCGCCGGTCGGGCCGGGAGCCGCACCTCTGGCTCTGTCCACCCCAGCTTACGCCATCGGGGAGCGGGGAGCCGCCGTGGGGCCAAACTCTTGGGCGCGAGTGCGGGGGCGACTTCGTGCAAAGGAACACGGAAGCCACGTTCTGTGGATGCGCGATGCCGTGGTCGGGCGGAGCGAAGGCGTCCACTTGACCGGAAGTAACTCGAGCGATGCTGGCGGTCCCGAAAAAATCGCGCGCGAAGGGCGCGCCGGACCGTGTCCAATAGAAATTTCGGAGATAGTGCTTTTCGACGGCGCCGGGCCGAGCGGTGTTTCCGGTAAGACCGCCGGGACCGCGACACCGGTGTCGCACCCGAGGTGTCCCCGCCCGCCAGGACGTGACGGCCAGGGTCCCGGCAAGACAGGGATTCCGGCGCCGGTGACGACAGGGCATGCTCCTTGCTCCGCGGGTGAAGGATGGCCGCAGGCTACCGACTGCCGGAGGGAGCTGCCGGGTGGATGGCGGCAGCGCTCCTCGTCCTCGAGGGATGCACGGGGGATCCCTTCTTCCGGGATCCCAGCGGGGAACCGATCGGGGCGGTGATGAGAACCACCGTGCCCCTCGCATACGCTGCCTCGGTGGCGATGGCGTCCGTGAGCGGCTCTTCCCCCTCGAACGCCCTTGCAACGAACACGTGCTCGTCGTTCCCGTGCGCCGCCGTGGTGACGATCCTGGCGGATGGTCGCGCGGCCCCCTTGCCCGCGGAATCCTACGGAAGCGGCCAGATCGTGGTTGCAGGACTCTGGACGTCGCCCGGGACCGCGATCCTCACCGCGGTGTTCGTGGACCTCTTCGTGGGAAACGCCCTCCTTCAGGTGAAGAACGTCTCGACGTTCCCCGCCGTCGTGACCTCTACCGGCTTGAGGGTCGTCTACGCGTCCATCGACGTGAACATCGAGTCTGGGCCCGTCGACCCGGTGACGCTGACCCCGGAGCAGATCGACGCCCTGTTCATGAAGGTGAGCATCACGCCTTCGTCGAGCCCCGGGGCGAACGTCGGGCTAAACGCCTGGGTCGTGGACGTGGATGACGCCGGGACGCCGAACGACTTCTCCGACGACAGGTACACCGTGAATGGCGGAGGGGAGTATGTGGACGCTAGCGCCGATTCGGGGCAGGTTCTGCAGCTCGGAATCGTTGGGATGACTGCGGATCCAAGCTGCGCCCTCAATCCGGTCGAAGGGTTCGCCGCTCTCGACGACACCGGCGTCTCGACCGCAAGCCTCCCGGTGCTGGCGACGGCGCTGTTCGTTTTCGAGCCCGAGTGCACGGGCCAGGCGAGGGTCGTCCTCGCGACCGGCAACTACCTCCTATCGATCGGCAAGATGATCTCCTTGTAGGGCCGGCCCCGCTGGGCCCGGCCCTTCACTGCTCACGGTCTGGACTGCCGAAGGGGCCCGCCCGGCGAGCCCCACCGGTCGAAGGAGACAGGTGAGGAGACCGTCTTCAGGATGTTCCAGGCGAACTCGGGGTACGTCTAGGCCGACGCGGCACTTGCGCGGAGGGCGATCTGATCCGCGCAGGCCCGAGGGCCGCCCCCTCGAGCTGGCGCCGAAATACCGGGCTCAGACGTGGGCGCGTCTCGACCCCGCTGGAAGGACCTACTTTGCCCCACGCCGCGCCTTGATGGAGAAGCGCCGCTTAAGCTAGGGGTCTCGGATGCCTTTGGATGAGAGACATCTGTGAGGCCCCGATGGTAGCGAATCGAGACGCCAGCGCCGCCGAACGCCCGCCAGGAATCTCGGCCGCCTGGGCGAGCAGCCGAGCGTGCCGAGACGTTCGCCGGGCTTTCTTGGTCCTCGCGGCGTCGACCCTGGTACCAGCCTGTTCTGGGAAGTCCGCCGGCGCGGCCGGAAATGGAAATGACCCGCAAGGCGGCGGCACGTCCACCACGGCCGGAAATCCCAACGGCTCTTGCCTCAGCCTGTCGCTACCTCCTCAGGCCCTACCCGCAGATGTCTCAAAGCCCACCAGCGTCGTCGGCACGGGCACGGCGGCGAGCTGCGCCTTCGCCGAGTTGGACAACGCCGTAAAGAAGGGCGGCATCATCACCTTCAATTGCGGTAATGCGCCCGTGACCATCTCGATAACTGCAACCCTCACGCCTCCGGTATCGAACGCATACGCGAACGACCCACCCGTGGACACCGTTATCGACGGGGGCAACAAGGTCACTCTCGATGGTGGCGGCTCCGTGCGAATTCTGTCGTTTGTTCATGCCGCCAGTTGGCAGGCCAACACCGACACGCTCACCTTGCAACACATCGCGTTCATAAACGGCAAGGCCACGGGAACCGTCCTCATCCCCGCGTGCAACCAAACGCCGAATGCCAATTGCTCAACCGGTTACGATGACGGCCAAGGTGGGGCCATCAACATGCAAGACGGTCTGCTCCGGGTCATCGATACCACCTTCAGCAACAACCAGGCTGCCTTGCTCGGCCCCGACACCGGTGGCGGTGCGATTTACATCCAGGGAGTCGCCAGCCCCGCGTACATCGTCGGTAGCACCTTCGAGAACAACAAGGCGAGCAATGCGGGGGCCATAGGGATGTTGTGGGCGGGCGCCTTCATCTTCAACTCCCTTTTTGATGGCAATAGCGCAGTTGGCGAGGGCGCCAACAACAACGACCCGAGCCAGTGTGCATGCATCAACAACGGCCAGAACCAAACAGGGTCGGGCGGAAATGGCGGCGCCATATACAAAGATGGCGGCGACGGGATGGACGTCACCATCTGCGGGACTGAGATCCGCAGCAACACGGCAAACGAATTCGGTGCTGGAGTATTCCTGACAGCCGATGGCTCGACCGCCAAACTCATCGTGTACGATTCGCTGCTGACGAACAACACGACACCCATCCCCTATTGGCAGTGGTGCCCCGGTGTTTCCACGGACAACCCCCACTCGGCCACCTCCTCGTCAAGTTCACCGGATCCGGTCAATTCGAGTTTCTGCGATGCGAGCGGCACCTGCACTGCCGTGTGTGCGTCGTGACCGTACGGCCGAGGCCAATCTCCCTTAGGGTCGCTTCGCCGGCGGGCTCCACCGCCGTGTGCCGGATTCAAGGTGGAGGACGGACTTCTTCCATGAACCCGTGCGCCTGGAACGCGAGGAAGCCCCTGGCGATCCTGGACGCCGATCCGCTCCGGGCCGCTCTCGGGGTGAGTGGACTCCGGCACCGCTCCTGACAGGCGACTACTGGATGGGCGCGGGCGCCGACCGCCAGGTGAGCGTGCCGTCGCCGAGCTGGCCGAAGCCGTTGTCGCCCCAAGCCCATAGGGCGCCGTTCGGAGTGATCGCCGCGGTGTGCCATCCCCCCGCTACGACGGCGCCGACGGCCGGAAAAGCAGGGACCGCAATCGGCACCAAGCTGCAAGGCGTCGCGCTGACGGTGCAGGTGCTAGCAGTGGAGCTCCCGAGCTCTCCATAGGTGTTGTCCCCCCAGCAGGACAATGCGCCGCCGGCGAGCGCGCAGGTGTGCTGGTATCCCGCAGTCACCGAAGAGTATCCGGCCGCGATCTCCTCAGGCGATGACCGATCGTTCGTGGTCCCGTCCCCGAGTTCGCCGTAGGCGTTCAAGCCCCAGGCCCACAGCGTTCCGTCGGCCTTTAGCGCCACGCTGTGCAAGCCTGCCGCGACCGACACGAAGCCGCTTCCGATCTTCACGGGGGCGTTCCGCTGCGTGACCGTGCCGTCTCCGACCTCGCCGGCGCCGTTGTCACCCCAGGCCCATAACGCCCCGGCCGTGGTGAGGGCCGCGGAGTGGACGAAGCCCGCGGCCATGGACGCAAATCCGCTACCGATGAGTTCGGGGAAAGGCTGGTCGTTGGTGGTCCCGTCTCCGAGCTGGCCGAACGAGTTGTCGCCCCAAGCCCACAAGGTGCCGTTCGCCTTCAACGCCATCGTGTGGAATCCGCCAGCCGCTACCGAGGCGAACCCGGTCCCGATCTGCACTGGGGCGCTTCTCTGGGTGGTCGTTCCATCCCCTAGCTGACCGTAGGTGTTGTCGCCCCAGGCCCACAGAGTTCCGTTGGCCGCCAGCGCCACGGTGTGACGACCGCCTGCGGCGACGGACACATACCCAGAGCCGATCGCGACGGGCGTGCTCTGCTGCTGAGTGGTCCCATCTCCGAGTTGGCCGTAGACGTTCTCCCCCCACGCCCACAGGGTTCCCTGCCCGTCGACGCCGACGGTGTGGTCAAAGCCGGTTGCAACCGCCTTCCAAGTGGACGGAACGGACGAGGGGTCGCTCGCGGAGCTCGAGGCCCCAGAACCACCGCACCCTGCAAGGAACACGGCGACGACCAACAAAGCCTGACGGGTCTGCATGACTTCTCCCGCTGCGGTTGTCACTCCCGCCACTAGAACTGAACGGTCACGGTACCCCGAAGCTCGAGCGGCTCCGCGGGATGGACCTCGTAGTCCCAGACTCCTTGCGGAAACTGGGCCGGTGACTCCCAGGATTGGCGAGTCTGGTAGTAGTAGGCGATGTCGTCCACCTTGGTGTTGAGGAGGTTCAGCCCTTCCAGGGTGAGCTTGACGTTCCGAGTCAGCTGGTAGGAAACCTGACCGTTCAAGATTGTGCTCGGAGTCGACCAGATGGGTGTGCTGTTCGCCGGCCCGCCGGTCCCGCCGCAGGTGCCTTCCGTGCAGATGATCCGAGGCCCGAAGTAGCGCAGGAAGAGGCTTGCCGACCAGGGTCCGAGCTGGTGAATGGAGGCGCCGGCGGCCACCGTCCAGCGCACGGCTTCCGGAACGGGTTGACCTGCGAGCTCCCCCGTTGTCGAGTCGCTCTGCGTGAAAGTCGCTTGCGAGAAAGCGACGTTGAGATCGAAGAGAAGCCAGCGGACCGGTTGGTAGCTGTTCGCCCATTCAACTCCCAGCCGCCGCGTCGAGCCAGAGGGAGTGTTGGTCCCGTTGTCAGCGTCCCAGACGAGTTCGGAATCGAGGTCGAGCAGCCAGAAGTCTAGCGAGCTTTGAAGTTGCGAAACGATCTCGGTGCGGACGCCGATCTCCGCGCCCAG
>Ga0335081_10011155_pt1 | contig 14536 bp, 17 predicted proteins | sample Lox_Sample_35_FD_206713 | JGI IMG/M metagenome (GOLD analysis project Ga0335081, IMG submission 206713) | Soil microbial communities from Loxahatchee National Wildlife Refuge, Florida, United States - Lox_Sample_3.5 | ecosystem: Environmental > Terrestrial > Soil > Wetlands | place: USA... | reverse complement strand
GTCTAGAAAATATCAAAGATGAACTTCGCGAGACGGTGCAATACCCCGTTGAACACCCCGAGAAATTCGTCAAGTTCGGTTTGCAACCGTCAAAGGGTGTGTTGTTTTATGGACCGCCCGGGACAGGTAAGACGTTGCTTGCCAAGGCGATTGCGAATGAGTGTGCTGCCAATTTCATTAGTGTCAAGGGACCGGAGTTGCTTAGTATGTGGTTTGGGGAGTCCGAGTCCAATATCCGGGATATCTTTGATAAGGCTCGTGCTGCTGCGCCTTGTGTTGTCTTTTTGGACGAATTGGATAGTATTGCTAAGAGTCGAGGTGGAAGTATTGGCGATGCAGGCGGAGCAAGTGACCGTGTCGTCAATCAGCTTCTGACGGAAATGGACGGAATGGCAAGTAAGAAGAGCGTCTTCATCATCGGTGCGACCAACAGGTACACGACCCCAACTTCACCCCTTCCCCATTGAGATATGTAACTAACCTTTTTAATTTTAGGCCTGATCAAATCGACCCTGCGCTTTTGCGACCTGGTCGTCTCGATCAACTTATCTACGTGCCCCTCCCCGACGAAAACTCACGCTTGCAAATCCTCAAAGCTCAATTACGTCGTTCCCCAGTGGCCGCCGACGTCGACCTCAGCGTCATCGCCAAAGCAACCAACGGCTTCTCTGGCGCCGATCTCGCCTTCATTGTCCAACGCGCCTCCAAAATGGCCATCAAAGAATCCATTTCCTTTGACATCCAACGCGAAAAAGCCGCCAAGGAATCCGGCAACGAAGACATCGATATGGAGGACCCTGTTCCTGAGATCGCACGGAAACATTTCGAGGAAGCGATGCAGTATGCTCGACGCAGTGTCAGTGAAAGCGATTTAAGGAGGTATGAACTGTTTGCACAGAATTTGCAGCAGGCCCGGGGATTCGGGGGGTTCAAGTTCCCTGATGCCGCGGAGGCAAATGGGAATGGATCTGGTGGGAATACGTTTGGGGATGACGGCGGAGACGATGATCTTTATGCTTGATTGTATATCTGTTACTCTCTCGGAGGTTGTCATCTTTGCTGCTGGCTCGAGTCCAGGAGCTCTCGGGTTTTGGAGAAATTGCATCTAGTGCTGTTTAGACGGTGTTGAATGATTTTCCTTTTTACTTAGCTTTCTCGTTTTTTAAATCAATTGACATATAACTCGCCATTTATCATCCCCGTATATATTGCAAAACTATAACATATACTGTCGAAATCTATTCGATATCCATTTTCTGATCTGGATCAACCCGCGACTTTCCCGCAAGCAATTCTTTCTTAATTTCAGGGCCCATCGCATGATGACCCCTTGACCCGTTATTCACGTCCAACAACGCCTCTCTCTGTTCCTGTGTAATATCATCCTTGTATTTCTGGCAAAAAGTCAAGAGGCTTTGGTGGAATAAAACAGGCAGCTCCTTTTCCGTCTTGAAGATGCGTAAAAAGTGAAAGACAAGGGCATCGAGGACTTTGTAGGGTAAGGCATATCCTTTTTCCAGCAGGACCCGTATCATGAGCGAATTTGGCCCTGTGTACGGCATTTCGCAGAGGAACAAAAGAGCTGCGGCAGAGTGAAGGACCGGGATAGAGACTTTCGAGAGGACGGATGCGATGATCGTAGCTTCTTTCAACGTGCAGTTACCACTCTGACATCATTAGTAGTTCATGAAATGAACCATACCTGACAAAGCGGGAACAGAAAGCCTTTGAAGAACGCTCCGGGTTTGTAAAGTGCCTTCTTCAGAGCCATGTAGAGATGATAATTCAGTTTCTTATTCTCTGCGATGTCGTCTCGTACTTTATCAAAAAGAATGAGATTGATGAACCTGAAATAAGCACCAGATTTACAGCGAAACTACCGTTGAGCTCGATTCGCATCAAGATTTGAAACAAACAGTCTCGTCGCCTCAAATGTAGCGTGTGGAGTCCAATTCTCGGGATGTGTGAGCATGATAATGGTTTCCCAATTCTGAGTAGACGGGATGATTTTGAAGGCCTTGGGAAGTTTCCCGGACTTGTATCGTGATAGTAATATGCCCACCCTACTATTAACATACGATTTTTTGGTGAGTGGCCATACTTTTTGTATACTTCGACGATTTTGGGCGGGATTCCGGGTGCTCGTGGTTCAGTTTCCTCTGACTTGAACTGCACTCGATTTTCGTGAGCTACAAGTTTTGCCGTAATTAAATCGGCTAGGTTTCTGCTTTGTCCTCCAATTAGTCGTTCAAATAATTCATGATCCTCCGCAGGTACTCCCTTCACCGTTAGGTCATTTCTCTATCGCCGAAAATACCACAAAATCTTCAGCATCATATTCGTCATACTCCTCTGCATCCTCCCACTCCTCGTCCGAATCGTCCATGTCTTCGCCACTGCAACATAAGCTTGACCAGGCCAAATCCTATCTTACGTGCGCGGCCCACGCCATGTCATTTCGTCTTCATGTTCACCCATTTCCTCGGCCTCATCCTCATGCAGCTGTTCTCGAGCCATTGTCAGAATTTGCTGGCTCAATTTTCCGCTGACCACTTGTTCCTCCCCCGGCCCGTCATTGTCCTCTGCCCTCCGTTTCCGTTTCGAGCGTTTAGATTCTGTTGCATACGGACTTTTGTCGGTGAGAATCTGAGCGGCGAGAGAGGCCGAGTGCTTTGGCCGTTCCTTTGCGGCCTTTGGCATCCTGCGGTTGGTCGTCGATGGGCGGGGATCGACAACGAAAGGAAAAAAATTTTGAGCTCCGCAAGAAAGTCGTGACGATCAATCAGTCACCCTCCTTCTTTCTTGCCCATGGCTGCGAAGGGGGCGGCGATAAGCAAGCCAACGGTGAAAGAGCAGGAAAAGAAACGAAAGACTGTTTTCAGACAGATTCTTGATACTCCGTACAACGTCACATGGTACGAATCCATTCTGCAAATGATCTGGCTGAAACGAGGCATTCGCTCGACCCGAAAACAAGCTCCGAAATCCTAGAGATTCTCTGCAGGTATTACTGAGGATGTCTCCAAGCTCAACCCAGTGTTATTTCTCCTCTCTCAAAACCCCGTAGTAAAGAATCGGCTGCGTCCGAGCAGAATGCGTCGTCCGGGGGGACTGATTTTGCAACGATTGGATTTAACGAAACAACCGAGCACCTCGAAGCTGAAATTCGCAATGAGACGAAACAACATTTAAGAGCTGTTTTTGTTGCAAGAGGGGATACCTCGTCATCTCAATTATACGCTCATTTTCCTATGATGGCGGGAATGCTTCCAAACCTTCTCCTCGTCTCTTTTGCAAAGGGTGCCGAGGCCAGGCTGTGCGAGGTTCTTTCAAAGGCAAGAATTGGTGTAATTGGATTGATGGTACCTAAATCACTTTGAAACCCATGTTTATCTTAGAACGATACGCCTGGTGCAGAAACATTATTTGAGCTTGTGGAGGCAAAGGTTGAGAGAATTGAGTATCCTTGGATCTCGGAGGGAAATGTTAACTTTATTCCTACGCGCATCAAGTGGATTGAGTCAATGTCGAATAAAAAGGGGAAAGGTGAGGACAAGAAAACGAATCAAACTGAAGCAATGTAAAGTCTGATGCACACTGCGAATGCTCTGTCCAAGCAGAGCGTGAGGGCTCTGCCCGGGGCAAAGCCGGCAACGAACTCTCAATCGGGGGATTCCAAAGACTTACGGCGCACACTCACGTAACGGGATCGAGGGCACGAAATTTTGATTAGAAGTTAGCAACGCGACGTTGACAACCAAGGGGCTAAGAAGAGCTGGACGGCGCCGAAGCAGGATCTGTCTTCGAGGAGCGGTAAACATGGCATACCAGTAGGCGCGATGGTGAGGCTCAATCGTCACGTTCGCAGAGTCAGATCCCACAGATAGAAGAGTTGTATCTTAACATTGGCTGTGTCTGAGTGTGCGCCGGTTGCCAAGTTCGAGATTTCATGATCGCTAAGGTGTGATCCTATGATATTTGACCGATTTCCGAGGACGCAGTCCTGCCTGCAATAATCCGACCGATCGCTGAAGATTTTGCCGATGATATCTGATCCTTTACCAGGGGTATCCGACGATGACAGAGGTGATTCATAGCGACGACCAAGACGGTTCCTTATAGGCTGACCCTTTCCAGCGGTTTCGACGCAGAGTTGATTCGTGGCACTGTTTCGGTTTTTACGTGCAAAGTGGGAGATCTCAACCTTCCCAGGGGTATCTGACGACAGAGCTGATACGTGACAACGAAGATGGTGAGCTTTCAGTTTTCGGTGATGGCGGAGCTAATTCATGGCGATGAGATTTGCTGTGGACGTGAAGGTCAACAAGACTGAGCTTTCATTACAGCGCGACTGTGCTATCAAGATTTCCAAACCCTAGCCCTAATGGCCGGGCGTCCCACCGAACTAGCACATTGTAAGTGCTGACATAATAGGCCGCAGCTGATTGGTCAATATTATATGATTCCTGTCCCCATGAGATATCAGGGTTAGGTTTTCGACCTTGGAAAATTCGGCGCTGCAATCAAATCCGCGGCTGCTATGGACGGTCGTCCTTCTTCAAAGCGAAGGCGTCTCAACGACGATGGCGATGCCTCGCCCCTAACAACTTCCTCACGCCCAGTCATAGACGAACATATTCAGACACTAGAAGAAACCCCCCCAAAAAAACCACGCAAAAAGAAGCCCCGCAAAGTGCTCCAGGAAGGCACCGTCACCGACTCCCGATCCGCCCTCGCAAAAACAGGGGTCCTCTACCTCTCCCGAATCCCACCCCGTCTAACTCCGCAAAAAATCCGACAGCTCCTTGCACCTTTTGGATCCCCCATCCTCCGCATTTTTCTCGCCCCCGAGTCCAATGAAGAATACGCTCGCCGGACCAAAGCAGGTGGGTCGAAAAAACGCCGCTTCACAGAAGGTTGGATTGAATTTGAAGACAAAAAGGTCGCAAAGAGGGTTGCTGAAAGTCTGAATGCGGAGAGGATGGGGGCTAAAAAGGGGGATTTTTTGTATGATGATTTATGGTGTTTGAAGTACCTGCCGAAATTCAAATGGCATCATCTCACTGAACAAATTGGTACTCAGTTTTGTTGCGAGATTAACGGGTTGTGTAGCTTATCAGAATGCTTCGAGGGCGGAAAAGTTAAGGAATGAGATTGCGCAGGAGAAGAGGCAGAATCAGGCTTTTGCACGGAATGCGGAGAGGAGTAAAATGATTGAACATATGCAACGGAAGAGGGCTGACAAGGGGAAGGAGACGGAGACGACCCTGGACCAGGGTAAAATTAGAAGGCAATTTCAACAGAAGAAGGTTGTCGATAGCGGACGAAAGGGGACGGAGCCCGGTGCCGTCCTGAACAAGTTGTTCGAGTAGCTTCAATCATAATGCGAATTAATGATCACGAAACGTTAAACTCTCGTTTACATTCAAGCAATGACGCTGTATTTACTACATACCATCAATTCCCAACCCTTAGCAAAAAGAATCTAAAGCAAAAGAATGTAATAGGCAAGAACAGGATATCTACTGACCACCCCTCAATCTAAGGACGAGATGCAAAGTACTCTCCTTCTGAATATTATAATCCGAAAGGGTACGTCCATCCTCAAGTTGTTTCCCAGCAAAAATCAAACGTTGTTGATCCGGCGGGATCCCCTCCTTATCCTGAATCTTACTCTTGACGTTATCAATCGTGTCGGACGACTCGACCTCCAACGTGATCGTCTTGCCCGTCAAAGTTTTGACGAAAATTTGCATGCCACCACGGAGTCGGAGGACCAAGTGCAAGGTAGATTCCTTTTGAATGTTATAATCCGAAAGGGTACGTCCGTCTTCAAGTTGCTTGCCGGCGAAAATGAGACGTTGTTGGTCTGGGGGGATGCCCTCCTTGTCCTGGATCTTGGATTTCACGTTGTCGATCGTGTCGGAGCTTTCAACTTCGAGGGTGATGGTTTTACCGGTCAAGGTCTTGACAAAGATTTGCATCCCGCCGCGGAGACGAAGGACAAGGTGAAGCGTAGATTCCTTTTGAATGTTATAATCCGAAAGGGTACGTCCGTCTTCAAGTTGCTTGCCGGCGAAAATGAGTCGTTGTTGATCGGGAGGAATCCCTTCCTTGTCCTGGATTTTAGATTTGACGTTGTCGATCGTGTCCGAGGATTCGACTTCGAGGGTAATGGTTTTGCCAGTGAGCGTCTTGACGAAGATTTGCATGCCTCCTCGGAGTCGGAGGACGAGGTGCAAAGTCGACTCCTTTTGGATATTGTAATCGGAGAGGGTACGGCCGTCTTCAAGTTGCTTGCCGGCAAAGATAAGACGCTGCTGGTCGGGAGGAATGCCCTCCTTGTCCTGGATCTTCGATTTGACGTTGTCGATCGTGTCTGAGGACTCGACCTCAAGGGTGATAGCTGTGGGCAATGAGTCAGCGCATATTTCAATGGACGGAGAAGGGGGTCAGAGGGAGGACATACTCTTGCCGGTGAGGGTCTTCACAAAAATTTGCATGGCTAGTGTTCAGATGACGATGGGATAATGTAAGCTTTGATGGATGGATGAGTAGAAACGTGTGTTGAATGATGACTTGGATGTGTAGATGGCGAGGTGCAGCGATGTGAGAAAACGGGGAGGGTGGGAGCGGGCTGGTTTTAGTACGGGGCCAAAACGCCCCAGCTAATCCCCGAATCTGCCAGAAATTTGCAAAGATGACTAATGCAACCAGCCAATCAAACCGCACTTCCTAGCCAGAGCGCGAACAGGTTCCAGAACCTTTGGTTTCCAATCCGAAGAAGTCCCGGAATCATAGTGCTTTGCTCTTGATAGCATTATGCTGGGTTCGGCCCGCAATCTCAATTCATGGCAATCGAATCTGTTGCTTATATCGAGGACGGCAATCCGCTTCACAGTCTCGACTTGAATTGTCATCTTCCCAATGTGCCCTGGGTGATTTTCATCCACGGTGGAGCCTGGTACCAAACCCTTCTCGAGATCTCCTTATGGAAGGCGAGATCCTAAGCAAACTTGTCACGATGGCGATCCGTTATTGCAATACTTGCAAGAAACAAAACTCCCGGTTTCCCTAGCGAGCATCAATTATCGCCTTTCGCCTGCAGTGCAACATCCTGCGCACCAGGAGGATGTCGTTGCGGCCATTGATTTTCTGAAGCAACAATATGGAATGAAGGAATTTGTTCTGGTTGGTCATAGTGCGGGCGCCTGCCTTTCGTTTCAAACCTGCCACGTCAAGGATTGCAAGGGTGTTATCGGGGCAGATGGGATTTACGATATTGAAGACTTGGCGAAAGAATATCCCGAATATGAATATTTCATTGTGGACGCATTCGGTAATAATGAACTCGTGTGGCGAGAAGCGAGCCCCAGCAACTGGCGATATGACTCGACATATCTGGTGGTTCAGCTTGTTCAATCAACCGAAGATGAATTATTGAGTCCTCGACAAACAGAACTTATGCAGTCGCGGCTCAAGAAAACACCAGTTAAACTGCGAGAAATCGCATGGATCAAAGGAAGCCACAATGCGTCCATCACAACCCCCGAATTCTTCAAAATTGTCCACGATTTTATTACTCAACTAATTTGTTCATAATGCAATTCAACGATATCCTTGCCAACAACGAATCATCGATACCGATCATTATACCCAATATAACCCGCCGACCCCCTCAAAGAAGACCCCCAGCCAAAAGCAGCCAATGTATCCTGCATCCATCCCCCGACGGCACCATAAACCTGCTTCACAAGTCCCTGAGCCTTGGTGCGATCCACTTCAGCCTGGGAAATAGCGCCATCGCTCCCAATTGTGGGCAACACCAATTCGCCTGCCGACAACGAGACAAAGAGGCCGAACGGCACAAGCCAAACGCAAATCCCGAAAAACGAGGCGACTTGTACGAAGGTGGGAACGTCGATCTCCGGGCGGGGTGTCGTCGAGAAACGACTGTGGTGGATTGCTTGACGGGGAGGTGGCAAGTCTGAGAAATGTCGGAAGAAAAAGTAGTGATCGAGGAGGACGAAGACTAGAGCAAAGGAAGGAGAGTCAGCCACCGGGGAGAAGAGGGGAAGAGTACTGCAAGAAACTATGAAAGATGGGGAGGAGAGGGAAATGAAAGGAAATTTTCGTAGGTTCGTGGAGTATATGATATGTGCAAGTATCGAGAATGCAGTAAGGAAAAACGGGAATTTATCGAAAATGAGAAGGAGGACATGAACCCCTATCACGAACTGTCCCAATTAATGGCTGTATCCAAAAAACGAGTAACTTGGGGGGTTACATAGATCAGTCGTTGTAATGTTCTCTTAGTAAGTTCGGAGTGTTCTTCCACGAATTCAGAGAGGTAGTAGAGTCCACTTGCTATGGGATAAGTGTGCGATAGTAGACAATGTTCACCTATTGATAGGGTCAAGAATAGGAAGGCCAAGACGGTGCCTAACCACGAGAGGATGGTCAGTACCCACATCGTCGGGTATGCTTGTGTTTCAACGTGTCGTTATGCACGGTTCACGGTCGAGCCACAAATTACGTGTAAAACATTTCAAGTTTTTTAGGGACCCGGCATATGGGCAGCAAGCTATCGAAGAACAACAAAGGCGCCACAAAGCTACCACAGAGACGGAAAATAGATCGAAAAGCAATGCCAGTACACTCGTTTAGAAGGAGTAGATATGCGGTAGTATTTGTCCCTCAGTTGCTCACATTTTTTGCAGAAAATTCTAATCTGGTCCGTACATAACATGACCATTCAGCCTCCACCGTTTTTGCGTCCACTGATTTTCGTTCCTGAATGCAGCCGTCTGCACCCGTCCGTCGTCTGCACTCACGAGCTCCTGAAGAAGAAGATGCAGCCCAGCTCAAACTAGGTACAAACCACAAACCATGTCTCTTCCAAGAACGCTGTTTGGACTGCTAACATTATTGTCAGGGAGCGACTTTAATGACGCAGACACATTGACGACTTCAGAGGCCAAGATCCTCATTGATGCGGTCCTCAAGAACAGACGCAAGGACGCGGGCGATGATATCCCCATGACTGAGTATGCTACACTATAGAGGAAGGTGGCTAATGTGCCAGTGTGATGAAGAAGACGCAGGATTATCTCTCGGGGTTTGCGCGGTTTAAGTCGGAGGAAGCAATACATTCCGTTGAACGGTACAACGTTGGGGGACTGTATCTTTTGGCTGACGGGTGCCAGGGTTCTTCGGAATGATCCTGACTTACATAAATTTGAGATTGCGCAGTTGGGATCACTATGTCCGGAAGAAGCAGAGGAAGCAAAAACGTTAATCCCAAGGTACCTCTTCTTCGAGGCCCCCAGTCAAGCCCACTGCTCACATCACCGCTTCCTTCCTTTCCCCGCTTGACGTGTTTGGCGGAAGAAGCTAATGTTTTCGGTTGTAGTTTGGTATCGAAAAAGTCGGACGAGGAGTTACAACATATCCTAGACGAATTAAGCACATTACGAAAATTTCAATAGGAGGATACCCTCATCGCCGAATGCGACCATTATACTTATGGACTGAAAAGGGAAGGGACAAAGTTTTACCGCGATGGGACGAGAGATGGGTGGTTCATAATTTGTGGGTTGTAGAAAACCATGTGGTTGTGGTTTCGATCGAAGGAGGAAGTCGCGCCCCTCTTGCATGCTGGTAGATTTCACGTAGCGGCCATCCACGAACCATCAAAGAGACGAATTGAGACTTCATATTCCGATTTCTGAATTGAGAAATTATTAATGGGGGGAGATTACTGCTTCTGTCCGTACCACGTTCCCTCCAAAAACGCCGGCGGGTGCTGGATCCATCACAAATAGTTAACAAGCGGTGTGTACTTTGGGAAATCGCATTTCTCCCTCACCAGATGCAACAAAAGTTTAAGCTCAACAGTGCGAGCAATATATTTGCACAGTTATGTTCCTGGGTGCTAAAAGTACCTAAATGAAGTTTCCATACATGTCTATGGAGCGAGATTTGAAAACAACAAAGAATAACAAGCGCTTCCTTGTCAACATAGAGCTCCATTGGGACTGGTTGTCATGTTCTACTGGCCAATGGTTGACTTGAAGTAGTTTATATCTTGGATTGCGAAATTTGCAAAGTATTGTTTTGTACACTTTCAATCGACGCGCTGTCAAGTACTGTATCCCTTTTATAAATTTCCCTTATTGTATGTTTACACGCTATATATTTATATGTTGCCTCTGGCTCCCCTCCCTTTTCATCCACACCTCTGCCATATCTCGCGTGGGAATTGAGGTCGATTGTTACGCATGAGACGACGGTAAGTTTCGACAGCCATCCACGCGACGAGCTTATCCGCGACAGAGGGAATCGGCGCTGTCATTGCTACTTCGTATGAGGGTGCAGGATCCGAGATGTCTTCAGGGCACCGTGGGGAAGTGCCACTTTGTTGGTACGTGGGGGGAGGATGACGGTATTTCGTACGAGTTCGCAATCTGATGCCCGGCGTCATTTTGACTTAATACATGTCAAAGGAGTGAATCGAAATGTCAATCGAACATCAAGGCTTTACTGCGGCTCTCGCAGTGGTGCTGTGAGAACAACACGTTTCAGGGGCCCGCAGCGTCTCCTCTTTATATCGTTGTTTCCCACGCGCGCAACCGCCAATAATGATGTTACATGGTGGGGGGTTAAGAATGGCGACATGTGAGTACATATAATTCGGAGGAATTCACTATGCGCGTGGGTGCACGCATGCCTTGGTCCAGACGGGAGTCATTTTCTGCAAATAGAATTGCGTTATGCATACGAGGCGGGTGACGATGTTTTATCAAACCCCCACCTCTCACAGGCCCATGCGCAACCACAATGCCCCGGTCGCACAAGTACGGATTTCGAACCCAATTAGTGCGATAGTCTAATACAATAAGTTTCGTGGGAATTTAGACTTGGGGTTGAGGGGGCTTTGCTGACTGGACACCTGGGAGACTCGTGATGGGACCCCAAGATCATCAGATCCTTATCTGGGTTTCAGACGGGAGAGGCTTGGTCGTGTGTTTCCGACGGGGGAGGCTTGCTCGTGTGTTTCAGATGCGTATTTTAGGTTCTTGACAAACGTGCGACGTTCATACAGGGCGTCGATATACACGTGGTCCTATGTATATGTATGACGTAACATCCGTTGAGATCGTGGGCGGCAACATTTTGTTATAACTCATCGGATATTTGTAACGGTGAGTTTGATCTAGTCTTATTTCGATTCATCAACAAACACTGAGTCGGTCCGCAGTGTTGTGGATCAGTTGGGATGAGGAAAACCCAATTGAAACCGATTTTAAAACCAATCGTCGATCTGACCCTATAACACCGCATGGTTCTGTAGCTATCAACTCTGACCTTGCCCATGGAAATTTGATTGAGTCTTTGCACAATGTCAGCGTGAAACATGTCATATTTCTTTAAGTTCTTTGATCTATAGACCTGCCCGTTACACGACCGAAGTCAGAATATAACTCATTTCCGACTGCAGACCGCCACAATTCTGAAATTGAGATTGATCCTGAATCCGCGCTTAACTGATTTCCGACTCGTGAAACTGTGAACGCCAGAATTAGCGACATCTCACCATCTGAGCGAACCACAAGTTGCAGCAACACCTAGGCTCTAATACCATTGTGCCACCATGCAGTCTGACTTGTTCAACTGGTTGAAGTTGAGGACACCCTGAGGCAAAAGGGAAAAATTGAGCTTCCATGAGATGATAGCGAAGGATCCCATTGTCTCGACCACTATGTAGTACTGTACTATAACAAAAGTTGAAGATGTTAAAAAACTGTGATTTCCACAAGGCATCCGGACGCCGATCGCCACATCCCCCAACCTATCTTTATCGTTAGCATCACTCTCTCACTCTATCACTCCATCATCTTTGTCCCGGTGTCGTTACCGCCGTACCATCTTTCAAGTGTCACCAAGGGACGTTGTGTTTGTTTTTGGAGACAAGGAGCTCATGCCGAGAAAGCTTGACAGCAGGCGAATCATATAGGACACCTTCTAGAACCAAGCACTACACCGATGGAAGCTGAAAGCAAGCCAAAGCAAGCCAAGGATAAGATGGCGAGGACAAACTCATCGAACCAAAAACTGTCATATTGGCGGCACCATCGCCACCTGCGGGCTGAGATCTCATGTTTCTCTGTCCGGAAATATCATCGGCAGAACAAAATCATCTACACTTAATCAAAATGCCATACGATATCCATCCCACTTATTCTCCAAAGGGTGCTTCGCTTGCTACAAGGGCGATTGCAGGGGCAAAGCCCTGGCCGGGCACCCACTACTCGGCACCGACAGGGGCATTAGTTGGCGCCCGGCGGGCATCCAGCTTCACACCAAGGATTCATCTGGTTAAGGTAGAGCTAGAATTCTATCAAATATTAATCACTTAGGAAATTGAACCTCGGTCTTTTTGACTCGCGTCCAAGTGAAAAGTTCCACGATTCAAGCCCATACATTGCTCCATTGATTTAATATTTAACTTGAGCGGTGGAAGGGCTTGAATCGCGGAAGCTTTTCGCTTAGAAGTGAGTCAACAAGATTGAAGTCCAATTCCCCAATTGATGGCCATTTGAATGGTTTATGATCCTGCCGTAATCATGAACTGGGGATCTGCCGGGCGCCAGCGGAGCGCCTATCAGATGCAGGCTGAAGGCGTTGACCTTATATTAACTTAAGTTGGCACTGATTTTATGAGTAAATGGGCTGTACTATATGAGGTTTGCATCACGAGATATCTCAGATTAAGTAAAATAGAGAAAATGTAGATATTTAATAGGAATGGGGAATAACTGCATCAAGATAATGACTTGTTGAGATTTGCAGACGTTAGGTTTTAATCGTACACTTGCGGTCAAGTGACGAGGATCATCTTTCTTCGGGAAGATCAGCGTCGTTGTGCCGCTCCGGATAAGCAGGTCGACCGACAATGTTCGGGTGCATCTGCGCTGGACGACGAGGTACTTCCTAATTCGCTCCATTCCTAATGGCAGTTAGTACGAACCTACAGCAGGTTAAACCGCAATTGATAATAGGCTGAGGTCCGGCAGGTCGAAGAGTTCAAATTCATTTTCGTACTTGACGATGCTCCAAACATAAACCACATCGTCGTTTTTCTACTCCCAGAAAGTAATCCTTCGTATTTCTGAAACGCCCTTTGATGCTGATGGCAAGCTGTGCTGCCTCCCGACTCCGGCGCAACGATTTACTACCAATGGCCAGGAAAACCCTTCCAACTCCTCGGCGGGTGCGTCCCCCCTCGTATTTTGCTTTCACACTCATCCGCCCTAGTCTCTCCAACGGGAAACCCTCCGCCATCTTTGCCCTCAAAGGGAAAGCCCAGGCCGCCTCACTGGCAGAACCAAGCCCAAGTATAACCCTAGGCATCTCCATCGAACCCCTGACGGCGGTTGAAGCTCAACTTCAATCCCTTCAGACCACTAGCGGCAACGCTCTGGTGTTATCTCGGGGGGTTCCACCGATTACGGTCATCGCACAACGCATAGCAAAGAATTTATTTAACTATTTAAGTTCCTTTGCGTCGGCGAATCTTCCGCCGGGGGTAATGGCGTTGGGTGGCCTGAGGGTGGATACGACGTATGTTCCGTTAAAGGCTTTTGAGGATTGGTGGGGTAAGTTTAATCGGAAGATTGAGACAGATCCTGGGTTTTTGGAGAGAGATAGTGATTGATGTGCCGATGGGAACGAACACTTGAGGCAATGAGGTCGCTGTTTTGGGGGGGGGAGGTCCATTTATTTAGCGGAAAGGAGGCGACGATATGAGGATGTCACAAATTAGATTCTTGTCAGGTGGGATTAACGAGCTATGCAACGAAATGAATCAAAAAAGTCTCCTGAAGGGTATCTCTGCCTTTTTAAGTCATCCTTTTCTCCCACTGTTTATGACACTTGAAGGAGCGGAGAGAACTACCCTCGAATCCACCTGTAAATGTAATAGAAGCAAACCAAAGTGAAGAGTGCACCGCCGTAAAAAATATACTTATCCCGTGTCGTCCGCCTCTCAATGAACCGTATCGTATCCCGACTCAATCCCAACGTATTCCCAACATCTAACAACTTTCTCTGTGTCTCCTACACCCGTCGTCAGCCCTACAATCGCCTCAAGATTGCTGATGGATACCTTCAGAAAACCACGTTGTTCAACAAGATTATCCAGCACAGCCATTCCCCGCCCAATAAAATCATCCAACTGTCCCTCTGTCCTTCTCAGAAAATCATTTTCCCTTAACATCCCCTCTTCCCTCGTCAACCCCGAATTCGTCCGAATACGACTTGTATCATAGGGATTCTCAGGCGTGGCAGATTGAAAGCCCCTTCTCCCAAAAAGTTCATTTCGATTTGCTGTCAGGACGACTTCGGAATGGAGACGTTTTAGGGAATCGAATTTGGTGCGAAGGGACAGTAATTCTGCTCGGAAATCTTTGACTCGTCTGCAACGTCAGCTCTGAACACCCGGAGTTTAGGGGGTACTGGAATGCTTTTTCTTGCT
>Ga0335081_10011154_pt1 | contig 14536 bp, 14 predicted proteins | sample Lox_Sample_35_FD_206713 | JGI IMG/M metagenome (GOLD analysis project Ga0335081, IMG submission 206713) | Soil microbial communities from Loxahatchee National Wildlife Refuge, Florida, United States - Lox_Sample_3.5 | ecosystem: Environmental > Terrestrial > Soil > Wetlands | place: USA... | reverse complement strand
ACAGGCGGATGACGACTGACATTCGGTTGGTCCCTTTCTTCGAATTGAATTCAACGCTGTTCGCCGTAGGGTGGGCAAAGGGCGCGGACCGCGCCCGTGCCCACGCGGTGGGCACGCTTCGCTTTGCCCACCCTACGGATGATCCTCCTCACTTCTTCTTCCCCAGTCCGGGAAATCCTCCGAGGCCGGGCAGACCGCCCGGCTTGCCGAGACCCGGCAGCCCGCCGGGCGCACCGGGAAACTTTGGCGGCAGGCCCGGCATGGTCGGCGGCAGATTAGGCGTACCCGGCGCGCCGGGCGGCACCGGCATGCCGCTCTTCTCGGCGAGCTTCGCCATGTCGGCGGCGCTCGGCATGCCGCCGCCGAAACCCATCATGTTGGCGAGCCCGGCGAGCGGACCGCGCTTGCCGGCGCCGCCCATCGCCTTCATCAGGTCGGCCATGGTCCGATGCATCTTGAGGAGCTTGTTGATCTCCTCGACCTTGGTGCCCGAGCCGGCCGCGATCCGCTTCTTGCGGCTCGCCTTGAGCACGTCCGGACTGCGCCGTTCCTTCGGCGTCATCGACTGGATGATCGCGACCTGATGCTTGAGCATGTTGTCGTCGATCTTCGCGTTGGCCATCTGGCTCTTCATCTTGGCGACGCCCGGCAGCATGCCCATGAGGCCGCCGAGCCCGCCCATCGTCTGCATCTGCTCGAGCTGCTCGCGCAGATCATTGAGATCGAAGGCGCCCCGCCGCATGCGCTCGGCGGTGCGCTGCGCCTTCTCCATGTCGATCGTCTGCGCCGCCTTCTCGACCAGCGAGACGATGTCGCCCATGCCGAGGATGCGGTCGGCGATGCGGGTGGGGTGGAAATCCTCCAGCGCGTCGAGCTTCTCGCCGGTGCCGATCAGCTTGATCGGCTTGCCCGTGACGGCGCGCATGGAGAGCGCGGCGCCGCCGCGGCCGTCGCCGTCGACCCGGGTGAGCACGATGCCGGTCAGCCCGACGCGCTCGTCGAAGGCGCGCGCGAGATTGACCGCGTCCTGGCCGGTCAGCGCATCGGCGACGAGCAGCACCTCGTGCGGGCTCGCGGTGCGCTTGACCTCGGCGGCCTCGTTCATCATCGCCTCGTCGAGGGTGGTGCGGCCGGCGGTGTCGAGCATGACGACGTCGTAGCCGCCGAGGCGGGCGGCCTGCAGCGCGCGGTTGGCGATCTGCGCCGGCGTCTGCCCGGCGACGATCGGCAGGGTGTCGACGCCGACCTGCTGGCCCAGCACGGCGAGCTGCTCCATCGCGGCCGGCCGATGGGTGTCGAGCGAGGCCATCAGCGTCTTGCGCTTCATCTGGTCGGCGAGGCGGCGCGCCACCTTGGCGGTGGTGGTGGTTTTGCCCGAGCCCTGCAGCCCGACCATCATGACGGCCACCGGCGCCGGCGCGTTGAGGTCGATCGGATCGGCGCTCGCGCCGAGCGTCTCGATCAGCTGGTCGTGCACGATCTTGACGACCATCTGGCCGGGCGTGACCGACTTGAGCACCTCGACGCCGACCGCGCGCTGCTTGAGCTTGTCGACGAAGTCGCGCACCACGTCGAGCGCGACGTCGGCCTCGAGCAGCGCACGGCGGACCTCGCGCGCCGCCGCATCGACGTCGGCCGCCGTCAGCGCGCCGCGCCGGGTGAGCCGGTCGAGGATGCCGGACAGCTTTTCGGACAGGCCGTCGAACATGCGCGTTGCCTTGTACGTTGACCCCAAACACCGATGGCGCCCGAGGGCGCAACGCGCTGTCGGGCGGGGACCTCCGGCCTCACGGGACCGGTCGGCGGATCGGCATTCCGGCTCTTTTCGAGAGCGGCCGGAGACTTAGACAATGGCTGCCGTCAAGTCAATGCGACCGGGCCGGGCCCGGCCCGGTCGCGTCCAAAGGCTAAATCTCGAGACCGCGATCGTGCAGGATCTTGCTGAACGCGCCCATGGTCTGCTGCTGGACCTGCTGCAGCCGCGGCATGATGAGCGCCATCACCTCGGCGGTGATCTGCGGCAGCTCGCGCAGCGCCTTTGCGCCGATCGGGGTGCGGTAGAAGGCGAGCAGCTCGTGCAGCTCGTCGGCCGAGAAATGCCGCGCATAGATGATCGGCGCGTCGCTCATCAGGCCGGACATGTAGTCGTTCTGGATGCGCTCGAACTCCTTGCGCAGATCGGCCAGCGTCGTGGCCGAGATGTCCGGCTGCTTGGCGCGCAGGCCGCGCTCGAGCAGCGGCCAGACCTGACCGGTCACCTGGGTGACGATCTGGCGCGTCGTGTCCTTCGACACGACCGAGACGAGGTCTTTCGCCGCCTGCAGGGCCTCGGGCGTGGCGGGGCTTTGCGCCGCGGCGGGCCGCGGGCCGATCGGCGCGCCGAGCAGCGCAAGGAGGGCAAGAACCGCGAGGGTCCGCAGAGTCGTCATGGCGAGGCTCCGATGAAAGTGAAACTTTATCACGCCGCAACCTTTGCTCGCAACGGCGCGCCGCAAACGTAGCGTCGGAGCATGAAACCTTTCCGAAGGCGGTCCCGATCGGGCTCCGGCGCGGTCGCGGTCAATTCACCGGCACGAAGACCTCGACCACGAGCTTGTCCTGCGGCGTGGTGAGCGGATCGGTGACGTACTGCTCGATGAACAGCCCTTTGGCGTCGAGCTGCTTCTCGTCGAGGAAATTGGTGATCGCGTCATAGGTCGTGTCCATGTCGTCGTACGAGCCGCGATGGATGAACTTATAGGCCCGCCCGGTCGCGGTCTTGCCGACCGCCAGGTCGCCGGTCGGCGCGTCCTTGGGCGCGTCGGCGACCGGGATCGCGGCCTGGAACTCGAAGCTGGTGTCGTTGGTCGACGTGTAGATGGTCATCGGCGGACCGGCCGGCTTGATGCCCTGCTTCTGCAGGTAGCCGTTGACGGTCTTGAACGCGTCCGTGATGGTCTCGAACGCCGTATCCCATTTGCCCGACCCGGCCAGATAGATGATCGTCTTCTCGGTCAGCGCGACCTCCTCGCCGAACGCGTCGCCGGGCTGCAGGGTGTCGGGCCGGACATTCTCCTGGCCCGGACCCGGTGCCGCGCCCTGGGCCGCGGCCGGACCGGCGCAGCCGGCGCCGAGCACGACGAGAGCGGCCGCAAGGGTAAGTATCACGCGCAGACCTGGCATGGCAAAATCCTCCAATCGGCGCGGCTCCCGGCAGCGGCGGCGCCCGTCCCTTCCCGAAGCGATGATCACCGTCTATTTAGCACGATCTATGGCGGCGCGGCTGCCGTCGATCGTATAAACTTCGCATAAAGTCGCCACCGATTGGTTCCGCACCATTGGACATGAGCGCACTCGGCAACCGCCCATTCGTCAAGATGAACGGTCTCGGCAACGAGATCGTCGTGGTCGACATGCGGCAAAATCCGGTCGCCATCACGGCCGCCGAGGCGCGCGCCGCGGCGGCGCCGAACGGCGCACCCTACGACCAGCTGATGGCGCTCTATCCGGCGCGCACGCCCGGCACCGACGCCTTCGTACGCATCTTCAACAATGACGGCTCGGAGTCGGGCGCCTGCGGCAACGGCACGCGCTGCATCGCCGATATCCTGTTCAAGGAGACCCGCAAGGGCGCCCTCACGTTCGAGACCAAGGCCGGCCTGGTGAACTGCTGGCCGGGCACGGCGCCGCTCACCTCGACGGTCGACATGGGCGCGCCGCGCTTCGGCTGGCGCGACATTCCGCTGGCGGAGGAGTTCCGCGATACCCGCGCGATCGAGCTGCAGATCGGCCCGATCGATGCGCCGATCCTGCATTCGCCCTCGGCGGTGAGCATGGGCAATCCGCACGCGGTGTTCTGGGTCGACGACGTGAACGCCTACGACCTCGGCCGCATCGGCCCGCTGCTCGAGAACCATCCGATCTTCCCCGAGCGCGCCAACATCTCGCTCGCCGCGGCGCCATCGCGCGAGCATCTCGTCGTGCGCACCTGGGAGCGCGGCGCCGGGCTCACCAAGGCATGCGGCTCGGCCGCCTGCGCGGCCGCGGTCTGCGCGGCGCGCAAGCGCCTGACCGGCCGCAAGGTGACCGTGACGCTGCCGGGCGGCGATCTCGCGATCGAGTGGCGCGAGGACGACGACCACGTGCTGATGACCGGGCCGGTCGCCTACGAGTTCGAGGGCCGGTTCGACCCGGCGCTGTTCGCCGCGGCGGGCGCCGCATGAGCGTCGAGGTCGTGACCTTCGGCTGCCGGCTCAACGCCTACGAGTCGGAGGTGATCCGCCGCAACGCCGCCGACGCGGGCCTCGCCGACGCGGTCGTGGTCAACACCTGCGCGGTCACCGGCGAAGCGGTGCGCCAGGCGCGCCAGGCGATCCGCCGCCTCAGGCGCGAGCGGCCGAATGCGCGGATTCTCGTCACCGGCTGCGCGGCGCAGACCGAGCCGCAGACATTTGCCGACATGCGCGAGGTCGACCGCGTCATCGGCAATGACGAGAAGATGCGCCCGGAGGCCTGGGCCGCGACGCGCGACCTGCTCGGCCGCGGCGCGTTCGGGATCGCGGCCGACGAGAAGGTCGCCGTCAACGACATCATGGCCGTGAAGGAGACGGCCGCGCACCTGATCGACGGGCTCGACGGACGGGCGCGCGCCTTCGTGCAGGTGCAGAACGGCTGCGACCACCGCTGCACGTTCTGCATCATCCCGTATGGGCGCGGCAATTCGCGCTCGGTGCCGATGGGCGAGGTGGTGGCGCAGATCCGCCGACTCGTCGACAACGGCTTTCGCGAGGTGGTGCTCACCGGCGTCGATCTCACGAGCTACGGCGGCAACCTGCCGGGTGCGCCGAAGCTCGGCACCCTGGTGAAGCAGATCCTCAAGCACGTCGGCGGCCTCGAACGCTTGCGGCTCTCCTCGATCGACTCGGTCGAGGCCGATCGCGACCTGCTCGACGCGTTCGCGAGCGATGCGCGGGTGATGCCGCACCTGCATCTCTCGCTGCAGCATGGCGACGACCTGATCCTCAAGCGCATGAAGCGCCGGCACACGCGCGCCGACGCGGTCGCGTTCTGCGATCAGGTGCGCCGGCTGCGGCCCGACGTGGTTTTTGGCGGCGACATCATCGCGGGCTTTCCGACCGAAACCGAGGCGATGTTCTGCCGCTCGCTCGACCTCGTCGACGACTGCGGGCTCACGTTTTTGCACGTGTTTCCGTTCTCGCCGCGCCCCGGCACGCCGGCCGCGCGCATGCCGCAGGTCGCACGCGACGTCGTCAAGGAACGCGCCCGGCGGCTCCGGCAGAAGGCTGCGGCGGCGCTGTCGCGCCATCTCGCTGCCCAAGTCGGCACCCGGGCCCGCGTGCTCGCCGAGAGCCGCGACAGCGGACGCACCGAGCATTTCATCCCGGTGCGGCTCAACGCGCCGATCGAGCCCGGCGTGATTGTCGAGGCTGCCATCATCGGCCATGATGGCCGGCAGCTGACCGCGGCATGAGCCGCGATCGCAAGGGGGCGCCAAGGGAGAGAGCGTGTCGGCCGCGGCGGACACGATTTCGATTCGTCCGCTCGGCCCCGACGACAGCGTCGAGGCGCTCACCGATTTGCTGCATCGCGCCTATGCGGTCCTCGGCGCCCTGGGGCTGAATTACACCGCAGTCGATCAGACGGCCGAGGTGACGCGGAAGCGTCTCGCCCGCGGAGTCGGCTTGGCGGCCGTCGACGCGGATGGCCGCATCCTCGGCACGCTCGTGCTCTATCCGCGCGGGCAAGGCGGCTCGCCTTGGCTCAGTCGACCCGACGTCGCACATTTCGGCCAATTCGGCGTCGAGCCGAAGCTGCAGAAACGCGGCATCGGCAACCGGTTGATGGACGCCGTCGAAGGGATGGCGCGCGGCGCCGGCGCGCGCGAGCTCGCGCTCGACACCGCGGAACCGGCACGCCATCTGATCGACTGGTATAGCCGCCGCGGCTATCGGTCGATCGAGTACGCGCAGTGGCGCGGAAAGCACTATCGCAGCGTGATCATGAGCAAGGCGCTGTGACCCGAAATTTCCTGCTATAAACGTCGCGTAGCAGCGGAGCCGCACATGCCCTTCACCGACCACATCGTCACCACGATGGAGCAGCTCGAGTCGATGTACGGCGAGGTGTATCCGCCGGCGCGGGTGAAGGAGATCGACCACGTCAACGCGGACTACCGCCTCTTCATCGAGAAGGCGCCGTTCGTCACGGTGGCGACCTCCGGGCCCGAGGGGCTCGATTGCTCGCCGCGCGGCGACCCGGCCGGCTTCGTGCGCGTGCACGACGCAAAGACGCTGATGATCCCGGACCGGCGCGGCAACAACCGCATCGACAGCCTGCGCAACCTGGTCCACGACCCACGCATCTCGCTCCTGTTTCTCATTCCGGGCTGCGGCGAGACCATCCGGGTCAACGGCCGGGCGCAGATCTGCACCGATGCGGAGCTGTGCGACAGCTTCAAGATGGAAGGGAAGGCGCCGCGCTGCGTGATCGTGGTGACGGTCGAGCGCGTCTACTTCCAGTGCCCCAAGGCGATCGTGCGCTCGAAGCTGTGGGACCCGGCGACCAAGATCGACCGCAAGACGCTACCGACCTCCGGCACGATCCTGGCCGGCATCAGCGGCGGTACGATCGGCGGTCCCGAGCATGACCGTGCCTACCCGGAGCGGCTGAAGGCGACGATCTACTGAGGCTCGGCCTCGCCGTTCCAGCCGCAGGCGATCAGCCGCTCGCGCATGTGCGGGGGCGTCGGCGCGACCACGCGCACGGGCGGCTTGTTCTTGCTGATCGGCACCACGATCTCGCGCGCATGCAGGTGCAGCATCGGGCCGGAAAAGCGCGGCGCCGTGCCGTAGATGTCGTCGCCGACGATCGGCCAGCCCATCGCGGCGCAGTGGACGCGCAGTTGATGGGTGCGGCCGGTGACGGGCTCGAGGGAAAGCCACGTGAGCGGTGCCGCCCCCTCGGGTGCCTGCGGCTCCAGCGTCCTCTCCCCCGCTTGCGGGGGAGAGACAGAGAGGGGGAAGCCGCTTGCGCCGGCACCGGTGACCTGCCCCCTCCCTGGCCCTCCGCCGCAAGCGGGGGAGGGGAAGAAGCGCCCCAGCACCTTCCACTTGGTCACCGACGGCAGGCCCTTGGGGTCGGGCTTCATCCACCAGCCGATGCGGTCGTCGAGGCGGCCGAGCGGGATGTCGATTGTCCCTTCATCGGCCGCGGGGCCGCCCTCGACCACGGCCCAATAGGTCTTGCCGATGCGGCGGTGCTTGAACAGCAGGCCCAAATGAGCGAGCGCCTTGCGGTGGCGGCCGAGCACCAGGCAGCCCGAGGTGTCCTTGTCGAGCCGGTGGGCGAGCTCGGGTCGGCGGGGCAGGCCGTAGCGCAGGCCGTCGAGATAATCCTCGAGGCTCGGGCCGCCCTTGGGGCCGCGATGGACCGAGAGACCGGACGGCTTGTCGATCACCAGCATCAGCCCGTCGCGATAGAGCACGCGGGCGAGCATCGCGTCGGGCGCGGGCCCGCGCGAGGCGTGCGATTTGGTCGCAACAGCGGTCCCGGCGCTCTCTTTCGATGTCACTTTCGATGTCACTTTCGGTGTCCCGGCCAAACCGCTATCAAACCGCCGGCATGAATGACAGTGCGAACCGGAACGGCAAGCGCAGTTGGTGGCAGCGGCTCTCGACGGGGCTGCGGCGCACCTCCGCGTCGATCGGCGGCGCGATCGCCGATCTCGTCACCAAGCGCAAGCTCGACGCCGCGACCCTGGAGGAGCTCGAGGAGGTGCTGATCCGCGCCGATCTCGGGCTGGCCACCGCGGGCAGGATCGCAGCCGCGGTCGGCGAAGGCCGCTACGACAAGACCGTGACCGCCGACGAGGTCAAGCGCATCCTCGCCGCCGAGGTCGAGACCATCATGGCGCCGGTGGCGCAGCCGCTCGCGCTCGATCCGGCGGCGCGGCCGTTCGTGATCCTGGTGGTCGGCGTCAACGGCTCGGGCAAGACCACCACCATCGGCAAGCTCGCCGCCTATTTCGCCGCGCAGGGCAAGCGCGTGACGCTGGCGGCGGGCGACACCTTTCGGGCCGCCGCGATCGAGCAGCTCAAAATCTGGGGCGAGCGCACCGGCAGCGCCGTGGTGGCGAGCCAGCAGGGCGCAGATGCGGCGGCGCTCGCATTCCAGGCGCTCGAGACGGCGCGCGCCGAGGCCCGCGACGTGCTGATCGTCGACACTGCCGGACGGCTGCAGAACAAGGCCGCCCTGATGGGCGAGCTCGAAAAGATCGTCCGGGTGATGAAGAAGCTCGACCCGAGCGCGCCGCATGCGGTGCTGCTGGTGCTCGATGCGACCGTCGGGCAGAACGCGCTGTCGCAGGTCGAGGAATTCGCCAAGACGGCCGGCGTCACCGGCCTGGTGATGACCAAGCTCGACGGAACCGCGCGCGGCGGCATTTTGGTCGCGATCGCGGCCAAGCACCGCATCCCGGTTCACTTCATCGGCGTCGGCGAGGGCATCGACGATCTCTCCCCGTTCGCCGCCAAGGATTTCGCCGCCGCGGTCGCGGGACTCGAAAGCTGAATGCATGCAAAAAATGACGGCGTCATGCCCCGCGCAAACGGGGCATCCAGTCAACGCGGCGATTCTCGTGGTTGCTGGATCGCCCGCTTGCGCGGGCGACGACAACGGAATTCGTCGCGGCCCGATGACATCCTCGCGCACACACGCTAGACAGCCCGCATGACCGAGAAGCCGAAGCTCAATCCGCTCGTCAAGATCGCCCTCGACCTCGGGCCGCTGGTGGTGTTCTTCGCTGCCAACGCCCGCTTCGGCATCTTCGCGGCGACCGGCATCTTCATGGCGGCGATCATCGCCTCGCTCGCCGTGTCCTATGCGATCACGCGCCACGTCGCCATCATGCCGGTGGTGTCGGCGGTCATCGTGCTGGTGTTCGGCTCGCTCACCCTGGTGCTGCACGACGAGACCTTCATCAAGGTCAAGCCGACCATCCTCTACGCGCTGTTCGGCGTGATGCTGCTCGCCGGCTACGTGCTCAACAAGCCGCTGCTCGCGATCGTGTTCGACGCCATGTTCCACCTGACCGAGGAAGGCTGGCGCAAGCTCACGCTGCGGTGGGCCGCGTTCTTCATCGTGATGGCGGTGGTCAACGAGGTCGTCTGGCGCACGCAGACGACGCAGCTCTGGATCAGCTTCAAGCTGTTCGGCTTCACGCCGCTGACCTTCCTGTTCGGCGCGCTGCAATATCCGCTGCTGATGCGCTACGCCGCGCCCGAGCCGGAAGGCGTTCCGGCCGATGCCCAAGCTAAGAAGCCGGAACGGCCCTGACTTGCGTCAGGGCCGTCCGGGGGTTTGGGGGGTTTGGGCAGAAAACCGGATGGTCAGCGCGACGCGATGGTGGCGACCGCCTTGATCGGCCCGCCGTCGCTCTCGGCGGAGATGGCGGCCGGGCCGCGTGCCGCAAAGCCGTGCCCCGGCACGGTCCAGGTCTTGGTCGACTGCCCGAGCGCATACCCGGCAAGCCCGACGCCGAGCGAGATGCTGCGTCCGCTGGCATCGCGCATCGTGAGCGCTGAGATGCGCAGCCGCCGATCACCCTTGTTGTGCGCCATCACGGTGATCTTGTCGCCCTTGACGGCGTAAGACCAGGTCACGGTCGGATTCTTCTTGTTGGCTGCGCCGAAGAAGACCGGGATGGAGTAGCGCATCAGGAGGTTGACCGTGCCGTTTTTCTGCTGCGCCAGGTCGGGCAGCTGATCGACCAGCAGGCGATAGCTCTCCTCGCCGACGACCGGCTGCTTGGAGACGCGCACGACGCGGGCGATGTACTTGCCGTCCGGCGTCAGTGTGACGGAGGGAGGGCTCGCGACGACCTCGTCAGTCGGCTCGAGCTTTTCCTCGCCGTTGACCAGCGACCAACGAAATACCCGGATCTGCGCGTTGACCGGCGTGCTGCCCGTGTTGTGCAGCGTCAGGGTCGACGCGGCGCCTGGCGCGGTGATGTCGACCATCACCGGCGAGACTTGCAATGACCCGGCGTGAACGGGTGCATAGGCACCCAGCACGAGGGTCGCGGCGGCGGCAAAAGTGGCGAGAGTTGATCGCATGGAGGCCTCGACCGTTGGTCTGATCAATAGGTCACAGTGACGGTGATCGTGTCGCTGTAGGTGCCGATCGGCGGTGTGGTCTGCGGCGGTACCCGACCGTAGACGGTGTAGTTGGTGGCCGTTCCGTTCGAGTTGCCCGACGTAACCGAGACCGTGTCGGTGCCGACCGTATTGCCCCAGTTCGTGGTGCGGCCAGCGTCGCTGTAGAGGGCGTAGCTCACCGTGTTGCCGCCGCTGGTCATCTTGCGCGTCGTGACCGTCGCGCCTGTCGCGGTGCCGGCGTCGAGACCGATGTTGAACGGCGTGCCGCTGGTGCACGTGATGTTGATCAGCGATGTCTGATCGATATTGGCGCTGAGGATGCCCACGCTGCTGCCGAAGTTCAACGCGCCCGCGCTGTTGATCGTGCAGCTGGCCACCAGCTGGATCGACACCGCGAAGGTCGATGTCGTGGTTGTGGCCAGCGCCAGTTCCGCCGTCGGCAGAACGCATGCGGCGGCCAGGATCCCGGTCAGGAGGACACGGGATTTACGCGTCTTCAGTGTGCTCATTAATGTTTCCCCACTCGTATAATTACTAAGAGTATTCGGAAACCGTTAAGCGGCCCTTAATCATGCAGACCTTTAATCGTCGATAATTTTTGCCTCCGTTCGATTCCTGACCCATGCGCATCTTTTCAGCTCCTTGGTTTACGCTGCGTCGGCGCTTTGATCGGCGAATCCGCACTTACGGCATTGCCGCAGTTCTCGTTTCGCTCGCCGCGGCGGGCGCGCAGGCGCAGACCTGCACGGTGAGCATGACCACCGTGGCATTCGGCACCGTCAACGTGCTGCCCGGCACCGCCGTCAACACGACCGCGACCATCACGGTCACCTGCTCGGGTGGAAGCGGCAACCAGCGCGTCTGCGTCAGCATCGGCTGCGGCTCGGCCTGCGACTCCACCAGCCGCCAGATGAGTGGGCCGAGCGGCGCCATGGCGCGCTACGATCTCTATTCGAATTCGGCGCGCACGACGCTATGGGGCTCATGGCACACCGGGTACGATTCTGCCGGCGTGCAGATGACCGTCTCGCACAACAGCAGCGCCACCCACACCGTCTATGCGCGCTTCCTCGCGGCCCAGCCGACCGACGTCGCCGGCGCCTATACGGCGACGTTCGCGGCCGACCCGTTCATCACCTACGTCAACGCGAGCGGCGCCCCCGCGTGTCCGACCGGAACGCTGAGCGCGAGCGGAACGACCTCGGCCACCGCAACGGTGTCGAGCAACTGCACGGTCAGCTCGACCGCCGTCAGCTTCGGAGCCCAGGGCGTGCTCAATGCCAATATCGATGCGCAAGGGACGCTCAGCGTCCAGTGCACGTCGCAGCTTCCTTATGCGGTGAGCCTGAACGGCGGAAATTCCGGCGCGACCGATCCGACCCAGCGCAAGATGACCCGCACTACGACGAGCATCACCTACGGCTTGTATCGCGACGCCGCGCGGTCGCTGCCGTGGGGATCGACCGCCGGCGTCAACACGGCGTCCGGCACCGGCAGCGGTACTACCCAGACGCTCACGGTCTACGGTCGTGTCCCGCCGCAGACCACCCCGAAGGCAAATACCTACACCGACTCGATCATCGCCACGGTCACGTATTGAGGCGTTTCGAAGTCCGCCGCCGTCATCGTCCGCGCAAGCGGACGATCCAGTACGCCGCAGCGGACCATCGCACTGCCGCCGCGCCGTTGACGATCGTGAGTGCCGGATTGCCCGCTTCCGCCTTCGCGGGTTGCGCTTCGGCGCGACTTGAAGCGCCCGTGGCTCGCGCAGCGAGCGTCGACGGGTGCGCGGGCAATGACGCGCCGAGGTCGGGCCACTAGCGGCAGACCACCGGAGAGATGACCACCTGCTCGCTCGGATGGGGCTCGTAAGCGAACGTGGCGTGACATTCTCCTTCGAGCAACGTGATGGTCGCGGCGTTGGTCGGGGAAAGGTTCTTGATGTAGGCACGGCCGTCATAGCCGACCGTAAAACTCTCGCCGCCGTCGATCTGCCCGCTGGCGCCGGCCGCCAGCGGCTTGCCGTCCGCTCCGGTGAACACCACGACCGCCGGATGGTCGTCGGTCTTGACGGTGAAATCGACTTTCACGCCCGAACCGGCCGCCGGCGCGACGACGGTCTCGCTCGCCGTGACGTCGGCATCGACCGGCAGCTTGGTCGTGTCGATGGCGATCTTGTTGGGCTGATAGGAGATCAGTCCCGGGATCAGCGCGCGCCCGGACGCGTCCGTCACTCCGACCATGCGATTCTGGTAGTAGACCGGAACGGCGGGCACCCCGGTCTCCACCACCGCGAAGGCATCGTCGATGCGGTTGGTGAAGAACACGCCGCCGCCGAGGGCCGCAATCGCGCCCTCGACTTCCGCCGTGCCCTGCACCGCGCTGCCGGTCTGGGCGACGCCGACCTCGGTGCGGGCGAAGGAGGAGCGATAGGCGACCGAGGCGGCCCGGTCGGCCGTGCCGAGCTCGCTGTCGTGCACCCGCCAGCCGATGCTTCCCGGCATCACGCCGAGCGGCTTGATCGCGTCGACATTGACGTGGGTGCCGGCCGTCCCGCCCGAGACCGAGGTCGCGACGTTGGCGCCCTTGCCGAACGGCATCGACACGCCGACCATGAAGCCGGTGTTCTTCTCGCCGGCGAGCGTCGTGAAGGCGGTGGCGAAGATCGACGCATCGCGCCAGCTGGTCGACAAGGTGGCGGACAGGATGTCCGAGCGCAGGCCGGTCGCATCGGTGCTCTGCACGAAGCTGGTAGCCAGGGTGGCTCGCTCGAGGAACGGCACTGGCGCGCCGACCGTGATGCGGTTGAGCGCCTTGGGCGGCCGCGCGCTGAGAAAAAGCTGGCCGTTGACCGCATTCGCGACCGACGCGGACAGGTCGACGAAGGACGACACGTCGAACGGATTGCCCACCGCCATGCCGGGCTGCAGCCGCGCGGTCACCGACGCGAGGTCGTCATAGGCCCCGAAGGTCAGCTGCGAGCTCGCGCTGACGGTCACGTCCCAAAGCCGCGTCTCGTAGGCGAGGTAACTCTGGAAACCGGTGCTGCCGCCAAAATGACTGGCCGCGGCCGCGACGGTCGCGACCCCGAACGAACCGGTGCGTGCCGCGAAACCGCCGCTCGCGTTGATCAAGCCGGCGCCGCCCTCCGCGTGGCCCTCGACGGTCAGCCAATCGAACAGGCCGTAGCGGCCGCTCGCGGACGCGACAGGCTTCGCCACGTAGGTATCCGCCGTCGTGCCATAGGAGAGGCGCGGCAGGCCGGCTTCCACCGAATAGTCGAACAGGCCGGGCGCAAGCAGATCGGCCGAGATATAGAACGGCAGGACCGTCTCGGTCGTGTGGCCGGAGGAGTCGCGCAGAACCACGCGGGCCGTGCCGTTGCCGCCGATGGCGGGCACGTTGCTCAGCACATAGGGTCCGGGGCCGACGTCCTGCGAGGTCGCCTTCACGTTGTTGATGTAGATGTCGGCGGTCGACGGGACCGCGGCGGTGCCGACCGCCGCGGGCAGCGGAATGGTCACGAGATCGGGGCGCAGGCCGAAATTGCGGTCGACCTGCAGGCCGCCGATGCGGATCGGCCGGGTCCAATCGAGGCCGCCATTGATGGTGTCGCCCGCCCGATAGGTCGTCATCGTCTCGGGGTCCGAATAGGCGAAAGTGCTGTTGAGCCGCAGCGGCTCGAACCGGTCGCTGACCGCCGACGTCACCAGCGCGCTTTGGCTGAAGGTGCCGTAGGGCGTGAAGACGCGGCCATCGAGCGTGGCCGAAGCGCCGCTGAACGAAGCCCAGCTTGAATTGCCGCCGCCGCTGGAGGCCAGGAGATCGTAGTTGAGGACCGCGCCCCAGCCCGACTGGATCGGCAGATCCGTGCGCGTCCGGCGCGACAGGTCATAGCGCTTGGCGAGGAGCAGCGTGCGCGGCGCCGTGATCTCGATGCGCTGGGTGGCCTCGTCGTAACGATAGGAAAGTCCCGGGAGGTCGTCGAGCACGATCGGCGTGTCGGGCGCGTCGTGGCCCGGCGGATTGATCCCGAGCTCCTCGAGCTCGGAGCGGCGCGAGACCATGCGCTTGTCGGCGCGCTGCACGAAGGCAGCGATCTGCTGCGTCGGATTGCCGTTGAGGATCACCTCGAGCTGCATCGGCTCGTCGGCGCCGGCTGCGGCGGGCGCAGTCTCGCTCGCCGCGACTTGCGCGGCGGCGCGGCCGGCCGCGCCGTCGAGCGCGAGCGCCGACGCAAGCGCCAGCATCGCGACGATGCGCGCGCGCGAGCGCGATGACCAAGTCCGGGTCACGGCTCAGGTCCGCAGATCGGTTGCGAAAAGCGCCGGGCTTTACGTCACCGCGACCGCGTCAGCGCCGCCGCCGGCGCGACGCCGGTC
>Ga0335081_10011153_pt1 | contig 14536 bp, 13 predicted proteins | sample Lox_Sample_35_FD_206713 | JGI IMG/M metagenome (GOLD analysis project Ga0335081, IMG submission 206713) | Soil microbial communities from Loxahatchee National Wildlife Refuge, Florida, United States - Lox_Sample_3.5 | ecosystem: Environmental > Terrestrial > Soil > Wetlands | place: USA... | reverse complement strand
CCCGATCCGGCGCTGCCGGTCGCGACCGACGTGTTGCGCATGCTGCACGGCGTGCTGCCGGACCAAGCGAAAGCACGCGCACTCGACACTTACTTCGCCGCCATGGCCGAAAGCGGCATGGGCCCGGCGACCTTCACCGCCCGCACCGTGGCGTCGACGCGGGCGAGCCTTGCGTCGGCGGTGCTCGCGGCCTGGTGTTCGTTCGCCGGGCCGCTGCACGGCGGCGCGCCGGGCCCGACGCTCGACATGCTCGATGCCGCGGCGGCAGCCGGCGACCTCGATGGCTGGATCGAGCAAAAGCTTCAATCCGGCGAGCGCCTCGCCGGCTTCGGCCATCGCGTGTTCCGCGGCAACGATCCGCGTGCCGCGGCCATGCGCGCGGTGCTGCAACACATGGGCCCGGCCGCGGCGAGGCTGGAGTTCGCCTCACACTTGGAGCAACGCGTCGCCGCCGTCGCTGCACGTATCAAGCCGGGCCGGCGATTGCCGGCCAATGTCGAAGTGATGGCGGCGCTGCTGCTCGACGCCGTCGGCTTCCCGCGTAATGCCTTCACCGCGGTGTTCGCGATCACCCGCAGCGCCGGCTGGATCGCGCACGCGCTCGAGCAACGCGCGACCGGCCGCATGATCCGCCCGGCGTCGCATTATGTGGGGCCGACGGCTGAATGAATTCGTCGCTCCGAATCAAGCGATCCGGCTCTTCATGATGCCGAACAAATTCTCGCCACTCACTACGACCGGCACCAGAAACCCGCTTTGATCGAGATTGAGCGGACGGCGTGTTACTGAGTCGCCGACATTGCCCCCCATGATCCAGATTTGATTTGCGTCGACCTCGACGATCAGATCGGCATGTTCATCTGATGATCGTAATCAACTCCGGCTTGGCGGCCCCAGCAGACGATGTCGCCTACGGCCGGCTTAGCCTCGTTGAGGCGCTGCGTCCAATAGCCGGCATCCTGCCGCTTTTGCAGAAAGTCGCGGACGCCCTGCGAAATGTAGACGCTGTGCTGTGTCGAATAGTGAAAGCGATCGCCGGCTCCAGCCTGCTTCATGACCCAAGAAATGAAGGCCGCAGACCAGGGCCAATCGTGATCCCTGCCGTCAATGCCACGCGTGCCCGTGCCATCAAGCCAATAACCTCCCACGCGTTGGTACCAGCCGTCCTCTCCCTCGGTGTGGCCGGCATGATTCAAATGACCATGGACGTCATAAGTCTGCTGCCCAAAGAAAGTCCACTCGGCGGTCGCCATATCGCGCGCGCGACCGGCAAAGCCGGCTACGGGACCTGCCGCATCTTGAGCCATTATAACGGTTCTCTGAGCGGAGGCGGCCGGAGCCGGCCCGGAGACAGCAGCGACTTGAAAGGCGCCAATGTCGGCCTTGGCCTGGTTGACGTCGACGCTCAGTCCATCCCAATTCTGATCGACGTGCGGGTCTTGCGCCAGCGACCAGCGATTGGAAGCGAGAAACTCACGCGAGCCGGGGAAGCTCAGTGATGCGCTCAACCAAGCATAATCGCAAAGACCCGCCGATAGCAACGCATCACAAATGACGCCATCGCTATAGGCGCCGGTTTTATATTTTCCGTTTAGGCCCGCTTTGACACCGGTCATATAATCTTTGACGCGGGCGACGTCTGCGGCCGAGTAGCCATTCGGAAGATGCTCCAACGCAAAGTAGATGGCCGTGCCCTCCGGCTGTCCAATTGCCCGCGCTTGTGCGGTGGCAATCTGAGCGTGATAAACGCCATTATCATTGGTGAGTTGCGGGTCGCCATCATTCTTGAAAACAATAAAGATTCTCATTCCGGCGCGACAGATATCGGTTGCTTCCTGTTTGGTTATGCGCTTCCAGGCGCTAGACGAGTAATAACGTCCAATGGCATCGACGCCGCGGTTTCTAAGATTTCCGAGCTGAGCCGATACATTGCTATTCGTATCGATGACGGTCATTGTCGCACCCCTTCACACGCTTGGGCACTAACAGCCCATCAGCTGTTGTAACACGCCACATCTCCACTATAAGTATAGCAGGAAGAGGACTACAGGCAATTGAGCGGTGGCAGTTCGCGCAACCCCAAAATAGTCGCTGTATTTGTCGGTGTTTGCGGCCTGGAGACGAGCGTGAAGACTCACTGCACCTTCAGCCCCATCAGATTGGCGATGAGGTTGCGCTGGATCTGCGAGGTGCCCGCCGCAATCGTCGCGGCGCGGGAGTCGCGGAAGTGGCGCTCCATGTCGAACTCGGCACTGTAGCCGAAGCCGCCGAGCACCTGCATGCCCTGGCTTGCGATCTTCACGTAGGTCTCCGAGGTGAACAGCTTCGCCATGGTGATCTCGCGTAGCGCGTTCTGCCCGGTCGAGACGAGCCAAGCGGCGCGCCACATCAGGCAGCGCGCGGCCTCGACCTCGGTCTGCATGTCGGCGAGCAGATGCGCGATCGCCTGGTTTGAGCCGATCGGCCGGCCGAACTGCTTGCGGTCCTTGGCGTATTGCACGGCGAGGTCGACCACGGCCTGGGCGGCGCCGACATTGCCGGCCGACGAGGTGGCGCGCTCGACCTGCAGCCCGGACATCACGCAGTCCCAGCCCTTGTTCTCGCCGCCGACCAGGCGATCCGGCGGCACGCGGACTTTGTCGAAGGTGAGCTCATAGGTGCCGGTGGCGCGGCGGCCGAGCATATCGAGCTTGCGTAAGCTCAGCCCCGGCGTGTCGTTGTCGACCAGGAACAGCGAAAGTCCTTGCCTATAGTGCGCCTTGGGATCGGTCTTCACATAGAGATTGATGACGTTGTTCTTTGCGCCGGCGGTCGAGGCCCAGATCTTCTGGCCGTCGATCACCCATTCGTTGCCGTCCTTGACCGCGCTGGTGCGCATGGCGCCGATGTCGGAGCCGGCGTCGGGCTCCGACATGGAGATCGAGAACTTGATCTTGCCGGCGATGAATTGCGGCAGCCAATGGCGCTTCTGTTCTTCGGAGGCCATGCGCACGAGGTTCAAGCCGCAGAAGATGCCACCGGTATAGGCCATCACCAGGTCGGCGGAGACGCGGGCGATCTCCTCGGCGACCATGACCATGTCCATCAGCGTGCCGCCTGAGCCGCCGTATTCCTCCGAGAACGGCAAACCGAGCAGGCCGGCTTCGGCGAAGGCCTGGAACAACTCCTCGGGATAGGTGCGTTCGCGGTCGTGGAGGCGCACGTATTCGGGCGGCGCGTGCTTTTGCAGAAGCTTGCGCACGGCCTCGCGCACGAGGCGTTGTTCTTCGCTGAAGCCGAAATCCATGGGCACCATCCCGCTGCGTGACAAAGGCGTGCGCAGCAAAATACAATCCGGCCACCGAAGCAATACCGCCCGACAATCCCTCCGCGAAAGGACTGCCATGACGAATGCCGGCCAAATGTTCTCCGACGGCAAGGCCTACGAGCGGATGATGGGCCGCTGGAGCAAGCTCGCCGGACGGATTTTTCTCGATTGGCTCGACGCGCCGAAGGGCTTGCACTGGGTCGAAGTCGGCTGCGGCAACGGCGCCTTCACCGAGGAGCTGATCGCGCGCTGCGCGCCGCGCGCGGTCGATGCCGTCGATCCGTCGGAGGGCCAGCTCGCCTTTGCGCGGACGCGGCCGGCGGCGAAGCTCGCGCAATTTCACCGCGGCGATGCGCAGGCGCTGCCGTTCGTCGACGACAGCTTCGATGCCGCGGCCATGGCGCTGGCCATCACCTTCGTGCCCGATCCGGCCAAGGCGGTGGCCGAGATGGCGCGGGTGGTGCGGCCCGGCGGCCTCGTCGCCACCTATATGTGGGACACGCTCAACGGCGGCGTGCCGCTGGCGCCGATCGAGCGGGCATTGAAATCGCTCGGCAAGCCTGCGCCCGCACGCGTCAATGCCGCCGCCTCGGGGCGCGACACCATGCGCTCGCTGTGGCAGGGCGCCGGGCTGCAGGCGGTCGAAATGCGCGAGATCCGCATCCCGGTCGCCTACACGAGCTTCGACGATTTCTGCGACTCCAACATCGTGCCGATCGGTCCGAGCGGGCATATCGTCAGCGGCATGTCGGCGGATGAGAAGACGGCGCTCAAGGCCAAGCTGCGCGAGCAATTGCCGATCGCCGCCGACGGCAGCATCGCCTATGAGGCTTTCGCCAATGCGGTGAAGGGCCGGGTGGCGAAGTAGGTCACGAAACGCCAACGATTCGGATAGATGTGAGATTGCTGCCTTGCAGCCACCTCTCCTCAAATCTCACGATCGCATGAAAGCGCAGAGAGAATTTGAGCTCAAGGACGGCCCGAAGGGCCGCCGCCTACGGCGGTTGCCGACGGCAATCCTTGACTTCAAATTCTCTCTGCGCTGCCGTCGGCCATGCGATTTAAGGACGGTACCGCTTGCGCGGTCATCGCATCTGGTGAATCCAGCCGTCGCGATTCGACGGCCAAGAAGTCTGCCCTTAGCTACTTCATCCCCTCCGGCATGATCGACTGGCGGCCGAGCTGCTGCCACGCCATCGGCGCGCCGGCCTTCTTGGCCGCTTCCGAAGGCGGCAGCGACTTGTCCCAGCGCATGGCGATGAAGCGCTGGCCGTTGACGCCGTCGGAGGCATTCGAGGCGAGCCAGATCAGCGGCACAACCATGACCTGGGGATCGATCAGCTTCGAGCGGTCGGGCTCCTGCGCTTGCGAGACGAGACGCGTGTTGGCGGCGCCGCCCGGCACCAGCACGTTGGCGGTGACGCCGGTGGCTTCGAGATCCTGGGCCAGCGCCAGGAGGTGCGCCTCGTTGGCGGCCTTGGAGCCGCCGTAAGGCTGGATGCCGGCGCGGTACATGGTGTCGAGGCTCGTGGTGACGTTGATGATGCGGCCCCAGCGCTGCCGGAGCATCGTCGGCAGCGCCGCGCGCGTCATCAGAAACGCGGCGACCACGTTGACCTCGATGATGCGGCGGAATTCCGCCGGCGTCACCTCCCAGAATTTTCCGTAGTCCTTGACGCCGGGGCCGCGGAAAAAGCTCATGCCGATGCCGGCATTGTTGAGCAGAATGTCGAGGCGGCCGCAGCGCTCGACGACGGTGCGCACGATCTTCGGCGCGCTCTCGTCGGCGGTGACGTCGGCGACGACCCCGATCAGGCGGTCGCGCGTGCCGCGTTCGTCGGCCAGGCTTTCGACTTCCTCGAGCACCGGCGCGTCGATCTCGACGGCGGCGACGCGGGCGCCGGCGTCGAGCAGGCCGAGCGTCATCGCCCGGCCGAGCCCGCGCCCGGCGCCCGTGACGATGGCGACTTTGCCGTCAAGCTCCTTTGCCATGGTGTGTCCTTTGGCGTTGCCTCATGAGCGTTTATTGTTCGACGGTGATGTGGCGCTGCTGCACGACGGCGCCGAATTCTTTCGCCGTCCGCAGCCATAGCGCGGTGAATTCCTCGGGCGTGCCGCCGCCGGCGACCCAGCCGTCCGCGGCAAAGCGCGCGGTCAGCGCCGGATCGCGCACCACTTTGGTCACGTCGGCGGCGATCTTGTCGACCAGCGGCTTCGGCGTTCCCGTCGGCGCGAACAGCGCGAACCAGCTGTTGACCTCGAAGCCCGGGTAGCCCGCTTCGGCAAAGGTCGGCACACCGGGGACGCTGGCGTTGCGCGCCGAGCCGGTGACCGCGAGCGCGCGCAATTGCCCCGAGCCGACCAGCGGCTTGGCCGAGCCCATCTCGCCCATCGCCATCGGGATGTGGCCGCCGAGCAGATCCTGCATCGCCGGCGCCACGCCGCGATAGGCGACGTGCTGGAATTGCGTGCCGTAGTTCAAGTTGAACAACTCGCCGATCAGATGCATCTGCGAGCCGACACCGGGGCTGCCGAACGACACCGGCGCGGTCTTGGCGTAGTCAACCAGCTCCTTGATGGAGTGAAACTGCGACGACGGCGCCACCAGGCAAATCAGCGGCGACGACGACAACAGCGTGACGCCGGCGAAATCGCGCACCGGATCGTAGGTGAGCTTGGGATTGAGATACTGGGCGATGGCGTGGCTGCCGGCGACGCCGATCAACAGCGTGTAGCCGTCGGCCGGCTGGTGCGCGACATAGTCGCTGGCGACGGCGCCGAGCGCGCCGGCCTTGTTCTCGACCACCACCGCCTGGCCCCACATCTCGGAAAGCTTCGGCGCAATCAGGCGGGCGACGATGTCGACGCCGCCGCCGGCGGCGAACGGCACGATGAGGCGGACCGGGCGGCTGGGGAAGTCTTGGGCTTGGGCCGGGACGGCGATTGCCACAGCGAGCAACGCCCGGGCAAACGTCGCGAACGCCCAAGATCGTCTACCGATCGCCATCGTTCATTCCCCCTGACTGCTCGGCAGCCAATGCCCCTTAAATTGCACGGCAGACCGCAGCGCAGAGAGAATTTGAAGTCAAGGATGCGCTTCGCGCACCGCCGTAGGCGGCGGCCCCTAAAAGGGGCCGTCCTTGAGTTCAAATTCTCTCTGCGCTCAAATGCAACCGTGCAATTTAAGGGGTGATACGCCCCAGGACGTTATATTGCCGCCCTCCCCAACCGGTTGCGCCAAGCCGCCGCGCCGCCTATATTCCGGTCACTTTCCAGTCATCCCCGATGACGTTGGCTTCGCCCGGAGGGCGGGCGGAGCACAGAGAAGATTTACTTAAGGAGACTTACCATGATGGCCACGCCGTTGATGCCGAAAGCAACCGCCGTGTGGCTGGTCGACAATACCTCGCTGTCGTTCGACCAGATCGCCGAGCTGTGCCACCTGCATCCGCTGGAGGTCAAAGCCATCGCCGACGGCGACGCAGCCCAAGGCATCAAGGGCCTCGATCCGGTGCTGACCGGGCAATTGACCCGCGAGGAGATCGCCGCCGCCGAGGCCGATCCGAACCACAGGCTGCATCTTGCCGAGCCGAAGGTCCGGCTGCCCGAGGCCAAGCCGAAGAAAGGCCCGCGCTACACCCCGGTGTCCCGCCGTCAGGACCGGCCCAACGCCATCCTGTGGCTGGTGCGCAACCATCCGGAGCTCAAGGACAGCCAGATCATGCGGCTGGTCGGCACGACCAAGTCGACCATCCAGGCGATCCGCGACCGCACCCACTGGAACTCAGCGTCGCTGTCGCCGCTCGATCCGGTGACGCTCGGCCTGTGCTCGCAGATCGATCTCGACCTCGAAGTGATGCGCGCCGCCAAGGAAAAGCCGGTCCCGGTCGAAGCCCAGGGCGCGACGCTGCTGCCCGCTTCGGTCACCACGGCGCCGAAGGAAGAGCCGGAGCCAGCGCCGGCCGCCGAGAAGAAGTCCGACGAGCTCGACGTCAGTGCGGTGTTCGCGAAGCTCAAGCAGTTGGGCGGCAAGGGCGAGTAGATTTTGTCCTCCCCCCTTGCGGGGGAGGTGGCGAGCGAGAGCGAGCCGGTGGGGGCGCGCGACAACGTCGCTTGTTTATTCGCCTGAGAGTCGCCTCGACGCCCGCGCCCCCTCCACCACCCTCCGCGCGCTGCGCGCGTTCTCGGGTGGTCCCCCTCCTCCACTTTCGTGAGGGAGGATGAAAATCACCCCCGATCGTTGCGCAGCACGACGCAGGCGCCGCCGGCGGCACTTAGCTTGGCGCAAAATCTTTCCAGATACGCGCGGTTGTCGTCGGCGATGCGGATTTCGTAGCGCGTCGCACTGCCGAGGCCCGGCCCGCGGCCGCGCAGCACGATCGGCTCGCGGTCGCCGATCAGCGCGGCGTATTGCTTCTGGATCCGCCGATAGGTCGCCCAGGCCTTGCTCTCCGACCAGTTGGCGGCGAGCTGCATGCCCCAGCGCGGCACATAGGACGCAATCCGCTTCGCCTCCTCCGGCGGCGCCAGGATCAAATTCGCCAGCCGCGTGCACGGCACGCCCTGCGGGATCGTGGTGTCCGAAGTCTCCGGCGGCTTCGGCGAGGCCCATTCGTCGGCGGTCCAGCCGGTGATGATGGCAACATAATTGCGCGTCTCGGCCGGCAGCGCGCGGCGGCCGGCGAGCCAGGCGGAAACCCGCGTCGGCCCGGCGTTATAGCCGGCGGCGGCGAGCCCGAGATTGCCGAATTTGTCCTTCAGCGCGTGCAGATAGCTCGCCGAATGCTTCAGCGCCTCGATCGGATCGAACGGGTCGACGGATCCGCGATAGTCCGCAGTCGCCGGCATGAATTGCGCGATGCCCTGCGCGCCCTTTTTGCTCACCGCCAGCGCATTGAACCGGCTCTCCTGCCAGATGACGCGGGCGAAAAACTCCACCAGCAACCCATTCTCCGCCGCATCCTGCTCGACGGCGCGGCAGATGTCGTCGGGGGTTGGGGGAGTCTTCGGGGCGAGAGGCTCAGTCTGCTGCGGCGGTGTTGCGCTTTGACCCGCGGGCGACTGGGCGTGCGCCAAAGGGCTCAAGATCAGCGATGCGCTCGCGAGCGCCCGTCCGGCAAAGTGCATCATGCCGCCTAAGGTATGAAATCTCGTGTGAGGCCGCTATATTGGTTCCATGAACAAAAAACCTACAAGAATCGTGAAACGAAGCGTCGCTCAACTTCGGCACATGGAAAAGCGCAGCGAGATCAAGAGCGACTGGAGGGCTGCCGGCAAAAAGCCTCTACCCTCAGGCCGCGATCCCGACGATGCGATGGAGGAAATCGAGTGGCTGACCACCGAGCTGCCGAATCCGCGGCGCAAGTAACTCAATCCTTCCCTTCTCTCTGTAAGTCCAGGACACGTTGGCGAGATATTTACAAGGAAGCCGCGAAGAGGCTACTATCAATTTTGCACGCGCTCGATCCGAAAAATGGATTTGTTCGATTTCCACCTTGATCGGCACTCGCCGCTCTATCAAATCCTGATTGGGTCGGCAGTTGTAACGACCGTTATCAATATCACGTGGTTTTTGATTTCTTCGATTCTAAACGGGATTGTTCGACGAGTGAGGCTTCGTGCGAAGGCCCACGATTTTGTCCTCGGTGAGGGGAAAACACGAGTCGATTACGAAAGCTTGTCACAGGACATTTCGGGGTTCCATTGTCTGGTCGTGCGATACGGCACTGATGAATACATCAGCAAAATGGCGAACGATACTGAACGCTACGAAGGTCGACAGCAGCTGAAGATCGTTCCGATTTCTGTAAGCTTCGATCAAAACGACCGCGCTGTCTTCACGCTAAACCTGAAAATCCACAGAAGCTTAGGAACCCAATTTAAATGCTTTGCCGAGGCGCGATCCCTCGAGCAAGTGCCGAAAGCAATTGAGGCACTGAAGAAATGCGAGCATGCGTCCGATATCAAGCAATCCGACAGCTATCACCGGACAAGAGTGTACTTTTTGTTGGACCAGTTTGTGACGGTAGAAAGTATTAATTCCGCCGTAAAGAATAATTATATCTTTCCGGAATAACGAAGCCCCCGCGAGCAATATCGAGGTTGATGCAGCAAATAGCCCGCATGGGCGATGCGAAATGCGGAAGAGCGGCTCCCGGATTTCGCTTCGCTCATCCGCGTTACGGCCCCTACGCCCCCACCCCCTTCCCCTTCAGCGCCGTCCCAATCTCCTCCAAGATCACCGGATCGTCGATGGTCGCCGGCATTTGCCAGGCGTCGCCGTCGGCGATCTTCTTGATGGTGCCGCGCAAGATCTTGCCGGAGCGGGTCTTGGGCAACCGCGCCACGGTGATGGCGAGCTTGAAGGCGGCGACCGGGCCGATCTTGTCGCGGATGAGCGCGATGCATTCCTTCTCGATCTCGGTCGGCGGCCGGTTGACGCCGGATTTGAGCACGATGAAGCCGCACGGCACTTCGCCCTTGAGCTCGTCCTTGATGCCGAGCACGGCGCATTCGGCGACGTCGGGGTGCGCCGCCAGCACCTCTTCCATGCCGCCGGTGGAGAGGCGGTGGCCGGCGACATTGATGATGTCGTCGGTGCGGCCCATGACGAAGACGTAGCCGTCGTCATCCTTGAAGCCGGCGTCGGCGGTCTTGTAGTAGCCGGGGAACTCGTCGAGATAGCTCTCGCGCATGCGCCCATCGGCCTGCCACAAGGTCGGCAGGCAGGCCGGCGGCAGCGGCAGCTTGACGACGATGGAGCCCATCTTGTTGGGCGCCACTTCGCGGCAGCCTTCGTCGACGATGCGGACGTCGTAGCCCGGCATCGCCACCGTCGGCGAGCCGTGTTTGACCGGCAGCGCACCGAGGCCGACCGGGTTGCCGGCGATGCACCAGCCGGTCTCGGTCTGCCACCAGTGATCGATCACCGGCACGTTGAGGAGCTTCTCCGCCCAGATCAGCGTGTCGGGGTCGGCGCGCTCGCCGGCCAAAAACAACGTGCGGAACTTTTTCAGGTCGTATTGCGCGAGCAGCTTGCCCTGCGGGTCTTCCTTCTTGATGGCGCGGAACGCTGTCGGCGCCGTGAACATGGTGACGCAGCCGTGCTCGGCGATGACGCGCCAGAACGCGCCAGCGTCGGGCGTGCCGACCGGCTTGCCCTCGTAGAGGATGGTGGTGCAGCCGTGCAGGAGCGGCGCATAGACGATGTAGGAGTGGCCGACCACCCAGCCGACGTCGGAGGCGGCCCAATACACTTCTCCGGGATCGACGCCGTAGAGATTCTTCATCGACCATTTCAGCGCCACCATGTGGCCGCCGTTGTCGCGCACCACGCCCTTCGGCCGGCCGGTGGTGCCCGACGTATAGAGAATGTAGAGCGGATCGGTCGCCGCCATCGGCTCGCACGGCCAGGCCGAGCGGGCATGAATGAGCGCATAATCGCGCATCGTCGCCCAGTCGCGGTCGCGGCCTTCGATCAGCTTGGCTTCCGTCTGCGGGCGCTGCAGGATCAGGCAGGACTGCGGCTTGTGCTTCGACAGCGCGATCGCCTCGTCGAGCAGCGGCTTGTAGGCGACGATGCGGCCGGGCTCGAGCCCGCAGCTTGCCGACAGGATTACCTTCGGCGTGGCGTCGTCGATGCGGGTGGCCAATTCGCGCGCGGCAAAGCCGCCGAACACCACCGAATGGATGGCGCCGATGCGGGCGCAGGCCAGCATGCCGATCACGGCCTCCGGGATCATCGGAATGTAAAGAATGACGCGGTCGCCCTTGCCGACGCCGAGATCGCGCAGCATGCCGCCGAGCACCTGAACTTCGGTCAGCAGGCGATGGTAGGTGATGGCGCGCTTTTGTCCGGCGAGCGGCGAGTCATAGACGATCGCCGCCTGGTCGCCGCGGCCGCCGTTGACGTGGCGGTCGACGGCGTTGAAGCAGGTGTTGCAGACCCCGTCGGGGAACCAGCGGCCGTAGATGCCGGCCTTGCCGTCGAACACGGTCTTCGGCTTCTCGAACCAGTCGATATCCTGCGCCGCCTCGCCCCAGAACGCCAAAGGGTCGCGCTGCCAGCGCGCGTAGGTCTCGTGATAGCGGCTCGAACGCGCGTCCATGGCTTCCTCCTCCCTCTCCACTTACGGGCAGAGGCAAATTTCTGGGCGTATTTTCAGCCCCATAGCGATGTTTGCAAGCGACGCCTTGCCGCTTCCATGACATTGATCAAAACCGCCCTCGTTCGTTAGGCTAATAAGGCCTAAGAAGAAAAGCCCGGCCCGAAAGCCGCCATTCGAGGGAGCGCGCCATGCCGTCGGCCTATGACACCGATCTCGACCGCAATCCGGCGAATTTCCAGCCGCTGACGCCGCTGACGCTGCTCGCCCGCGCCGCCGAGGTCTATCCGGATCGGACCGCGATCGTCCACGGCAAGCGGTGCTGGAACTATCGGCAGTTCTACGCCCGTGCCCGGCAGCTCGGCTCGGCCCTGCAAAAACGCGGCATCAAGCGCGACGATACGGTCGCGGTGGTGCTCGCCAATACGCCGGCCATGCTGGAGGCGCACTATGGCGTCGCCATGGCCGGCGCCGTGCTCAACACCATCAACACCCGGCTCGACGCCGCCATCGTCGCTTTCACGCTCGACCACGGCGAAGCCAAGGTGCTGATCGTCGACCGCGAGTTCTCCAAGGTGGTGAAAGAGGCGCTGGCGATCTGCAAGGCAAAGCCGCTGGTGATCGATTACGACGATCCGGAATATTCAGGGCCGGGCGACCGGCTGAGCAATCTCGAATACGAGGATTTTCTGCGCGACGGCGATCCGAACTTCGCCTGGCAGATGCCGAACGACGAATGGGACGCCATTACGCTCAACTACACCTCCGGCACCACCGGCGATCCCAAGGGCGTCGTCTACCATCATCGCGGCGCGTATCTGCTGGCCGTCGCCAACGTCATCACCTGCGGTATGGGCAAGCATCCGGTCTATCTGTGGACGCTGCCGATGTTCCACTGCAACGGCTGGTGCTTCACCTGGACCCTCTCGGTAGTCGCCGGCACCCACGTCTGCCTGCGCGCGGTGCGCGCGCCGGCGATGTATGACGCCATCGTCGCCCACAAGGTCACGCACCTGTGCGGCGCGCCGATCGTGATGTCGACGCTGCTCAACGCGCCCGAGCAGGAGAAAAAGCCGCTTCCGCACACGGTCGAGTTCGTCACCGCGGCGGCGCCGCCGCCGGAAGCGGTGCTGGCGGCGATGAAGTCGGCCGGCTTCAACGTCACCCATGTCTATGGGCTGACCGAGACCTACGGCCCGGCCAGCGTCAACGATTGGCACGACGACTGGGACGCGCTGCCGTCCTCCGAGCAGGCGGCGAAAAAGGCGCGCCAGGGCGTGCGCTATCCGGTGCTGGAGGCGCTCGACGTCATCGATCCCGACACCATGCGGCCGGTGCCGCGCGACGGCGAGACCATGGGCGAGGTGATGTTCCGCGGCAACGTGGTGATGAAGGGCTATCTGAAGAACAAGGCGGCGACGCAGAAGGAATTCGCCGGCGGCTGGTTTCATTCCGGCGATCTCGGCGTCATGCACCCCGACGGCTATATCCAGCTCAAAGACCGCTCCAAGGACATCATCATTTCCGGCGGCGAGAACATTTCCTCGATCGAAGTCGAGGATGCGCTCTACAAGCATCCCGCCGTGCAGGTGGTCGCCGTGGTCGCCAAGCCCGACGACAAATGGGGCGAGACGCCGTGCGCCTTCGTCGAACTAAAGCCCGGCGCGACCGCGACCGCCGACGAGCTGATCGCCTGGTGCAGAAAACACCTCGCCGCCTACAAATGCCCGCGCTATGTAGTGTTCGACACCGTGCCGAAGACGTCCACCGGCAAGATCCAGAAATTCAAGCTGCGCGACGTGGCGAAGGGGACGTGATGACCGGTTTCGGTTTCCCCGACGAACCCGAAGAAGAGCGTGTCAGCAGCACCCTGCGCTGGAAGGATGTTGTGCTGCCGGCGTCAGTGACGGCAGCCGATATCGACGCACTCATCTTCACTGAACTGACAGATCCGTATTGGCGCAAAGTAGCGCGGGTCGTCGGTCGCGCGCTCACAACTTGCGAGGCGCGTTCCATTCCTCTGAATGCCGAAGTGATTGCAGCCCGTATTCAAGAATTGGCAGAAACCGGCCGACTTGAGAGCGCGGGCAACCTGACCATGTGGCGCTACAGCGAAGTGCGGCTTCCACTGAAATAGCAGGCGCTTACGCCGCCTCCATAACTCCGATCACCAGCCGCTTGCCGAGCGCACGTAGCGCCGCGGTGAGCGCCGGCAATTTGGTCGGATGCTTGGGATCGAGAATGCGGCGTATTTCCTTTTCGCCCTTGCCGATGCGGCGCGCCAGTTCGCTTTTGCTGATGCGGGCGGCGGCAAAGGCTTCCAGCACGGCAAGCTTGGCTGCCACGTCGGGTGCAACCGCGACGTCGACGAGGGCGCGGCCGTTGGCGCGCGACTTCGGCAATGGCTTGCCGCGCTCCAAATAGGCGAGCAGCGCAAGGCCGAGCGCCTCCTCCGCCATAGCGCGGGCGTCGGCGCCGCCGCAGCCTTGCGTAATGGCCTCGGGCACATCGGGAAAGCTGACGGCAATGTTGCCGCGGCGGTCGCCGGGCTCGAACAGCGCGCGATACGCGTAGGCCTTCATGGTGCTGTGTCCTAATCTGCCAGGCCGAGTTGCTTCCTGATCTTCCTCGCGGTCTTCGGGTCGATCTCGCGCGACAGTACCGTCGTCAACCGATCGCCGACGAACACCATCATGTGACCGCCCTTGCCGCGCCATTTCTCCGCGGAACGGCAGTCCTCTCTTGCGCGCTTCGTCCCGCAACTTGGCAATGAATTTGTCGCGTTTATCCATTGCCGGAAAATCGCGCTTGCGATACCGCGGCACGTTCGGACAAAAATGTCCGAGATTCAAGCAACCTGCCGCCTCCAAAAACGCCGATGCCCGCGACCGGCGCGGGCATCGTGGGAAAACCGAACTCGTTGCCGCGGCGAACCGCGGACCTTAACGCCGCTTCGAACCGTCTGGTTAGTGGACGAGGACCGCGAGCTTCAGCTTTGCGATCTCGTCCTTCACGTGCAACTTTTTCCGCTTCAATTGGGCAAGTTCCAGATCATCCGTCGATGGATGGGTCATTGCCTCGGTAATTTCCTGTTCCAGTGCCTGATGCCGTCTCTCGAGTTCCG
>Ga0335081_10011151_pt1 | contig 14538 bp, 17 predicted proteins | sample Lox_Sample_35_FD_206713 | JGI IMG/M metagenome (GOLD analysis project Ga0335081, IMG submission 206713) | Soil microbial communities from Loxahatchee National Wildlife Refuge, Florida, United States - Lox_Sample_3.5 | ecosystem: Environmental > Terrestrial > Soil > Wetlands | place: USA... | reverse complement strand
TCGCGGGGGATTTTGAGCCGTGCGCCGCTCGAGAACCGCGATTTCGACGACCGTCGCCGCGGTGGTGATCGTCGTCGTCTTCATTGTCGCCGGGGTCGGCGGGTACTTCATAGTGGGTGGTGGCTCGGGGACCTCGAGCACGTCCACGAGCAGCAGCGCGGCGACATCGAGCACCGTCGCCAGCAGTAGCTTGGCGACCTCTAGCTCCTCGTCAACCTCTAGCGCCTCGTCCACCTCGTCAGGGCCGAACCAGACGGCCGTCATGGCAGGCCTTGCGTCGGCAGCCCAGGCGGAGTGCGCCGGGGCGGGGCAGACGTGCCTCACCATCTACACCACGCAGGACGCGGGCAACTGGGCCGAGTACTACGGACCGCTTTTCGACCAGCAGTATCCGTGGGCCGCGGGCAAGGTCGACTACGTCAGTCTCTCCGCGTCTGACGAGACCACGACGGTCTTGTCCGACTACCAGGCCCACAACCCGATTGCGGACCTTGTGACCGGCACCCTCGCCCCGCTGATTCCCGACTACCAGGCCGGCGCGTTCCTGAACTACACGAGCCCGGAGGTCCAGTTCATGAACTACACGGCCGACGCCGTGGGACCCGCCTGGGTCGACACCGACCTCGCCATCGTCTTCATGATCTACAACCCGAGCCTCCTTCCGGCGAACGAAGTCCCCACGAGCTGGGCGGCCTTGGCGAACCCCATCTACAAGGGAGGGATAGTCTTCCAGAGCGCCGCCTCGCTCTCGATAACGGCGGCCGAGTTCTACTACCTCTACGAGACCATGGGCAACTCTACGGGCCAGTGGACCAGCCTCATGCAGGGCATCGCGGCGAACCACCCTCTGCTCCCGAGCACCGCGGGGCAAGCGGAGTCGTCCGTCCTGAACGGGCAGGCGAAGATAGGCATCGACACCCTCGACAGCTACGTGACGGCCATCAAGGGCGACCCCAACGCGCCGCTCAAGATAGTCGACCTCGCACCCCTGGTCTACACCCCGGGCGTCGTGGCGATAACGTCCAACGCGCCGCATCCGGCCATGGCGAAGCTCGTCGAGGCATGGTTGATCTCCGCCCAGGGGCAGTTGGCCACGTACGAGACCAACCACCTCCCATACCAGATGGCAATCGGCGCGCCCCTGCTGCAGTTCCTCCCGGCCGACTACAAGCTTGTTGACGCGTACTCCACGTATTCGAACACCGCACTCTTCCAGAACCCCGGGTCCTGGAGCGACACGTTTGAGAACATCTTCGGCGGGTAACAGCTCCCTTGGCGGGGGTCCGAGGGACCCTGCGCCTCCGAGGTGCTTTGCCGCGTTACCTGGCCGTCCGGGGACCCGCGACCTAGCCTAGAAGCGGGTGGACGGCGTGTACGGGACCAGGATCCTGCTCGCAGTCTCACTGGTCGTCTTCATCCTCCTCCTCGTCCCCGTGCTGGCGCTGGTCGTCGGGCTCTCCTTCTTTCCCTCTTTGGGCAGCTCCACCTTCACCTTCTGGCGCTTCATCAGCCTCCCGAGCACGCTCAACGAGATCCAAGACACGCTGGAGTTCAGCGTCGTCAGCGCCGTCTTCACGACCATCTTCGCGACGACCTACGCGTGGATCGTCGCAAGGACCGACGTCCCGGGCAAGCGCGTCCTGGAGCTTCTCCCCATCCTGGGCCTGAGTGTCCCGCTCCTCTTCAAGGCCTTCTCGTGGGAGTTCATGCTCAACCCCAACTCGGGAATCATCAACTCGATGCTGAAGTTCCTCCTCGGCGCCGGGGCGCCCGTCCTCAACATAGACACCATGGCAGGCCTGATATTCGTCCAGTCCTTCACAAACGTCCCGATAGTCTACCTCATCACGCTCGCGGCGATGAAGTCCCTCGACTCCTCGCTTGAGGAGGCGTCCAGGGTCTCGGGTAGGGGCGTCCTCGCCACCTTCGGGAGCGTGACCGTCCCGCTCGTCAGCCCCGCGGTCCTCTCCGCCTTCCTCCTCGCGATAATCGGCGGGGTCGGGGCCTTCGAGTTCCCCTTCGTCCTCGGCCAGCCGGGCGGCCTCCACTTCCTCGCGACCGAGGTATACTACTACGCACAGCAGAGGGTACCTCCCGCGTACGGTAGCGCGGGCGACGTGAGCGTCCTCTACGCGGCGATAACCATCGCGTGCGTGAGCGCCTACATCTGGTCGACCCGGAGGTCCTTCAAGTTCCAGGTTGTCACGGGCCGCTCCGCGGCGGCGCGCCTTCAGCTGCTTGGCTCCTACAGGTACCTGGCGTGCGCTGTCTGCCTAGCCATCCTGTTCTTCGAGTTCATCCTACCGTTCTCCGGCCTGGTGCTCATGTCCTCGGCGACGATATTCGCCTCCAACCTCAACAGCGTGCAGTTCAACTTCCCGACCTTCTACCTCGACGCGCTGAAGATACCGCTCCTCTTCGACTCCCTCCGGACAACGCTCCTCTTCGGCCTCATTGCCGCGGCGCTGGCGACCGTGGTCGGCGCGCTGCTCTCCTACACCGCCCTCAAGAGCAAGACCCGGGGAGCGAGGCTTGCGGACTTCATTTCCGCGGTCCCTCTCGCCTTCCCCGGCGTGGTCTACGGGGTCGCCCTCTTCTGGACGTTCCTCCTCATCCCCGGCATGAGCTGGCTCTTCGGGACGATCTGGCCCCTGGTGATAGCCCTGGTCTTCATACGCCTCCCGTTCTCGACGCGAATCGTGTCGGGGAACATGGTGCAGATATCCAACGACCTGGAGGACGCCTCACAGGTCGCCGGCGCGGGGTTCACACGGACCTTCACCAGGGTCCTGATGCCGCTCATCAAGGAGGGGCTCTTCAACAGCTTCGTCTACACGCTCATCGACTCCATGCGCGAGCTGGGCGGGGTCGTCATCCTCGCGACGGCGGCGAGCCCGACGTTCACCACGCTGCTCCTCCAATACTACAACGAGAGCACCTCACAGATCGGGACCGTGGCGGCCGCCTCAGTGATATTCACCGGGCTCATCATGCTGCTCCTTGTGGCCGCCTCCGTGGTGCGCCACTACTGGGGGCGGACCAGCCGCTAGCCCTGCCGGTCAACCATATATGACGCGGGAGCCCCTCTCGGGGCATGGGGAAGAGGCTGTGGACCGAGGTCGAGCGGTATTTCGACGGGCTGCTCCTTCCCGCCGACCCCATGATGGAGTCGGTGCTCAAGGTCAGCTCCTCGGCCGGCCTCCCGCCGATCAGCGTCACCCCGAGCCAGGGCAGGCTGCTTTGGATGCTCGCTCGGGTGCAGTCGAGTCGAAGAATCCTGGAGATAGGCACGCTGGGCGGATACAGTGCAATATGGCTGGCGCGGGCCCTGCCGGTCGGCGGCCGTCTCATCACGCTGGAGGCCGACCCGAAAGCCGGGAAGGTCGCTCGCGCCAACATGAAGAGGGCAGGCCTCGCCCACCTCGTCGAAGTCCGACTCGGGCCCGCGCTGGACACGCTGCCCAAGCTGGAGGCCGAGCGCGAAGGGCCCTTCGACCTGACGTTCATCGACGCCGACAAGCCGAACAACCCGGAATATTTCAGGTGGGCCCTCAAGCTCTCACGTCCCGGCAGCCTGATTATTGTCGACAACGTCGTGCGGGACGGAGAGGTCGTCGACCGCGCGAGTCGGGACCCCAACGTCCTGGGCGTTCGCCGCCTCGCCGAGCTCCTCCACAAGCAGGGGCGTGTGAGCGCCACGACGATCCAGACGGTGGGCAGCAAGGGCTACGACGGGTTCACTATCGCGCTGGTCACCGGCGATGTGGCCTAGCCCGTCCAGGATTCCGAGCGTTTGGTTCGATTAGTCCCGCTCGCGCCGCCCGGAATGGCCTTCGCTAATCTCTCCTAGAGCGTGCGTGAGCGCCAGCAATAGCCTCTGTGGATGGTTTCTCTGAGCCTAAGATGCTACCTCGCCTCGACAAGCGGGACCCGGGTCCGCTCCCTGAGGTGAGGCATGACCTTCTTTGCGAAGAGCTCCATGCTCTTCTTCGCGCTTCGGTGAGGCAGGCTGCCAAATCGGAACTCGCTGACGAAGGTTCCAAAGCCAATCTCATCCTGCTGACGAAAGATCTGCTCCACCACCGACTCGGGGCTCCCAGCTATGTGCATCCCAGATTCAAGCAGTTGGTCGTAGCTCATCTCGGTGAGGAAGAGCCGACTCGCCCAGAAGAGCTTCCGACCGATGCTCTCTTCCACCTTCTTGACGGTCATCATGCCAGGCTTCCACAGGGTTCGATACATGTATAGGAGGTGCTTGGCGCATTCTTCCTCAGCTCGCTCATCGTTTTCGGAGACGTAGACGCTTCTGACGAGCACCACCTTGTCTTGGGTCGGTTCCTTGCTGTGTGCTTTTACGTAGGCTTCTCTGTACTTTGCAAACGTCCCCCTGATGTCGGCTGTGGGTTGCACCCACAGTCCGTAGCTCGCGTCCCTCTCCGCGGCGAAGGCTGGGAATGGGCCTGACGTGTGCAGCTGCGGGTGCGGCTTCTGGTACGGGCGCGGCCAGACAGAGACCTTGTCGAATTGGTAGTGCTTGCCGCTCCACCGGAACGGCTCGTCCGCCGTCCAGGCCTTCACTATCAGGTCCCAGGCCTCCTCGAACTTTTCCTTCTCTTCGATAGGGACGCTGTAGGCCAGATAGTTTGTGATACCGCCCCTTTCGAATCCCGCAATTATCCTCCCGCCTGAGATGACATCGAGCATGGCAAGCTCTTCGGCGATCCGAATCGGATTGTGGATTGGAAGGATTGCCCCGGTAGGAAGCAAGAAGGCTCGCTTCGTCTGACCAATCAGGTAGGAAGTGATTAGGTTGGGCGACACGTCGAGGTTGTACTCTTTCGAGTGGTGCTCGTTGAAAGCAAGGATGTCGAAACCCAGCTTGTCCGCGAGCACGAATTCGTCAAGATACTCCTTGTACACCTCGTGCCCCTTCCTCGGGTCGAACTCCTTGTTCGGCCGCGGAAAGTCACGATATTCTTTGACGTAGTGGTAAGGGAAATCCCCGAAGACTCCGAGTGTTAGAGACACATCTGCTCGCCTGAGGGGACTGGAGAGCGCTCTACTATAAGAATTATTAGTTAGATTTATCCTAACTGAACCCTTTTTAGCAGTCGAAACGCCGTGACTCCCGTGGATCAGAACCTAGCTTCTGTATACCGGGACGTGAGGAAACGGCAGAAGTCCTCAAGCTCGCCGAGCGCCATCAGCCACGGTGCGACGGTCACTCGCATTGAGAACTTCTACCAGGAGTCGAACTTGCATCACTTCAAGGTGCACAGCGACGAACACGCGAAGCCGTGGGGCGGCACTGACAAGGCCCCCAGCCCGCTAGGTTACCTCTTGTCGGCCATCGGATTCAGCATCAACAACCAGATCCTAATTCAATCAGAGGTGAACGGAGTGAAGATTGAGTCGCTCGAGACCGTCGTGACGGGTTGGTTCGACCCGAAAGGCTCGCTAGACATCAGGGGGCACAATCCGAAGTTATCGAAAATCGCTCTTGAGTTCAAGGTGGGCTCCAGCTCTTCCATCCGCGACTTGAATCGGGTCATACGAAAGGCCGCGTCGTGTGACGTGATTTACCAGACCCTGGCTGGGGCCACGAAGATACAAAGGAAGCTAACCCTGGTCGCCGCGAAGGCCCAAGGGGGCGGCTCAATCAAAAGAGGTAACGAGTCCCACTGAAGTTAGGACTGCTGCACGAGACTCCGTATGCCGGGATGAGGCGCTATCAGGACTTTCCCGCTCCCAACAAGATGTTTGACCCGCGGGAAGGAAACCGGCTCTACCTTGAGTACATTGAGGAGCTAGTCCTCGCGGAGGAACTGGGATTCGACTATGTGGCGCTCCCCGAGCAGCACTCCAAGCAGGACAACATCAATCCCTCTCCTAATATCCTCATTTCGCATCTGGTGGGCAAGACGAAGAGGATCGGGCTCCTGCCTTACGGGGCGATCCTACCGCTCCACAACCCGATTCGGATCGCCGAAGAGTACGCGATGCTTGACGTGCTCTCGAAGGGTCGCCTACTAGCCGGATTCGTGCACGGGGGTCTCACCAACTACCTCGCGTATGGGATGGACTACCTCCGCGAAAGGGAAAAGTTCGAGGAGGCCTGGGACCTGATAGTGAAGGCCTGGACGGCGGACGAGCCGTTCCGGTGGAGCGGCAAGCACTACCAATTCGACAAGGTCTCTGTCTGGCCGCGCCCGTACCAGAAGCCGCACCCGCCAATCTATACGGCAGGAGGAGCATCCGCGAGCGCCGCGGCCGAGAAGGGAGGGAGCTTCGGGAGCGGTTTCACGACGACTACAGAAGAGACCAGAGGGCTCTTCGGCCGGTATCGGGACATCTACGCGAAAAAGTACGGGAGAGCGCCCCCCGCGGCAAACCTGGCCGCGGCTAGAAGCATCTACGTCGCTGAGACGGAAAGCAAGGCGAAAGCGGAGAGCGAAAGGCCTCTCCTACACCAGTATCGCGTGCTCTACCGCCCCTCGATGATCGCCAACGAACGGATTGCGAAGAAAGCCAAGGTCAGTCTATACTGGGCGAGCAGGCTCTTTCTCGCCAACGAGGGTTACGATGCCATCGTCAAGAGAGGTAACCACATCGCGGGCAGCCCCGAGACTGTGGCTGAAATGATACTCGGGCAGCGCAAGGACTTGAGGTTCGGCGCTCTTCTTGGCCTCTTCAGGTTCGGCGACATGACCCACGACCAGGCAACGCGGAGCATGAGGCTGTTCGCCGAAGAGGTGATGCCGCTTCTGAGGAGGGCGAACTGAGCTTGGAGGTCGGCTTCTTCAGCGAGATGCCCTACAAGCCGCTCGAACCCACGGCCAAATGGCCGGTCCCCCGCAGGAACTACGACCCCGTCATAGGGAGCGAGCTCTATCGCGAAGCCCTTCAAGCATTCTATCGCGCCGATGAGCTCGGCTATCGTATCCTTTGCATCAACGAGCAGCACTCCAAGCCGAGCAACGTTACGCCGTCCCCCAACCTTCTCATGGCTGACCTAGCGACCCACACGAAGCAAGCGAAACTTCTCCCCTATGGCGCCATCCTCCCGCTGAACAACCCTCTCAGGGTCGCCGAGGAGTACGCGATGCTTGACGTGCTCTCGAAAGGCCGCCTGATGGCGGGCTTCATCAGAGGCGGAGCGTCCAACCACTTGGCGTACAGCATCCCCTCCCGCGAGACTCGAGGCCGATACGAGGAGGCATGGGAGTTGATAACGAAGGCTTGGACAGCTGAGGAACCCTTCGCATGGAAGGGAAAGTTTTTCAAGTTCGACACAGTGAACGTTTGGCCGAGGACCTACCAGAGCCCTTACCCGCCGATCTGGTCGTCGGGTCTCACCGACCGCTCCATAGAGTGGGCAGCCCTCAAGGATGCGGGCTACACGCGCTGGCTCTCGGTTACCGCCGCTAGCAAGCTCCTCCTTGACAAGTACAGATTCTACTACAGGAAATACCACGACGGCGCCGACCCTCAAGCAAGTCAGCTCGGAGTCGCCAGGAGCGTCTATGTCTCCAAGGACGGCGATGCAAGGGCAGAGTGCGAAGAGCACTATCTCCACTTCAAGGACCACGTGAACACACAGATCGAGTCGCCCTACAGGCGGATCCCGGAGGGCAGGGAGATCTACATGACCGGGAAGATCCTCGGAGCTGGAAAGTTCAACCACGAAGTTGCCAAGAGAGGCGGCCTTCACGTGTGCGGAACTCCGGAGGAGGTGCTTCGGGAGATTCTCGCGCAGAAGAAAACGCTGGGTTTTGGGGTCTTCCTCGCGAACCTCAGCTACGGGAACATGCCGCAAACGAAGGTGATCAAGAACCTTGAGACCTTCGCGAGAGAGGTGATGCCTGAGCTCCAGGAGGCGTGATGTCCGATGGGGGGCTCAAAGACTTTGGAGGCCAGCGATCCGACCTACCAGACCTATCTCCAGGTCCACAGGCTTCTCAAGCTTCAGAAGACCCTGTCCGAACCCAAACAGCACGATGAGCTCATTTTCATCGTAATCCATCAGGCCTCTGAACTCTGGTTCAAGGTCATCCTTCACGAGATGGAGCAGGTCTATGAAGCGATGGTCTCGGGAGAGGTGATGGAGGCGACACGGCTACTGAACCGCGTGCTGGAAATAGAGACGCTTCTCATCCAGCAGACCAGAATAACCGAGAGGATGCTACCAACAGACTTCATGAAATTCAGGGATTTCCTGGGCAGAGCCTCTGGTCTGCAATCTGTCCAGTTCAGAGAAATAGAGTTCCTATCGGGCTTGAAGGATGAAAGGTTCCTCTTGGCACTCAATCGGCCATCCGAGGACTATGAGAGACTCAAGGGGAGATTCAATGGCCCTAGCCTCTGGGACGGGTTCCGCTCGGTCCTTGCCCACGAGGGGTTCGACATCGAACTGAGTCCCGACGAAGAAGAATTGAGCGAGGACGAGAGAACAAACAGGAAACGCGATAGGGAGGTAAGGGCCCTTACGGAGGTCTATTCCTCTGGAATGCATTTCGGACTGGTCCAGCTGGCGGAGTCACTGGTAACTCATGACGAAAACTTCGCGCTCTGGAGGTATCTTCACATGGCAATGGTCGAGAGGATGATAGGACATAAACCCGGAACTGGTCAGGGCGATGTCAAGGAGGTTACCGGGCGCGCTCTAACGGGCGTCGAGTACCTCAAGAGCACCCAAACAAAGAGGTTCTTCCCTGCGCTATGGACGGCAAGGACGTTCCTGACCAATATGTGAATTTGAAGGTTCGGGATAACCTACTCAAAAGGACCCAGGCATTCTCGCTTGACTCTTGAGCAGGTTGAAATCCCATCATCGCGTCGAGAGAGGGTGAAACAAATAGCCCGTCCAGGCAATCGTTATATCGAACTTACGGCTTGGAAGGGCGGATGCGCCGAAAACTCCTCGACATCCTCGCGTGCCCGATAGACAAGCACTACCCCCTCCGGCTGCTAGAGTTCTCCACGAAAGAACCTGACGTCATAGTGGACGGGGCGCTGCTGTGCGACGCCTGCAAGAGGTTCTACCCCATCGTCGACGAGATACCAGTGATGCTCCCCGACGACCTCCGGAGTACGAGGGAGGACACAGAGTTCCTCACCAAGTGGAAGGACCGCCTGCCGAAGGAGACGGTAACGTCGGGGAAGCCGGTGCACCTTTCCTAAACTCTGCTTCAGAAAATTCATATATGAATATCAAGACGGGTAACCTGTGTCCGTCTCCACAATCGACCCGAAGCAGCTCAAGAAGATAAGGGTCCAGCTCGGGATAACCCAGTCGGAGCTGGCGAAGGCGGCCGGCGTGAGCCAGTCCCTCATAGCCAAGCTCGAGTCCGGTCTCGTCGACCCCTCGTTCAGCACCATGAAGTCGATCTCCGAGGCGCTCAGGTCCCACATCAGGATGGAGGGCAAGAAGGCCTCGGACGTGATGTCCTCGCCGGTAGTCTCCGTCCAGTCGGCGGTGTCAATCTCGGAGAGCATCAACCTGATGAGGAAGAGCAACATCTCGCAGATACCGGTCTACTCCGGGAGCAAGCTCGTGGGCTCGATAACGGAGAACCAGATAGTCGCGCTTCTCAGCGGCCTGGAGGACCCGCGGGCGATTCTTTCCAAGCCCATATCCAGCGTGATGCAGCAGACCTTCCCCATCGTGAGCACGGACACGCCCATCGAGGCGCTCTTCTCGCTCTTCAAGTTCGTCCCCGCGGTCCTCGTGGCCACGGGCGACAAGGTGGAGGGCATAGTGACGAAGATAGACATGCTCTCGGCCGAAGTGCACTAGCGCGTCCAGAAGGCGTATTTCCTAGCCGCACCCACCTGGCGCCCATGGGAATGGTGACCGCCCCAGCGGGGTGCGCCGGCTGCCACAAGCTCGGGATTGGCTTCAGGACCTGCTCGGGCTGCGGCTTGCGCTACTGCCCCAGCTGCAGCGCCAGCTACGGAGGGTCGTGCCCCAACTGCGGCTCGAGGCTGATCTGAACCCACGGATTCACGGAATAGGTTCATAAGTTCAGAAGGAGAAAGGTCGTCGTGGCCACACTAAACACCGTCCTTCTTTTCCTCCACATATTCAGCGGGGCGAGCTGGTTCGGAGGCGTCCTGCTCTTCGGGATGGTCGTAGGCCCCACAATCGGCGACCTCACTCCCGCGACCAGCGGCGAAGTCGTGATCAAGATGCTGCCAAAGATACTCCGATACCTGATGATCTTCGTCGGCTTGACGCCCATCCTTGGGTTGCTCGTCGTGTTCTCAGCCCCTGGGGGGATGAGCGCGCTCGCCCCCACCACGACCTACGGGATGTTCATCTCTGCGGGGGCCCTCCTCTCGCTCGTGACCTGGGTGGTCTTCTTCGGCGTGGCGTATCCCACTGGAAGAAAGATCGTCGCGATCACCAAGGAGTTCGTGAAGGACCAGAAGCCTCCGCCGCCCGGTCTGCCGAAGCTCGCGATGAGGCTGAAGACATCGGCCGGGGTAGGGCTGGTGCTGCTGATAGCCATCCTGATATGCATGGTGGCGGCAACTTCCTGATAATCAATGGAAGCCTCCACCGCCTCATCTCGGTTGAAGCGGAACGTCGCCGTGGCCGCCGCGGTCGTCGTTGTCTTGGTGGCCGGGGCGAGCTTCGAAGTCGATCGCATGCAGCGAGCCCCCACCGTCCCCAAGCCCTCCTCGTCCGTCAATGACTATTCGTGTCACGTGGTCGACTCGTCTTCCCCCGGAGGGCCCGCTACGGTGAGCCTCAACGGCAGTAGCATCGTCGGATCCACGTTGCTCGTTAGTTCTAGCGCAGACTTTTCCATACTACCCACCACTTGCTCCTACTACTCTATTCAGAAGAGCGCGCCGTTCCGTTGCGGTACGATGTGCGGCGGCTGGGCGGGCTACGTGCAGGTCTCGGGTATCGACTTGAATCTGAACTTCTCCGTGACCTCGGTCACCGGAGGAAATCTCTTTCTCAAATTTACGTCAATCGGGGGAGGGGTACCCTTGGGTTTCCTCGCCTTCGGCAACGCGCATCAGATGTGGCTGAACTCCCAGAAGGTGACGTGGTACTCGATCCCACCTTGCATGTCTGAGGAGGGGGTGGAGAGCAACTGCATGGGTGTGGGGGCAGAGTGGATAATCGTGGACCTGCCTGCGCTGAGCGTGGGGAGCCAGAACGAGCTCCTCATCAACGACACTACGACTCTGGTGCCCTGAGGTGCGCTGAGCTTTTAATCCCCGCTCTGTGTCGGCGGTCTCGATGGGGGTTCCAGATGTCCATGAACATGGCAATATTGATGTTGGGTCATGAAGAGGCCACAAGATAGCCTCCGATTCGGTCCAAGGAGTTTTGGACCTTCAACTCCTACACCGAGGAGTCGAAGATGGTAACGCTTCTGCCTGAACTCATCAAGTGGACTGGCATCTGCAGAGAGAAGCGACACCTGGGGGCTCGAAGATTGTTCTCGCGCACTATTCCAGCCCGAGCGGGAAGAATTCCTAAGGGGCTCGGACGTATTTTACGGTTAGTGGAGATGAGGCAGAATACGATTATATGAAGAATGGTTGTATGGATTGTTGTGTCCGCGCCACCAAATGCCGGCCGCTACTACGTACCAAATCCTTTTGCCGCGCCGGAAATCAACGCTCCCTGGTTGACGATATTCATCAATCCGATGTTCAAGGACTTCACGTAGACTGCAAGGCCTGCGCGAATCAAACGGTCGCCTCGACAAGAGCGAAAGTAGCGATTGTCGCCTCCTTGGCGGCGCTCAGCCGATAAGAATCGAGATACTCCCAGAACTACTGCCTAGACAAGAAGGTCCACAACATCACGCCGACCAGCATCACGATGGAGCTAGCGAACCCGTAATCATGGCGCCCGCCACGTCGGAGCTGATTCCGAGAGTTATGACCGTGCCCTCGTCCGTGACCACCTTCATGTAGACCGTCCCCTTCGGAGCCGGATCCAGCACCGTGTTGTTCACTTCAGGGCAAGGCAGCGGAAAGCTCACCGTCATTGACACGCTAGTGGTCGATGACCGCAGGGCCGCAGTGGAGGTGCCGCTCTGGGGAGGCCCACAATCCGCAAAAACACATTTGAAGCTGTAGTACGTGAAGTTCCAACTTTCCTCCTCGATTTCCCACTGAGCCGCTGCGCCCGTGGCATTGTACTTCCACTCCTGCGTGACAACTACATCGGAGATGACCGTCGCGGGGGAACTGGTCGGTCCTGCGTATGGATTGCTTTCGTTCATCTCCAAGGAGAAAGTCGCGCGTGTATCCGAAGCACTGATGGCCTTCTCGCTGTAGTTCCCCATGCTCGCGCTTATCGAGGTGTCCTTGCCGAGTGTAGACCCGTACAGTATCCGGATGTTTCCTGCACCTTTGTACGTCCCCGCAAGACCGTTCGTTTGGCCCGTCCACACTACCGTCGCATTCTGCGCGTACAGGTTCCCCAGGTCTGTCACATCTCGATGCTGGAAGTCGTTGAACCACTCGCTGACTGCTGGCATCAGAGGCGGCGGGTACGTGACGGTGGTAGTGGCGGTTGCCGTGAGGGTCGAGGTTTCGGTTCTCAGGCTGCTGCCGGTGAGGAGACCGGTCCCGGGAATGGAGGATTGAAGGACAAGAAGAACGACGAGCGCGGCTCCGGCTCCCGTGCCTACGAGAATACCGTCGCGCGCTCTGCTACCCATGGTCTGCTTAGTCGCGCGACTTGTGATTTACAGCTTTGGGTTGCCGAGAAACCAGCAATCGCCATCCCGGCGTGCCGATGATTCCCAGGGCGCAGACACAAGAACCCGGTGCACGGTGTAGATTGCTTTTCCTGCGGCCGGGAAGTCATCGCTTGAGACCTCGCGAAACTTTCCCCAGGAAGTAGAGACCCACCACAAGGAAGCCGAAGAATGTGATCAGGAAGTACTCCTCGTCTGGCGGAGGAGGGATGTGGCCGACTTTGTCGTAGGACTGGAAGACGCTGCTCACTCCCCAGGAGTGGGAATGAGCCCGTGTTCCGGAGGAGAGGGCGGTTCCGTGTCCGGGCTCATAGAAGCCGTTCACAATCAGGTTCCCGTTCGAGTCCTTTCACCCATACTCTTGTTCACGGAGCCACTTGAGTAGAGTTTGTGGCCGATAGAGATGTGCTGGTGGTCGAAACTGACGCAGCTACTATCTCCGACTCGAATTGCGCAAGTGGCACACCGTCAGCTTTGAACGGCAACCAGGCATCAGCCTGTGGATACTCGTTGTCCAAAGAATACACGTTTCCGTTTTGGACATAGAAGAGACCCTGAGGTCCGCCCTGTGTCACATAAGGCAGAGCGCTAGGGAACGCCATATCGACTATCAAGCTGAAGGGAGCGTTCGGAATCACGAACGTGCCATTTGTGCAGCACACGCCGCCGGACGGGAATACGAAGAGGACATACGTCTCGCCAACGGCGAGACTAGGATAGCCGCTAACCGTCACGCTCTTGTTTCCTGTTGTCCCCCCAATTTCCCCTACTTGGACGACCGAAGTATAGGACTGCCCCTTCAACGTTGTGACCACGGTTATGTTGTAAAGGTCCACTGGGACGGCACCAGAGGGAAGTGTCCAAGCCGCAGTGACATTCCCTAGGAACACGAAATCAGATGCGGCCGCCAGTTCGGCGAGCGTGTTGTAAGGCTTGGTGAGCGAAGCCCAGTCGACGTCCAGCGTGCACGAGCTCGGGCACGATACGTCCTCTGAGCTTGTGATTTGAGTGGTGGTTCCACCAGTCAAGGAAGTCGAGGTGGAAGATGATTTGGTATTCTTCTGGGTAGTGTCAACCTGGATCGAAGATTGCTTTACTGTCGTGGTTGTTGAGTTATTCGCGGAGTGCCAGCCGGATATGATCACTGCCGTCAGCAGGGACGCGGCGATAATTGCCAGAACCGCAATCATGGCAGGCGCCCCAAGTCCCTTTTTCCTATCACCGTTAGTCTTCATTTCTACTTCAACTCTTACAACACGTAAATTGCATCCAAATAGAGGTCAGAAGGACGGCCTCCGCTATAAATAACAGAAATCATGATGTATTGCGCATTATTAAACAAGTTGCTTATAGGATTCTGTTGCGTTCGTTGCACGCCTGGTTGTTAGGCGTCCGCTCGCGGGTGTCCGTCTCCCTTCGAGCGCCACCAGTCGCACGTATCGTAGCTCCGAACGTCCGCCCCAAACCGAGCGCACAGGCCCCTCTTTGGGTCATAGGCTAGACACAGGGCGCAAGGATACAGGCCTGCCGACGTTCTCAAATTCGGAGGGTCGGTCGTGGTTCGGAAGACCGGTGCAGTATTTCAGCGCCCCTTATGGTCTAGGGTCCTGCTCCTCTATCGCGGACCAGGGCCTGGAGAACCAACTCACTGCTTGGCTCCCAGGGATTGGATTTGGCTATAACGGGGCCCATTTGGTATCCCCGCGGTGGGGACGTAGCCTAGACAGGCATGGCAACAGGCTCCAGTGGTCAAACGACAAAAAGTTTGATGACACGCTTGCGTGGATGATTTCCCATCGGAGCG
>Ga0335081_10011150_pt1 | contig 14538 bp, 13 predicted proteins | sample Lox_Sample_35_FD_206713 | JGI IMG/M metagenome (GOLD analysis project Ga0335081, IMG submission 206713) | Soil microbial communities from Loxahatchee National Wildlife Refuge, Florida, United States - Lox_Sample_3.5 | ecosystem: Environmental > Terrestrial > Soil > Wetlands | place: USA... | reverse complement strand
AAGGCGGCACCCTCTTGAACGCGCCCGACGTCTACATGGAGAAGATCGCGATCGGCCCCGGCTATCCGGAGGGCGTCGTCGATCTCGACGCTCCGGCCGACGAGAATATCCGCGCGCTCGCCAAGGCGAAGGGCGTCGAGCCGGAAGAGGTCACGGCGCTGATCCTCGACCGGCCGCGCCATGCGGATCTGATCGCGGCGGTGCGCAAGGCGGGCGCCGGCGTCCGCTTCATCACCGACGGCGACGTCGCCGGCGTGATCCACACGGCCGATCCGGAAACCACCGGCATCGACATCTATCTCGGCATCGGCGGCGCGCCCGAGGGCGTGCTCGCCGCGGCGGCGCTCGCCTGCATCGGCGGGCAGATGCAGGGCCGCCTCGTGCTCGACAGCGACGAGAAGCGGGCGCGCGCGCGCAAGATGGGGATCAACGACCCGCGCAAGATCTACGGCATCCACGACATGGTGCAGGGCGACTGCGTTTTTTCGGCGACCGGCGTCACGTCGGGCTCGATGCTGCAGGGCGTGCGGTTCAAGAAGGACATCATCGAGACCGAGACCGTGGTGATGCGCTCGGCGACCGGAACGGTGCGCTGGATCCGCGCCGAGCACCGCCAGTTCGGCAAGTTCAAGCTGTAAGCGTTCCAGGAGCGTCAGTTTTCCACCGTCATGGGCCGGGCTTGTCCGGTCATACACGGGTTTTTTGCCGCGATTCTGCGGGCAAGACGTGGATGCGCGCGACAAGCGCGCGCATGACGTGTACGGATTTGGCCATGGATGCCATCCTGACACGCCGCATCTTCCTCGGTGTCGAGCAATCGGCGACCGGGCGGGTGTGGCGCGACCGGCTCGACGAGCGCGGCAATCTGCGGGCGCTGTCGATCGTGCAGCGCCATGGCCTGCCCGAGCTGCTCGCCCGCATCGTGGCCGGGCGCGGCATCGAGCCCGACGACGTCCAGGCCTATCTCGATCCGACGATCAAGCGGCTCATGCCGGACCCGAGCACGCTCACCGCCATGGACGCGGCGGCGGCGCGCATCGCCGACGCGGTCGTGCGCCGCGAGCCGGTCGCGATCTTCGGCGACTACGACGTCGACGGCGCGACATCCTCGGCGGTGCTGGCGCTGTTTCTGCGCCACGCCGGCATCGAGCCGGTGATCTACATCCCGGACCGCATCTTCGAGGGCTACGGTCCCAACGTGGCGGCGATCCAGTCGCTCGCCGAGCGTGGAACGAAACTCCTCGTCACGGTGGACTGCGGCACCACCTCGGACGAGCCGCTCGCCGAGGCGGCGCGGCTCGGCCTCGACGCGATCGTGATCGACCATCACCAGGCCGACGAGCGGCTGCCGCCCGCGGTCGCGGTGGTCAATCCCAACCGGCTCGACGACGTCTCCCGGCTCGGACACCTGGCAGCGGTCGGCGTCACCTTCATGGTGCTGGTCGCGGTCAATCGCGAATTGCGCCGGCGCGGCTTCTGGAGCGCGGCGCGACCCGAGCCGGATCTGCTCGATCTCGCCCACTTGGTCGCGCTCGGCACCATCGCCGACGTGGTGCCGCTCAAGGGCCTCAACCGCGCCTTCGTGGCCAAAGGCTTGATCGCCATGCGCCGGCGCGAGCATGCGGGCCTCACCGCGCTCATGGATGTGGCGCGGCTCGGTGGGCCGCCCGAGCCGTGGCATCTCGGGTTCATGATCGGCCCACGCATCAATGCGGGCGGCCGCATCGGCCGCGCCGATCTCGGCGCCCGGCTCCTGATGACCGAGGACCCGGTCGAGGCGGCCGCGATGGCGGCCGAGCTCGACCGCCTCAACCGCGAACGCCAGGCGATCGAGCTCGCGACGCTCGCCCAGGCCGAGGGCGAGGCGATGGCGGCGCTCGGCATCGAGGAGAAGGGCGCGGTCGTGGTCACGGCGGCGGCGGGATGGCATCCGGGCGTGGTCGGGCTGGTGGCCGCGCGGCTCAAGGAGCGGTTCGGCCGTCCGGCCTTCGCGATCGCGCTCGAGCCGGGCGGCACCGGCACCGGGTCGGGGCGGTCCATCCCGGGGGTCGACCTCGGCCGTGCGGTGCGCCACGCGGTCGCGGAGGGCCTGCTGATCAAGGGCGGCGGCCACGCCATGGCGGCCGGCGTCACGCTCCGGCGCGAGGCGCTCGGCGCCTTCCGCGCCTATCTCGAGGAGACGCTCGCCGAAGCGGTCGCGGCGGCGCGGCGCGATGATGCGCTCCTGATCGACGGGGCGGTGAGCGCCGCCGGCGTCAACCTCGAGCTGTTTGCCACCCTCGACCGGGCCGGCCCGTTCGGCGCCGGCAATGCGGAGCCGATCATCGCGTTGCCCGCCCATAGCGTGGCCTATGCCGAGATCGTCGGGCAGACCCATGTGCGGGTGCGGCTGCGCGCGGGCGACGGCGCCTTCGTCAATGCGATTGCGTTCCGCGCCGCCGGCCAGAGGCTCGGCGATGCGCTGCTCAACAGTCGCGGCCAGTCGCTGCACGTCGCCGGCTGTCTCTCGGTCGACCGCTACCAGGGCGACGCGCGGGTGCAGATGCGCATCATCGACGTCGCGTCCGCCGGCCCGGTGGGGCGGATCAGCGCATAGCGCCGCGGCCTCCTCGCCACGCGTCAGACCACGAACACGCATTGCTCCTGGGGCGTTCGCGTATCCATGTTGCGCCCGCGGTTGAGATGATCGTCGATCTCGGCAGCGGCGCCGATCATGCGGCCGTAGAGAAACACGTTGAACGCCGCCGTCTCCAAATCCCTTTCAGTGAGCGCGCCGGCACGGAAATCCTTCCATAGGATCGCCAGCAGCAAAGCCGCGATCACCGCGTCGACATTGACGCAAAAGACATAAGGCGATGCGCCGATCTCGTAGAGCGCCTGGACGAGCTCGCGATAGAAGGCGTGGAAGACATTATAGTCGCCGCGCTTCTGCATGAAATCGGCGATGAAGCGTTCGCGCGGATCGTGGTTCACGGGCTTGCCCTTGAAGATTGGGTGGTGCACGCCGGGCAGCGCCCGCGGTCCCGCAAAGCCCAGCTCCTTGGAGTGGACCTTCTCCTCCTTGTACGCCTCGGCGAACCGCGTCGCCATCGCCTTGAGATCGAGGCCGTGCCGCGGGTCGGTGGGGTCCTCGAGGCCGGCGTCCTTGAATTGCTGCAGCAGGAAGGCCATGCCCTCGTATCCGTTGCCGCCGTGGCTGTAGCCCGAATGGGTGAGGAAGCCGACCATGGCTTTGTTGATCTGCACGCGCTCCGGCGTCTGCGGGCCGTCGGCCGCGACCGCGCCCTTGGCGCCCTGCGCGGTGATCGAGCCCGGACCGTTCGAGATCAACAGCCCGATCAGGATCTGCAACGGCCTTGCCTCGCCATCGGCCGGGCGCTTGCCGGTCAGCGCCAGAAACAGAAAGTCCGCCATGGTCCAGCGGTCGAAGCGGTCCTCCCGCGATATGCCCCACAGGCTGCCGTGCCGGTGGTGCCTGCCGGGGATCGAGGCACCGATCATGACGCCGTAGAGCCGCAGGTACCACGGCAACGTCTCGGCGGTGAGCCGCGAGATGCGCTTGCGCATCAGCGGCCCCCACGCGATCGTGGTCGCGATCGCGGCGAGGATGGCGTCACGCGAGGGCCGTCCCCCGAGCGACTGCAGGAATCTGAGGAAAATCGACCGTCCGCCGCGCACGCGGGCCGCCTTCATCATCGCTTCCGGACGCGGATCGTCCGCGTCGCCGGCTCCGGCCAGGAACAGCGCGCGGGTGCCTTCGTCGACCTTGATGGCGCCGAGATCGAAACCCTCGTCATGAGCATCGGCGAGCCCGGAATGGGCGAACAGTGCGATGAGCGTGCGCCCGCACGCCAGGGCGCGCTCCACGCGTTTCGGCCCGATGATCGCCGCGGCCGCCGCCATCACGGTGTTCGGCGAATTGCCGGCCGCGCGCGCCGCGTCGGCCGCCATGAGCGCGGCGTCCTCGACCAGATTGGTCTCGGCCGCGACCACGATGTCGAGCATCGCGCGATCGTCTTCCGAGGCGATCTCGTGGACGAGCGGCAGGGCGAAGTTCGCCTCCACCGGCAACAGCGCGAGATCGAGGACCTGATGGCCGTGGACGCTGGTGACCTGGGTCTTCGGGTCCATCACCGTGGCGCCGGACTTGTCCTTCATGCCCTGGCGGGGAATGACGGCGCCGATCTGGTCGCCGAGCGCCCTGATCTGGCGGCTGTAAGGCGCCAAGGCCTCGACGGGGGCCAGGCTCAGCGCCGGCGGCAGCTTCAGTCCCTGATCGTTGGCGATCCACGGCTTGAGCGCGAGACTGCCGCGGGCGGCGAAATCGGCGGCGACGCCGTTCTTTTTCATCACCGCCGTCAATGCCGACGGGATGTGCGCGATATTGGTCACCACGGCGCCCCTGGCGGAAAAGATCGGGCGCTCCGGCGTGAAGATGCCGTCGACCCCGAACGCCTCCATGAACCAGCGCTCCTTGTCCTCGGCCTTGTCGCCGGACCCCGCCATCGCGCCGGCATGGCCGACCGCGCGCGTCACCTTGGATTTCCAGCGGCCGACCACGCAGGCGACGAGCGGCTTGCCGAAGTCGACGCCGTGCTCGTAGTAGCCGCCCGGCTCGCAATAGAGCACCGCCGCCTTGCTGCGCGGATCGCGCTGCAGCGCATAGGCGAAGTCGCGCGCTGCGTAGTGGATATAGACGTCCTTGCCGGACGAGATCAGCGTGGTCGTGCCCCACCCCTCGGTCGCCAGATACTGCGCGATGGTGGTGGTGAAGCCGCCCGAATTGGAGAAGATCGCCGCCGAGCCCTTGAGCAGCACCTCCTCGGGATTGTCGCCGCCGAGCGCCCCGCCAATGCGCACGTGGTTCCAGGAATCGGCCACGCCGAGGCAATTGGCGCCGAAGATGTCGATCCCGTTGGCCTGGCCCAGCGCCCTGATCTCGCGCGCGTCGTGCACGGCGATCTTCTCCGTGATCATGACGATCTTTTCCAGGCCGGGATTGATCCGCACGAGTTCGGCGACGCCGTCGCGGACCCCTGAGGGCGGCAGATAGACGACGCCGGTATTGAAGGAGAGGCCGGCGTCGAGGCCCTCGCGCACGTTGTTGAAGACCGGAATATCGCCGATCGGAGTCGGCAAGACCTGGCCGCCGCGGCCCGGAGACGTCCCGAATACGACGTTGCCGCCGGAGAACGCGTGGCTGATCGGCGTGACCTGCCGCGATTCACCGCCGAGGACGTTGAGGACGCAAACCCGATCCTCGCGCGTCGCCACCTTGTCGAGCGTCGCGATCCCCAGGAAATAGGGAAAGCCTTCGATGCCTCGTTTGAACATGGCGTGCTCCGTGGACGGCGGGCTATGCGACGTGCTTCAGGCCGAGATGCGCCGCGACCTGCGCGCGCCCACCGGCCTTCATCCACGCGTCCACCTTCTTGGCGTAGTTGACGACCTCCGAGATGGCGCTGTCGAAGCCAAAGAAGCGATAGGGTAGGCTGAGCGAGTCGCAGGTCTCGGCGAGCGCACCCATGCCGCGGACGAGGTTGGGCCCGCCGCGGCCCACGACGACATAGAGCGGGGTCGGCCCGTTGGCGCTGAAATATTCGCGCAGGGCGTCGCCCATGGCGCGGAACGTCTCGTAGATGTCCGTGTTGTTCGATTTTCCGCCGATGATGAACAGAACATTGGTCTGGGCGAGCCAGTGCCGATAGCAGATGCGCGCGACCGCCTTCATCTTCTCGTAGGGCGGATTGCCGCCGAAGTCCGAGGAGATGACGGCGTCGTCGCCGAGAACCTCGGTGACCAGCGAATTGGCGCCGCCGCCGAAGGTCGGCGCCAGGATCGTTCCTTTGTCGTTGATGACGAAGACGTCGGATTGACCCTGGTGGGTGCGCAGCTGATTGACCTCGTGCTCGAAGTCGGACGTATCGGCCGCGAACAGATGGTTGGGCAGGCCGAGACGCTGCCAGCGCGGATCGTCGCGATCGAACCCGCATTTGAAGTCGCACGCCACCGGCGTCAGGCGCCCGTCGCGGTCGGCCCGCATGCGGATCGGGTTCAATTCGAGGGTCGTCATGCCGTAGTGGTGCACGAGCTCCCAGAGCTTGGGCAGATGCTGCACCAGCGGGGAAATGATCTCCTTCGGCGCGCCGATGTCGGTCAGCGCATTGGCGACGACGAAGGCCTTGAGCCCGGTCAGCGCCTCGAACGGCACCTGCGCGACGTCGCGCTTGTCGAGCTCCTCGATGTCCATGCCGCCGCGATGGGTGAGCGTCATGGCGGGCGCGCGGAACTCGGTCGAGTCCGTGATGGCGAAATAGACCTCGTGCTCGGCCGGAACGCCGCCCTCGAAAGTGACGCCGTTCGCCTTGGCAGCCGCATTGCCGTGGCGATGCTCGACGAAGTAGAGGCGCTCTTTTTCCTTCAGTGCGGTCTTGAGGTCGCTCGCCCGGCCGATCAGTCCGGCCTTTCCCTTCTTGCCGACGCCACCGCGGAAGAGCGGCTTGATGAAGACGAGCTTGTGCCGCTCGATCAGCCCCTTGATCTCGTCCTCGGAGGCGTCCGGCCCCAGGACCTCCGTGGCGGGGAACGCGACGTAATCGAGCAGGCGTGCGCCATACAGCATCCCGGTAATCTGCATGATTACCTCCCGGCACGATTCGCCCTTATCTCTAGCTCATGCGGATGCGGACTGCCACCGACACGGTCCTCGGGCTGCCGGTCGGCCCCCGCTGACCCTACGTCCCGCAGAACATCTCGTAGACCGCGCCGACGATGATGCGCGCGGGCTCGCTCGCGAGGCTGTAGTAGACCGCCTTGCCGTCGCGGCGGGTGGCGACGAGGCCGTCGACGCGCAGGCGGGCGAGCTGCTGCGACACGGTCGGCTGGCTCAGCGACAGCATCGCCTCGAGCTCCGACACCGAGCGCTCGCCCCGCGACAGGATGCACAGGATCATCAGCCGGTTCTCGTGCGCCAGCGCCTTGAGGAAATCGGCCGCCCGGCGCGCGCCCTGCGCAACATGGGCGGCGTCGTCCGGCGGCTGCCGGACGTCCGGGGTCGCGATCTGCAAGTTCGTGCGTTGTTTCATCGATTCGGGTCCCGGATGCGCGCCTCGTGCCACGACCCCTTGATCCGATCAGCCGCAGCGCAGCATCAGCACGGTATCGAACGATCGCAACTCATCGATGACGTGCGGCACCGGCGTGAGGATCGGCGCGCCCGAGCGTCGATTTATTCGATGTCGACCCCTCAGCAGCGCTCTCTCGTTCCCGCACCGACGCGCCTCTTTCCTCGCGGTCGGCGGGCCGGCGTCCGGTCGGGCCAGCGGCAAAAAGAAATATTGCATTCATTGAATATGTATGCAGTGCTGCCAGCCGAAGTTGCGCCGGCCGGTCATGCGGCGCCCGCAACATCAAGACAAACACAAATCTCAGGGGTGACGTCCAATGCCGAACCGGAAACATCGCGTTCTCATCGTCGGCGGCGGCACCGCCGGCATCACGACGGCGGCCATTCTGCGGCGCCGCGCGCGCGACCTCGACGTCGCGATCGTCGAGCCGTCGGAGGAGCACTACTATCAGCCGGCGCTGACGATGGTCGGGGCTGGATGCTATCCGCTCAGCAAGACGCATCGCCCGACCGCACGCGTGATGCCGTCCGGCGTCACCTGGATTCGCGGCGCCGCCAAGAGCTTCGAACCGCAGGTCAACACCGTCCGCCTGCAGAACGGCGATGCCTTGACCTACGACTACCTCGTCGTCTGTACCGGGGTGAAGTTCGATTGGGACAAGGTTGCGGGCCTCGCGGAGACGCTCGGCCGCAACGGCGTGTGCAGCAACTATTCGCCGAAAACAGCGCCCTATACCTGGGAATGCGCTCAGGCGCTCAAGCCGGGCGACAAGGTCGTGTGCACGCAGCCGCCGCTGCCGTTCAAGTGCCCCGGCGCGCCGCAGAAGATCGTCTATCTCATCGCCGACCGCCTGCGCCGCCGCGGCGTGCTCAAGGAATGCGAGGTCCAGTTCTTCACCCACGCGCCGGCGATTTTTGGCGTTCCCTATTTCGCCCGCGCGCTCATGAAAGTCGCGACGCGCTATGGCGTCGACCTGCATTTTCAGCAGAACCTCGTGGCAGTGGACGGCAACGCCAAGACCGCCACCTTCGAGTTCGTCGGCGAGAACCGCAAGGGTGAGCGCGAAACCGTTCCGTTCGACCTGCTGCACGTCTCGCCGCCGCAAAGCCCGCATGACGAAATCAAGGCGAGCCCGCTCGCCAATGCGGCCGGCTGGGTCGAGGTCCACCAGAACACCCTGCAGCACGTGCGCTTTGCCAATGTCTATTCGCTCGGCGACGTGTGCTCGACGCCGAACTCGAAGACAGCGGCAGCGGTGCGCAAGCAGGCGCCGATCGTGGCCGGCGAAATCCTGTCGGCCATCGCCGGCAAGCTCGTTCCCGGCTCCTATGACGGTTACGCCTCGTGCCCGCTGACGACCGCGATCGGCAAGACCATTCTGGCCGAGTTCATCTACGGGGGAAAAGTCACGCCGACGCTGCCGCTCAACCCGGCGAAGGAACGCTGGTTCGGCTGGTGGTGCAAGCTCACCGGCCTGCCGCTGATGTACTGGAACTACATGCTGAAGGGATATGTGTGGTTTCCCCGGCACAACACGCGGTTCAAGGAAGACGCGGCCTGACCGGGTCGCCGGCCGGGGGGCTCAGCGCTTGAACTGGCGCCGCTCCAGCTCGAGAAAGATCCGGTAGGCATTGCCGCGATTGCTCGCATCGAAGGCCGGCATCCCGGCGTATTTCGACCAGTCGGTCTGGCGATAGGCAACGTCGAAGTCGGTCCAGCTTTCGACCGCCGCGCCCATCGCGGCGCGGACGTACTGGATATAGTCGCGCGTGAAGGCGATCGCCTCCTTGGCGGCCGTCGAGGGCCGGCCGTGGCCCGGAATGATGAACTTGGGATCGAGCTGCTCGACCACGCCGAGCGCGGTCAGCCATTTCTCAGTGTCGACATCGTCGCCGTTCATGAACGGTATGCGCCCGTTCTGCACGATGTCACCCGCAAACAGGACGCCGTCCGGCTCGACCATCATCATCATGTCGCTCGCCGAATGGGCCGGACCCGCATAGATCAGCTGGAAGCGCTTGCCGCCGAGCGCGAGCGTCATGCGGTCGTTGAAGGTGATGTCGGGCGGCACGACCCGGGTCTTCGCGTCGACCCAGGGCGCGAGCGCCTGCCGGCGCTGGTCGAGGCGCTGATCAGCGCGCTCGTCGGCGGTCTCGTCGTTCTCCCGATAGTCGCGCGCGCGGTCCTGAGCGATCACGATCGTGTCGGTGTGATCGCGAAATGCCTGCAGGCCGTAGATGTGGTCGGCGTGATAGTGGCTCAGCACGGCGTAGCGGATCGGCGCGCCGGTGACCTTGCGGATCTCCTGCAGCAGCGCCCAGCCGAGGCTCGGCGTTCCGAGCGCGTCGAACACCAGCACGCCGTCCTGGGTGACGACGAAGCCCGCATTTGACGTGTTGCCCTCGTTGTCGCGTCCGGGAACGCCGGGATGGCCGAGCGAGTAGTAGATCGGGTGACCGGGGACCTGCTCGACCTCGAGTGGCGTGTCGAGCGGCGGGTAGGGCGGCGATTGCGCGGCTGCGCCAGACGCTTGGGCGATGGCCCCGGCGACCACGAGGCACAGCGTCGCTCCCGCGATCCGGGCAAGTTGCCGCAGCCCGGCGCCAATGTGGCGCACGCGAACGGGAGCGGGAGGCAAAATCGTTTTTTTCGTCAATGCTTCAGCCATCGGCCCAGCTCACATGATCGGCGGCGATCGGCATCCTGGCGGCTCGTGGCATGCCAGGTGCGTCACGTTGCGGTGCCGACTTGCGTCGGTCGCCGAAATCATATACGGAAAAATGAATATATAAAACCCCAAGGAGCAATGCGATCATGACCGGACCGGTCGATCGTCGCCGGATGTCCTTGCGTGGCCGTGAGGTGGCGAGCGCGGATTTCGCAGCGCGCCGCAGGTTCCTGACCTTTGGCGCCGCGCTCGCCGGAGGCGCGGTCGTCGGGCCCGTTGCGGCCCAGGCCGAAGAAGCATTTCCACCGCAAGACGCGCCGTGGTCGCAGATGCTCGGTCCCGGCGTCGTCGATCGTCCGTACGGTCAGCCGTCGCAATTCGTCAAGGACGTCATCCGCCGCAATGTCCCCTGGCTCACCGCCTCGCCCGAATCTTCGGTGAGCTTCACGCCGCTGCAGGACCAGACCGGGATCATCACCGCCAACGGCCTTTTTTTCGAGCGCTATCACGGCGGCCGCGCGAGCGTCGATCCGCAGCAGCATCGGCTGATGATCCACGGGCTGGTCGAGCGGCCACTGCTCCTCACGATGGAGGACATCAAGCGGCTTCCGTCGGTGTCGCGCATCCATTTCATCGAGTGTCCCGCCAATGGCGGCATGGAATGGCGCGCCGCACAACTCAACTCGCTGCAGTTCACCCACGGAATGGTGAGCTGCGCCGAATGGACCGGCGTCAAGCTGTCGACACTGCTCGCGGAGGTCGGGCTCAAGAAGGAAGCCAAATGGGCGCTGGTCGAAGGCGCCGACGCGGCCCACATGGACCGCAGCCTGCCGATCGAGAAATGCCTGGACGACTGCCTCGTCGTCTATGGGCAGAACGGCGAGGCGCTGCGGCCGGAGCAGGGATTCCCGCTGCGGCTGATCGTGCCGGGCTGGCAGGGCAATGTGAACATCAAATGGCTGCGCCGCATCGAGATCGGCGACCAGCCCTGGTTCACGCGCGAGGAAACCTCGAAGTACACGGAGTTGATGCCGGACCTGCGCTCGCGCGGATTCACGTGGCTGATCTACGCCAAATCGGTGATCACGTTCCCGTGTCCCGAGAAACCGCCGAAGGGGCCGGGCCTCTACGAGATCCGCGGCTTTGCCTGGTCGGGCAAGGGACGCATCGCACATGTCGACGTTTCCCTCGATGGTGGCGTGAACTGGGAGCGCGCGCGGCTGGAGGATCCGGTGCTGCCCAAGGCGCTCACGCGCTTCACCCATGAATGGCGCTGGGACGGCAAGCCGGCCCTGCTGCAGTCGCGCGCGGTCGACGAGACCGGGTTCGTCCAGCCGACGATTAGCGAGCTGCGCGCGGTGCGCGGCGTCAACGCGATCTACAACAACAATTCGATCCAGACCTGGCAGGTGAAGGCGGACGGGAGCGTGTTCGATGTCCAGCTGTCGTAAGCGGGCCGCAGTTTGCCTCGCGATGATCGCCGCCGCCGCCGCCACCGTGATGGCGGCCAACGCGTCGGCCCAGCAGCCGCATCCGGCGGCACATTACGGCATTGGCACGGCGCCGACCGCGGCGGAGATTGCCGGCTGGTCGATCGCGGTGCGGCCGGACGGGCAGGGGCTGCCGCCCGGCAGCGGCAATGTCGACCATGGCGCGAACGTCTACGCCGACCAATGCGCGGCCTGCCACGGCACCTTCGGCGAAGGGACGGGGCGCTATCCGAAACTCACCGGCGGGTCGCTCAAGGGCGACCGCCCGGAGCCGACGGTCGGCACCTACTGGCCTTACGCGACGACGCTGTTCGACTATATCAACCGAGCCATGCCGTTTCCGTCGCCGCATGTGCTCAGCGCCGACGACATCTATGCGATCACGGCCTACATCCTCAACGTCGACAATATCGTCGACAATGATTTCGTCGCGGACCGCAACAGCCTGCCGAAGGTGAAAATGCCGAACCGGGATGCTTTCATGTGGCAGGATCCGCGCCCCGATACGGCCGCCAAGGAATGCATGAAGAGCTGCGTCGATCCCAAGATGATCAAGATCGAGTCCACGGCGGAAGGCAAGGACCTGACGCCGCGGACAACCGGCCCGCTCGACGCGATGAAGCCGAGATAGGGCTGGGAATGAGAATGAGGGAGGAAGCGATGCAACGACCCCCGCGCAGGCTGGCGCCCGCATTTGCCTGTATCATCGCCGCGGGCATCGTGACGCTGATCGCGCCCGGACCGCGCGCTGGGCTCGCGGCGCCGTCCGAGGGCGCGCAACTGGCGTTCGACCGGGGCAAGGGAAATTGCCTCACCTGCCATGTGATCGAAGGCGGCGACGCGCCCGGCAATGTCGGCCCGCCGCTGAACAACATGAAGCAGCGCTTCCCGAACCGCGCGGACCTGATCGCGATCATCTCCGACGAGACGAAGCGCAATCCGCTGACCGTGATGCCGCCGTTCCGGCGCAACCTCATCCTTACCGACCAGGAAATCGAGAAGATCGTCGATTTCCTCTATACCCAATGACCGCGGCCGCGTGCTGCCAACAAGGAGAAACCCAATGATCCTGTCGCCGGATGCCCCCGCTTGCGCACGCCGCACCGTCCTCAAGGGCGTGCTCGCGGGCGGTCTCGCCGGATTGGGGCTGGTCGAGGCCTCGATGCTGCTGCCGGCCTACGCCGCCGATGCGGCGCAATGGCCGCAGGATGCCTTCAAGCAGAAGAGCGAGGCCGACGCGCTGAAGGCGCTCTACGGCAAGACCGCCGAAGTATCGGACAAGGTCAATCTCGACGCGCCCGAGATCGCGGAAAACGGCGCGGTGGTGCCGATCACGGTGACGAGCGGGCTGCCCAAGGTCACCGGGATCGCCGTCCTGGTGCTGGAAAATCCCTTCACGCTCGCGGCGGCCTACAAGATTCCCGAGGGCACGCAGGCCACCGTTGCCAACCGGCTTAAGATGGCGAAGACCACCAAGGTGGTCGCCGTGGTCGAGTCCGACGGCAAGCTCTACAGCGCGAGCAAAGAGGTCAAGGTCACGGTCGGCGGCTGCGGCGGCTGACGAGCGGCATCGAGGCATCGAGATAGAAAGACGAGAAACCGAAATGGCATCGACAATACGCGTTCGCGCCATCGCAAATGGCGACACCACCGAGGTGCAGTCGCTGATCCAGCACCCGATGGATTCAGGATTCATCAAGGATTCCAAGGGTGAGCTCATTCCGGCGCACCACATCGAGGTGGTGCAGTTCGAGCACGGCGGCAAGACGGTGTTCACGGCCCTGTGGGGCCCCGCGGTCGCAAAAGACCCCTATCTCAAGTTCAGCTTCAAGGGCGCCAGCAAGGGCGATGAGCTCAAGGTGAGCTGGGTCGACAACAAAGGTCAGTCGGACTCGCTGGTGGCGAAGGTTCAATAAGGCCGCTGACCGCGGGCGAATGAGAGGAATTGGCCGATGCTGCGCGAGATCCTGGTCCTTGGCGCGATCGCCGTCGGCGCAGCGCAGACGGCGCTCGCGGCCGACACGGTCGATCCGGCCGTCGAGGCCAAGGCGTTCCGCGCCTACTTTACGGATCGCTTCCCGAAGGTAACGCTCGACGACTTCGTCAACGGTCCCTATTCGATGGACGAGGGACTGCGCAAGCAGTGGAAGGAGATCGAGGAATTTCCGCCCTACGAGTTCGCGGTGGACAAGGGCAAGGAGATGTTCGCGACGCCGTTCGCGAACGGAAAAACCTATGGCGACTGCTTTTCCGAGAGGGGCGTCGGAATTCGTCAGAATTATCCGTACTTCGACCCAAAGTCAGGACAGGTGATCACGCTCGACGTCGCGCTCAATCAATGTCGCGAGGCGAACGGGGAAAAACCGCTCTCCTTTACGGGCGACGACATGGCGGCGCTGACCGCCTACATGGCCTACACGTCGCGCGGCAAGCGCTTCGATATCAAGCTCCCGGACGATCCGCGCGCGCGCGCCGCCTATCAGAAGGGCGAGGAATATTTCTACACGCGCCGCGGCCAGCTCAACTTCTCCTGTGCGAGCTGCCACGTGCAGTCGGCCGGCAATCATATCCGCACCGAGGTGCTGGCGCCGGCGCTCGGCATCATGGCGGCGATGCCGATCTACCGCTCGGAATGGGGCTCGATGGGAACGGTCAGTCGCCGCCTCACCACCTGCAACAGCCAGGTGCGGGCCGTGCCGCTCGCGCCCGAGGACGAGCTTTATCGCGACGTCGAATACTTCCTGTCCTACATGGGCAACGGCCTGCCGGTCTCCGGGCCGGGCGCGCGGCCGTAGCGTCCGCCGGGAACGAAGGAGTGACACGCATGCGCGTTCGCACGCTGATCAATTCGCTCGCCGCTGTCGCGGTCGCGGGGCTGGCGACGGCCGCCGTCGCGGGCCCGGCCGATGACTTCAATGCGGCCTATGCCGAAGCCGAGGCGGCGAGCAAGCAGGCCGTCGCCATGAAGACCCAGTGGACCACCACGGTCGCCGAGCTTGCGGCCGCCAAGAAGGCGGCCGATGCCGGCAAGTACGACGAGGCGATCGCGCTCGCGCAAAAGGCCGAGGCGCTCGCCAATGCCTCGATCGCCCAGGCGAAGGAGCAGCAGGCCGATTGGCGGCAGGGCGTGATCCGCTGATCCGCTGGCCTTAAGGAGAGCGAACCGCCATGCGACGCCGCGATGTCTTGAAAGTGTTCAGCGCGGCGGCGCTCGTCGGCGTCGTTCCGCGGGTCGGCCGCGCCGCCGAGGCCG